>WNGA01001928.1_pt1 | contig 31790 bp, 27 predicted proteins | sample 5400061 | NCBI WGS metagenome assembly WNGA01 (sample SAMN13153366, study PRJNA577476) | soil metagenome | isolation source: 100 cm soil or saprolite under grassland replicate 2 | place: USA:California | collected 2016-06-15 | reverse complement strand
CTTCTCGCCGTTCACGACGCCCACGTCGCTCGGCCGCGCCCCGCTCGATGAACTGCCGGGGCCGAACGACGACTACGAGCGGAACTACGCCGGGTACCGGGCGGCCGACGGGTTCTGGTGGAACATCAACATGATCCCCGACTTCCCTTCCGCCGCGGCCGCGGTCGAGGCGTCATACGAGCGGTTGAAGGGCGTCCACCTCGATGGCGTGATCCTGACCGACCCCTACGCCCTGGCCGGCCTGCTGGCGGTCACCGGCCCGGTGCGCTCCACCCACCCAGACATCACGTTCGACGAGACGAACGTGGTGCCATACACGACGAACCGGGCGTACGTGGATTTCCCCGATAGCGAGAAGCGCAAGCTGGTGCTCGGCGACGTGAGCCGGCTCGTCATCGAGAGGTTCATGGGGGCGGATCCGACCCCAGCGGCGGTCCAGGCCCTGGTGGAGACCGCGACCGACGGGCACCTCCTCCTCTACTCCGACGATCCGGTCCTGCAGCATGCCATTGGGAACACGACGGTCGGCGGGAGCTTCCGCACAGCTGATGGGGACTTCCTGTCGGTCGTGCAGAACAACGCGGGAGCGAACAAGGTCGACTTCTACCAGGACCGATCGATCACCTACGCCGTCCAACTGGAGGAGGAGGGGAGATCGTCCGCCACCGCCACGCTCGAGCTGGCGAACCACGCCCCGGCCTCGGGGCCTCCGAGGTACGTAATCGGCCCACACGGCGAGGACTCTGACGCGGGGGAGAACGTCAGCATCCTCAACCTCTATTGCGGGCGGGGATGCCGGCTGGACAAGGGCCAGCGTGATGGGAGCGCGGAGCGATTCTCGCCGGGCTCCGAACTCGGTCACGCGTACCTCCAGGACTTCGTCCGAGTCCCGAGCGGGGGATCGACGGAGCTTCGCTATGCACTGCACACCGAAGCGGCGTGGACGGGAAACAGCTCCGGAGGCGTCTACCGCCTGACGTTCGTGAACCAGCCCACGATCCGACCGACCCGGCTGCATATCGAGATCGAGCCGCCGCCCGGCATGGAGCTCGTCCGGGTTTCCGGACCCCTCGAGATAACCCATGGGAGCGCGGTCTGGGATGGCGTCCCGGGGAGCCGGCTCCAGCTCGAGGTCAGGTTCCGACCGTCTCTCCCCGTGCGGATCTGGCGGGACGTGGGGCGGTGGCTGTCCGGTCCCGCGATCCATCTGTGATGCGGTCGCCCGAGCCGCCTCCACCGATCAGGCCGCGAGATCCTGTCGCTGTACGGCCATGCGGGCGGCGAAGACCACCAGCCGATGCGACGCCGAGAATCTCGGAGTGCACGTCGTGAGGACCAGCGAAGGCCGCTTCGTCTGATCCAGCACCCACCCCTCCGATGGGAGGATCACGGCAGAGCCGGTGACCCGGTAATCGAAGGTCCCGAACTCCGTCACGAGCTCCACGAGGTCCCCGGGCACGAGGTGGTCGAGAGACCAGAACGGATGGAGGTACGTCGTCCGGTGACCGGCGATCCCGACCCGTCCGGTGTGATCCCAGGGAAAGGCCGTACCGAGGTAGTGGCCAGGGCCCTTGGTGAGGGATTCGGTGTCCGTCCCCTCCACCACGACCATGTCGAGATGGAGCTTGGGGATCCGAAGGATCGCGACGGCGCCGCCGGGAACCACGATACTGGCCTGCCGTTCCCGCGGGGAGGCCGCTCCTTCGCTGCGAGCCAGCCCCCCGTCGGGAGGAGGCGGGACACCATGCCACCTGGGCTCGTCGATCCGGGCTTGGATCTGCTGGCGAAGATCCGCCTGCGCGTGTTTCGTGATGATCCCGGTGCCCCACAGGAGCCACCACAGGTAACCGCCGACTCCCAGCGCGGCGACCAGGCACACGATTCCGAGGACACGGAGGGCGCCGCGGAGCGAGGGCGCTCCAGCGACGCGGCGCCGAGCGATGGATCGGTCGGCGACGACGCGACCGCTCGCGAGAGCCGTTCCGGCCTCGACTAGGTCCGGCTGGCGCGACGGCGACTCAGCGCGAGGGCGAGGGCGAGGATACCGACGAGGAGCAGCCCGGCCAGGAGCAGGATCCCGTTCGTGATGCTTGCGCCGGTGAATGCGGTGTTGATGTCCCCGGCAGGAACCCCCGGGTCTGTGGGCTTGGGGGGATACGAGGCCAAGGCCGGCACCGCCAGGGCCACGCAGAACACAACGGTTGTCAGAGTACCGAGCACGAGACGCTTCATGTGCGACCCCCCTACTGGTCGAGGTAGAGATGACTCCTGGTTGCAGGATAGGCCCCGCACACCGCCGCCACCCGCGTCAGTTGCCGTAAGCTGTCTACGTTGATGAGCACAGGCCCGTGCAGCTTGTTGGCGCTCACCAAGACTCTCCAGTTCTGCTCACTGAAATTCCCACCTGAGCGTCCACGACCCGGGCTTCCCCCATTCTGGCGGTGTCGAAGCCACCAGCCGGGAGGAGCCCACCGGGATGCTGACACGGGAGGAGGATGTGGTAGCCGTCGCACTCGCCGCCAGGGGACGGACCGTCTCGGCCATCGCCCGGCCCTTGGACCGCGACCGCAAGACGATCCGGTCCTACCTCACCGCCAAGAGCCCTGGAAGCGTTCTGGGAGACCGTGGGGACCCCGGCCCCGAGGCGACGCCACCGTGGGGGCGCTCGCAGGTGCGAGCTGCTTCGCCCACCCACCGGGGCGTACCCAGCGGTCGCGGAGTCGTCCCGGAAGATGAGGTGGGCAGCCCTGGCAGCGCCGAGCCTCTAGCCTCTAGCCCTCGTTCGAGAACCACTCCACGGTTCTGCGGAGGCCGTCGGTAAAAGACGACTGCGGCCGGTAGCCCAGGACCTCGGTCGCCGCCGTGACATCCGCCTGCGAGTCGCGGATCTCGCCGGGCCTGGGCGGGGCGTGGATCGGTTCCTGCTGCTGCACGTCGGGCACGAGGGCCCGGATCCCGGCCAGGAGGTCGTTCACGGAGTGTCGCCGGTTGTACGCGACGTTGAACGCGCGGCCCCAGGCAGCCTCGGGAGCCTCGGAGGCCAGTACGTTGGCCAAGACGACGTCGGCGATGAACGTGAAGTCCCGGGACTGCCCGCCGTCGCCGTAGATCGTGACCGGCGCGCCGGCCAGCGCAGCGGTGACGAACCGGGGGACGACCGCGGCGTACTCCGATGCCGGGTCCTGCCGCGGACCGAACACGTTGAAGTACCGGAGCGCCACGGCGGGCAACCCGTAGCTGGCGTGGAACGCGGCGAGGTAGTGCTCACCCGCCAGCTTGGACACTGCGTACGGGGAGATGGGCTTCGGCCGGTCCTCCTCCGTAACGGGCAGGTGGTCGGCGTCGCCGTACACGGAGGACGACGAGGCATACACGACTCGCTCCGTTCGGGCGTCCCGGGCCGCAACGAGGACGTTGAGCGTCCCGGTCACGTTGGCCTCGTTCGAGGCGAGGGGCGCCGCCACCGAGCGGGCCACGGACGCGATCGCCGCCTGATGGAAGGCGCGGGCCACGCCCTCCATCGCCCGGATCACGGTGGCCAGGTGGCGGACGTCCCCCTCGATGACCTCGACGTCGTCCGCGACGTCGTCGAGGTTATGGCGGCGGCCGCTCTCCATGTTGTCGAGCACGCGAACCTCGAAGCCGCGCGTCAGCAGCTCCCGGACCAGATTCGAGCCGATGAACCCGGCCCCGCCGGTGACCAAGCAGCGCTCGGTCACCGCAGGGCCGGCGCCGCGGTCGAGAAGCCGCCCGGGCCCTCGAGGAGCTTCGCCCCAGAGCCCTCCTCCGCGACCGGGATCTCCACCTCGATCTGTGAGACCCGAGAACGTTCCCGAACAGGCCCGCCACGAACCGCGTGGTCGTGTCCGCCGTCTTGTCGGTGGAGATCTTCGCGAACATCCCGCAGCCTGCCCCCCGCGGCGACCTCAGCCGGGATCCTGGCCCTCAGGCCGTTGACGCTGATGGCCCTATGCCCCTCCGACTCCATCATCGGGCCATGCTTGCACGCGGCCGCGTGGAACGCCACCAGGCAGGCCCATGCAGACACAGTAGAGAACGTACGTCAGGCGGCGCGTGTTCAGCGTGGTTGTCCTGCGTATCGTCTGCGAAGTCACGGTGAGCGAGGCACGTCGAGGCATCTGACAGGAGCTAAGGAATTGAGGCGGAAGGCTTTCTCTGATCACGCGGGACAGTGGCGCGGGAGCGCGTCACGGGAGGAACGCGATCAGGCCCCGGCTCCCTCAGGCCCGGAGCAGACTCCTTCGGGCGCCGCTCCCGGCATGACTGGTCTTCCGAGGGCCGCGAACCTGTCCGTCCTCCATTTGATCTGGACCGTCGGACCCACCAGCAACCAGTACAACGAGCAGTGCCTGCCGGTCGCCCACAGGCGAGACATCACCATCTGTTCGTACCTGCCGGCCACCGAACAGCCTGTGCCGGAGATCCACCTGTTCGAAGGGAACGGAACGCTGCGCGGGTACATGCGGGCGCTTCGAGCCGCCCTCCGCATAAGAGAGCACGACGTGATCCACGCACATGCGCCCCCCCTCGGCATGGCACTGTTGCTCCTCAACGCGCTCCGCCTGCGAGGAACCGGGAACTCCGTCTTCACGTTGCACACCTCGCGGAAGAACCTCTCCTTTCGCGACCGGCTGATGATGTACCCCATCCTGATGTTCTTCCGTCGCGTGGTGTTCGTGAGCACGACCGCGCTGGACAGCATGCCCCGGGGCCTCAGGTGGATTGGGCGCCACCGGATCGACGTCGTACCGAATGGCGTCGACATCGAGCGAGTTGACCGGGCGCTGGGCTCCCGGCTAAGCGAGCCGGCGCGAGGTGGACAGACATTCGCCGTCGCCTCGGTGGGCAGACTCATCGATGTCAAGAATCCCTCCGTCGTGATCGAAGCCGTCGACAAGGCCGGCGACCCCGCATGGCGGATAACCTTCGTGGGCGAGGGGCCATTGCGTCCGATGCTCGAGGCCAGGGCGCTCGGGATGCGTTCGGGCGCCGAGGCTGGATTCACGGGCTTGGTGTCGAGGAAGAACGTCTACCGACACCTCTGGGACGCTGACGTCTTCGTCTCCTCATCACGTGCCGAGGGGCTGCCGGTGGCCGTGCTGGAGGCGATGGCCTGCCGTCGTCCGGTCGTCCTCTCCGACATCCCCGCCCACCGCGAGATCACGCGGGGCGTCGATTTCATCCCGCTGGTGAGCCCCGACGACATCGATGGGTTCGTGCGTGCGCTCAGGAGATTCCGCCGCATGTCCCCAGCCGCCAGGGACGACGTCGGCCGACGATGCAGGCGGCTCGTCGAGGATGGGTTCGGCGTTCGGCCCATGCTCGCTAGATACGACCGGATCTATTCCGAGATCGCCGAGGTCAATTCTCGGCCACGAGCACGGCGAGGTGAGCCGATGAGTGACTGGATCGATACACGTGGCTTGATGAGGATGGCGCTCCACCGCTGGTGGCTCATCCTCCTCCTGGCCGGGAGTGCCGCGACTGGCGGGTTCTTCATCGGGCACACCGCGGCGCCCGTCTATCAGGCCGAAACGAGCCTGCTCGTGGGCGAGCCCCTGACGAAGTCCGATGTCGGGAAGGACGATCTCGATGTCGGAGAGCGCCTCGCCAACACATACGCCGACATCGTGCGCCGTCAACCGGTGATGCAGCACGTGGTCAGCACCCTCGGCCTGCACACCTCATGGCAGACCCTGGCCAAGCAGGTGCACGTGACACTGCCGGAGGACAACCCCCGGTTGATCGTCATCAGCGTCGACGCGAGCACTCCGCCGCGAGCGAAGGCCATCGCCGCAGCGATTGCCCAACGCCTCATCGGACTTGGCCCATCGGGCGCCAAGTCCGATGGCTTCGCTCCTTCGCTGCTCGATCACCTCCAGCAGTCGATCCAGAACCAACAGGACAGAATCGATCAGCTGTCGAGCGAACTCGACACCGCGCTCCCATCTGACATCAGGGGCATCCGGGCGGAGATCGACCACGCCCAGCAGCTGCTGCTCGCCATGCAGGGGAACTACGCCGAGATCCTCGCGGCCTCGAGTGGCGAGCCGACCTCGAACCAGATCGAGATCCTCGAGGTGGCGGAGGCGGGCCCGTCCCCGGTGAGTCCCAACATCAAGCTGGACACGCTGCTCGGTGCGATCGTCGGCTTCTCCATCGCACTGGGACTGATCTACGTGCTGGACACCGGCGACCGGGAACGAGCCATGGGTCCGTGGGCACCGGCCCCGGAGGCGACGCGGGAGAACGGCAACGGGACGCGGCAGGGCAGCGGCCGTGTCCCCCTGCCCTCCCCTGCCATGGAGCGCCGCGGCGGGCGATGATCGGTGGCTTGCGTGCGGACGCAGCGCGATGCGGCGCCCCCATCGCCGAGCCGGCCTCTGGTGGTCGAGGTGGCGGGGCCGGCCGGCACGGGGAAGACCACGCTCATCGAGGCCGTGGCGCTCCGGGACCCGCTGATCGAGGTCGGAATCCATCTGAGCCGGATCGAACTGCTGCGCTCCCATGGAGCGAATTCCGTCCGCTTCCTCCCTGCGTTCGCTCGAGGGACCGGGTCGGGCTGGTTGACCGATGCGGAGGCGAGAGCCATGGCGTATCTCGACGGATGGCATCGCTCGCTGGGCCGAACGCCTCGCTGCAGGACGCTGATACTGGACCACGGCCCCCTGTTCCGCCTCGCGTTCCTTGCTGAGTTCGGCTCTCCGATCACGAAGACTCCAGAGTTGGAACGGTGGTGGAGGGCGTCGCTCGCGAAATGGGGCTCGGCCCTTGACGTGGTGGTCTGGCTCGACTCCCCGGACGATGTCCTCATCTCGAGGATCCGGGCTCGAGACCGGAATCATCCGGTCAAGGGCGGGTCGGACGGTGAGGCTCGGAGATTCCTCGCCCGGTATCGTCGCGGTTTCGACCGCGTGCTTGCCGGCTGGTCGACCGGATCCGCTCCGCTTCTGCTTCGATACCGAACGGACGGATGCTCCCCCACGGAGCTCGCCGACGAGCTGATCCAGGCCCTGACCGAGACCGGGGCCCGGGATGGCTGAACAGGGCCGCCTTCGGACCCGTTTCGCCACCCGACTCCTTTCGGACGGGAACCTCACCAAGAAGGCGTCCCTCAACGCGCTGGTGGCGGTGCTCGACTACGGGGCCCGCGTCATGGTCGGACTGATCGTGAGTCCGCTGATGCTCTCCCGCCTGGGGCAGACGATGTTCGGTGCCTGGCAGTTCCTGCAGTCCCTGATCGGCCACGCAGGCCCCGCGAGCGGGCGGCCCGGAGAGGCACTGAAGTGGGTCGTCGCGTATCAACAGTCGTCCGACGACCAGGACGCGAAGCGCAGGGAGGTCGGGAACGCGATCGCGGTATGGGCCCTGTTCGCTCCCCTCCTCGTCGTGGTGGGAGGCGTGCTGGGCTACTTCGCACCGCTTTGGCTCCATCTCCCCGCTGCCAGCCAGACCATGGTGCGAGTCGCCGCGGCGCTCCTGGTCGCCAATCTCGTCATCCAGGGGCTCGCCAACATGCCCCAGTCGGTCCTTTATGGCGAGAACCTGGCCTACAAGCGGGTCGGACTGTCCACTTCCGTCGTGTTCTTCGGCGGTGTCATGTCCGTCTTGGCCCTGGTGCTCCACGCCGGCCTGGTCGGCCTGGCTCTCGCCACCGTGGGCACGACCCTGCTCTCGGGGACGATGTTCCTCCACATCGTCCGCTCCAGGGTGGCCTGGTTCGGAATCGCCAGGCCGAGCCGGCAGGGCGTGAAGAGGTTTCTCTCGCTCAGCTGGTGGTTCCTCGTGTGGAACTTCGTGATGCAGGTGATGAAGGCCGGAGACATCGTGGTGCTGGGCATCGCCGGTTCGGCCAAGCTCGTCGCGAACTACACCCTGGCCCGGTACATCCCCGAGGCCACCTCCGCTATCGTCGCAATCCTGATCTTCGCCGTCACCCCCGGGCTCGGGGGGCTGGTCGGCGCGGGAGATGCCCGCCGGGCGACCGACGTACGCCACGAGACGATGTCGATGACCTGGCTGGCGGCGATCATCGGCGGTTGTGGCGTGCTGATGTGGGAGGGGTCGTTCCTCCGATTGTGGGTCGGCCCCGGTCACTACCCGGGCACCCTGGCCGTCACGTTGATCGTTGTGATGATCCTTCAGTGGGCACTCATCCGCACGGACTCGAACGTCATCGACGTCACCCTTCGGCTGCGTTGGAAGGCGCTGCTCGGTGTGGTGTCGGCCGCGTTGTCCGTCGGGCTGGCCTGGCTCTTCGTGGCGAAGTACGAAATGGGGATCGTCGGGGTGGTGCTCGGCTTCATCGCGGGGCGTTCCATCCAGAGCGTGGCCTACCCGATAATGGTCGGCCGGCTGCTGGACATCCCCCTCCGTCGGCAGCTCAAGGGGCTGGCTCGGCCCGGACTGACTACCGCCATGCTCCTGGGCGGGGCGGCCGCGGTCGGCACCGTGCTGCACGCGGCCACATGGCTGAGCCTGGTGCTTCTGGCCGGGGTGTCCGCGGTGGTCGTGGCCGCCGCTGCCCTCTTCGGGGGGATGTCCGCTCGGCAGCGCACCCAGCTGCTGCATCGAGTCCGGACGGTGTTGAGGCGAGCATGAACCGATCGCTCAAGACCCACCGCCTCGTCTATTGGCTGCTGCTGCTCGTCTTCACCGTCCCGTGGGAGAACATCATCCAGTTCGGGGGCATCGGGAGAATCAGCAGGGCCGCCGGACTCCTCGTCGCCCTCGTGTGGACTCTGTCCGTGATCCGTTCCGGAAGGATCCGGCTCCCCAGCGCCGTCCACGTCGCCCTGCTGGCGTTCGTGCTGTGGAACGGCCTCTCCGTCTTCTGGACCGTCGATCTCGTGGCCACGACGGAACGGTTCTTTACCTATGTTCAGATTTTCGTCTTCGTCTACATCATGTGGGACGTCTTGGACACCCCCAAGGAAGCCGCGCTGTCCGTGCCGCAGGCCTATGTCCTCGGTGCCTGGGTCACGGCCGCCAGCGTCATCATCACGTATGCCTCCAACGGGCTGAGCGGCTACGAGGATCGGGTGGCCACGGGCACCTTCCAGTTCACCGACATGGGACTGATCCTGGTGTTTGGAATCCCCTTCGCTTGGTACCTGGCGAGCACCGCTGGCAGAACCAGTCGCGTGATGAGGCTCGTGAACATGGCCTACATCCCGGTTGGAGCGTTCGCCGTCATGCTCACGGGCTCTCGCGCGGCCATCGTCTCCATGGCCGCCGCCGTGGTCTACATCCTCGTGACGCTCCTGAGGGGGGGCCGCGCATTCAAGGTCCTCGGGCTCGTCGTGATTGGCGGGCTCGTCTACACGACCACACTCCTTCCACAGGCGACGGTGGATCGCCTGTCGACCACGAGCGGGGGATCGGCAACCGGCCTCGACGGGCGAACGGAAATCTGGCACCAGGCGTTGGAGGAGTTCGCCGCCCGGCCGCTCACCGGCATGGGAGCCGCTGCGTTCCGGACCTCTGACTCGCAGAAGGTCGCCCACAACTTCGCGTTCGGGTTCCTCGCCGAGATCGGCCTGATCGGTTTCGTGCTCTTCATGATCATCCTGGTCAAGTCGTTTCGCACCGCCCTCCGGTTGCCCAAGGGATTACGAGCCCTCTGGATCACGATGCTCATGACGTGGCTCATCGGCGCGAGCCTGTACAACTTCGAGGAGAAGAAGCAGACCTGGCTGATCTTCGGGCTCATCGCGGTGTGCGGACGCGTGTTTGCCCCCGAGAAAGACACACGCCGGCCGAGCGTGAGCCCGAGCGCCTCACCACCCACAGGGGAAGCGCGTAGGCCCATCGCGGCGGTGGTTTCGGAGCCGTCGTGAACCGCTTGTCACCGCTCTGGTGTGGAACGGCTTGTCAAGTGACCGTTCGGGATGAGGACACTGAGCATGGCGGGCATGGCCGGCTCCTTCCGTATGTTGGCTCCTTTCGCGTCCGGGGTGGATGATCCCGCAGATGCGGAACGGTGCCGGCCCGTTCCATGCTGACTCGCGGGGCGAGTGGGGCGTCGTGCCTCCGAGTAGTGGCGCCACCTGGCGTGGCAAGTTGAGAAGATCCCGAGACGGCATCTGTGGCAACAAAGCCGCGAACGCCATCGCCCCGCAGACGACTTACCATCCCCCGGACGCCGTGGCGCTCCTGCGCAAGCGTGCCTCGGGTGAACCCCTGGCCGGTCCCGGCACGGCGGCTGCGACCACGCTCCAACCCGGGCCAAGCACCGTAAGGATCTTACGCAGAACCTCGCATGCGTCCTTCAGTCCACCGGTCAACACTGCAGTCAGTAAGGCAGAAGCAAGAAGGGCCGGCGGACCGGCGTTTCCTGGGCCGGCCCGGGGGGAGGACTCGATGCGGCAATACGTGAGGGCTCGACCGAGGCGGCGCACGCCCGCGCGCTGCCCGGTCGGCGACCAGTGGAGGCGTGACTCCCTTGGCCCTGCGTGAACCCCTTGCGGCCCCACTCGTCGTACGGCAGGCGGCCCCAATGCGGATCCTCAACCAACTGGTTCCTTGGGCCGATGCGTCGGCTCTCCTGGGCGCAGTGGCGATCACGGGGTTCCACATGCTCGCCGTCGGGTACGCTGCTGCCGTCTTCCTCCTCTTGGCCGCCGACGAATCCTGCAGATCGCGGCTCAACCCACGGGTGTCCGATGACACGGGCCGTCTCTTCGCTCGTGTCGCCCTCCCCCTCGTCGTGCTGTTGCCGTTCGTGGGTTTCGACTCGAACGCGCGCATGCTGGCCGTGGCTTCGTCAGCGCTCGCACTGGTGGTCATGGGGCGGCTGACCGTCTATGCCCTCGGCAGGCGAGCCAAGGCGAGGGATCTGATCTTCGACCGGGCATTGATCGTGGGCACGGAAGGCGTCTCCCTCCAGGTTGCGGACGTTCTCGAAGGGCATCCGGAGTTCGGGCTCAGGCCAGTCGGATTCATTGGTCGGGCCGGGGAGCGGGATCTGCCGCTCCCCATCCTCGGTGACGACGATGACCTCCTTCGAGTGGTCCACGAGTTCAAGATCGACCGACTCATCGTCGCCTCGGGCCCCCAGGACGACCAGTCCGTGATCCGTGCCCTCCGATCGAGCCAATCGCTTCCACTCCACATCCACATCGTGCCCCGCCTTCACGAGCTCGGCGGGATTCGGGGCCATACCGTGGACGACCTATGGGGCATCCCCCTCGTTCACGTCCCACGACCGAACGCGAATTGGGCGGCATGGGCCGCCAAGCGGGCCTTCGACCTCACCGCCGCGTCCCTCGCCCTGGTGCTGGCGTCCCCGGTCCTGCTTCTGAGCGCGGTAGCGGTTCGGCTGTCCAGCCCCGGCCCCATCCTGTTCCGTCAGACTCGGGTCGGCCGCGAGGGCAGGCTCTTCCAGATCATGAAGTTCCGCACCATGCGCGAACACCACGACTGCGACACCGCGTGGTTCGAATCGGAAGACGAGCGCGTGACCCCCGTGGGCCGGCTGCTCAGGCGGCTGAGCATCGACGAGCTGCCCCAGCTCGTCAACGTCATCCGGGGCGAGATGGCCCTGGTCGGGCCCCGGCCGGAGCGTCCCCATTTCGTCGATCGGTTCAAGAACGACGTTCGCGGATACAACGACCGGCACCGCGTGGCCGGTGGGATCACCGGGTGGGCCCAGATCCACGGGAGAAGCAGGGGCCTCGATGCTATCCCGGAGCGAGCCCGGTTCGACAACCACTACATCGACAACTGGTCGCTGTGGCGGGATCTGGTGATCCTCCTTCGAACCGTGCCGCTGGCATTTCGGGGGGACAGCCAGCCGAACGACACTCGCCAGGCGCCTGCGCGGCCGGTCGAGAGACGAGTCGGGTCAGCCGGCCGTCTGCGACGTGCGGCCGCTCGACACCAGCGCCTCGTCGATCCGACTGGAACCGAACTCGCGAACGAGCCTGCGCAGATCCTTGCGCATCCTCCCTCGGCCCGCGTAAGCGCGGAGCTTGAGTGAGCGAGGCATTCTGGGTAGCCGCTTCTCCTCCGCGTCGAGCTCCCACGGGTGGAAGTAGAACATGAACCAGCCGGTGGCTTGCAGCTTGCGAGCTACGCCGCGTCGGTAGACCGGGTAAGGGATCAACCGGAAGTACGCCCCTCCCGACCACGGAACGGCGATCGGCCCGACGCGGACTTGTGTCATCTGCAGTTCGAACAGCCCAGGGCGCACCTCCACCACGGGGTCGTCCGGCTTCACCGGCGCGGAGATTCGACCGTAGCGATCATGAGCCTTGAACGAGAAGAGGCTGGAGTCGTACCAGTACCCGGCCGAGGCCAGGCAATCCAGCACCGAGTCGCTGATGGAGAAGTTCGGCGCGCGGATGCCCAGGACGGGCGCGCCCGTCAGCTGCTCCAGGGAATCCCGAGCGGCAGCCAGATCGCGCGCCAGCTCGAAGGAGGGGAGCATGTCGAGCCGCAGGTGGCGGTCGGTATGGCTCGCCACCTCGTGGCCCTCGTCGACGATGCGGCGCACCAAACCTGGATATTTTCGAGCGATCCATCCCAGCACGAAGAACGTCGAGCGGGCCCCGACTTCCGCGAGAATGTCGAGCACCTCGTGCGCGTTGCGCTCGACACGCGCCTCGAGCTCGTCCCAATCGGCCGTGGGCAGACTGGAACGCACGTTTTCGGCGTGAAACCAGTCCTCGATGTCGAATGTCGCCAGGAATCGGGGCAAGCCCGCCGGCTGCCCCCCCCTCGCGGAAGGCTCTTTCCCGGGTCCTGCGTCTGGTATCCCATTGAGGGCCCCCGGCCGAGCGTCCGTTTTGGTTGGTTTCTCCACGGCCTCTCCTCGCCGATGGCCGCGTCGACCATGGGTCAGCGGCGGTTGGCAAATCCGCAGTGAAGATAATGGTTCTGCCCGCCACCAGCATGCGTTGAACGACGTAGCCGACATACCGCCTCGGGCGCATGTCGGGGGCAGCCCCCGTCCCTAGGATGGCTCCGAAGGGGGTCTGGCACCTACATCGTGCCCGAAGTCGGCAGAAGGCTCGGCGGGCCACCCGCTCCCCACGCGAGTTAGCCCCGCATGGAGAAGTGGACCGGAATCCATGGCCGACGGCAAGACGGGCATTCGGACAGTATGCGGCACCGTGGCCATCCTGCTCGTCGTGGGCGTGATCGCAACGCTCTCGCTCGGACCCGATGTCCTGGCCGGCCTCCATTCGAAGTGGGCGGGAGACGCGGGCCACGCGCTGGCTTACGGAGTGCTCACGGCGACATCCCTCGCGGCCGCTGCGGCACGAGATCGTCGCGAGGGACGCACGTTCCGGGTGCTCCTCGTCGTGGGCGGCGCCATCGCACTCGGAGCCCTCATGGAAGCATGCCAGGCAGTCGTCGGCCGGGACGCCGAGTGGGCCGACGTCCTCGCGAATAGCAGCGGGGGGCTGGGAGGCCTCGGAGTGTGGCTCGTTGCGGGGGCCAGACCCGGATCCATTTCGCCGAGCAGTCGGCGGTCGCGCGTTCCCACGGCCCCGTGAGGCCGCAGGACCAAGGAGAGCGTGCCTGGACCCAGCGTAGAGCATCTACGGCGGAAGGGTGTAGCCAAGCACCACTTATCTACCTTACCGTTCCCTCGTGCGCCCCTTACGTCGGTCCCTGTGGGTGGTGGTGATCGTTCTCTTGCTCGGCACGCAGTCGGCGAGCGCATTCCCCGAGAAGCTCACCGCCAGCGGCCAAATGGATTTCGCCTATGGCGCCGCCGTGGCGTCCGCCGGCGGCGAAGGCTCGTATGGCAAGCCCGAGAGCAAGCTCTTCTACACCGGTGACGGGGCCACGCAGCCCATCCGGTGGTGGGCGGTCCTGGGTACGTCCGGGGATGCCACGACGTCCCCGGGCGTGTACCTGTGGCAGCTGGTGGATCACGTGTGGGTGAAGACGCTGCAGTTCCCGGGAGCGGATCCCTGGGCCAAGGCCGACACCCTCCTCGACGGACAGCTCCTGTACGTGAGCCTGCGCGACGAAAAGTCATCGACCCAGACCAATCCCCAACAGAGCCTGCTGTACACGGTGCCGTACCTGGGAGGCGGGACCTGGGGAACCCCGTCGATGCCAAGCATCATCACAACGCAGGGGCCGGGGCTCCTCACCATCGCCAAGGACAGCCTCGGGCGGCTGTGGACGGCCTACACGAATCGCGGCGCCGTCAGGGTGGGCTCCACGTCTCCGGGAGGAAACGCCTTCACCCTCGTCAGCCTCCCCGTCGGCGCCGTGACCACGGACGACAAGGCCGCGGTCACCTCGTTCGGTTCCAACAAGATCGGCGTGCTGTGGTCGGATCAGAACTCGAAACGGTTCCTCTTCGCGTGGCGCAGCGACGGGGAGCCCATCGGCACCTGGCACATGGAGACCGCCTACGGCGACGGCGTGGGGGGCTGCCCGACTGCCACGTCGGACCTGTGCGCGGACAACCACATCAACATCAAGACGGACGGGGACGACGTCTACGTCGCGGTCAAGACCAGTCTCGGCGACGCGCCCAACGCGGACAAGAGTGATCCCCTTGTCGCGTTGCTCCGACGCGATGCGTCCGGAACCTGGGCCGCCTGGACCGTCAGCACGGTAGGTGTCAACGGGAGCCGCCCCATCGTGGTGCTCTCGCCCTCGGCCGATCGGATGTATGTCTTCGGGCGCAAGAACTCGAGCGGGGTGCGGGTCTGGGAGAGCTCGCTCTCCTCCCCCTCCTTCACTCCGAGTGCCTCGACGCCATGGACATCGAACGGGATCGACAATTTTGACGACGCCACCTCGACCAAGCAACCGGCCACCGCGGCGAGTGGCGTGGTCGTCGTCACGTCCCGGTTATCTCAGAGCGAGTACTGGCACAACGAGTTCCTGCCACAGGCATCGTCGCCGGACTTAGCCCCGACGGCGGCCCTCACCGTCACCCCCTCCTCTGGGAACGCTCCCCTGGCCGTGACGGCCGACGCCTCGGCCTCCACGGATACCGACGCCACCCCCATCTCCACGTACGCCTTCGACTTCGGCGACGGCACGACCGTGGGCCCCCAGGCCACGGCCCAGCACACCTACGCGGCGGCGGGGTCCTACACGGTGACCGCGACCGTGACCGACACGGCCGGGCTGTCCTCCCAGGCGACGGCGGCGGTGAGCGTCGCTCCCCACGAATTCGTCGGGAACCCGGGCTTCGAGGCCTCCACCTCGGGGTGGTACAACGGCGGATACGCGGCTGTCACCATGTCGAGGTTCGCCGGTGGCCACTCGGGAAGCTGGTCGGCCCAGCTCGTCAACACGGGAACGGCGACGGTGCAGTGCACCCTGGACGATAGCCCGAACTCGGTAGCCACCACCTCCGGCGGGACCTACACCGGATCGCTGTGGGTCCGGGCCGACACCTCCGGCGCCACCCTGAAGCTCCGATTCCGGGAGCGCGAGGCGGGGACGACCCTGGTGCAGCAGATCACCACGGTGACCCTCACCACGGCCTGGCAGAAGGTAACGGTGGCCATCATCCCGACATCTCCGGGGAGCTCCACCCTCGATTTCGCCGGCTACGTCCCCTCGGCGCCCCAGGGAGCCTGCTTCTACGCCGACGACGCCTCGATCGTCCAGTCCTGACGTCGCCCCTCATGGCGCGGGGGCCCGGCCGCGAGCAAGCGATCCCGCCAACATCGACTGGATGCGCTCCGCGACGCGCGCCACCTCCTTGTCCGGAGGCTCCGCACCGTTCGCGACGCCGAGGAGTCCGCGCTGCGGAATGCCGGGGGGCCGTCGCTGTGGTAGGACAGGCTACGGCAAAAGGCGGTAGCGGCTTCCCCGCAATGGCCCCTAGGATCCGTGCGTGCTCCCGCTTTGTCGCTGCCTGTTGGTGGCGGTGATCGTCCTCGTCCTCGGCGCGCAGTTGGCGAGCGCCTTCCCCGAAAAGCTCACCGCCAACGGCCAGAGGGATTTCACCTACGGGTCTGCCGTGGCGTCAGCCGGCGGCCAGGGGTCCCACGGGAAACCCGAGAGCAAGCTCTTCTATACGGGTGACGGACTCACCCAGCCGATTCGGTGGTGGGCGGTGCTGGGGACCTCCGGCGACGCCAAGACGGCCGCGGGCGTGTACCTGTGGCAGCTGGTCGACCACCAGTGGGTCAAGACGCTGCGGTTCCCGGGGGCGGACCCGTGGGCCAAGGCCGACACCCTCCTCGCCGGACTCCGGCTGTACGTGAGCCTGCGCGACGACAAGGGGTCGACCGAGACGAACCCCAGGCAGAGCCTCCTGTACACGGTTCCGTACCTGGGAGGCGGCGCGTGGGGGACCCCATCGTCGCCGAGCGTCATCACGACCGAAGGCGCCGGCCTGCTCACCATCGCCAAGGACACCCTCGGCCGGCTGTGGACGGCGTACACGTATCACCGTGCCGTCAGGGTGGGCTCCACGTCTCCCGGAGGGAGAGCATTCACCCTCACCAGTCTCCCCGTGGGCGCGCTGACGAGCGACGACAAGGCCGCGGTCACCTCGTTCGGTTCCAACAAGATCGGGGTGATGTGGTCGGATCAGAACTCGAAGCGGTTCTTCCTCGCGTGGCGCGCCGACGGGGAATCCCTCGGCACGTGGCACATCGAGACGGCCTACGGCGGCGGGGTAGGTGGCTGCCCGACGGCCACGTCGGACCTCTGTGCGGACAACCACATCAACATCAAGACGTACGGCAACGACCTCTACGTCGCCGTCAAGACCAGCCTGAACGACCCGGAGAACAAGAACCCGAACGACCCCATCGTCGTGTTGCTCCGACGAAGCGCTTCCGGCGCGTGGACCGCATTCACAGTCAGCACGGTGGGTGTCAACGGGAGCCGCCCCATCGTGGTGCTCTCCCCCTCGACCGACCGGATGTACGTCTTCGGGCGGAAGAACACGGCACCCGGAGTGCGAGTCTGGGAGAGCTCGTTCTCCTCGCCGTCGTTCACGCCGACCGACTCAGCGGCGTGGACGGCGAACGGGATCGACAATTTCGACGACGCCACCTCGACCAAGCAACTGGCCACCGCGGCCAGCGGCGTGGTCGTCATCACGTCGCGGGCGTCTCAGGGCGATTACTGGCACAACGAGTTCCTGCCGCAGGCAACGTAGGTCGAACTCCGTCCGTCTGCGGCCTTCCCCGTGGCACCCTCGGGGAACGTCCCCGGCGTGACCGCAGGCGCCGCCGCTTTCTCGGTCGTCCTGACCTGACGTCGCCGCTCATGGCGCCCGGGGGGCTCCGAGGCGAGCATGCGATCAGGTCGACATCGACTCGATGCGCTCCACGATGCGCGCGATCTCCATGTCCGGGGGGCGATCCGCGGGGTTCGCGACGCGGAGGAGTCCCCCGGTGCCGAATGACGCCCACCATGTCAGGAGGTCCTCGAGAAGGACTCTCCCTCCATCCAGCTCGCGCTCCATCCTGGACAGTTCGAGCATCTGGGTGCGGCTATGCCGGGAGGCTCGAGCGCGCAGCCTGCGGATCGCCACCGGCACTGGCACGTCCACCACAACCACGAGGGCGGGACGCACCCAATCGCGAGAGCGGGCCCGGAGGGCCCCCAGGATCCCCGACCACTCGCCGCGAACCCCGATCGTCCAGAGGGTCTGCACGACACCCTCATCGACCAATCCAACGCCGCCGCGGGCCATGACTCGGGTATAGAGACGCTGAACCAGGAGCCACTGCGCGGTCAGGGCCACGGTGTCCTTCGGCCTGGGCTGGCGCGAGGCTCGGATCGCGCCGGCCAGCCGGGCGGAGGTCGATGGCCGGGCGAGCACCTGCGCCCCCGCGAGCGTCGCCTTGCGGCCCACCCGGGCGAGCGCTCGAACGTCGGCGGACACCCTCTGATCCGGGCGGTTGACACGAACTCCTCGAGCCGCCAGGCAGGCGGCCACCCGGTCGACGATGTGGGACTTCCCCGCTCCGGGGAGGCCACAGAACTCCACGATGCCCCCGGTCCTCGACTGCTCGCCCGCGGGCCGCAGGCCCCGAGGCGGAACGGCGAGGGTCATGCGGTTAGACGGTGGCGGCCCGAGCGTGGTGCCAGGCCACCTGGTGCGTCAGACCATCCCGCAGGGATACCCGGGGTCTCCACCCCAGGAGCTCGGCGGCGCGCGCCGTCGACCCGCCCGTCCGCTGCACGTCGCCCGGCTGCCCGTCCTCCATCTGCAACTCGATCGGAACCCCGGCCAGCTCTTCGATGAGGCCGACGACCTCGAGGAGAGTGGTCGAGGAACCGCCGGCGACGTTGATGACCGCACCGGGCGGCACCGAACTTCTCGCGGCGAGTAGGTTCGCCTCCACAACATCGGCGACGAAGGTGAAGTCCCGGACCTGATGACCGTCGCCGAAGACCGGGAACGGCCGACCGGACAGGGCCGCCTCCACCAGGCGATGGAATGCCATGTCCGGACGCTGACGGGGCCCGTACACCGTGAAGTACCTCAGCGAGACGGTCGGGACGCCGAAGTTGCGCGCATACACGCCGCACAGGTGCTCCGCGGCGAGCTTGGTGACCCCGTAGGGGCTCTGGGGCTTCGGCAGGTCGTCCTCGTTGGTCGGGTACATCCCGGCATTCCCGTACACCGATGAGCTGGATGCGTAGACGAACCGGCGGACGTCGCCGGCGTCCCGGACCGCCTCCAGCAAGCGGTGGGTGAGGAGCACGTTGTTCTCGACGTAGCCATCGAAGCCGGTCCCCCACGAGGCGCGGACCCCCGGCTGCCCAGCCTGGTGGAAGACGACGTCCACACCTTCCAACATCGCATAGAGGTCGCACTCGAGGAGATCGGCCCGGATGAACTCGCACCGGGGTGATCCCATGATCTCCCCGAGGTTGGCCAGCTTCTGGGAGGGGTCGTAATAGGAGGAGATGCAGTCCACGGCACGCACCTCCTGGCCATCGTCCAGGAGACGCTCGACGAGATGGCTCCCCACGAACCCTGCGGCTCCCGTGACGAGTGCCCGCACGCTATTCGGCCTCCCTCTCGTGACGTGTTCCTAGCAGCGCTTCGAGGTACCGGTCCACCACCACCTCCTGATCGAAGGCGCGCCAGGTGTCGGGGCTCGGGCGCGGCCCCGCACCAGAGAGCGCGATGTCGATGGCCCGGGCCAGAGCTGGGACGTCCCCGACCGGCACCAAGAGGCCGTGGCGTCCGTCCTCCAAGATCTCCCGGGGTCCACTTGGGCAGTCCGTCGACACGACCGGGACGCTGCAGTACAGGGCCTCGATGAGTGCCCCCGGGAGGCCCTCCCACCTGGAGGAGAGGACGAACAACCCCGACCGGGACATGAACGGGTACGGGTTGACGACCCAGCCAGGGAGTTGGACATCGTTCTCCAATCCGAGTCGGCGGACTGTCGATTCCAGCCGGCCCCGCTCCGGCCCCTCTCCCAGGATGAGGAGCCGGGCCTGGCGTGTCTCTCGCACGTGAGCGAAGGCCTCGATCAGCACGCCGAAGTCCTTCTGCGGCTTCAGGCGCCCCAAGCCGAGGACGACCGGGGGCTCTCCGGGACGGAACCATGGGTGATCGAGAGGCGCCGAGGCCATCTCCCTGAGGAGCGGAGAGATCACCGGGTTGTAGATCACCTGCACTCGGTCGGAGGTGATCCCGGTCATGTTCGTCAGATCGTCCGCGACGCCCCTCGACACCGCGACGATCCCATCGGCCCAGGGGTAGAACCACCGCATGAGGGGAGGCCTGAGCTTCGTTCGAAATCGCGAGGCGTTCTGCACGACGCTGGAGAGCGTGTTGCGCTCGCTCACGATCATCCTGGTCTCGACCCCGGAGAGTCTCCGAGCCCACAGCCCGACGATGTTCACGTAGTCCAGCGAGCTGAGGAGGGCCGCCGGCCGCTCGCGTCGCAGGTACCGCACCATCGGGGGAATGCTCGCCAGGGCGCGGCGGGCGCCGAGGTCGATCACCCGGACGGCCTCGGAGACCTCGGAGCGGTAGTGGCCTTCGGCCCGGATGAGCACGAGGTCGACCTCGAACCCTCGGTGTGCGATGGCCCCCGCCAGCTTGACCATCGAACGCTGGGCGCCGCCGCCGCCCATGGTTGAGGTGAAGATGGCGAGCGGTCCAGAGACCTTGCCTCCACCCGACGTCCGCGAACCACCGTGGGGGGCTGCGGCAGGCGGCGGAGAGCCGGCTCCTGGATGGGCCGACCGGGTGGCCTCGCTCGTCACGGACATGGGCCCCCCTACAGCCTCGACCAGACCACGGACCGGATCTCCCGCAGCACCTCGGCCTTCGGGCGACCGGCGTCCACGATGATCGCCGGGGTCCCTGACCAATCCGCGCGCCATATCTCCTCGGACCGAGGGCGGACGAACTCCTCCCCCTCCTCCGAGAGCTTGCGACTCACCGCGATGTCGGGATCCACTCGCAGGACGAGCAGGATGTCGGGATACAGGATCTGCCGGTAGTACCGGCGCTCGCGTGCCACAAGGAATCGGGCCGCCCGTCCGCCTTCCCCCGATCCGACCGGCTCTCTGCCCGCCCCATCCATGAGTCGGACCTGGGGCAGCGGGTACCGGTCGCAGATCACGATCCCGCCGTTGGAGGACAAACGACGAATGCGCCGATACAGGCGGTAACGGTCCCGAGCGGTCAGGAGATCCCAGACGAGCCGGGCGGCCGGCCGATGGCCCTCCGTCCTTCCCCCACTCCCGGCCGCCGGCTCTTCGGCACGGCGGATCCACCGGACGATACCCCACGCGCCTCTCGCCACGACCGAGATCATCGAGCGAGGAGGCTTTCCGAGATGAGCCTGGGTAGTCACGAAGGAGCGTGACAGCCACCCCTGGAGCTCAGCCACGGCTGTCGACTTCCCGGCCCCGTCGCCGCCGACGATAGCGACGACCGCTCCCCCTCCCTCCAGCCGCTTGCGGCGGGGTCGCCGGGGCACGACGTATCGAGCGATCAGACGCTTGACGCGGCGCCAAACCCTCAGGCCCGTGTCTGCCGACAGCGGCCGCCTGCTGTGCGCCCGCAGCCGACGCTGGAGGCGCCGAGCCACCCGCATACGGATCCACGCGGAGGAGCCGGGGCGGGCGGCCGAAACGCACAGTTCCCACAGATCTTCGTCGATGACTGGCAGGTGCTCGGCGACGAGGCGCCGCACGGCCTGGGCGTCCGATCGGTCACTGAGGTCCACGTACTCCCGCTGCTCCGAGCTCGAGAGTGAGCCCTGCAGCATCAGGATGGCGTCCCAGGTCGCGTGCTTGAGGATCATCCGAATCACGAACACGGCGAACTCGAAATCCGCCGAGGGGGTCCGGAACAGGGGGCCCTGGAAGCTCGACCCCAGGTAGGGCTCCTCGATCGGCAGATGGAAGTTCTTCGTCATGTCATCGCCGAGGACAAGCTGGAAATGTGCGTGCACATGGACCAACTTCCCCGATTCCTGGTCGAGCCCGTAGGCGTGGAAGATTCCCGGCAGCTGATCGACCGGCCGCGCCACCGCTGGCCTGAAACCGAATCGATAAAGGATCTCCTGGAAGCGCCGCGCGTCCCGGCGGCCGACCAGGAGGTCGAGATCGTTCTCGCCGGTGGCCGACCGATCCAGAGCCTCATTGCTCTTCCAGTGGCAGTACAGGACGTCCTCGTCCCGGAGCGTCGTACAGAGCGCCGAGATCAGCCCGAGAGGACGAGGCCCGTCGCCGCCGATCTCGTGAGACAGCTCGCCATTCGACGTGCCGATGGAGGGGGAGCTTGCCTCGGACCCGGCGAGGTCCACCGGCCTGCTGGCGGTCCGAAGCGTGGCGCGCTCTCCGCGACTCTCCACCGCGCTCAACCTGGTCCTCCGACCCGAACACGCGTTGCCGATACGCCTCGATGCGATGAGCCCCCGTTTCCGTTCGACGCGGCAATCGACGTCCCGGCGGGCACGACCCTCGGGACCATGCCGTCTCTGTCGGGGATCCCGAGGAGACTGGAATAGATCCGATCGAGCATTGCGCACATGGTGGCCTGATCGAAGTGTGAGCCGATGCGTGCGCGGCCCTGAAGGCCCATGCGCCGGGCCTCCTCCGGATGATCGAGCAGCCAGAGCACGCACTCGGCCAGCCGCTCGGTGTCTCCTGCCGGCGCCAACAGCCCCGTCGACCCGGGCTCGACGAGGTCCGGAACGCCGTTCACGGCGGTTGCCACGACCGGACGGCCGGATGCCATCGCCTCAGTGAGGGCCCTCCCCAATCCCTCGTACCGGGACGTGATGACCGAGACGTCGAAGGCGACGGCCAGCCGCGGCGCATCGGGCCGGAAGCCCGTGAACACGATGTCGACGCCGAGCCGCCGGGCCTCCGCCTTGGTCTCACGCTCGAGCGGGGCGCTCTCGAACGAGGCGTCTCCCACCATGACGAACACCGTCTCAGGGCGAGCCCGCTTGACGGCCGCCGCCATCCGCACGAAGTCGAGCGGAGCCTTCTGCGGGACCATCCGGCCCACCCATCCGACGACCTGCGCGTCGTCCGGGATGCGGAGCTCACGTCGGATGTCGGGATCCCGCTCGTGCGGGATGCCGTGGACCTCGATGGCGGACGGAACCACGGTGACGGACCCAGGAGGAGCGAGCCGGGTCTCCACCGCCTCACGCGCCACCCGCGGCGCCACCGCCACGTACCGGTCGGCGAAGGGGCGTGCCAGCCGATCGAGAGACCGGTAGACGGCGCGCCTCGTGGCGCTCAGCTCGTCGTGAGCGGCGAATAGATGGAAGGTGTGCACGACGGCGGGTGCGCCCGCGAGTGAGGCCGCGAGCCTTCCGAGGACCCCACCCTTCGAACAGTGAGTGTGCACGATGGAGAACCGCTCGCGCCGGATAAGCCGCACGAGCTGGGCCAGGACGAGGGCGTCCTCATGTGGCGAGATCCGCTCATGAAGCCGCGGAAGGCGAACGCTCCTGATGCCCGACGCCGAAGCCCGCTCCCATAGCGGGCCGTCCGAGGCCGCGGCGATCCAGGTCTCGTAGCGGTTGGAGTCCATCCCCGCCGCCGACAGCAGGGTGTTGCCCCCAGCCCCACCGGCGAAACGCGTGATGACGTGAAGCACCTTGATCCGGCGCTTGGGCGGCTGCACCGGAAGCTGTTCGCGGGGAACGACCGCGGGAGGCGGAGACGGCCAGATGGGGCGCATCCTTACCCCCCGGCCCGGCGCCGCCACGCGTCGGTGACGGGACCGTCGCACGATGACATCGCTTGCGACGACTGACGGACGCGCAGGACTACGTAGCTCACTTTTCCCCCCCAATGTCTGGATATCGCGCGCCTGATCGCTTCCAGAGGTGAGATGGCGGCGACGATGCCAGGCTAGCGGCAGGCGGGCGAGCACGCACGGTCTCCCTTGCGTACGGGAGGTACGCCGACCGACCGAGGTGGCGCACGGCAGTCATGCAGCCCCGCTATTCCCGGCCGGCAGGGCCCGGGCCCGCCCCTGCCGGCCGCGACCTGCCGACCGCTTGAGACGCCGCGCGATTCGAAGCGCCGGGGGGCCCACGCGATCCGAGAGTCCAGGCCGGCGCTGCGAGTAGTCTGCGGCGACCATGTCCAGGTCGCGGATGCGGTGCCGATGGGACCGGATGGCGTGCAGCAGCTGCGCCACGCCCTCCGCACTCAAGGTGTTCATGTGCACGCAGACCGTCCAAACCCCCGCGGGCACCGCGCGGAACCGCCACAGTTGCTGCGGAACCCACAATATGCCCTGGCCGTCCCGGTGGGGCAGTGGGAACAGGCCATCGGAGATGGTCCGGACGCCGAGGCGCCGCAGGACGTCGACAGTGGTCCCATCGAACGAATGGGCCGGCGCCACCCACGCGCCCGGGACCACGTCCTCGCTCTCGAAGATCCGAAGGGCAGCCTCCAGTTTCCGTTGCTGTTCATCGCGTGGGAGGCCGGCGAACTCGCTGTATCTGTTGATCCCCACGAGCCCCGCCCGATTCGTGACGTACCGATGCTGGTACCCGTGGATCCCGATGGTCCATCCCCAGGACTGCCATCTCCTGACTCGATCCCAGAACCCGGGGTCCGGCGGATCCACCATCAGCCGGGGGTCGCGGTTGTCCGGCACGACGGCTGCGATCGGCTTGATTCGCGCGTCCACCAGGACCGCCTCCATGCGATCCCAAGCTGACCTGCGCATCGTGGGACAGAGGTCGTCGAACCTCAGCAGGTACGTGGCGCTCATCGGCGATGCTCACGCATCCTTCAGGTCAGGCGGACCCCGGGGAGCGAGCCGCGACGAGATCCGTGCCGAGACTCGCATCGAACTCGCGAGGCTGCGACAGATCCTGGAGGACCGACGGCCGTCCGGTCGGGTAGTACGCGAAGCCGGCCCGCCGCATCTCCTCCGGGTCGAACAGGTTCCGCCCGTCGACCACGATCGGGTAGAGCATGACCTCTTTCAGCAAGCCCAGGTCGAGCCGCCCAAACTCATCCCACTCGGTTGCCACGACCAGGCAGTGAGCACCGGCCGCCGCCTCGAACGGACTCAGGGCGATCTCGAGTTCAGGCAACTCGGTCCGCGCCGCATCTCCGGCCTGAGGATCGTAGCCAACCACGTGGGCGCCGGCCGCGAGGAGTCGTCGGGCGAGAGCCAGCGCCGGTGACACCCGCACGTCGTCCGTGCCCGGCTTGAACGACAGGCCAAGGAGCGCGAGACGCTTGCCTTCAAGGTTCCACACTGCCTCTTCGATCTTCTGCGCCGCCGCCTCGATGGCCTGCCGGTTCAGCGCATCCACATCCCTCAGGAGAGGGAAGTCGTAGCCGAGCCGCGCCGACAAGCGCTCGAGCGCGGCCACGTCCTTGGGGAAACACGAGCCTCCGTATCCGAGTCCTGCGTTGAGGAAGGCCCTGCCGATCCTGGCATCGGCGCCCATTACGTCGGCCACGGCGGTGACGTCCGCCCCGGCGCGCTCGCAGATCTGCGCCATGGCGTTGGCAAACGAGATCTTGAGCGCGAGGAACGCGTTGCCGGCATGCTTGGCGAGCTCGGCCGTTCGGATGTCCGTCTCGATGAGCCGGCACCCCTTCTCAACGAGAGGCTGGTACAGACTACGGAGGGCCCTCGAGGCGGTCTCCGACTCGACCCCGATGACAATGCGGTCGGGCTCGAGCGAATCCTGGAGGGCGGTCCCCTCCCGAAGGAACTCAGGATTGGAGGCGACTTCGAACCGAGCGGACTTGCCCTCCCGGCGCAGCGTTTCTCGCACCCGGTCGGCCGTGCCGGCCGGGACCGTCGACTTGTCCACCACGACGGCTCCGTCCGGGGCGTGCCTGGCGACATCGGCCGCCGACTGCTCCACGTAGAGGAGATTGGCTTCGCCGTCGGGCCTGGGCGGGGTGCTGACGCAGATGAACACGATCTCTGCGTCGCGGACAGCCTCCTCGGTGGTCGAAGAGAACGAGAGCCGGCCGGCCGCCATGTTCTCCTCCAGCGCCTGCTCCAGCCCGGGCTCATAGTATGGGGGGATTCCGCGCTGCAAGAGCGAGATCTTCCCCTCGTCCGTGTCCGAACCCACCACGTCGTGTCCGATGGCAGCCATGGCGACCGCCGTCACGAGACCAACATGGCCAGTGCCGATTACCGCGACCTTCATCCCAGCCCCCTCATCGCTCTCGTCCGACCTCATTGGCGACCCCCTGGCGCGATCCTGCCCACGAGGCAGAGTCCCAGACCTTCCCGCCCACTCGCGCCCTCTCTCGTGGCTGTCGGGTCCGAGAGGCCCGGCGTGGGGACGGACGCATGTCGACAGAGCGCTGGAGGTCATTGAGCGTCTCGATGACACTCCGCTGTGTCGCGAACGCCACCGCCGCGAGGCGGCTGTGGACCTCGAGCTTGGCAAGCACGTTCTGGACGTGTGTTCGAGCCGTCTGCGGACTGATGACGAGCGTACGGGCGATCGTCTCGTTGTCGCCCCCATCCGAGAGCAGAGCGAGGACCTCGCGCTCGCGCCGGGTCAGTCTCGCCAGAAGCTGAAGACTCTCCTGTTGTTGCTGGCGCCGCCCCATGAGGTGTTGGATCAGCGCGGAGAGCATTCTGGGGGGGACCTGAGCCTCGCCTCGATGGATCGCCGTCGTCGCCTTGATGAGGTCTCCCAGCGCACAGTTCTTCGTGAGGAACCCGTTGGCGCCTGCCTGAAACGCGGACAAGAGAAGCTCTGAGTCCTCCACCGCGCTCAGGAACAGGATCTTTGTCTCCGGAACGTGAACCCGGATCCTCCGGGTCGCCAGCACGCCGTCGCAGTTCGGAAGGCTGTTGGTGAGGATGACGACGTCTGGACGGTGCCGACGGGCTTCCGCCACCGCCTCGAGCCCGTCCGATGCGACGCCCACGACTCGCAGGCCCGACTCCCGTTCGAGGATGGCGCGAATGGCCTCACGCGACAGGGACTGTTCGTCCGCAAGGATGACTCGAATCGTCTCCACGGCACCTGTATCCGTCAAAAGACCCTCCCTGTCGGCCATCCGGGGATCCCCCGTAGCGCGAGCATGCGCTACGAGGGATGATGCCGCATGCGCGTCGCGACGTGTTCTAACTACGTCGATCTGCGTATCTGGATGATCCCCGCGTGGCTCAATCCGTCGTCGCCCTCGAGTCAGGGCGAGTTGGCGGCCGATCCCGCGGTCCTACTCGGGGTCGGCGACCGCCCGCAGCACACCCGGGGAGCGAACCCGCGCCGTGGTGGTCGACTCGCCGCGCTCGCAGCGGGCAGTGGCAGCGCCGAGCGCGACGGCTGTCGAGTCTCCGGACTTCTCCCCGCCGACCAGGGTGAGTGCTGGGCGTCCCGCGCGCTTCCGTCTTTCCCGCTCAGCCAGGCGCGACCGCCATCGATGAGACGCGGACCGGGTCGTGAAGTAGTCGAGCGCCGCCCCCATCATGCACTCCGAGACGCAGATCTGGCCCTCGGAGACCTTGCGAAGGGCTTGAACGAAATCAGAGAAGCTGCAGGCTTGGGTCAGGTATCCGTAGGCCCCGGCGTCGAAGGCCGAGGCCAGCATCGCCAGATCGTCCGCTCCGACCAGGACCACCCGAGCTCGAGGTCCCAGCTCGCGGACCAGCCGCGCGGTGACCACGCCCTCGTCCCTCCGAGAAGGAGCGATGACTACGACGACCGCCGGCTGATGGTGTTGGGTCTCGGCAACCAAGTGTCCAACATCGTGCACGAGGCCGACGATTCGGAAACCAGGCTTCCGCTCCAGCGCTTTCCGTATTGCGTCGCAGAACAGCTGGTGCCGATCGGCCAGGACAATTCGGACTTCCGGGAGCTCTTCCTCGCTGGTCGGCATTCCGCTCCGCTCTCTATCCCTCCTGACTATGTCGCAGGCGGAATCGCCGCGCATGCGTTACCCGCCGTAGGCGATCTACTCGATTTGCGGTGGCGAACCACGCAGCCTGTCAGGCGACGTCCGAGCCGGCCCCTCGCACCTCCTGCCGCAGCGTCTGGGCGATGCCGAGCCGAATGGCGAAGGCCACGGCTTCGAGACGGGTGTGGACCTGCAGCTTCATCAGAATGCTCTGGACATGGGTCCGCACGGTGTGCGGACTCACCGAGAGGGCGCTCGCGATCTCCTTGCCGCTCAGGCCTTCGACCAAGAGCCCGAGGATCTGACGCTCGCGCCGCGTGAGTTGCCTCCACAGCAGCGCGGCGTCTTCGTCGCCCTCCACCCCGCCAGAGGCTGCCTTGGCGATCCTGCGCGGCACCACCACTTGGCCGTCCAGGACGCTCTGGATCGATCGTATGAAGGTCGGAACCGATATGTCTTTGGTGAGATAGCCATGGAATCCGGCACGCAAGGCTTCCTGAAGAGCACGAGGATCGTCGAGCGCCGTCAGCGCGACCACCTTGGTTTCGGGGCGTTGTTCGAGCACCGCTCGGCCGACGCTGAGCCCGCTCTGATCCGGCAGCCCGATGTCCAGGAGGACGAGATCGGGCTGCTCCCGTGCGACCGCCTCGAGTACATCGGCCCCCTTGGATACCGGCTCCGGCACGTCCAGACCGAGATCGAGCAGGCTCGCCCGTATCACATCGGCAAACAGCTGGTGATCCTCCACGATCAGGACGCGTGTCACCTGGCATCCGCTCCCTTGGGCACGTGAACAGTGATCTTGGTGCCCGGGAACCCGGACTCGATCAGAATGCGTCCTCCGTGCGCGTCGACGATTCTCCTGACGATGAACAAGCCAAGCCCGGCGCCCGGCTTGGCGGCCGCCGAGCGACCCCGTACGAACGGGGCGAATACCCGTTCGTGCTCGGCGGGGGGAATCCCGGGCCCCGAATCCGAGACGGTGACGGCCACCGTCGCCTCTGCGGACCGGGCCGTGACCGCGACGCCGCTGCCGTCTGCCGAATACGCGAGAGCGTTTGTGATCAGATTCGCGATCGCGGTTGGGAAGTGCTTGCGATCCAGCATCGCGACGGAGTCGTCACAGATGATCGTGAGCCGCTCGCTTCCCGCTTCGGCTGTCCCAAGCCGGCATGCCTGGCGGATCGCCTCCGCGATGGGCGTCGCCTCCAAGATCAGGCCATCGGCCCCGGACGACCAACGCAACAGACCGAGGACGTCGCCGGCCAGTTGTCCGAGCTGCGCCGCCGAGCGTTCGAGCAGGCTGCGGGCAGTGTGCGGGTCGGGGTCGACCAGGGAGCGTTCCACCGCGGCCTTCGCGGCGAGCAGGGGTCCCCGGATCTCATGGGCGGCGCTGGCCAGCGCCATCTCCAGCGGCTCGAGCGCGCTGCTCGAACGCCACTCCCACGCCCGCGGCCGGATCTCCTTGAGGAAGCTCCGCAGTTCGAACAGATGCTCCGAGATGTCAACATCTACCCCCGCGACGAGAACCAGCAGGTCATCCGCCTCTACCGCCTCGACCGGATACTCCCCCGCCAGCGCGGCGAAGCGTCGGAGGATGTCCGAGCGCCCCCTGTCCGAAACGGAGTTCCAGGGCTGCGACGCGGGCATGTCGGTACGGATCAGCTCTGCTTGACTCGATGTGAGCCCCAGAGCCCCGACGAGGTGGAGATCGCCCCCATCCCCTTCGCGCGCCCATACCGCCACGGGCCGGTCGAACCGGTCAAAACAGTGCCTGAGGGTGGCCAACCCGGCGAGCCGAGGGGAGGCCGCCTGGGCCACCTCGGCCGCGTACGCGAGGCCATCGAGTCGTGGCCGTCTCATGGTATCGGTTTGTTCGTTCATCGCAGCGCACCCCGAAGAACAGTGAAATATCGTCACCAAGTCGAGTCCCCCTCTTGGCCTGTCCGGCGGACGGGCACCCGTCACGTGGACTACGACGAACCGGACTCCTCGACTCCTTCTAGATTAAAACGCAATGCGCGGTTTTCCGCAAGAGGCTTGCTCCCTAGGCCGATCGGCCTGAAGTCGATCGTCCGGTCGCCTCGAGGAGCGGCCGATGGCGTGACCGATGGTCAGATGCCGCGAGAGTGAGCTCCCGGTTTGCGACCCGAGATCGCATCACGACGCCGCATCCGTGTGGTCTCGAACCGGACTCCCTGGCAGGGGCGCGAGGCGCGAGGATGGTCGTCGATCGTTGAGGTTGCCCTGCTACCGGGCGTGGTGGAAGGCGATCCCGAATCCCGAAGATCGTGTTGCCAATGGGTTAGGCTGAACTCAAAGGTGCGACGATGGCGTTGATGGAGGCACAACCTTGCAGAGCCCTCTGGGATTGATCATCGGACAGCACCTACGGCGAGTTCGCAACCTCCGTGGCTGGACGTTACAAGAGGTCGCCCGCCGCACGCGAGGCCGTTTCAAAGCAAGCTCACTGGGGGGGTACGAGAGGGGAGAGCGATCGATCTCGATCGAGCGCTTCATCGAACTGGCCCGTGTGTATGCCGTTCCCCCGGTTCATCTTCTCGCCGAGATCGTAGCCGAGTCGCAGCCTCAGAGAGAGTTGATCATCGATCTCACCCGCCTCGAGCGGGTCACGGAGGAGGATCGGGGTATGGTCCAGGACTTCGTGGCGCAGATCGAAGCTCGGCGCGGCAAACCCATGACTGGCCAGGTGCATCTACGCGCCGACGACATTGTGGTCTTGGCGGAGGCGTCGGCTGTTCCACCGGAACAGCTTCTTGACCGTTTGCGTCCCGCGCTGGCTCTACACAACGGGCAATAGCCACGCCAGGATTTTCGCCGGCGGGCGAGTGGAGTCTGAGCCGCTGACCTCGTAGGCGCTCGAGGAGCCACCGGAATGCCCCGGCCTTCATCGTCGCCTTCGTCTGTGGCCTACTCCGCAGGTCTCGAATTCGCCGACCGGCTCAAGGACTCGCGATCGAGGTCGATCCCATGTCCGGACCTACACAAGACCCTTTGGGCCCTCCGGTGGGTTCGCAAGGGGTCCTGCCGGAGGATCGACATGGCGCGAACATCGTCCAACCTGTTGCGAATGGTCTTCGTGGCCTTCCTGGCTCTCGCCCTCGTGGTCACGGGTACGGCAGTCATCGCGAACTCCTCGGCCGGTTCACCGTCGACTTCCTCCCCGACCACCTCGGACACCCGCAATGTCCTCATCTCGGGGAGCTTGACGACTCAAGTCCAGCGCTCTGGGGACAACTTGACCTTCGACCTGCGGGGCGCGACCTCCCTCGCCTACCCATACGTCACGCTGTTCCCCTTCACCTTCTCGGGCTCGAATGACACCGTGCTCGGCGGCCGTGTGATCGGCCAGGAGCCCCGGTCCTGGACGTGGGATAACTTCGCCGCGAACCTGAACGGGCACGGGACGGCCTACTACATGCGGGGCGACGGCATCGTGTTCGACCATACCCACGCCCGCAACACGTTCGACTGCATCCAGCCCCGTCCGTCGGCTGGGTCGAGATCCACCTACCGCGTCCAAGGAGCGCGGTGCTACTACACGCGGGACGACGCCATCGAGGCTGACGAGGCGATGGTGGGAGTGGTCCGGAACTCGGTGTTCTACCCACACATGGGTCTGAGCTTGGAGCAGGGCGGGTACATCAGGGTCAGGAACTCGAAGTTCATCTTCCTGGCGATGCCTGACGCTCGGGCATCCGACGGGTACGGGCACTCCCGGATGTTCAAGTTCCCGACGGTGGGACGGTACAAGCTGCGGAACGACCTGATCTGCTACCATGAGACGCCTCTTGGGTCGACCTGGAAGGCGTGGCCGACGAACGCGATCTTCATCGATGTGACCTGGGTCCTCGGTCCGGGGTTCTCGGGGCACTTCGACGGCCGCACCCCGCCGGGCGTGAGGCTTTCGCATGACTGGTCGCTGTGTCAGGTCTGACAGGGACAGCTCATTCCCGGCGCAGCCATTCGCTTTCGGCCAATTTCCGCAGAAGAGTGCGCTGACGCTGTCTATCGCCTGGTCCATCTTGGCTTTCCGAGTCCGAGTTCGACTACCAGCCGTCGGTGGACCGCACAGTATTCGCAGAGCGCTCGACGGCCCGAGCAGGCCGAAGCCTCATGGCCCGATCATGCACCTGACCATTGGATGTGCAGGACCGGGGCGAACCTTGCGCCGTCGAACGACTCTGCGACGCGCCTGCCGGATCCCGCGATGACGAGAACGATCGCGTTCCCGGCAGCCCAGTTGGTCGTCGGCCCGACGATCTCCTGGATCACGCTCGTCAGACCGGGCGTGCGTTCTGCCGGTCCCCGTTCGGCCTTCACCCAGGCAGGGGGTGTCCACGACACCGAGGTGTTCGTGAGCGTCCTGGACGTGACGTTGAACTTCGCGGTCGTAAACGTCGGGGCGTCGTCGATCGCCTGACCGTGGATCGACAACGTGGTCGCCTCAGATG
>WNGA01001925.1_pt1 | contig 31794 bp, 31 predicted proteins | sample 5400061 | NCBI WGS metagenome assembly WNGA01 (sample SAMN13153366, study PRJNA577476) | soil metagenome | isolation source: 100 cm soil or saprolite under grassland replicate 2 | place: USA:California | collected 2016-06-15 | reverse complement strand
CGCGGCGCTGGCGCCGGTAGGCGGTCGTCGGGAGCCGCTTGATGTAACCCGCGTGGGACACGGTGATGACCATGTCCTCTTCGGCGATCAGGTCCTCGATCGAGAACTCGCCCTGGTCCGCGACGATCTCGGTGCGGCGTTCGTCCCCGAAGCCGTGGGCCAGCTCCGTGAGCTCCTCCTTGAGGATCTTCATGCGGCGGGGCTTCGAGCCGAGGATCTCCTTGCACTCCTTGATGAACGTCCGGACCTCCTTCAGCTCCTCGTCGAGCTTCGTGATCTCGAGGGCGGTGAGCCGGGCGAGCCGCATGTTCAGGATCTCGGCGGATTGCTTTTCCGACAGCTTGAAACGCTTCCGTAATGCCGCGTCTGCGGCGGGCGTGTCTTTCGATCGCTTGATGATCCGGATCACTTCGTCGATGTGGTCGACGGCGATCTTCAGGCCCTCGAGGATGTGCTCGCGGTCCTGGGCGCGCTGCAGCTCGAACTCGGTGCGCCGGGTGATGACGGTGTGGCGATGCTCGATGAAGTGCTCGAGCAGCTCCTTCAGATCCATTTCCTTCGGCACGCCGTCCACCAGCGCCAGCATGATCGCGCCGAAAGTCACCTGCATCTGGGTGTGCTGGTAGAGCTGATTCAGGACGACCATCGGGACGGCGTCCCGCTTCAGCTCGATCACCACCCGGATGCCTTCCTTGTCGGATTCGTTCCGGAGATCGCTGATCCCCTCGAGCTTCTTCGCCACCACCAAGTCGCGGATCTGTTCGATCACGCGGTCCGGGGAGACCTGGTAGGGGAACTCGGTGACGACGATCTGCTGCTTCCCGGTCGACTCGCGCTCCTCGACCGTGGCGCGGGCGCGGATCGCGATCCGGCCGCGCCCCTTCTCGTAGCACTCCTTGATGCCCTCGCGACCGTAGATGATCGCGCCGGTCGGGAAATCCGGGCCCTTGATGAACTTGCGGAGATCCTTGACCGACGCGTCCGCGTGATCCACCAGGTGATTGATGGCCTCGACCGCCTCACCCAGGTTGTGCGGCGGGATGTTGGTGGCCATGCCGACGGCGATTCCGGACGTGCCGTTGACGATGAGGTTGGGGAGCCGCGCAGGGAGGACTGTCGGCTCCTGCAGCCGGTCGTCAAAGTTGGGGACGAAATCGACGGTGTTCTTGTCGATGTCCTCGAGCATCGTCATCGCGATGCGCGTGAGGCGGGCCTCGGTGTAGCGGTAAGCGGCTGGGGGATCGCCGTCCACGGAGCCGAAGTTCCCCTGACCATCCACCAGCGGATAGCGCAGCGAGAAAGACTGCACCATGCGCACCAGCGAGTCGTACAACGCGACGTCGCCGTGCGGGTGATACTTGCCGAGCACGTCGCCCACCACCGTCGCGCTTTTCTTGTAGGGGCGCCCGGGCACGAGCCCCAGCTCGTTCATGGCGTAGAGGATGCGACGGTGCACGGGCTTGAGCCCGTCGCGCACGTCGGGGAGCGCGCGCTGCACGATCACACTCATCGAGTAGTCGAGGAACGACTCCTTCAGCTCGTCTTCGATGAGGCGCGGCAGGATGCGTTCGCGGGCGTTCGGTGCGGTCATGAAACCAGGTGTCAGGTGTTAGGTGCCGGGTGTCAGCAAGGCTCGGGGAGACTGGCCTAAGTTGCCAAAAAATAATCACTTAGGAAGTGAAAGGCAACGCGAAAACGCTACCGGCGTCGTTGACGCTTGGTTGATGACCCTCCCCTAGGCTGGTCCGCACGCTAAGGCCTGGGCCCGGCGGACGCTGTGCTGACGCACACTGAGCGAAGCGGCTGGCAGCGAGCGGATGTCCTTCAGGACAGTGCCTCGCCGGGCCCACGGCGTGCTTCAGAGACTGATTTCAACCGCGATCTTCCCGAGCTGCTCGCCTCGCTCCAATCGCTCGAACGCCGCGCGCGCCTCGGCGAAGGGGAACACCCGATCGACGATCGGTCGCAGCTCGCCCGCGGCGAGCACGCGCACGATCTCGCGATACTCGGCGTCGTTTCCCATGGTCGAGCCCAGGATGCTCCACTGGTGCCAGAACAGCCGGCGCATGTCGAACCCGACCTTGGGCCCCGTCGTCGCACCGCAGCTCACGAGCCGCCCGCCGCGCCCGAGGGAGCGCAGCGATTCATCCCAGGTCGCCTCGCCCACGTTCTCGATCACGACGTCGGCGCCGCGCTTGTTCGTGAGGGCGCGAACCTCCTGGGAGATCTTCTGGCTCTTGTGATTGAGCGTCACGTCCGCACCGAGCCGCTGCGCCTCCTGCAGCTTCGCGTCGCTGGAGCTGGTAACGATCACTCTCGCCCCCTGGCGCTTCGCGATTCGCATCGCGGCGAGGGATACCCCGCCGCCGATACCCCAGACGAGCACGGTTTCCCCCGGCCGCGCTTGCGCCCGAGTGACGACCATTCGCCAGGCGGTGAGGGTCACGAGCGAGAACGCCGCCGCCTCGGCCCACGTGAGAGGCTCCGGCAACGTCGGAATGACGGCGACATTCTGCTCGGGAACCACGATTGTTTGGGCGAGCGTCCCGGGCCGGTGCTCGCCCAGAATGCCGTAGTTGAGACACAGGGAATGCTCGCCGGCGCGGCAGTACGCGCAGCCGTAGTCGGGGATCCCCGGGTTGATCATCACCCGGTCGCCCGGCCGGACCGAGCGGACCTGAGCCCCCACTGCCTCTACGACGCCGGCTCCGTCGGCACCGAGGATATGGGGGTAGCGGTATTCGTGAGGCAGCCCCCGCACAACGAAGAGATCGAGGCGGTTGAGCGCCGCCGCGCGCAGCGCGATCCGAACCTGCCGGGCCTCGAGGGGGCCCGCAGCGTCAGGGACGTCGGCGATTTCGAGTTGGTCGAGGCCGCCGGTACCGCGGATCACCCAGGCGCGCATGGCGTGGGCGCCCCGCCGCTACGGCAGGAAGGCGGGGGACACCATCTGCTCGGCGCCGGTGGTCGGGATCGGCACGGGCGCGCCGCTCCCGGCCGACCCGACTGGCTGGACGTACACCCTGAATACGTTCTTCTGCACCGCGACGACGAGCCCGAGGAGATCGCCGGCGGGCGAGACCGTAAAGTCCGCGACCACGAGGTCCGTCCCCGAGAGCGGCGTCACCTTCCCGGTGACGAGGTCGACCCTCACGACCTGCGTTACGGTGCGGCCACTCTCCTTCTGCTCCACCAGATAGGCGAGCGAGCCGTCACGCAGGAAACGGGGCGCGGCCTCCTTGCTCTGCGCGCCCCGGGTGACGGGACGCTGGCTCGCGCCGTCTTTCGACATCAACCAGATATGGTTGTTGCCTTCGCGGTTCGTCACGAAGGCGATGGTCTCTCCGTCCGGCGACACGCTCGGCTGTGAGTTGTCGGCGGGCTCGTGGGTGAGCTGCACCGCGTCGGAGCTGGTGATCGGCTGCAGGAAAATCTGGCGGTGCCCGGTGCGCTGGGAGTGGAACACCACCGCTTGACCGTCGGCCGTGAACGACGCGTCACCGTCCGCCCCCGGTGAGTTGGTGAGCCGCGCGGCGCTCGTTCCGTCCGCGTCCATGATGTAAATCTCCGGCTGCCCATCGCGTGTCGAGGTGAACGCGAGACGCGATCCGTCCGGGGAGAAGGCGGGCTCGGTCGCGACCGCAGTATCGTCCATGACCTTACGGAGCTGCGCCAGATTGGCGCGCTCCGCCGCATAAAGCTGGAAGCGACCGGTGCGCGAGCTCGCGACCACGATCTCACCCTGGACGAATACCTCGGCAACGCCGCGCCTCCCGCCCGGCGCCGTCGCCGTGATGCGCGCGTGGCCGTACGACGCCGTCGACACCGTGCCGTCCTCGGCGACGGCCACGACTTGCGGGTTGTCGGAAGCCCACGTGACCCCGGTGGCTGGGCCGATCACGACGCCCGCCTCGTCAGCGAAGCTCGCCTTGAGCTGGTGCCGCCGGTTGAGCGGCAGGCCGAGCCGCGCGGCGGAGAGCTTCAAGCCCGCCGCGATGACCCGGACCTGCCAGGTGACCACGAGTCCCGGGCCCGGGCCCTTGACCACGAGCGTCGTCTTCCCGGCGCGCTTCCCCATCAGCGTGCCCGACGCCGGGTCGAAGCTCGCGAGCGACGTGTCCCCGACGGTCCAGCGGAACGGCGCTTCCGGCACAGGGCTCCTGTCGGCCGTGAGTGCCTGCACCTGGAATTTCGCGGTGCCCTGGATGGGGAGCGGGAGCTCGGTCTTCGATGTCGGGAGAACGGTGAGCGCGTCGACCGTCTTGTGCACCAGGATGTCGACGGTCTTCGTTTGGAGCAGCCCGACGACGCTGAGCGTCGTCCGGCCCGGAGCCACGGCGGTCACGACCCCCGTGAGGCTCACCCGCGCGACGCCAGGATCCGCGGCGGACCACTGCAGGGCGAGCGGGCTGACCAGGCGGCCGCCCTGCGCAGGCACCCCCACATGGAGCGTGTCGACGTCCCCCGGCGACATGACGAGAGGAACCGGCTCCTGGATCGCGACGTCGCTCGGCTGTACGACAACCGGCGCCGTCGCGGTGAGACCGCTCGAGCTCGTGACCTGCACGGTGCCCTGGCCAGGGGCGAGCGCGACGATCACCCCGTTTTGGTCCACGCTCGCGATGTCCGGACGCAGGGACTTCCAGGTCACAGCCACGGGTGCAGCAGGAGAGCCGTCGTCTCTGAGTGCACGCGGCGACACGCGCGTATTCTCGGACGGCAGGAGATACACCGTGGGCGGCTCGATCCGGAGAACCGCGGCCGGTCCGGTGCCGACGACCTGACCCGCGAAGGCGTCCACGCCGGGGGGAGTCGGAGTCGGAGGCTGCCCGCCCGCCGGCTGGGTGACTCCTCCGGCGGGGGCCGTGGGGGCCGGGGCGGCGGCGCCCACCACCTGGACCGCGGCCTGACCTTTCCGCGTGCCTGCCCGAGCCTCGATGATCGCCACGCCGCCACCCACGCCCGTGATGGTCCCGTTGTTGTCGACCCTCGCCACTGCGACGTTATTGGACGACCAGATGAGGCGCACGGTGGGGATGACGTTCCCGGCACGGTCGAACGCGGTGGCGAGCAGCCCGCTCCGCTCCCCGATTCTGATTGTGACCGAGGGGGGGGCCACCTGCACTTCAGCGATATTCTGTGCCGACACCGCGCCCGGAAGGCCGAGCACGGTGAGGAGGACGATGCGCCGAGCCATCATAGCGGCGCGAAGGTAAGCGCGCGTAAGTGCCGTTGTCAAGCTAACTTGTCACCGAAACACCCGAGACCGTCCGAGCCGCGTCGGTGTGATCCGCATCCACTTGCGTGGCAGCATTCCCGGGGTAAGCTATAGGCCACGCCCACCGACACCAGCGGAGGAGAATCATCCGATGCTCGCGCCAACGGATTTTTCGGAGAGCAGTTGGACCGGCTCCGGGATGATGGAGCCGATGTATCCGCCGGCACCCATGACGCCGCCCGCTCCCGCGCCGATGAGGGACGAGCCGATGACGGCGCCGCGGCCGAAGCCGGCGAAAAAGCGGAGAAAGCCGGCGAGAGGCAAGGCCAGGAAGAAAGCCGGCAAGAAGCGGCCCAAGGCCCGGGCGAAGCGGGGCGGTAAGACGAAACGGCGGAAACCGGCGAGGAAGCGCCGCCGCTAGAACACTTCGACGTGACAGCGCGGGAGCGCCTCTTTGGATGGCTCGAGCCATCTCCTCGAGGCGCTCCCGCGACACGTTTGCATCCCTTGGACCGGAGCGGCCGGACGATGCGGGTGGCGAGGTGGCGAGGCCCTGGGACGTGGAGCGCGCTGCTCGTGCTCGCCTGCTCGGCCCCAAGGGTCGTTCCGGGGGACCCGCAGGCGGAGATCGCGTCGACGCTCGAGCGGAGCGCCCGGGATTGGAATCGCGGCGACCTCGCGGGGTTCATGAGCGACTACGCGCCGGATTCCCTCACCGGCTACGTATCGGGCGGGCACGTGCAGTACGGTTGGCAGCGGCTGTTCGACCACTATCGGACCACGTACTTCGCGCCCGGGAAGCTCCGCGACTCGCTCGCGTTCACCGAGGTGCGCGTGCGCCCCCTCACGCTCGATCTCGCGCTCTGCACCGCGCGCTTCCAGCTCGCGCGCGGCGACTCGGTCACCGCGAGCGGCCCCTTCACCCTCCTGCTCCAGAAGCGCGGCGATCGCTGGTACATCCTGCACGACCATACGTCCGCGGACCCGAAGTGACGCATCTCGCATCCCGCATCCCGCATCCCGGGGTCCTGCTTCTGCTCCTCGGGCTCGCCGGTTGCACGTCGGGCGACGGCGTCATCGCCCTCGAAGGCGCGACGCTGATCGACGGATCGGGGGGCGAGCCGGTGCGGGACGCCCTGGTCCTCATCAAACAGGGGCACATCGAGGCCGTGGCCCGGGTGAACGAGATCCCGGTACCGCGCGGCGCGCAGGTCGTGAACCTCATCGGCAAGACGATCATCCCGGGGCTGATCGACTCCCATGCGCACGTCGAGCGGTGGGCCGCGGAGCGCTATCTTGCCTGGGGCGTCACCACCGTCCGCGACCTGGGCGCGTCGAGCACCGACTCCCTCATCGCGCTCAAGAACGACTTCGACCTGGGCTCGGTGTTGGGCCCGCGGATGCTCACCTCGGGGGCCATGATCGACGGCGCCCCTCCGACCTACGCGGCGGCGACCGTCGTGAGAACGGCCGCTGAAGTGCGCCGGGCCGTGGATCTGCGCGCGGTGGCGGGGGCGGACCACGTCAAGATCTACACCAAGTTCACGGCCGAGCTGCTGCGCCCGCTCCTGGACGAGGCGACCACGCTCCGCCTCCCCGTGGCCGCGCACCTCGGCAAGATCGACGCCCTCACCGCCGCCAGGGCGGGTGTGGCGTCGCTCGAGCACATGGCCGGCGTGGTCGCCGCGGCGAGTCGTGACCCCACTCCATACTTCAGGGCGCACGACCAGTTCCTGCGCGGCTGGACGACGGAGGAGATGGGCTGGGCCGCCCTCGATTCCGGCTCGCTCGCGCGCACGGCGCGCACGCTTGCGACCACCCACGTCGCGATCGTGCCCACCCTCGTGGTGCACGAGATGCTCTCCCGGCTCGACAACCCGACGCTGTTGTCGCGCCCGGGCATGGAGGACGTCCCGGCCAGCGCCGCGAGCGTGCGCGATGTCGCGGGGCTGCTGCGCCGCACGGGGTGGCGCACCGCCGACCTCCAGGCGTTCCGGCGATCGCGCACTCGTCAGAACCAGTTCGTCCGCGACTTCAAACGGGCGGGCGGGGTCATCGCGGCCGGCTCCGACGCCGCGAACCAGCTGCTCGTGCCGGGCCTCTCGCTGCACGAAGAGCTGAGCCTGCTTGTCGCCGCCGGCTTGACGCCGGTCGAGGCGCTCACCGCTGCAACGCGGAAAGGTGCCGAGCTGCTGCGCGCCGACTCGCTCGGCCGGGTGGCCGCGGGCAAGGTCGCCGACCTCGTCGTGCTCGACGCCAACCCCGCGGCGAACATCGCGGCCACGCGCCGCATCGCTTGGGTCATGCTTCGGGGACGCATCCTCTACCCAGATTCATTGAGGAGAACATGGGCAAAGTAAGACTCGCGCTCGTGGCCGCGGCGTTCATCGGTGCCTGCGGGAAAGGGGAAACGGGAAACGGGAAAGGGGTCTACGACCTCGTCCTCAAGAACGGCTGGATCGTGGACGGCAGTGGGAATCCCCGCTACCGGGGTGACGTCGCCATCCGAGGCGATCGCATCGCCGCCGTCGGATTCCTGAACGGGGCGGCGGCTCGCGAGACCGTGGACGTGCGCGCGCTGGTCGTGGCTCCCGGCTTCATCGACATGATGGGCCAGTCCGAGATCAATGTGCTGATCGACAACCGAGTGTTCTCCAAGATCACACAGGGGATCACGACCGAGGTGACAGGCGAGGGCGGCTCGGTCGCCCCGCTCACGGACAAGCTCGTGGTCGACGACTCGGATGCCATGAAGAAGTGGCACTATCGTGAGGACTGGCGCGACCTGCACGGCTACTTCGCGCAGCTTGCGAAGCAGGGGTCGGCGCTCAATCTCGCGACGTTCGTGGGGGCGACGCAGGTGCGTCTCGCAGTGGTGGGCAAGGAGAACCGGCAGCCCACGGCGGCGGAGCTCGCCCACATGACGGCCATCGTGGACAGCTTGATGGAGCAGGGCGCGCTCGGGCTCTGGACGGCCCTCGAGTACGCGCCCGCCAGCTATTCCAAGACCGAGGAGCTCATCGCCCTCGCCAAGGCGGCCCGGCGGCACGGCGGCATCTACGCGTCGCACATGCGGAACGAGGGGATCCGGATCGACGATGCCCTGGACGAACTGTTCCGCATCGCGCGCGAAGCCGACATTCCGGCGGAGATCTCACACCTCAAGGTGTCGGGGCGCCAGAGCTGGGGTCGGATGCCCCGCGTGCTCGCCAGGATCGATTCGGCGCGGGCCGCCGGACTCGACATCACGGCCGACCAATACCCGTACACGCGCGCGGCGACGGCGCTCGACGCCTCGATTCCGACGTGGGCCCAGAGCGGCGGCTGGGACTCCCTGCTCGCCCGCCTGCGCGCTACGACGACTCGCGCGCGGCTGCGCGACGAAATGATCAATCCCAAAGGCGTGGAGAGCTTCTATTACGAAGCTGGCGGCGGTGACGGTGTATTGATCACTGGCACCTTCCAGGACTCGCTCCGGTACCTGCAAGGGAAAACCGTCGGCGAGATCGCGGCGGCGCGTCACCGCGACGCCGTCGAGACGCTCTTCGACATCGTGCTCGCGGAGGGCGGCCACCGTACCGATGCGGTGTATGCCGTCATGGACGAGCCCGACGTCCAGGCGGCGATGAAGACGTGGTGGGTCGCTGTGAACACCGACTTCGGAGGCGTGGCGCCGGACGGGCCGTTGGGCACGCAGTCGGCCCACCCGCGCGCCTACGGCACCTTCGCCCGCATCCTCGGCCACTACGCGCGCGACCTGAAGCTCTTCCCGCTCGAGCTCGCGGTGCACAAGATGACGGCGTTGGCCGCCCAGCGCGTCGGGCTGTCCGACCGCGGGATGCTCAGGTCCGGGATGGCGGCCGACATCACGGTGTTCGATCCCGCGACTGTGGCGGACAAGGCCACGTTCGAGCAGCCGCACCAGCCGTCGGTCGGGTTTGCGTACGTGTTCGTGAACGGGCAGAAAGTCCTGGATCACGGGAAGCTCACGGCGGCGCGCCCCGGCCGCGGCCTGCGCGGGCCGGGCTACGTGCCGCCCGCGCAGCGCGGCAGGCGGTGACGCTCACCCGGCTGATCCTCGCGTGGTTCCCGGTCGCCGTATGGTTCGTGCTCACGTCGCTCGCCATGCCACTCGTCGTCGCGTCGCTGGCGGGACCAGCCGGTCAACCGCCTGCCGTGGTCGCCATCCCGCTCCTGCCCCTGAGATGGCGGGTGGTGGAAGCCGCGTTGCTCACGCTCTTCGCGTCGCTGTGGTTCGACTCGTTGGGCAGCGGCGCATGGTGGCTGTTGTTCCTGCTGGTCGGGGCGCTCGCGACCATTCCGATGTGGCTGCGCTCCAGCCCGGAGCGGCCGCCCCGACGGGCGCTCGTCGTCGGAGCGTGCGCCGATCTGGCGCGCTACGTCGTGGCCGGCGCTATTCTCGCCTGGAGGCTTGGCTAGCCTCGTTCCCGTCGGCATCTTCTGTGGTCCATGAGCACGCAACCCATGACCGCCATCCGGCTGACCGCCTACTCGCACGGCGCGGGCTGAGCCTGCAAACTCGGCTCAGCCGAGTTGGCGCAGGTCTTGCGCCACGTGCCGGTCGCGACGGATCCCCGGATCCTCGTCGACGCCTCGAGCCGCGACGACGCTGCCGTCTTCCAGATTGCGCCGGATCGCGCGATCGTGGCGACGGTGGACTTTTTCACGCCCATCGTGGACGATCCGTACGACTTTGGACGCATCGCCGCGACCAACGCGTTCTCGGACCTGTACGCGATGGGCGCGACGCCGCTGTTCGCGCTCAATCTCGTTGGGTGGCCGCGCGACACGCTGCCGTTCGAGCTCCTGGGCGAGGTGCTGCGCGGAGGGGCGGATGTGGCGCGCGCGGCGGGTGCGTTCGTGCTGGGCGGGCACTCCGTGGACGACCCCGAGCCGAAATACGGCATGGCGGCGGTCGGGGAGGTGCATCCCGATCGGATCGTGACGAACGCCGGCGCGCGGCCCGGCGATGCGCTGGTGTTGACCAAGCCGCTCGGCACCGGCGTGCTGACCACGGCGCTCAAGCGCGACGTGCTGAGTGAGGCCGACGTAGCGCCCGCCGTCACGGCGATGACCACGCTCAACGCCGGCGCGGCGCGCGCCATGCTCGCCGTCGGGGTGCACGCCGCGACGGACGTGACCGGATTCGGCCTGCTGGGCCACCTGCGGACTTTGCTCGAGGCGAGCGGGGCGGCGGCGGAAGTGCGCGCGGCGGCCGTGCCGCTCTTGCCGCGCGCGCGCGAGGCGGCCGAGCGTGGGGCCATCCCCGGCGGCACCGAGCGCAACGCCGCGAGCGTCGCCGACGCGGTCAGCTTCGCGGCCGGCGTGGACCAGACGACGCGCCTGCTCCTCGCGGACGCCCAGACCTCGGGCGGGCTCCTGATCGCCGTGACCCCGGAGCGGGCGGACGCGCTCGTGGCGGCGCTCCGCCGCGAAGCGACCCCAGCCACGGCTCTAATCGGCCGGGTAGTGACCGGGGCGCCCGGCACGATCGCCGTGGTGTGATGCAGCCGTGAAGAGCGCGATCCGCGAGTTCCGGAGTCTCACTCCCGATGCGCTCGATGCGCTCGAGCGGGCCGTGCGGGAGCGGCGGCGGGTGGCGTTGCGACGCCGCGGGACGGAGTATGTGGTCGTGGCCGAGCGGCTGGAGACGCTGGCGCGCGACGAGGCCCTGCAGGGGAGGCTGCCGATGACGGGAGAGCTGTTGGCGTTCCCGCTGCACGAGCTCGAGTCGTTCGCGGTGCTCCCGTAGCCGTGTTCACGCGCCTGCTGGTGGGACTCGACGGCAGCCCCCGGGCCGATGCGGCGTTCGAGCAGGCGGTCCTGCTCGGGAAGCGGTTCGGCAGCACGATCATCGTGGCCCATGTGCGCGAGCCCCACGGACCCGAGATGGACGGGCCCGCGATGCTCGACCGGGCGCGTGAGCGGGTGCTGGCGGCGGGCTTGAACGTCGAGGTGACCGCGCTGACCGGCGAGGCGGACGTAGAGCTCGCCGAGCTCGCCAAGACCGCCGATGCGGTGCTCGTGGGGCGCCGCGGGGTGACCACCAAGGGCGAAGCCCTTGGCCCTACCGTCACGTCGCTCATCCGCATCGCCCAGCCCTGCGTGATCGTGTGCGGCGGCCTGCCCTCGCCGATGCAGTCGATCGCGGTCGCCTTCGACGGGCGCGACACGAGCCGCCGCGCCCTCGAGCGCGCGATGCAGTTTGCGACCGTGGCCGAGAGCACGGTCCACATCATCCATGCGAGCGACGACCGCGAGGCCGGGCTCAAGGTCGTGGGCGTGGCCGAGGCGGCGCTCTCGATGCAGCGGGTCGCGTTCGTCACGCACGTGGAATCGGGGACGCCCGGTGAGGTCGTGGCCCGGGTCATCAAGCGGATCCGCTGCGACTCGCTGTTTGCCGGGGCGCACATGAGCCACACCGATGGCCGGCCCAGCGCCGTGGTCGTGTCCCACGCGGAGCAGATCCTGCGACACACCGACATTCCGGTGGTCATCCAACCCTGACATGGCCGGCGCGCCCGGGGGAGGGGGGGGGCCCCGAGTCCTGGTCCACGCCGATGAAAGCTGCCTGGGTAACGACAACTCGAAACCAAGCCCAGGCGGGAACGCCGCGCTGATCGAGGCGCCCGCCGGAGACAGTGTGGCGCGGTGGGACTTCTACGAATCCTCCCCACAGACGACCAACAACAAGATGGCCCTCGCCGGAGCGATCGCTACCTTGGAGTGGATCCGCCGCCAGTGGAAGCACGCCCGCGTCGTGTACGTCTCCGACTCGCAGTATCTCATCAAGGGGATGAGCGAGTGGGTGGCGGGGTGGGAAGCCCGCGGCTGGAAGCGGAAGGGCGGAGTGCTCGAGAATGAGGAGCTCTGGAAGAAACTGGTCCAAGCCGCCGCCGCGCACCAGGTCGAGTGGCGATGGATCGAGGGCCATGCGGGGCACGCGAAGAACGAATACGCCGACGTCCTCGCGACCAGCGCCGCGGAGCGTCAGGAACGCTCGAACGGGCTGGTACCGTCGGGGTTCGACACCTGGCTCGCCCAACAGCGCGCCCGCGGGCACTACACGACCTACGATCCCGATCAGGAGCTGCATGAGCGTCTTTAAGGACGGGGTGCCGGCCAATACGCACTTCCTCAACATGCTGCCCGACGGCGCTGCCGCACCGCCCGTGGAGCGCATCCCGCTGTATGAGGTGTACATGCGCATGGCCGAGGAGCTGGCCAAGCGCTCCACCTGCGCGCGGCTGCAAGTGGGGACCGTCGTGACGGACCAGCTGCTCGAGAACGTGCTCGCGATCGGCTACAACGGCAACGCGCGCGGCTTGCCCAACAAGTGCGATTCGGCGGTGCCGGGAAACTGTGGGTGCATTCATTCGGAGATGAACGCGCTCGTGAAGGCCCCGGGCAGCGTGCGCGACAAGGTCGTGTTCGTGAGCGCCTCCCCCTGCGTGATGTGCGCGAAATTGATCATCAACTCGGGCGTAACGCACGCGTTCTACCGCAAGGCATACCGCGACCCCTCGGGCATCGAGGTGCTCCAGCAGGGAGGCGTCATCCCGGTGCCGTACGAGAGGTGGGTTCGGGAGTGGCGGTAGATCCAATGCGGAATGCGGATTGCGGAATGCGGAATTGAAAAGCCGCCGTCCATCGAACGTCCTTGTACCATGGAGGATCCGTCATGAAACGTGTCTCGTTGGCGCTGCTCGCGCTCGCGGCCGCAGCGCCGCTTCAAGCGCAATCGCTCATGTACCGCCCGCCGAACCTCGGCGGGACCTGGGTGCCAGACGGCGGTGTCGTGCAGTTCAACTTCCTCCACCGCTTCTATGTGTTTCCGGGCCCGTCGCACTTCGTAGAGAATCACCCAACCTTCACCCTCGCCGCCGGGTTCGGTCACAACGTGGCCCTGGGGGGACGATTCGCAACGAAGTCAATCGTCGGTACGGGAGCGGCGGCGCAAACGAGCAACGAGACCGAGCTCTACGCCCGGTGGCGCGTCTACGGCGCCGAAGGACGTCCCGGCCTCGCCGTCGCCGTGTCGCCGGCGTACAACTTTCTGGCGAAGAGCGTCGACGGCGAGCTCGGCATTGATTGGACGCAGGGTCCCTTCACTCTCCACGGAGCCGCGCGCGCCGTGTCGCGTCGCCTTGGCGAGTCGGGAACCGGGGCCGCGGCGTTCGCCGGCGGCTTTGACGTACGCGTGACGCAGTATATCGCCCTCAACGCCGATCTCGGATCGTTCGTGAGTCCCGCAGGGCGCGCCGCGTGGAGCACCGCGATCGATTTCCTGATCCCGGGATCCCCGCATACGTTCTCGCTGCAGGCCAGCAACGCCCAAAGCGCGACAATTCAGGGAGCGTCGATCGGATACGCCGCGCTCGGGCCCGGCCACGTTCTCTACGGCTTCGAGTTCACGATCCCGCTGCACCTGAAGCGCTTCAGCCCCTGGTTCCACGGCTCCCCCAAACCCGTCGCCCTCGGCACGTCCGCTGGGGCCCCGGTCGCGGCGGAGATCGGCATGTCCGCCGTCAAGTTCACCACTGACACCCTCACCATCTCCGCCGGGCAGGCGGTGCGCTGGACCAACCGCGACCCGGTGGAGCACACCGTCACATTCGACGGCGCAGCCGAACCGGGCTCCCCGGTCATCCCGCCGAACGGCAGCTACGTGCACCGCTTCGACAAGCCGGGGAAGTACGCCTACCACTGCACGCCGCACCCCTTCATGAAGGGCGTGGTGGTCGTGAAATAACGGGAAAGGGGAAACGGGAGACGGGAGACGGGAGACGGCAAACGTGGCGGACGATCTGGATCGGTTGTTCGAGCGGTTGGTGAGCGTCCTGGCCGACGATGCGCCGGGACGGCTGGCCGTGCCGTTCCCCGCCGCCGAAGTGTACGAGCGGCTCGTGCCCTACCGCTCGAACCGCTCGAACCTCAAGGTGGCGACGCATCAAGACTACGAGATGGCGGTGCTGCGGCTGCTCGCGGGCGAGCGGGGCTACGCGTCGCTGGAGCCGGCCGAGGTGCAGGACGCGCTGCGGCGCGAAGCGGCGGAGGCGAATCCCGACGCCGCGCTGTTTCGCCAGTTCCCCGATGCGATCCTGAGCCTCAACCGGCTCGCCGCCGAGCGGTCCCTGCGGGGCGACCGGGCCTACGCACCGCCGCCGCCGCCCTCGCTGGCGCCACCGCCCGAATCGGCCGAGGCCGCAGATCGGGAGGAAGATCAGAACGAAAAGCCGCCGCTCGCAGGTGCGACATTCGAGCTCGCCGAGCAGAGCGAGACGCCGCGCCAGTGTCCCTACTGCGGCGAAACACTCCCCGGCAGCCGCAAGGTGAACTTCTGCCCCCAGTGCGGGCAGCCGCCTTCGGGAGAGCTGCGCTGTCCGGCGTGCGGCGGTGAAGTGGACGTGGGCTGGCGCTACTGTGTGAGCTGCGGCCGCGCGACGGGGTTTGAATGAGTCGAACGGCAAAGCGCCGCATCGCCGTGATCCCCGGGGATGGGATCGGTCCGGAGGTGATTGAAGCAGCGATCCCGCTGATCGACCGCGCGGCGTCCCGGCACGCCGTCGCTCTCGAGTTCGAGCGTCTGCCGTACGGCGCCGACCACTACCTCAAGACCAAGGAAACGCTCCCGGATCAGGCGTTCCACCATCTGCGCGACGACACGGACGCCATCTTGCTCGGTGCGATCGGGGACCCGCGGATCCCGGGCAACGAGCACGCGCGGGACATCTTGCTGGGACTCCGGTTCCGGCTCGATCTGTACGTCAACTTTCGGCCCGTGACGCTGCTCCATCCCGACCTCACCCCGCTGCGCGGGAACGGCCGGCGTATCGACTTCGTGATCTTCCGCGAGAACACCGAAGGGGTCTATCTCGGCCGGGGGCGCATCGGCGGCGATGAGTACGTCGCCGAAGAGATCAATACGGCGAAGGGCGTGGAGCGCATCATCCGCGCCGCGTTCGAGTGGGCGCAGGGTCACGGCAAGACCAGCGTTACGATGAGCGATAAGGCGAATGCAGTGCCCGCTCACAGGATCTGGCAGGAGACGTTCAAGCGGGTCGCCGCCGAGTTCGGCGAGATCGATGCCGAGCACCGCTACGTGGACGCCCTGGCGATGGAGCTGGTGCGCGAGCCGGAGCGCTTCCAGGTCATCGTGACCAACAACCTGTACGGCGACATCCTGTCCGACTTGGGCGCCGCGCTCGTCGGCGGGCTGGGGCTCGCCGCCAGCGCCAATCTTCACCCCGGCCGGCAGGGAGCGGGGTTGTTCGAGCCGGTGCACGGCTCGGCGCCGCCGCTCGCGGGCAAGGGGATCGCCAATCCGATGGCGGCCGTGCTCACCGGCGCACTGATGCTCGAGCAGCTCGGCGCTCCCGGGGCCGCCCGCGACCTGGAGCGGGCCGTACGGGCGACGCTCGCCGCCGGGGTGCGGACGCCGGATATCGGCGGGACGGCCACGACACTAGACGTGACCGAGGCGATCAAGGTTGCCTTGTAGCGCCCCTATGTCACGCTGACGAACGAAGGGTCCGCCTGCTGACGCATGGCTGGGTGCTGCTACTCAGGAACTGGCACCAGGAATTCGTCAGGCCGCAGGCGAATTGTCTTATGCAGATCGGCAGCATTGAACTCGATAGCGAACGGCGACAGGTAGTGTCTCAGCAGCGGGGGTTTGTCGCCCATCAGGACGTGGCGCGCGAAGAACCCCGGACCACCGGCGCCGGTCTGTGTGTAATCTGCGCACTGTAGGACGATGACTGGGGCGTGACTCACGCCCTGCGCCAGAAGGCCGACTGCGCGATGGTATCCGTTCCTGAGGAACATGCGACCCTCGAACTCGGCCACCTGAACGAACGGCGAGCCGAACGTGAGATCGACAGTGAAGCGTAACGGGCCGCCGTCCGATGTCTGCACGCCGATCGCGGCGATCCTCAGGTTCGGCCCCGGGGCCGATAGCGTTACACCCGCTCCATCGCCAGCGACGCGGAGGGGAAACTTGGGCCGTGTCGTCGGCAACGTGATGTCAGCGAGATTCAGAGCGGTCGGGCTGGCCGGCACCTGAAACGTCGCGGAGTACGGCCTATCCACCGTGAACTGAAAAGCCAGGAGCTGCCCCAAGGATACGACAGCGACCCGGTACGGTATGTTCTCGACCGTCGTCCGAAGCTCCTCACTTTGAGACAGCTCATCGACTCTGGCACTGAGTTCGGGAGGCGCCTCGAGAGCTTCCACTCGTTCGGCATCCGCCCAGGGGACAGCGTCTTCCAGCTGTCGGCGCGCTACCTTCCACCTGTCCATCCGCTCCTCAACCTCCTGCGGCGTGTGGACGCCCCTCTGCGTTAGCAGCTGCCGCACTTCGTGCTCTTGAAAGAACGCGCCCAGCAGCAACGCCTTGCGACTCCTCGCTCGGCTCATAACCCAGCCCTCCCCCGCCGCGCCGCGACGGATTTGCTTGACAGTCACTGCGTAACTGCGTACATTGACGGTACGAATTTCGTACACCAGTCAGCCCGTGTCAAGGACAACGCCATGACTCAGGGTCGCCTCAAATTGGCCGATCGACTCCGGCGTGCCCGCGATGATGCCGGGCTCACCCAGGAGCACGTCGCCGACTACCTCGGGATCCGCCGTCCTGCCATCGCCGAAATCGAAGCCGGCAAGCGGGCGGTGAAGAGCGACGAGTTGGTGCGCCTGGCGCAGCTCTACGGCCACAGCCTGAAGTGGCTGGTCCAGGGTACCGAGACCGCCGAGGAGCGAATGGTGGGCGCTCTATTTCGTGCGGGTGAGGTGACGAGTCCTCTATTGAAGCGCGAAGCCGCGAAGCTGGCGCGACGCTGTCGCCTCGTCGGCGACCTCGAAGAGAAGCTCGGACTCGAACGACACCACCAGGCCCTGCCGCAGTATGCGAACGAGCGCGCGCTGCACGACTTTTCCCTTGCCGCAGAACACGGCGCCGAGGTCGCGTATCAAGAACGCGCTCGATTGCGGATTGGCGTCGCCGCGCCCATTCGCGACGTCTGGGGACTGGTTGAGGACGCGGGGCTGCATGTCTTCCCCCTCCACCTCGGTCGCGACGGCGAGATCGACGGGATCTTCACTCGGCTCGACGACTCCAACGCCTGCGTCGGCGTGAACGTCGAGAAATGGGTTTTCCGACAGGTGTTCACGGTGGTCCACGAATACGGGCACGCCCTGATGGACGGGGACACTCCGGCGGAGGCGTGTGTCACAAGCCGCGGTTGGACCAGCACTACCAGGACCGTCTACAACAACCGGGAGTTTCGCGCAAACCAGTTCGCGGCGGTCTTCCTGGTGCCCCCCGAAGCGCTACTCCGTTACCTCGATGCACGCGGCAAGGTGCGGCGGGGAAGGATCGCGGAGCTGACCCCCATGGACGTGGTTCGGGCTCAAGACCATTTCGGCGTAAGCGCTGAGATGTTCCTCTGGCGCCTTCAGGAGGAGCGCCTGATCCCGGCGGCGGCGCGGAAGGCACTTGGGGCCAGACTCGCCGAGATCGGCGTGATCGCGCTTGCGCGGGCGCTCGGTTATGACTGGCGCGACCGCGCCCAGCCTTTCACGCGCGTTCACGAGCTCGCCCTGAAGGGCTACGCCAAGGGCCTGGTGACCCTCGGCGTCCTGGCAGACCTGTTCGATCGCCCAAAGGAAGAAATGTATGAACTCCTCAAGGCCTGGGGGGTGAGGCAGGAGTTCGAGTCCGGCGAAGCGCTCGTAGGCAGCGCAAGCTGAGGGGCCGAGCTGTTGGCTGCCCGGCCTTGCGTGCTCGACGCGTCGCTCTTGATCTCGCTCGGCAAGGCCGGCCAGGTGCACATTCTACCCAAAGCACCGTCGTACCGCTGGCATATTGGACCAATCACACGAACGGAGCTACGGCGACCTGAGACCCAAGGCCCCGTGGAGCGGCTGATAGTCGAAGGATTGATTACGCCGGAAGAGCTCAACTCCGAGGATGCAGCCGGGATGGCCCTGTTTGCCGAGTGGTCCGAGCGCGTTGACCCCGGAGAAGCCGAGGCAATCGCAATCGCTCTCGCGCGGGCATGGCTCGTGGGGCTGGAAGACCTCGACGCCCGCCGACAGCTTGATCGCCGTACCGGGCCGGGCCGGTGGATCAACTGCGCGAACATCCTGCTGGACGCGATGCGGGCGGGGACGATGAACTTGGCCGAAGCGGACGAAGTGTTCCGCCAGCTGGACGTCCTTTCAAGTTACGAGAAGGCGGGCATCCGAAGCCTCGCTGATCTCGGGAAACCCAGGTGACCTCGCCCGAAGGCCCTACTGCCCCCGCCCCCTCGGTGGACGCCGAGCTCGCCCGCGTCCTCACGCTCCGCGACCTGGTTCTGATCGTCGTCGGGACAACGATCGGCTCGGGGATCTTCACGGTGCCGGGCGCGGTGCTGCGCCAATCCGGCGGCGACCTGGGCGTGGCGCTCCTCGTCTGGCTCCTGGGCAGCGTGCTCGCGCTGCTCGGCGCGCTCACGTTCGGCGAGCTCGGTGCGATGCTGCCCGACGCCGGCGGCAGCTACGTCTACGTGCGCGAAGCGTTCGGCCCGCTCCCCGCCTTCCTGGTGGGCTGGACGCTGTTCCTGGCGATCAACACCGGCTCGACCGCGACGCTCGCGGTGGCGTTCGCGAACTATCTGGGTGAGCTCGTCCCGCTCGCGCCGGCGGCGCACAAGCTGGCCGGGGTCGCCATGATCGCTGCCGTGGCCGCCGTGAACATCCGGGGCGTCCGCCACGCGGCCACCGTCCAGAACTGGAGCACGGCGCTCAAAGTCGGGGCGATCCTCGCCCTCGCCGTGGCCGGCTTCGCGCTCGGCGACGGCTTTCACCATCCGGACACACGTGCCTTCACGACACCGCTCTCGCTCACCTCCCTCTCGGCCGCCGGCGTGGCGCTGCTCGGGGTCCTGTGGGCTTACGAGGGGTGGCAGAACGTGACCAACTCCGCAGGGGAGGCCCGAGACCCGCAGCGCACCTTCGCGCGCGGGATCGGGTTCGGGACGGCGGCGCTCGTGGCGATCTATCTCACCGCGAACGCCGGCTACGTGGCGGCGCTCGGAGGTCCCGGAGTCGCCGCGACAGACCGGGTCGCGGCCGACGCGGTGCGCACCCTGTTCGGCTCGGGTGCCGCAAGGCTCGTCACTCTGATCATTCTCGTATCGATCTTCAGTGCCGCCAATGGGCTCGCGCTCACAGGCCCGCGCATGTACTTCGCAATGGCGCGCGACGGGGTGTTCTTCCGATCGCTCGCCGACGTGCATCCCCACTTCGGGACCCCAGCCCTCGCGGTCGCTGTCAGCGCCGTGTGGGCGATGCTGCTCGCGGTGAGCGGCACGTTCGAGCAGCTGTTCACGTACGTGGTGTTCGCGAGCTGGATATTCGCCGCCCTCGCCGCGGCCAGTGTCTTCGTGCTGCGCCGGCGCCGCCCCGACGCACCGCGCCCGTTTCGCGTTCCCGGCTATCCCGTCACGCCCGCGCTGTTCATCGCCGCCGCGGCGGCGATCGTCGGGAATACGATCGTCGCGCGGCCGGTGCAGGCGCTGATCGGCCTCGGCATCGTGGCCACGGGCGGGCCGGCGTACTTCGTGTGGAAACGCAAGCCGAAGGCGGCGGACTAGGTCGTATTCGCGCCCTGAGGGTATCATCGGAAGCGACGGCCTTCGTCCCGCCCTACCGCGCCCCCACAATCCCCCCGATATTCCCCTCGTCTCGCGTGGAGCTTCCCCCCAATGAAGACCCAGGGTTCCAATACAGATGTGGTGTTCCTCTCGGGCGTCCGCACCGGCTTCGGCACCTTCGGCGGCACGCTGAAGGACCTCTCGGCGATCGAGCTCGGCGGCGTCGCCGCAAAGCACGCGCTCGAGCGCTCGGGCATCCCGCCGGCCGAGGTGGGCCACAGCATCTTCGGCAACGCCCTCCAGACTTCCGCCGACGCGATCTACTGCGCCCGTCACATCGGGCTCAAGGCGGGACTGCCGATCGAGGTCCCGGCCGTCACGGTGAACCGGCTGTGCGGCTCGGGGTTCGAGGCGATTACCCAGGGCGCTCAACTCATTCTTCTGCGGGAAGCGCAGGCGGTGCTCGCCGGCGGCACGGAGTCCATGAGCCAGGCGCCGCATGTGGTGCGCGGGGCGCGCTGGGGCCTGCGGCTCGGGCCGTCGGCCCCGCTCGAGGACCTCCTCTGGGAAGCGCTCAAGGACCCGCAGTGCGGCCTCTCCATGGCCGAGACCGCCGAGGGCCTGGCCGAGAAATACAAGCTGACCCGGAAGGAAGTGGACGAGGTGGCGCTCGCATCACAGCAACGTGCCAAGCAGGCCTGGGATGCGTGCGTGTTCCAGGACGAGGTGGTGCCGGTCACCGTGAAGGGGAGGAAGGGTGAGCCGACCGAATATCGCGCCGACGAGCACATGCGACCCAATACGACGCTCGACGTGCTGCTCTCCCTCAGGCCCTATTTCAAGAAGGACGGGCTCGTCACCGCGGGTAACGCCTCCGGGATCGTGGACGGCGCCGCCGCGACCGTGATCGCGAGCGCGGACTACGCGACGGCCCGCGGCCTGAAGCCGCTCGGCCGCCTCGTGGCCTGGGCGGTAGTCGGGGTCGAGCCCAAATACATGGGAATCGGGCCGGCACCCGCGGCGCGCAAGGCGCTGCAGAAGGCCGGGATGAAGCTCGAGCAGATGAATCTGGTGGAAGTGAACGAGGCGTTCGCGCCGCAGTATCTCGCTGTCGAGCGGGAGCTCGGCCTCGACCGCGCCAAGACCAACGTGCACGGCGGCGCGATCGCTATCGGCCACCCGCTCGCCGCGACCGGGACCCGCGTTACGATCCATCTGCTCCATGCCCTCCGCCGCGCGAAGCAGCGCTTCGGGCTCGGCTCCGCCTGCATTGGTGGCGGCCAGGGTGCGGCGGTGATCGTGGAAGCCTTTCCGGCCTGAAGAGGAGTTGCGATGGACATCGTAGTGACTGCCGTTCTTGGCACCCTGGCGCTGTATCTCTTCGGCGGCCTCAAGGTGCTGCGGGAGTACGAGCGGGCGGTGTACTTCTTCCTCGGTCGCTCGTGGGGCGCGAAGGGGCCCGGGCTGATCTACGTGCCGCCGCTCTTCGCCAAGACGCAGACCGTTTCCCTCCGCGTGGTGGCGCTGGACATTCCGCCACAGGATGTCATCACCCGCGACAACATCTCGATCAAGGTGAACGCCGTGCTGTACATGCGCGTGCGGGAGCCCGTGAAGGCGGTGATCGGCGTCGAGAACTACCTCTACGCCACCAGCCAGCTCGCGCAGACCACGCTGCGCTCCGTGCTGGGCGAGACCGAGCTCGACGAGCTGTTGATGAGCCGCGAGAAGATCAACAACATCCTGAAAAACATCATCGACAAGCGCGCCGAGGATTGGGGCATCGAAGTCTCCGCGGTGGAGGTGAAGGACGTGGACCTGCCACCCGAGATGAAGCGCGCGATTGCGCGACAGGCCGAGGCGGAGCGCGAGCGCCGGGCCAAGGTCATCAACGCCGAGGGCGAGCTGCAGGCCTCGGAGAAGCTCGCTCAGGCCGCGCACATCATCGGCTCGGAGCCCGCCGCGATCCAGCTGCGCTACCTGCAGACGGTGACGGAGATCTCCTCCGAGAACAACTCGACGACGTTCTTCCCGATCCCGATCGATTTGTTCAAGGGATTCCTCGAAGCGGTGGCCCGGAAACCGGCGACGCCCGCACTCCCCGAAAGGACTTCGGGTGACACCGTCCCGGCCGAGCTCAAGAAGGCGAAGGCCAAGGCGTAACGATGGCGAGCGAGCTCATCCGCCGGGAGGCGCTCGAGCGCATCATCCAGCGCGCGGCGGAGCTGCAGGCCGGCGAGCAGGACATCGGCGAGGGGCTCACCGAGCCCGAGGTACTCGCGCTCGGCCAGGACGTCGGGATCCCGTCGCGCTACCTGCGCCAGGCGTTGCTCGAAGAGCGGACGCGTCCTGCGGTCGAAGGGCGCGGCGGCCTGCTGGCGTGGCTGGTGGGCCCCGGACGGCTCTCCGCCCAGCGCGTGGTCGCTGGCGAGCCCGCCGCGGTCGATCGCGCGCTCGGCGCCTGGATGCAGCAGGAGGAGCTGCTCCAGGTGAAGCGACGCTACCCCGACCGCACGACGTGGGAGCCGAAGGTCGGCGCGTTCGCGTCGATTCAACGGGCGCTCGGAGCGGGGGGCCGCCGCTTCGCGCTCGCGCGAGCGGCCGAGGTCGCCGGCCAGGTGACGCCGCTCGAGAGCGGCTTCTGCCACGTCCAGCTGATCGCGGACGTGCGTAATGGCCGCAGGCAGCGGCTCGGCGGCGCGGGAACGGTCCTGAGCTTGGGGACCGCTGCGACCGGCGCCCTTTGGGCGATGGGGCTGCTCGCGCCCTTCCCGTACCTGCCGCTCCTGATCCTCGGTCCGGCCGCCGCTGCGATTCTTCGCAGCCACCGTGTGCAGCACGAGCACGTCCAGATCGGGCTGGAGCAGGTGCTCGACCGGCTCGAGCGCGGAGAGATCAAGGCCGAGCATGCCCTGCCGGGCCAGAAGGTGAGCCCGTTCGTCCGCATCGCTGACGAGATCCGAAAGACGTTCGAAATCAACTGAGCGAGACATGACCGACATCAAACGGGTTGGGGTGCTGGGTTGCGGGCTCATGGGAAGCGGAATCGCCCAGGTCGCTGCCGCGGCGGGATACGACACGACCGTGCGGGACGTGTCCCAGCAGGTCTGGGACAAGGCGCGCGCAGGGATCGAGAAATCGCTCGCCAAGTTCGTGGAGAAGGGAAAGCTCCCGGCCGCGGACCGCGACGCGACCCTCAAGCGCTTGTATTTCACGACGGCCACGGCCGACCTGAAGGCGTGCGACGTCGTGGTCGAAGCCGTGACGGAGGACCTGGAGATCAAGAACGCCCTGTGGAAGGAGCTCGACGGCCTGTGCGGCCCCGCCACCATCTTCGCCTCGAACACGTCGAGCCTCACGATCGCGGCGATGGCGGCGGCCACGAAGCGAGGAGACCGCTTCGTGGGACTGCACTTCTTCAATCCCGTTCCGCTGATGCCGCTCGTCGAGGTCGTCCGGACCGTGACCACCTCGGAAGAGACAGTTCAACGCGCCTTCGCGTTCGCCAAGTCGCTCGGCAAGGAGCCCGTGGCAGCGAAGGACAACTCCGGCTTCATCGTCAATTTGCTGCTCGTGCCGTACCTGCTCGACGCGATCCGGGCCGTCGAGCGCGGCGTGGGGAGCGTGCCGGATATCGACAAGGCGATGCAGCTCGGCTGCGGCTATCCCATGGGTCCGCTCACCCTGCTCGACTTCGTCGGGCTCGATACGACCTACAAGATCGCCGAGATCATGTTCACCGAGTACCGCGAGCAGCGCTACGCCCCGCCGCCGCTCCTCAAGCGGATGGTCCTGGCCGGCATGAGCGGCCGCAAGAGCGGCAAGGGCTTCTACGACTATTCCGTCGATCCCCCCAAGGTGCTCGCCCTCGGCGTCTGACGCGCGCGCCTTCACCCTCACCCCTAAGGATCCGCATGTTCGGCTACGACTGGCCCCGCTTCCACGCGGCGGTGAACGACCTCCCAGCGGCGCTGCTGTTCGTCACAGTGCTGTTCGACCTCGGCGCCTGGGTCACCAAGCGCGACTCGCTCCGGGCGGCCGCGCTGTGGACACTGTGGGCCGGAGCGATCGGCGGGTGGGTGGCGGTGCTCGCCGGCCTCCAGGCCGAAGACGCGATCGAGCACGGCGAGGCGATTCACGAGCTGATGGAGACGCACGAGACGCTGGCGCTCACCACGATGGGCATCTTCACAGTGGTGCTCGCGTGGAAACTATTCCGCCGTTCCAAGCTTACGGGCGCCGAGGAGGCCGGACTACGGGTGTTGAGCCTCGCGGGACTCGTGACCGTCGTCTGGACCGGTGTACTGGGCGCGAAGCTGACGTTCGAGCACGCCGCGGGCGTTCCGGCGGCGGCCCTGAAGGCGGAGCTCGAGAACCGGGAGGCGGGGCATCACCACGAGGCGGGCGAGGCTGAGGAGCACGAGCACGCGGACTCCGCGAAGGCCGCGGGGCACGCCCACGCGCCCGACACGCCGCCGCATAGGCACTAATGCGATTGCGGATTGGCGATTGCGGATTGCGGATTGGAGCGGCGAGCGTCAAACAGCGCGCTGACCTCCCATTGCTACTCCGCAATCCACAATCCGCAATCCGCATTTGTGTGCTGCTCGCCGCCTGCACCCCCATCACCACCCGCCCCGACTTCCGCCCCGACCCGCGCGCGCTCGCCGTCACCCTCGATGCGCGACCGGAGCGCGTCACCGCCGCGCTCGACAGCCTGGTGCCGGCCGAGAGCCTCGAGGTCGCGCATTCCAACGTGCGGGACGGCTACGTCGAGACGGCGTGGTACGACACGCAGGCCCATCGCACCCGCCATCACGAGCGCGAGATCACCAGTCTGTCCGCCACCGTGAAGATCCGCTTCTGGGCCGACCCGTGGGTCCCGGGCCAAACCCGACTCACCGTCGAGACGGTGTACCGGCCCCGCTACGACCCGTCACGCATCGAGCGGGACCTCGAGGTGACCGTGTCGAAGGAGCATGAGGGCTACAAGATCGCGCTGCGGTTCGTGGACAAGCTGAAGGAGAGATTCGGAGTACCGAAGGCCGCCCAGTAGCGCCGGCGCCCTACGCCCCCACCAAGCCCTTTACCCACTGCTCCATCACGTCGAGATCGAGCATTGCGTCGCGGAACGGTCCGTTCGGGAGACGCATGGTGAGCCCGAGCACCGGCAGCCGGCCGGCCACGTCGCGGAGCCCGGTCATCATGTCGCGCTCGCACGCGACCGCGACGACCGCGCGGGGCCTGCGCTCGCGGATGACCCGCCGCGCGAGCTGCCCCCGGGTTGCGACGAACACGGGCACCTCGTAGCGCCCGGCGATCGCCAGCACCCCGTCGAGCGCCTGCTTGGACAGACAGCGGGGGATGAGGACCAGCAGCTCGCCCTTGCCGACCGTCCGCCCGCGGCGCTCCGCGAGAGTGTTGTACACGTCGATGGCCGCGTGCTCCACCCAATCCCGCCGGCCGAACGCCCGGGAGACATAGGAGGTCAGGCTCATCAGGCGAAGATAGGGCCCCCGCTCGAGCCAACCTTCGGGGAGGGCGGGGACGCCACCATAAAAGGAAAGCAGCAGCGTCCCGAACCACAGCCAGGTCGCCGCGGCCGCCGCCCCCAGGGCGAGCCACAGGGTGCGGGGCAGCATCGCCCAGAGGGTGCCGAGTCGCGGCCCAAGCAGGAAGATGAGCGCCGCCCCCAGCGCCATGCCGATGCCGATCGTCACGGCGGCGAAGCGGAAGAACAGTCCCGGCGGCGCGGAAAAGTCCCCGTTCCCGGGGAGCGGCCGCCCGTCCCATTCGTCCCACTCGTGACCGAGACGGCGGTCGGTCTCGATGTGGATGAGTTGGGCGCGGGCAGCGTCGGCGGTCATGGGCGTCAAGCATCACCCGCACTGATGGTGGTGTCAAGCGTGAATGGTGCGTGGTAACTTCCCTGCCGTGACAAACCCCGTAGCACGCACCACACACCCTAGGATGACGCACCCGCAGCCTGCCCTTCTCACCGATCCTCGCATCCGCGCCGCTTACTCGGAGGGCGCGGGCGTCTATCGGATCGCCCCGGCGGCAGTCGCCGTGCCGCGGGGCACGGAGGAGCTGCAGGAGCTCGTCAGGTGGGCGGGGACTACGGGCACCCCGCTCGTGCCGCGTGGTGCCGGGAGCGGGATGGCGGGCGGGAGCGTGGGGCGCGGCGTCGTCGTGGACCTGAGCCAGGGGTTCCATTGGACCACGCCCGACTGGCCCCGGCGCAGGCTGTGGGCCGGCGCCTCCGTGACATGGGCCGAGCTGACGGCGGCCGCGCGACCCTTCGGCCTGCGGCTCCCCCCCGACCCGTCCTCCGGCGCGTTCGCGACCTCCGGTGGCCTGGTGGCCACCAACGCCGCAGGGCCGCGCTCGGTGCGGTGCGGCAGCGTGCGACGCTGGATCGAGGCGATCGAGATCATCGACGCGGACGGGACGGCACGGCGTGTCACGCGGGGAGCGGGAAGCGGGGAGCGGTTCGTCCTGTCGCCTGCCCAACGGCCCCTGGTCGAAGCTCGCTTTCCGAAGACGCGCAAGAACTCGGCCGGCTACGCGCTGAATCATTTCGCCGACTCGGGGGATGAGCTCGATCTCCTCATCGGGTCGGAGGGGACGCTCGCGTTCATCACCGCGGTCGAGTGGCGGCTGGAGCCGATCCCCTCCGATGTGGCGGGCGCGGCCCTGGGGTTCGCGGATCTGCAGCAGCTCGCCGAGGCGGTCCCCTACCTCGTGGCCCTGAACCCCTCGGCGGTCGAGCTCTTGGACCGGACGCTGCTCGACGTCGTGCGGCATGCGGGCGCCCCCCCCGGCCTGCCCGAGGGGCTCGAGGGACTCCTGCTGATCGAGTTCGAGCGCGAGACTCAGGCGGCGGCACGGGGGGTGGTCGGGGACGCGGTGCGCGGCCTGCGCACCAACACGGCGCACGTGTCGACGGCGGTCGACCGGGCGAGCCTCGAGACGCTGTGGGCGGTGCGCCGCCTGGCGAGCCCCGCCCTGGCCCGCTTGCCGGACAACCGACGCTCGCTGCAGGTAGTCGAGGATGGGTGCGTGCCGCTCGAGCGGTTGGTCGACTATATCGCGGGGATGCGCGCGGCGGCCGAGGGGCGCGGCATTCCCGTGGCGATCTTCGGACACGCCGGCGACGGCCACGTGCACGTGAACGCGCTCCCCGACTTGACGGTCTCCGGCTGGCGGGATGCGTTGGCGGCGCTCTACGCCGACGCGGCCGAGCTGCTGCTGCGATTGGGCGGGACGCCGAGCGGCGAGCACGGGGTAGGCCGGCTGCGCGCCGGGCTGTTGGAGCGGTTCTACGGCCCGGAGGTGATGGCGCTGTTCCGCGAGCTGAAGCGGGCGTACGACTCGCGCTCCCTGCTCAATCCGGGTGTTATAATCCCCTCGGCCGACTGGGCGCCCCTTGCCGATCTCAAGGTCGGGCCGGAGGCGACGCCGATTCCCGACGACATCGCCCGACGCCTGCGCGAGCTCGAACGGACCGGCGGCTGGGCGATCCCAAAGCTCGACCTGGCAACCCCGAGTCCCTAACACCCAGCACCCAACACCTATGGAAGTTTTCCGCGCCCCTCGCGTCACGCTGATCGCCCGGCCCGAGTTCCTCGAGCCCGAGCACCTGCGGGTGCAGTGGCAGGGCAGCGCCTCCGCCGGAGAGCGGCTCGCCGAGTTCGCCGGCCGGATCTGCTACATGAGCCAGCACAACCCGGCAAACCGCTCGACGGCCGACTACCTCGAGAACATCAAGAAGCAGGGCCATGGCTCGGTGCTGGAGCACGCGGTCTACGTGCTGCTGATCGAGGGGATCTCGCGCTCCTGCTCGCACGAGCTGGTGCGACACCGCGCGGGGTTCGGCTACTCCCAGCTGTCACAGCGTTACGTCGATGAGTCGCACGCCGCGTTCGTCGTGCCGCCGGCGATGCTGGGCGACCCGGCGCTCGAGTCGGAGTGGGAAAGAGAAGTGGCGGAAGCCCAGGCGGCGTATGTGCGCGCGGTCGAGGCGCTGATGCAACGCTATGAGTGGATCGCGGACAAAGTGCACCGGCGCAAGGTGGCGCGCGAGGCGGCGCGCAGCGTCCTTCCCAACGCCACCGAGGTGAAGATCGTCGTGTCGGGGAACGCCCGCGCGTGGCGCACGATGCTCGAGCTGCGCTCGAGCGAGGGCGCGGAGCTCGAGATCCGGCGGATGGCAATCGCGTGCCTTCGCGCCCTCGCGCGCGAGGCGCCGGCGCTGTTCGCCGATTTTGAGATTTATCTCGCCGACGACAAACACGACGCCGCGCGCGTCGCGTACCACAAAGTTTGACGCGCGTCGACCCAAAAAAAAATTCCCGACTTGCCTATTGCGTATCGCTTCGGTCTTCCTTATTCTCTACTCGACAACGCGTTTCGATCCACAGACCGCACGAGCGGCCTTTTTTGTAGGAGGTCACCCGAGACCACATGCAAATCGGTCTCGCATACAACGAAAAGCCCGATTCCGCGCCCGACGCAGAATCCGACGGTACCGGCGACGCGTTCGCCGAGTGGGACGATGCATCCACCATCACGGCGGTGGAGCAGGCGCTCGGTCTCTTCGGCAGCGTCATCCGGCTCGAAGCCGATCAGATCTTTCCGCACAACGTCGTCCTCGCGCGCCCCGATCTCGTCTTCAACATGGCCGAGGGGCTCCACGGCCAGAGCCGCGAAGCGCTCGTCCCCGCGATCTGCGAGTACCTGAACATTCCGTATACGGGCTCGGACCCGCTCACCCTGGCGCTGTCGCTGCACAAAGGTCGGACCAAAGAAACGCTCGCCTACCGCGGCGTGCCCACGGCTCCGTTCACCTGCATCGAGACGGCCGGGCAGATCGAGCGCATGGCGCTGCCCTACCCCGTGTTCGTCAAGCCGGTCGCCGAGGGGTCGGGGAAGGGAGTGTTCGCCACCAACCTGTGCGCGAACGTCGCCGCGCTGCGCGAGCGGGCTCGATTCCTGCTCGAGCGCTACGCCGAGCCCGTGCTGGTCGAGACCTACCTCCCAGGTCCCGAGTTCACCGTCGCGATCCTCGGGAATGGCCCGGAGGCCTACTGTCTCCCTGTGATCGGGTTCGATTTCTCGACGCTTCCAGCGGGCGCGGCGCCGGTGTACGGCTACGAGGCGAAGTGGGTGTGGGACCGCCCGGACGCACCGCTCGCGATCTTCCAGTGCCCGGCGAACGTGCCGGCGGCGCTGCACCGCGAGATCGAGCGCACCGCGCTCGACGCCTACCACGCCCTCGGCTGCCGTGACTGGTGCCGCGTCGACCTCCGCGTGGACCGCTTCGGCGTGCCGAACGTCCTCGAGCTGAACCCCCTGCCGGGCATCATCCCCGATCCGGCCATGAACTCCTGCTTCCCCAAGGCAGCGCGCGCCGCCGGGTTCGGATACGACGAGCTCATCCAGGAAGTGGTCCGCATCGCGTGGCGGCGCCTCACCGGACAAACGCTCCCGGAGCTGGGGGCACGCCCGGTGGTAGGCGCGCAGCATCCTGCACCGCTACAGACGGCGGCGGCCTCCGCATGAAGGTCGCCATCCTGTTCGACCCGGGAGCCGAAGACTGGACGCCGGAGGACATCCGGGGCGTGATGAAAGCCGTGGACGAGATCGGCGCGATCTTTGCCTCGATGGGCCACGAGATCCGCAAGGTCCCGGTCCGCCACGACATGCGCTGGTTCCCGGTGGCGCGCCGGGCCGACCTCGTGTTCAATCTGTGCGAAGGCGTCCACGGGAAGAGCGAGTGGGAAGAGCACGTGGTGGGGACGCTCGAATTCGCAGGGATTCCCATCACCGGCGCGAGCCTCTGGACGCTCGCGGCATGCCGCCGCAAGCCGATCGCGAACGCCTTGCTGCAACAGGCGGGGCTCCCCATTCCCCGCTGGACGGTGGCGCAGGGCAAGATCGAGGACGACTTCCCGCTGCCCGCCATCGTCAAGCCGGCGGCGGAGGACGCGAGCGCAGGCCTCGACCGCGGCTCGGTCGTGAGCGACCGCAAGTGCCTCCGCGCGCGCGTCGCGGCGATGACGGAGCAGTTCGACGAAGTGCTCGTCCAGGAGTACGTCGGCGGCCGCGAGTTCAACGTCGGCTTCGTCGGGAGCCGCGTGCTGCCCATCGCGGAGATCGACTTCAGCCGCATGCCCGAGGGCGCCTGGCCCATCCTCACCTACGCCGGGAAATGGGAGATCGGCTCCGCCGACGACCTCGGCTCGGTGCCGGTGTGCCCGGCCGGCATCCCGCAGAAGCTCGCCGATCGCCTCGTCCGCATCGCCGAGGTCGCCTGGCGGACCCTCCAGGGAAAGGGCTACGGCCGCATCGATCTCCGCGTGGACGACCAGGGCCGGCCCTGGGTGCTCGAGGTCAACCCCAATCCAGACCTGAACGACGACGCCGGCCTCTCCCGGATGGCGAAGGTCGCCGGCTGGGACTACGCGGAGCTGGTGCGCCGGATCGCGGAGGTCGCGCTCCGCGAGGCACAGGGCGCCAAGGCGGCGCGTGAGCTGCTCGCTCCGTCCCGTCGGCCACGGCCAACGCGCACCGCTTGAGCGGCTCACGGCGGCCACCGGCCTGTTCCGGCCGGACGAAGTCGCCATCGCCGTTGAGCTGCTCGACGATGCCCTCGCGGGCGACGACGACTATCGCTTCCTCGGTGCGTACGCGGGCGCTCAGCTCGTGGGCTACGCCTGCTGGGGCCCGACACCCGGTACCACCGGGACCTTCGATCTCTACTGGATCGTGGTCGATCCCGCTCGGCAGCGCACCGGCGTGGGCACGGCGCTCCTGAGGGCGGTCGAGGAGAAACTGACCGCGGACAACGGACGACTGATCATCGTCGAGACGTCGTCGCGCGCCGACTACGCAGCCACGCGCACCTTCTACGAGCGGCGCGGCTACGCCCAGGCGGCCCGGCTCCCCGGCTACTACGCCCCGGGCGACGACTTGGTGATTTATCTCAAGGATCTGACGCATGGCACCCTGGCAACAGCTACTGCGTAAGCAGAGCATCGCCTCGCTCGAAGCGCTCGTCGCCAAGTTCGGTGCCGAACACTTCCCAGACCTCGAGCGGCTCCGACGGGCGGCGGAGAATTTCGAGTTCCGGATCTCGCCCGCGATGGTGGACCTCATCAAGTCGCCGGGCGACCCGATCTGGCGGCAGTACGTGCCCGACCTGCAGGAGCTCGAGGTGCACGACGGCCTGGTGGACTCGCTGGCCGAGGACGCCAACTCGCCCGTGCCGAACATCACCCACCGCTATCCTGACCGTGCATTGTTCCTCGTGTCGCCGGTGTGCGCGGCGTACTGCCGCTTCTGCACTCGGCGGCGCAAGGTGGGCGACCCCGAAAAAATCTCCCTGGCCGAGCTCGAGTCGGCGTTCCGCTACCTCGAGGAGCACATCGAGATCCGCGATGTGATCATGTCGGGCGGAGATCCGCTGCTCCTCTCCGATCGGCGCATCGACGAGCTCTGCAAGCGCCTGCGGGCCATCCCGCACCTCGAGGTCATCCGGATCGGCAGTCGGGTGCCGTGTCATCTCCCCGAGCGGATCACGCCGGAGCTGTGCGGGATCCTGAAGCAATACCATCCGCTGTACATCAACACCCACTTCAATCATCCCGACGAGCTCACGCCCGCCGCCGTCGCGGCGCTCGGCCGTCTCGCCGACGCCGGCGTCCCGCTCGGCTGCCAGACGGTGCTCTTGAGGGGCGTGAACGACGATCCCGAGGTGATGAAACGGCTGATGCAGAAGCTGCTCGCCGCGCGGGTGCGGCCGTACTACATCTACATGTGCGACCAGGTGGCGGGCGCGGAGCACTTCCGCACGACGGTCGAGAAGGGTCTGGAGATCATTCGGGCGCTGCGGGGGTGGACCTCGGGGCTCGC
>WNGA01001923.1_pt1 | contig 31810 bp, 28 predicted proteins | sample 5400061 | NCBI WGS metagenome assembly WNGA01 (sample SAMN13153366, study PRJNA577476) | soil metagenome | isolation source: 100 cm soil or saprolite under grassland replicate 2 | place: USA:California | collected 2016-06-15 | reverse complement strand
ATCGGACCTCAGTCTAAGGACGGCAGCGGCGGGTTCTCTCCCCCCTGAGCGGGAGGAAGGCGCAACGAGCGGCTTTACGCCGCGTCCTCGGGCTCGGGGGTCGCCTCGGGGGCGTCATCCGAAGCCTCGCCTCCGGCCTCGGCTGTCCCCGCATCCGCGGCCTCCGGGGCGGCCTCCTCCGCCTGCGGGGCTGCGGGCGGTGCTTCCTCGGTCGCCTCAGCAGGGGACTCCTCCTCGGGCTGGGGTTCCTCGCCGTCCGTTGCGGCCGGGGCCGCCGCTTCGCGCGCGGGCGCTCCCTGCTGCCGGCGGGGCCCACGCGCGGGCGCCCCCGACGAGACAGCCATCGCGGGCGGCGGGACGATGGCCGGCGAGCCCGCATCCACCTTGAAGATCCGGAAGCGCAGGACGCCGTCGGCGATCCGCAGGTTGTGGTTCAGCTCTTCCAGGAGACCTCCGTCGGTCTCGAACCGGAAGAAGCGATAGTCCGCCTCGGTGCGCTGGCGGATCTCGTAGGCGAGCTTTCGCATACCCCAGGCGGTGTCGTGCTTGAGCGTGCCGCCGGACTCGATCCGCTGGCGGGCCTCGGAGGCGATCTGCTCGCGACGCTCGTCCGGGATCTCCGGATCGAGCATCAGGACGAGCTCGTATTCGCGCGGTGCACGTGGCAAAACGGCGAGCGACTATAGCGGCCGCACCGAGTGGCGGAGGGGCGCAGCGTCGGCGGCCGGGGTTGTTGGACGCAATGGGCGTTCGACCCAGCATCCGGTGGCAGAGCGTCGCGAAGCTCGCGGCGGGCGCCATCGCCTGCACCGTGCTGGCACTGGCGCTCCCTGCGCTCCTGCGCCGGCCCGAGCCCCCGCCGCTCGAGGCGGACATCGGCCTGCCGCCCCCCTCCGCACAGGCGGCCGATCGCCGGCCTCACGCCCGCGGCCGCAAGGCACCCGAGCGGGGCTCCAATCGACCCTCATCCCGGTCTCGACAGAGCCGGGAGCCATCGAACGCCCACGCAGCCGCCCGTTCGGATCGAGCCGGGCGGGCCGCTGGACCCCGCGACCGCGGAGCGCCCGACGTCTCGTCCGCGCCGCCGCCCGCTCCGCCACCGCCGGCGCCCGCTCCGCCCCCTTCGCCGGCCCCGCCACAACAACCGGTGGCCCACGCAGCGCCCTCGCCCCCTGCTCCCTCGGCGACGCCCGCGCCTACTCAGCCGGCATCGGACCAACCAGCGCAGCCAGCGCCCAGGGAGTCGGAGTTCGGCTTCGAGCGTTGACCGTCGTGACCCGAAAGGAGCAGCCATCCATGTCGATTCCCACCTCCACCGGACCGCGCGCGGTCCTCGTCCTCGCCGCGGCGATTTCCCTCGCGCTCCTCGCCCCGGCCTCCGCGCGCGCCGGCGCGTACCGGGCCGCCGTCTGCAACCCGTCGCTCGGCGCCAGGCATGCGGATGCCGCGTACGTGCGAAGCTCGCCGCGGTATGAGCCCCGCGCCGCCTGCGGCACCGGCGGCATCGGCCTCGCGGTGACTCATGAGATCGGCGAGACGAGAACGGGAGGCTGGGGCGCATGGACGATCCGTGCGCCGCGCGGCACCCTCATCTCGCGCGCCGGCCTCAGCGCCACGGGGCACATGGCGGGCGGCAACCTCCCGGAGCTCCTCGCGCGGCCGGTTGGCGACCCCCTGGTCCGCTTCGCGAGCCCGGGATTCCGTACCAAGCGGTTCAGCTGGTCGAGCTCGCCGGCGAGGGCCCTCTCGGCACGCCTGCGCTGCCGCCTTGCCTTCGGCTGCCCGCGGGGACGTCGAGCCACGATCCAGGTCAGGCGGGCAAGCCTGCGGCTCGCCGATCGGGTGGCACCGACGCTCAACGCAGCCGGCGCGTTGTTCGGGACCGGCAGCAGACGCGGTCTTCAGACCGCGGACCTCTCGGGCTCCGACGTCGGCGGCGGGATTCGCCGCCTGCTTATCCAGGTGAACGGCGAGCCGGTCGCGGCCCACACGGTCGCGTGCCGGCTCGCCGGCAGCACAGCGATCAGGCTGAGCCCCTGCCCCCAGACGGCAAGCGCGAGCTTTGCGGCTGCCACCGCGAGCCCACCGTTTCACCAGGGGCCGAACCGGGTCTCGGTCTGCGCAGCCGACTTCGCGGCGACCACGGCCGCCAACCGGACCTGCGTGCGGCGACGCGTGCGAATCGACAACCTGTGCCCCATCTCGCACGTGGCAGGCGCCCGCCTGCGGGCGCGGTTCGCGAACGGCGCGCAGCGCCTGACCCTCGGCCCGGGTCGTCAAGCGGCTGTGACCGGCCGCCTCGTCTCGTCCGCCGGCCAGGGCGTATCTGGGGCAAGCGTCTGCGTCGCCACCCGCGTCCGCATGAGCGGGGCGACCGAGCAGGTCGTCGCAACCCCCACCACCGGACGTGATGGGCGCTTTCGGGTCCGCCTTCCCAGTGGCGCGAGCCGCGAGGTCCGAGTCGCCCACTGGGCGAGCGCCAGCTCGGCCATCGAGCGCTACCTCGACCTTCGGGTCCGCTCGCGCCCGCGCCTGAGCGTCCTGCCGCATCACCAGGTCCACAACGGCGACCGCGTGCGCTTCGCCGTGTCGCTTCCCGGGCCGGCCCACGGCGCTCGACGCGCGAGGATCCAGGCCCGCGCCGGCGGGCGCTGGCTCAACCTGCGCACGGGTCGGTCGAGTCCAGCCGGCGTCTACCGAAGTCGCTACCGCTTCCACGCGACCACCGGCCGCCGCACTTATCGCTTCCGCGCCACGGTCCCGAAGCAGCGCGGCTACCCCTACGAATCCGGCCGCTCCAGGGTGAAGCGCGTGACGGTGACCGGCTAGATAAGGGAGCGCCGGGAGCCGTCTGGCGAACCTTCCGAATTGTGTGCCGCACCACGTGTGGCCTCAATTCGGAGGTGATGCCGGACGGCTCCCGGCGCCCCTCAGGCTCTCGCGTGCGCCTCGCGCTTCTCCCGGATCGCGGCGAGCTGGTCGTCGACCCACATCCCCGGATCGCGCCCGCGGGCGATCTCACGCAGGCGCGCGGCCCGCAGCGCACGCTCCTCGGGATCCATAGTGAGCGCTCGGTGGATCGTGTCGGCCTGCTCCTGGATGTCGAAGGGGTTCACCGACAGCGTGCAGTCGCCGAGCTCCTCGTGCGCGCCCGTGTTCTCGGAGAGCATCACGACGCCGTCGCGGGTGTTGACGGCGGGGGCCTCCTTCGCCACCAGGTTCATCCCGTCGAACAGCGAGTTCACGATCAGGAGGTCGAAGTGCTTGTAGCGCGCGACCGCCTCGGGGAAGTTCTCGTAGATGCGGAGGTCGATCGGCATCCAGTCGGTGGTCCCGTGGCGGTGGTTGACGACGGCCACCAGCGCCTCGATGCGGTCCAGGTACTCCGCGTACTCGGGGACGTCGGTTCGGGAAGGCTGGAGGTGGGCGATGAACGTGACTCGCTCGCGAAACTCCGGGTGTTGCTGGAGGAAGGTGTCGAAGGCGGTGAAGCCCCGGAGCACGTTCTTCGACAGATCGGCCCGGTCGACGCGAAGGATCAGCTGGTCGCGGCGGCGGCGCAGGAGCTCCCGCTCGTACTCGGCGACCTCGGGCGAGGCGGCCGCGCGATCCAACCGTCCCGCGTCGATCCCGAGTGGATAGGCGCGCACCCAGGTCTCACGCCCCGAGTGCATCACGGCGCCGCGGCTGTAGTCCACCTCGAGCTCCATCAGCTCGCGACAGCAGTGCAGGAAGTTACGGCAGTACGCGGTGGTGTGGAAGCCGATGATGTCGTTGGCGAGCAGGCCTCGAAAGAGCTCCTCGCGTATTCGCCCCGGGAGGATCCGCCAGCTGTCCGGCTGCGACCAGGGGATGTGGACGAAGTGCTGCAGGAAGACGTCCGGACGCGCGGCCCGGATCAGTGCCGGGCACGTGTAGAGGTGGTAGTCGTGGAACATCACGAGGGGCTCGGCTTCGCCCTCGATCGTGCGGAGCACGGCCTTCGCGATGTCCGCGTTCACGACCTTGTACCCGTAGTCCCACGCGTCGGCCTCCTCCCGGCGGATGTCCGGGGCGTTCGAGAGGTCCCACAGGTAGTGCTGAATGAACCAGAGGATGGGGTTCGCGATCACGTTGTAGAAGCGGTCGTACGCGACCGGGTCGCTCTCGACCAGGCAGACCTCGTACTCGACTCCGTCGAGCTCCTGGGCGACGGGTTGCCCGTTCGCCTCGCGACTCACGGCCACGTCCTCCTCGGTCATCGCGGAGGCGATCCAGAGCGCGCCGCGGTGCGCGACGAGGCCGCTGAGCGCCGTGACCAGCCCGCCGCCGCCGCGACGCACGGTGCGCCCGCCGTCCTCCGTGCGCTCGAACTCCGCCGGGCCGCGATTGGAGACGATGACCAGGCGTTGAGGCTGGTTCATGTGTCCACGTCTCTCAGGAGCCGCAGCCAGTCCCGCAGGTAGCGCGGGGTCAGGAAGAGCTCGCGCGCGCGCTCCTTGGCGGCCCGCCCCAGCCGCTTCGCGAGCTCCGGGTCGCGTAGGACCATGACCATGCGCTCCGCCGCCTCCTCGGCCGAGCTGATCAGGTAGCCGGTCTCGCCGTCGATGATCTGCAACGGGATCCCGCCTACCCGTCCGGCCACCGTCGCGCGTGCCTTCCACAGGGCCTCGGTCACGGTGAGCCCGAACCCCTCGCGCAGCGACTTCTGGATCACGACGTCGGCTTGGGACTGGAAGGCGTTGACCTCGATCGCCCCGACGTTGTTCAGGTTGTTGAGGATCTTGATGTCGGGATCGCCGTCCGCGTAGCTGAACGTGCGGTGGAAGAACTCCCAGCCCTCCGGATCGTCGGTGGCCATCGAGCCGACGAGGGCCAGCTGGACTTCGGGCAGCTGCTCGCGAACGAGCCTGAAGCTGTCGATCACTCCCATCGGGTCCTTCCAGGGGTCGAATCGCGACACCTGGCAGATCAGCTGCCGGTCGGTATCGATCCCGAACTGCTTGCAGACAAACGACGCATCCTCCGGAGACAGGGCCATGTTCTTCGGCGACAGAGGGTCGATGGCCGGCGGAACGATGCGAACGCGCCCGTCCATCCCGGATGGCACGTACTGCTCCATGTGCCAGATCGTCTCGTCGTACTCGCGGATCAGGGGAAGGAGCCGTCCCAGGGTCTCCTCGTTCGGCGTCGAGAGGTCGATGTGACAGCGCCAGATCCATTTGCGCGCCCTGTCCGTCGCGTTTGCGCGCATTCCGGCCGGCTGGGGGTCGTGGATCACGATCGCATCCCAGTCGTCGTCGAGGCTCTGCGCGTTCATCGCGTTGTAGGCCTCGAAGACCTCCCACTGCTGGTCTGAGATCGCCTGCGGGTCGCCCTGGAGCGAGTTGTGCATGAGCTTCGTGACGTTGAAGAACTCCTCCCTGCCGAGGATGACGCGCCAGTGCGTGTCTAACCCGACGTCGCGCATCAGCGGGACCAGCGTGTAGAGGATCTCCGACACACCCCCGCCGAACGCCGTGGCACTGATGTGCAGGATCCGCTTGTCGGCGAGCGGCTCGGCGAGCTCGCGGATCTCCTCGATCAGGCTCCGCCCGACGAGATGCGTGTAATCGGCGAGCGAGCGCTCGCCTAGGGCAACCTCCTGCAGCATCGACGCGTCAGCCTACTCAGGCCCTACATGGATAGGAACCGTTGGCCCAATCGCTCGATGCCGGCGTCGAGCTCGCGCACGATCGCGGCGTGCAACTCAGGGTTCGCCGCCGCCACGCACGAGAACTGGAACTCGTGACCGGAGCCCAGCATCGGCCGTGACGCCAGCGACTCGCCGTATGCGTCGCTGACCACCGCTCCGGACTCCTCGAGGATCAGCGCCGCGGCGGCGAGGTCGTAGGGCGAGTTGTTGAGGACGACGCCGCCGCCGACTCGCTCGAACTCCTCGCGCATCCCCGGCACGTCGGCGATGATCCGCGATCCCGGTTCGATGTACGCATCGAGCTGGCCGGTGAGGATGCGAGTCATGTCGTAGGTCGCCGAACCGAGGTCGAACGTTGCTCCGCCCACCGAGGATGCGTCGATCAGCTCCCCCAGGACCTCCGCGATCGCGCGCACAGGGCGCCCGCGCAGCCCGTACGCCCAGAACATCCGCGAGACGTCGCGATTCTGGGACAACGAGGGCGCGGGGTCGGCTCCCCCGCCTCGTTCCGCGACGAACGCCCGACCAGACTTGATCTCGACCACGCACCCTGTCTGGACGTCCCCCATGCGGGGGCCGGAATAAATTGCCTTCGCGCTCGGCCCAGAATCAAGGTTCCCCGCCTCACCCTCCCCTTTTAGAGCCTCGCGCTCGGCATCCAGTGGTGCATCCCGCTCGGCGGCCAGTGGTGCCACGGCAACGGAGACACAGGCGCCCTCGAAACCGGCCATTGCCGGGCGCGTGCCGTCGATCGGGTCGACGACCAGCACCCACTCGGCGCGGCCGGCTGGCGCCACGAGCCCCCGATCCTCGGAGTAGAAGGCGATGTCCGGCGCCCGTTCGGCCAGGAACCGCTCCATGAACGCCTCCGCGTGCTCGTCGATCGCGAAGGTGATGTCGCCCCCCTCGCCGGCGCCCGTGTGTGCGCGGCCGGCGTGCCCGCCCAGTTGCGGCGCGACCTCGTCGCGAAGCGCGACGGCCAATTCCAGCGCGACCTGTCGCGGAGAATGCGATTGCGTCATCCAGTGGGCCTCACGCAGCGTTGCACCCTAAGCGGGGGATCAGCCGGCGCCCGCGGGGCGCTCCCCCAGCTTTACGTCCACGTCCTGCGTCTGGCCGTCGCGAATGATCTGCACGGTGACCGTGTCGCCTGGATCGAACCGGGCGATGATGCGCGGAAGGTCGGTCTCGCCCACGATCTCGTGTCCGTCGACGGCGACGATCGCGTCACCTCCCGCCGCGACCTGCTGACCCTGGAACCGGATCTTCTGATCCGAGCCACGCAGGCCCGCCTCGTCGGCGGGGCCACCGGGGATGACCTTGGCAATCAGAGCGCCGGTATCCGAGGGGATGTCTAGGCGGTCCGCCAGCTGCGGATAGAGCGGCTGCGTGGTCACGCCGATGTAGGCGTAATTGACCGTGCCGTTCTCGCGCAGCTGATCGAGCGCGCGGGCGGCGAGATCGATCGGAACGGCGAAGCCGACGCCCTCGTTGCCACCCGACGTGGTGTTGATCTGCTGGTTGATGCCGACCACGTGACCCTCGGCATCGAGCAAGGGGCCGCCCGAGTTTCCCGGGTTGATCGACGCATCGGTCTGAATCGCTCCCTCGATCTGGAAGCGGGTCAGCGACTGGATCGAGCGTGCCGTCGCCGAGACGACCCCGACCGAAAGCGACCGATCCTCGCCGAAGGGGCTGCCGATGGCGGCGACCGGCTGCCCAACCTCGATCTGCTCGTCTGGCTCGAGCTCCAGCGGATGCAGGTCGAGGCCGTCGGGGTCCACCTTCAGCAGGGCGACGTCGGCATTCGGGTCGAACCCGACGATGTCCGCTCGCACCTGGTTTCGGTCCGCGAACTGGACGTAGACCTCCTTCGCCTCATGGATCGGACCACCCCCGCTGCCGGTTGCGTCGGTGACCACGTGCGCGTTGGTGGCGATCTCTCCTCCGTCGGAGATGACGAAGCCGGAACCCTGGGCAGCCGAGCCGCCGTTGCCGCCGAACAGGCTCGAGATCCCTCCGCTCGAGAAGATCGACCGGATCGTGACGACTCCCGGCGCCGCCGCCTGATACACCGACTCCGGGTCGAAGGAGTCGCCGTGGGACTGGACGACGACCGTCTTGTGGGGCTCCCCAGAGGAGCCGACCGTCGTGGTTGTCGTGACCGAGCTCGACCCGCCGGAGTCTCCGCCGCTGCACGCCGCGAGAGCAAGGGCGGCAGCCGCGAGCGAGCCGGCAACCACCGCCCGGAGGCGGATCACCGCTCGAGCCCCGTCGCGGGCAGCCTGAGCGTGAACTCGGTGCGCCCCCGGTGAGACGTCAGCGCCAGGTCGCCGTCCATGCGCACGGCCAGCTCGCGCCCGATCGCCAGGCCGAGGCCGGATCCACTGACGCGATCGCCGGTGTAGAAGCGATCGAAGACCTTGGCGCGCTCATGTGCCTCGATGCCCGGGCCGTCGTCCCTGACCGCGAGGCACGCGGCGCCGTCCTGGCGCTGGGCCGTGATCCAGATCGACGTTCCCTCCGGCGTGTGCGCGAGCGCATTGTCGAGCAGGATACGCATGATCTGTCCCACCCGATCCGCGTCCGCCAGCGCGATCGCAGCTCCTGTCCCGTTGACCTCGATCGCCGAGCCGTGCCGTTCGGCGGCTGGCCCGAACTCCCGTGCCACGCGCTCTGCGAGCTCGGCAAGGTTGACGCGCTCGGCGCTCACCTCCAGCGCATCGGCGTCGAGCTTCGAGAGATCGAGAAGGTCGGCGGCGAGCTTGGTCAACCGCGCGACCTGCTCGCGCATGGTCCGCACGAACTCCGCGCGCACGGCTGGATCGGGTTCGTCCTCGTCGAGCAGCTCGACGAACCCGCCGAGGGAGAAGATCGGCGTGCGCAACTCGTGCGAGGCGTTGGCGATGAACTCCTTCCGAGCGCTGTCCAGACGCGCCAATCGCTGCTGCATCTCGTTGAAGGTGCCCGCCAGCTGGCCGACCTCGTCCGTCCCCTCGTCGGGAATCGGCGTCGAGAAATCCCCCTCCGCGACCTTCTCCGCAGCGGCCTCGAGCCGCAGCAGCCGCTTGGCGTGCGCCCTGGCGGCCAGCCAGCCGGCGGCGAGGGCGGCGATGAGCGCGATCAGGCCGGCGATCGCGATCTGGCGCCTGATCAGGTCCACGTTGTCGTCGACCTCGGTCAGGGGCGTCGAGAGGACGGCGATCCAGCGAGGGCGGCCGCCGGTGGACAGCGGGATCGCGGTCTCACCCGTACGGGTCCCCGCTACGCGTTCAACCGCGGACGAGACGCGAGCGCTGGAGGCCGTCGCGGTGGCGGCTGGATAGCTCGGCACGATCGCGGTGCGCTCGACCTCCGAATCGCCCACCACGAACTGGACCTGGTCGCCGTTGGCCGCCGGCCGCACGCCGAGCAGGGTCACCCGGGCATCGGCTCGCCGAGCGACCCCGCGGAGCAGCCCGCGAATCCGGGCCTCCGAGACGCCGCGGCGCATCGCGCCCGCTAGACGGTTGCTCTCATCGGCGCCGACCTGCTCGAGCCGGTGGAGCTTCTCGGCGGTGAGGCTCGAGCGCAGCTGCGGGACAACGTACAGGTAGATGAACCCGATCGCCGCGGCGGTGATCACGAAGAAGAGCAACGCGAGCCGGTTGCGGACGCTGTTGAACAAATCCGTTGGTCCTCAGTCCTCCGGGTCCCTGAAGCGGTAGCCCACCCCCCGCACGGTGAACAGGTACTCCGGGGTCCGCGGATCGGTTTCGAGCTTCTCGCGCAGGTGGCGGATGTGGACGTCGATGGTCCGCGGATCGCGGTAGGCGGAGTCGCCCCACACCTGCTCGAGCAGCATCTCGCGGGTGTGCACGCGACCCGGCGATCGGGCCAGCGCGGCGAGGATCTCGAACTCGACGTACGTGAGCCGCACCTGCTCGCCGCGAATCGTGGCGATCCGCCGGGAAAAGTCGAGCTTGAGCTCGCCGACGACGATGGGTTCCTCCCCCCCGGGCCGGCTCCCCAGCATCTCGGCTCGGCGCAACGCCGCCCGTACCCGGCTGCGGAACTCTCGAACCGAGAACGGCTTCGTGATGTAGTCGTCGGCCCCCATCTCGAGGCCGAGGACCTTGTCGATCTCGTCGCCCTTGGCCGTGAGCATGATGATGGGCACCTGGCTGCGACTCCTCATGCGGCGACAGACCTCGATCCCGTCGAGCTTTGGGAGCATCAGGTCCAAGACCACGAGGTCAAAGCGCTGCTCCGCGAAGCGATCGAGCGCCTCGCGGCCGTCGTGCGCGGCGACCACGTCATACCCGTCCTTGCGAAGCGGGTAGGTGAGCAGCGTCTGCACCGACTGCTCGTCGTCGACGAGGAGGATGCGGGCCGATCCTGTGTCCGTCGCGCCGGGCACGCTCGCTCCAAAGGGTAGTTTGCGCCGTCCTGGTGCCCCGCACCGCGATCGATTTCCGCGTCTACCGTGCCGGGTTCTTCCCGGCACTCGCCGCCGTGGTGGTGCTGCTCTTCGCCCTTCAGGCCCCACCGCCACCGCTGCCTCCGGTCGTCGCCCCGGCCGAGTTCGATCAGGCCGCGGCAGCCAAGCTCGCCCGGCAGATCGTCGACGTCGGGCCGGCGCGTACGCCCGGGAGCAGCGACGACGCAGCGGTCGCCGAGCTGGTCGAAAGGCGCTTCAGAGCCGTCAGCGAGGGAGAGGTCGCGACACAGAGCTTCACCAGCAACGGCAAGGACCTGCGCAACGTGATCCTCACGCTGCCTGGCGAGTCGTCGCACAGCGTGGTCGTCCTGGCGGCGCGGGACTCCTCGAGCGGGCCAGGTGCGGCCTCGAGCGCGGCGGCCACGGCGACGCTTCTCGAGCTGGTGGACCAGCTGCGAACCTCGCGACACACCAAGACGCTCGTGTTCGTGTCGACCGACGGCGCCAGCGACGGGGCGACGGGGGCCCGCCAGTTCGCCGACCAGCTCCCGCAGGCCCACGCCATCGACGGGGCGATCGTCGTGTGGCAGCCGGGGTCATCGGCGCCGCACCAGCCCTTCCTGATGGACGACTCCGACGGGCCGCAAAGCCCATCCGCCCAGCTGGTTCGCACTGCCGAACGCGCGCTGACCGATCAGGCCGGGAGCAAGCCACGAGGTGAGGGCCTGTTCGGTGAGCTGACGCAGCTCGCTCTTCCGGCGGGGCTCGGAGAGCAGGCGGTGCTGATCCAGCATGGCATCGACGCGATCGGGCTCTCCTCCGCGGGCGAGCGGCCGCTCGCGGTGTCCGCGGACCAGCTCGAGGACCTTTCGCCGGCGACGCTCGGAGACATCGGACGCACCGCGCTGCTCCTCGTCGCGACGCTCGACGGTGCGCCCACGCCGCCCGAGCACGGGCCCGATGCCTATCTGAATCTGGGAGGAAACCTCATCCCGGCGTGGACGCTGGCCCTGCTCGCCCTCTGCCTGCTGCTCCCCGCGGCCCTCGCCGCGCTCGACGGGCTCCGGCGAGCAGCCCGAAGTAGGAGCGGCGCTGGGTGGGCGCTCGCGTGGGCCGCCTCTCGCGCCGCGCCGCCCTTCGTCGCCCTCCTGTTCCTTTACCTGCTCGCCCTGATCGGCATCGTCGCCCGACCGGCCTTTCCCTTCGACCCGAACCGATTCGGGGTGGGAGCCGGCCAGATCATCGTGATGGCCATCCTCGCGCTGATCGTCCTCGCCGGCTACTACGGGATCCGGGGCTGGCGGGTGCCGGCGGCGCTTCCCTCCTCGGCTGCCGCCCCCGCATTGGGCGTGGTGGCGGCGCTCGCGGTCCTGCTCGCCTGGCTGACAAATCCCTATCTCCCCCTCCTGCTCGTGCCCGCGGCCCATGTCTGGCTGCTGGCCGCCCGCAAGCGCGGTGCGTCTTCCCTGCCCCTCGCGACGGGCGCCGCTGTCCTCTCGCTCTTGCCCATCCTCGCCGCGGTCGATCACCTCGCAGGGAGGGTGGACCTCGGCTCCGACGCCCCGTGGGAGCTCATCCTGATGGTGGCGGACGGTCAGATCCCCCTCGGCTCGCTCGCGGCGCTCTGCCTTCTGGTCGGAGGCCTGATCGGCACCGTTGCCCTAGCCGGGCGCGGGCATGCCGACCTGGACATATTTCCTATCGCGGAACAGGGCGCGGATGACGATCTTGGGATTGAAGGATGAGGGCCGTCGGGACGGACGGCGACTCGGACGCCCCACGGTCCATGGAGACGGAGACATTGATTCGGCTAAAGCAGGAGATCGATGGGCGGAAGTACCGCGTTGACGCCCAGGCCGTGGCGCGAGAGATCGTCTTCAAGCTGCGGATGGTCGCTCTGTTGAGTCCTCGCGCTCAGCGTCGAAGCTGATCGAACCCGGCCGCCCGGCGCTCGGTTCCATCGGGCGCGTTCAGCACGACTCCCCCGCCGTCGATCGCCGCCCCGACCGCAGCGAGCCCCGTTCCGGTCGCCGCAACCGCCTCGCGTGCGGGCTCGAATCGATCCCGCGGCAGCGTCACGAGCAGCTCGTAGTCCTCCCCCCGGCTGGTCGCCAGCTCGTAGACATCGAGCTCGGCAGCGGTCGCGACTTCGCCGACTCCGTTCTGAAGCGGTAACCGCTCCAGCTCGACCTCCAGCCGGACCTCGCTCGACGCCGCCAGGTGGACGGCGTCGCCACCGAGACCGTCGCTCAGGTCGATCATCGCCGTCGCGCCGCTGCCGGCCAGAGCGCGGCCGGCGGCCAGCCGCGCCCGGGGCACCAGCTGGCGCTCGCGCAGCGCGGCGGCGGCCTCGTCGGAGACGGCGACGCCGAGCTTCGGGCGCTCCAACAGCAGCAGGCCCGCGGCTGCGCCACCCAGCTCGCCCGTCACGGCGAGGACGTCGCCGGGGCGAGCGCCGGAGCGAAGGACGAGCTCATCGACCTCGTCCGCGTGACCCACGACGGTCATCGCAACGAAGAGCGCCGGCGCGCGGGTGACGTCCCCGCCGATCACGACCACCCCGTACTCCGCCGCCGCCGCCGCAAGCCCTCCGGCGAGCTCCAGACAGCCCGACTCGTCCAGGTCATTCGGAATTCCGAGCTGGACGTAGCCCTCGCCGGGTTGGGCTCCCATCGCGGCGAGGTCGGAGAGGGCGACTGCGATCGCCTTCCGACCCACGGTCTCGAGCGGTGCCAGGTCGCGCCGGAAGTGGACGCCCTCGACAAGCGCGTCAACCGACGTGACGGTCGCTCCCTTCGGAACGGTGATCGCGGCGTCGTCGCCGCCGGCGAGGCGCACCTCTTCCCTCCATGCGTCGGGGCGCGTGCGGCGAGCCCCCTCGATCGTCTCGACGAGCCGCTGGATGAGCTCGAATTCGTTCAGGTCCACCCGTATATTCAAACCGGTGTGCTCCCCGAGCTCCGCGCGCCTTCCGGGAGTTGCCGCGACGTGAGCCGGATGCGACGCGTCTGGCGGGTGCTTCGGGCCCGGCCCGGGACCGCCGCAATCCTCTCGCTGGGCCTTGCCTGGGGCCTCGTCATGCACCCTGCGGGCTGGGCCCAGTCGGCGTTCTACGCCCAGGTCCGCGCCCTCGCCTCGGGCACGACCCAGATCGACCGCTGGCACTGGGAGACGGGGGACAAGGCCTGGGTGGACGGCCACTTCTACTCGGTGAAGGCGCCCGGGTTGGCCGCGCTGACGCTGCCCGCCTACCTCGGCCTCGACGCGCTCGGCGCGAAGGAATGGGCCCGGGACGCCGCCGCCACCGCGCACCGGTCGAGCTGGGACCCGTGGCGCCCCCACCACAAGCCCCCGTTCGAGTCGTATGGGTTCAGCCGCGCCCGCGCGCGACATACCGAGGCCCATGTGGCCAACACCGTGCCCGTGCTGTGGGCGCTCACGCTCCTGGGCGCCGTGCTGCCGGCGATCGCCTTGCTGTTCGCGGTTCGGTGGGTCGGAGAGCGAATCGAGCCCGGTTACGGAGTCGCGTCCGCGATCACGCTCGGAATCGGGACCATCGTGATGACGTTCGCCTCCGAGTACTTCGCCCACGTCGCGTCCGCTGCTCTCGGGTTCGCCGCGTTCACGGTCCTGTTCGCGGAGCGCGAGGGTCCCTCGCGCTTGGCGCTGGTGGCCGGAGCGGGCCTGCTCGCCGGGCTCGCCGTCTGCTTCGAGTATCCGCTCGGGCTTCTGGGGATCGTCCTCTTCGGCTACGCCGTGGCACGCGGCCCGCGGCTGGCACGCGGTGGCGCCTACGCTCTCTGTGCGGCCGCCGGCGCAGCGCCGGCCCTGCTCTACAACCTGTGGTCGCTCGGCTCGCCGTTTCGGTTCGCCTACTCCCACGCCGTGTCGGTGCTCGGACGAAGCGGTCACGCGGAGCTCGGCCTGAACTCCAGCGGCTTCTTCGGCATCACCGTGCCGCGGCCCGGCGCCGCGGTCGACCTGCTGCTGTCCGGCCGCGGCCTGCTCACCCTCACGCCGGTGCTGGCGATGGGGCTGGTGGGGGCGGTTCTCATGCACCGGCGCGGCTGGCGAGCCGAGGCGTGGGTGATCTTCGCCACCGCCGGCGCCTTCTTCCTCTACGACAGCGCCTACTGGCAGCCGCTCGGTGGCGATACCCCGGGGCCCCGGTTCCTGATCCCGGCGCTTCCGTTCCTAGCCGTCGGCCTCGCCCCGGCCTTCCGGCGCTTCCGCTCTGTGACGCTGGGATTGGCGGTCGTCTCCGGGGCGATGATGGTGGTCGGCGCGCTGACGTATCCGCTGGTCACCAGCGACGGCATCGCGAGCTGGCCGCAGCGGTTCGTCTCCGGCGAGCTGGAGCACACGGTGCTAACACCGCTCGGGGTCATCGATCCCTGGCTCGCGATCATCCCGCTCGTCGCGGCGCTTGCCGCCGCCGTTTCCTTCGCCGCGCTCGCAACACCGCGGGTCCCCGCCGGCGCGATCCGGACCGCGCTGGTTGCGATCCTGGCGTGGGCGGCGGTGTCGATCGTCACGCCCAGCCTCGCGGGCGATCCCGAGCCTCCCCTCGGCGGCGGCACCGCGACGCTGGGTCTGGTCGCGCTGGCGGCCTGCGCGGCGGCGTGCACGCTGCTGCTCGGCCGCTACAGCGAGGGTCGCGGCGAGGTCAGCGCTGCACGGGCCGCGAGGGGGGTCGTAGGCGTTTTGCACCGATAGCGGCGCAAAGGTCACACCCCCACCCAGGGTCGTCCTAATTGCCCCGAATGGTCCGCGCCCCGGCAGGTCGGCTCCAGCGACCTGATGAGCCGCTCTACGACGGCTTGAAGCATTGGGTACCCCATGGGGTACCAAAAGCTTCAGAGTGTTCCCCCGACGGCGTTCCGGAACGTCGGCTCAGCCCGCGCTGGTGCCGCCGCCGCTGCCCGTGCCCCCGCCGCCGTTCCCGTTGCTGCCGGAGTTGGAGGTGGGCGGCGGACCGCCCGAGCTCCCGCTGTCGCCACCACTCGTGCCGGTGTCAGGCGGGCTGGGAGCCGGGGCCTGGCCGGCGCCGGGCGCGTAGTACTGCGGCGGGTACTTGTTGCCGTCCGTCGATTTGGAGGGAGGCGTGTAGCCGCTCGACCCGCCGGTGCCCCCGTTGTACGAGGGCTGCGACACCGCATGGGCCCCGCTCCAGCTCGACGAGAACTCGACCGGGTTCTGCGGCTGCGGGAAGTCGTCGCAGAAGCTTCCGTGAGCGGCCTCCATGTAGTCGTGCCAGATCGGCGCGGCGTAGGTGCCGCCGAAAGCGTCGTAGCCCATCGTGGTCCTCGAGTTGGCGTAGCCGACCCAGACGGCGGTGGAGAATTGCGGCGTATAGCCGACGAACCACGCATCGGTGAAGTCGTCGGTGGTGCCGGTCTTGCCGGCAGCGGGACAGCCGAAGTTTGCCGCGGTTCCGGTCCCGGAGGTGATCACGCCCTTGAGGATGTCGGTGACCTCGTAGGCGATCCCGTCGGAGATCGCACGGGTGCGCTCGCCCTCATCGGGCACGTCGCTGTCGCCGTTGGGAAACGCGACCTTGCTGATCGCCGTCGGCGTGTTGCGAATCCCTCCGTCGGCGAAGGTCGCGTATGCGTCGGCCATCTCGAGCGGCGTGACGCCGATCCGCAGGCCGCCGATCCCCTCCGCCGGGTATCCATCCAGATGCGTCGTGATCCCCAGGTCGTAGGCCGTCTGGCGCACGTTGTCCGGCCCGACGTCGAGGTCGAGCTGCGCGAAGATCGCGTTCACGGAGTGAACGGTCGCGTCACGCACGCTCATCGTGCCGCCGCCGGGTTCGGCGTTGTTGACGGTCCACGTCGTCCCGTCGTCGAGCGTGAGAGTCACCGGGCTCGTGCCGTTGTAGTAGGTGGTGTCCGGGTCCATGCCCTGCCGGATGGCCGTGGTGAGCACGTATGGCTTGAACGACGACCCAGGCTGGCGATGGGCGAACGCGGCGAGGTTGAACTGGTCGGCGGGCGAGTAGGTCTGCGACGAGGCCATCGCGACGATGTGTCCGTTCGAGGGATCGATCGAGACGAGTGCGGAGGAGGGGCCGGAGACGGGAGGAGGATTCGCCGCAATCGCCTGATGTGCCGCCGCCTGGAGGCTCGGGTCGATCGTCGTATAGACCTTGAGACCGCCGTTGCGGACGGTGTTCACGCCGTAGCGGTCGATCAGCTCCTGGGTGACGTAGTCGAAGAAATACGGCTCGTGGATCGTCTCGTACTTGTAGCCGCGCTCGAGGCCCAGGCCGCTTCGCAATGCCTGCTCGTAATCGCCGCGGCTGATGTAGCCCTGCTGCTGCATCGCCTGGAGCACCTGGTTGCGGCGATGAAGCGCGGCCTTCGGGTTGAGGAACGGGTTGTACTCCGACGGGGCCTGCGGAAGCCCGGCCAAGAGCGCCGACTCCGCGAGGTTCAGCTGGCTGACCGGCTTCGAGAAGTAGGTCTCCGAAGCGCCCTGCACCCCGATCGCGGTGCGGCCGTCGATCGTGCCGTAGGACGCCGTGTTCAGGTACTTCGTGAGGATCTCGCTCTTCGAATACTCGTCCTCGTACTCCTGCGCGAGCTTCGCCTCCTGGACCTTGCGCTCCAGGTCCTCTTGCGGGTGGGCAATGTAGAGATTGCGGACGAGCTGCTGCGTGATCGTCGAGCCGCCCTGCACGGCCGCGCCGGCCTTGATGTCCTCCCAGCCCGCTCGCACGATGGCCTCGACGTCGATCCCACCGTGCTCGTAGAAGTTCTTGTCCTCGATCGCGACCGTCGCCTCCCTGAGGTCGTCCGGGATCGCGTCGCCGTCCACGGGGTTGCGGATCGTGTCCGACTGGATATAGCCGAGCCGGCTGCCGTCCGCCGCATACACGACGCTGTTGGCCCCCTCGTGAGCGGGCTTCAGGGTGTCGATCGAGGGGGTATCGGCCCACACGCTCCACACCCACAGCCCCACTCCGCCCGCCGCCAGGAGAGCGACGGTGAACAGGAGTCCAAGCGCCAGCAGGATGGTGCGTCGTGCCGACCCTCGCGAGCGACGGTGTCTTATGCGTGCTCGCTGAGTCATTCGAATGCCGACGAAAGGGTAGCTGGGCGGCCTTCGCTAGCCGCCAACCTTGGGTTCCAGAAGCCCTGCCGCCCGCAGGGCGCTCTGGGCGCTCTCCCGTAGCGCCGACTCCTCGTCCCCCACCTGGGTGCGCTCGCGGTCGCGCGGGCCCTTGAGCTCCAGACGCACGCCTTCAGGCGTGATCTCGGCCACCTGGACCTCTGAGGCGCCCGCGGGCTTCAGTACGCGCCGCGCCTCGGTGACGTCGCCATCCGGCGGCAGCCATACGGAGACCGTCGCCGGGGCGGTGCGATCGCCCGTGGAGTAGTTGAAGACGACGCCGGAGAGGACCTTCTCGTTCGGCACCACCACGAGGCGCCCATCCCCCGGGTCGAGGTACGTGTAGGAGAGCGTCAGGTCGTCGACCCGCCCGGTCTCCTCTTCGATCGTGACGGTGTCGCCGATCTTGATCGGCTGCGTGATCGCGAGCAGGATGCCGGCCACCATGTTGGCGAGCGTTTGCCTGGCCGCGAAGCCGATCACCAGTCCGAGCACGGCGCTGGAGGCGAGGATGCCGGTCGCGAGGCGCTGGATCTTGGTGAAGTTGCTCAGCGCGAGAGCCGCTCCGATCAGCAGGATCAAGACGAAGACGAGCCGGCGAACCAGGCGAAGCCGCGTCTGGGCTGCACGGGACACGCGTACCTCTGTAACGCGGCCGGCGACCCTGCCGGCGCGCGAGATCACGAACCGGTCGATTGCGAAGGCGACGACGATCGCCACCGCCATCGTGATCACCGCCGAGATCAGATCGCCGTGCGCTTGCCAGAAGCTTTCGTCCACTGTGACCTCTTCGTGCCTCGTCCGCCGGGTTCCTTCGTGAGAATGCTTCCATGAGTCGCCCCGAGGAGGCGCGAGTCCGCGCTGTGCTGCTCGACGCGCTGGGCACGCTGGTCGAGCTCGAGCCCCCGTGGGTGCACCTCGCGGCGGCCCTCGAAGCCGAGCCCGACGAGCAGCTCGTGCGCGCGGTCAGGGCCGAGATGGCCTACTACAAGGACCACAGCCACGAGGGGCGCGACGCCGACTCGCTGGCCGAGCTGCGGCGCAGCTGCGCGGAGATCCTCTCCCGGGAGCTCGGGCTCGAGATCTCCGTCGAGACGATGATGGCGGCGATCCGCTTCCACGCCTTCGACGATGTGGCTCCCGCCCTGGCGGAGCTGCGAGGGCTCGGGATGACGCTCGTGTGCGCCTCCAATTGGGACGTCTCGCTGCCCGACGTCCTTGCCCGCTGCGGTCTGGATGGGGCGCTCGACGGGGTCGTCACCTCAGCGGAGGTGGGCGCCCGCAAGCCTGACCCGGCGATCTTCGCGGCGGCGCTCGAGCTCGCCGGCTGCGATCCCGCCGAGGCGATCTACGTCGGCGACACGCCCGAGGAGGACCTCGAGGGTGCGCGTGCAGCGGGCATCCGCGCGCTCCTCATCGACCGCGGCGGAGGTGCCGACATCGACTCGCTCCATGCCATCCGCAACCATCTTGGATTGTGAGCGACTCCGGAACCGCAGAAGCGGCGCAAACCGGATCCATTCCACCGCCCGAATCTCGCCCCGGTGAGGCCGCCAACGTGCAGGCGATGTGGGGACCCGGCCGCGTGGCTGTCGGGCTCCTGGCGCTGCTGCTGACGACCTCCCTCGAGGTCGGCGTCGTCGCGGCGTTCGACCCCGACCTCAAGTCGCTCGGCGCGCGGCTCGCGACGCAGGCGCTCCTCGCGGCCACGCTGGTCGGGATCGCGTTCGTGGTCACCTCAGGCCCGGCCGGGATCGCAGGGTCCCGCGCGCTCGGGTTGAGGCGTCCGCTGCGGTCGCCCTTTGGCCTCGCCGCGGCTGCCTACCTCGCCTACGTGGTGGTGGCGGTCGTGTATTCCGGACTCGTCCACCCGCACCAGAAGGACATCACCCGTCACCTGGGCTTCGGCCACGGCACGCTCGGGACGATCGCGGCCGGCGTCCTGATCGTCGCCGCCGCTCCGATCTCCGAGGAGATCTTCTTCCGAGGCTTCATGTTCGGCGGCCTTCGGCGCCGACTTTCGTTTCCCGTCGCCGCTTTGATCTCGGCAGCCATCTTCGGCCTCTTCCACTACACGGGCCCGTCGAGCCTGGGGGTCCTGCCCCAGCTCGCGTTCCTGGGGCTCGCGCTGTGCTGGGTTTACGAGGAGACGGGATCCATCTACCCGACGATCGCGATTCACGTGCTCAACAACGCGTTCGCGTTCGTGCTCCTGACGTCGTGAGCGCGAACGCGCAAGCGGATCCCGCCGTCGTCGCGAGGCAGCTCGAGAAGAGCTACGGTAGCCGCCTTGCGGTCGACGGGATCGACTTCGAGGTGCCTCCGGCGATCTGCTTCGGGTTCCTGGGGCCCAACGGCGCCGGCAAGACGACGACGATGAAGATGGTCTACGGGCTCGCGACCGTCGGCGGCGGCGAGCTTCGGGTCCTCGGGATGGACGTCACGCGGGAGCGGCGGCAGATCAAGGCCAGGCTCGGGGTCGTGCCCCAGGAGACCAACCTGGACAACGACCTCACGGTCCGCGAGAACCTGGTCATGCAGGCGAGCTACTTCGGCACCGACGCCCGCACGGCTCGCCCGCGGGCCGACGAGCTGCTCGAGTTCACGCTGCTCTCGGATCGAGCCGACGAGCGCATCCAGAGCCTCTCGGGTGGGATGAAGCGGCGCCTGTTGATCGCGCGCGCCCTCGTCAACGACCCCGAGCTGATCGTGCTCGACGAGCCGACTACCGGACTCGATCCCCAAGCCCGCATCGCGGTCTGGCGCGCGCTGGAGCGCCTGCGCTCGCGCGGCGTCACCCTGCTCCTGACCACCCATTACATGGAGGAGGCGGCCCGCCTGTGCGATCGGCTCTTGATCATGGACCACGGCCGGATCGTCACCGAGGGGGATCCCGCCGCGCTCGTCCGCGAGCACGTCGGCCGGGAGGTGCTGGAGCTGAGGCTGGAGCCCGGCTGCGACGCCGAAGCGCTGATCGCGTCGCTGGACGGGCGCCTCGACGGCTACGACCTCACCGAGGACGCCCTGACCCTCTACGCCGACGACGCCGAGGGCCTGCTCCAAGCCCTGGACAACGACCGCTTCCCCACCGACTCGGCGCTCGTTCGCCACGCCACGCTGGAGGACGTGTTCCTGCGCCTCACCGGCAGATCGCTGCGAGAGTAGTCCCATGGCGATGCTGTACGAACCCGGCTATCGCGGCCTCGGCGGCCCGCTCGTCGTCCGCGAGCTTGTGCCGTCGCCCCGCCACGCCGCGGCGATCTGGAAGCGAAACGCGCGCGTCTTCTCCCGCCTGTGGCGGGGGGCGCTGCTGCCGACCTTCCTGGACCCGTTCTTCTATCTCCTCGCGCTCGGCTTCGGCCTCGGCACGTATTTCGCCCACGGCATCGAGGGCATCCCCTACAAGGACTTCGTCGCCCCCGGGTTGATCGCCTCCGCGGCGATGTGGTCGTCGGCGTTCGAGACGACCTACAACGTCTACTTCCGCATGAACGAGCTGCGCCTGTACGACAACGTGCTGTCAACCCCGATCGAGGTGCAGGACCTCGTCTTCGGAGACCTCGCCTGGAGCGCCACCCGCGCCACGATCTACGGCTGCGTCGTGTTGATCGTGGTCGCCGCCTTCGGACTGGTCTCATCTCCCTGGGCGATCCTGATCCCGCCGCTCGTCACGCTGGGCGCCTTATGCATCTCGGTGATCGGCTACGCGTTCACGACCCTGATCCCGAAGATCGACCTCTACAGCTACTTCTTCACGCTCGGGATCACGCCGATGTTCCTGTTCTCCGGGATCTTCTTCCCGTTCGACAAGCTGCCGGGCTGGGTCGAGGTGGTGGCCTGGCTCACGCCGCTCTACCACCTGGTCGAGATCACCCGCGGCATGGCCACGGGGCCGGACGCGCTCCAGATCCTCATCCACACCGCGTGGCTCGCGGGCGTCACCGCGCTCCTGTTCCCGATCCCCGTGCGGGCGTTGCGGGCGAAGCTAGTCCCATGAGAGTCGGCACACGCAGAGCAGCCTGGATCGCACCTATCGCGCTCGTCGGGACGTTTCTGCTCGCGGCCCCACCCTCCGGGCCCGCGTCCGCCGCCCGCCGTCACCTCTCGTCGCCGAACATCAGGGACAACCGCATTCCCTACGGAGACACCCGTAAGCATGAGATGGCCGGCTACTCCAAGCGCCACTACGGACACCACACCTGGAGGCTCCGCCACACCCGCCTGATCGTGATCCACTTCACCGACGGGCCCACGTGGCGCTCGGCCGCCTCGGTGTTCGCGTCGAACGCGCCCTCGATGGGTGAGCTGCCCGGCGTGTGCTCGCACTACATCGTCGACAAGCGCGGGCACATCCACGAAATCGTCCCGCCGCGAATTCGATGTCGCCACACGATCGGCCTCAACTACACGGCGATCGGCGTCGAGATGGTTCAGGTGGCCCGATACGGCTCTCACTGGGCCGATCAGCGGATCCTCCATCGCAAGCGGCAAATCCGCGCAGCGCTGCGTCTGGTGAATTACCTGCGGCTGAAGAACGGGCTGCGCGTCCGGGACGTGATCGGACACGCGATGGCGAACTCCAACCGCTACTTCAAGGACCTCGAGGGCTGGCGCAACGACCACACCGACTGGCTGAAGCGCGACGTGCGGGTCTTCCGGCACCGCCTCCGGCGCCTGTGAGCTCGCGTCGCCGCGCGGCGGCGGCGCTCGCGGCGCTCGGCGTGGCCGCGTGGCTCCTCGCAGCCGGCGGCGGAGCGCTGGGAGAGGCCGGTCACGGCTCCCGGACGCGCGTCTTCGGCCATTCCGTGGAGGGTCGGGCACTCGAGGTGCACCGCAGCGGCGCGCGCGACGCGGCCGGCGAGGTGATGGCCATCGGCGTCATCCACGGCAACGAGACCGCGGGCCGAGCGGTCATCAAGGAGCTCCGCAAGCAAGGAACCGCGCCGGCGAACGTCGAGCTCTGGACGGTGCTCGAGATGAACCCGGACGGTGTCGCGCACGGCACGCGCCAGAACGCCAACGGCGTCGACCTCAACCGCAACTTTCCCCGTGGCTGGCGGCTCCAGGGGAGCCCGGGAAGCACCTACTACTCGGGTCCTTCGCCGGCGTCCGAGCCCGAGACGCGGGCGGCGATGCGCCTGATCAGGCACGTCCGGCCGGACGTGACCATCTGGTACCACCAGCACCTGAACCTGGTGGACGCCTCGCGGGGCGCGAACCGCCACCTCGTAAAGCGCTACGCGCAGGTCGCCGGCATGCGGGTCGAGCGGCTGCCGCGCCTGCCGGGCACGGCCACTCGCTGGGAGAACGGCACCCGGCGCAGGGCCAACGCCTTCGTCGTCGAGCTGCCGGCCGGCTCACTCTCGTCGGCTGAGGTCCGGCGCCACGTGCGGGCCGTCCGCGCGGTCGGCCGGATGGCGGCCGACCGCTAGGAGCTCGCGGCATCCGGGAGCGCTGCCCCACCGGACGATCCCACCCGCCAATCCGCATGGCAGAATGCGGGCGGTGACCGGGAGGCGGCGGATCGGTTGGGGGGCGGTAGCGCTGAGCGCCGCGGCGCTCGGCACGGTGCCGGCGCTCGCGATCGCGCAGAGCGGCATCGAGGCGAGCCGAGCAACGACGACGACCACGGTCCCCACCACCACGACGACCACGGTCCCACCCCCTCCCGAGCCGCAGCGTAAGAAGGCCAAGCTGAGCCTCGACATGCGGGGGCTCGACGGACACAGGGTCGACGTGGGAGGACGGATCCACGCGACCGGACACCTGCGCCCGTACGTCCCGAATCAGCACGTGCGGCTACGGCTGATGCGAAACCACCACGTCGTCAAGAAGGCAAACCCGGTCACCAGGCGCGTCGACCATAGGAACGTGGGCGGGTTCCACTTCCACTCTCCACAGCTGTTGAAGCCGGGCCATTACCGCTTGGTGGCCCATCATCAGCGCAGCCGCCGGCAGAGGGAGGACGTGGCGCACTCTCGCCGGTTCGGCATCGACTACCCGGACCTGGACCCGGGTCAGCGCAACGGCGACGTCAAGCTCTTCAACCACCTCCTCCTGCATCGCGGCTACTACACGTCCCACGGACGCGGCTACGGCACCGACACCGGCCTCGCGGTGCTTGCCTTCCGCAAGGTCAACGGCATGTCGCGCACCACCAACGCCACCCCCGGGATCTTCAGGACACTCGCGGGTGGGGGCGGCAGCTTCAAGCTCTCCTACCCGGACGCCGGTCGCCACGTGGAAGTCGACATCTCGCGCCAGGTGATGGTGCTCGCAGCCCACGGCAAGGCGCAGTACACGTTCCACGTCTCCACCGGCGCGCCGGCGACGCCCACGATCCGCGGCCACTACCAGTTCTACTCGCGCCAGCCGGGCTACAACTCCCATGGGATGTACTACTCCGTGTACTTCCAGGGCGGCTACGCGACCCACGGCTACACCCCGGTGCCCACCTACCCGGCGAGCCACGGCTGCGTCCGCAACCCGATCCCCTTCTCGATCTTCATCTACAACTGGGTACAGCTCGGGATGTCGATCTACCTTTACGACTAAGTGGCGCCGGGCGCAGGCACCGACCCGACTCACCCGTGAACGCACCTGACCTGGAGCGGGCCAGGAGGGTGCTCCTGGCCGAGCTTCGAGAGCACGCCCTCGTGATCGGCGACGTGACGCTGTCGAGCGGCCAGCGCGCCGCCTATTACGTGGATGCGCGGCGTGCCCTCCTGCGCCCGCCCGGCTTTCGCGCTGCCGGCGAGCTGATCGCCGCGGCGGCCACCCGCGCGGGCGCGCAGGCGGTCGGCGGGCCCGTGATGGCCGCCATCCCGCTCGCGTGCGCCGCGATCGCCGTGCCGGGCGGCGAGGGGCTGGTCGGCTTCTTCGTGCGCAAGGAGCGCAAGGAGCACGGCCTGCAACGGTGGGTCGAGGGGCCGGTTGGCTCCGGCACCCGGTGCCTCGTCGTGGAGGACACGGTGACCACGGGAGGGTCGACCGTCGCGGCCATCGAGCGGATGCGCTCGGAGGGCCTCGAGATCGCCGGAGCCCTCTGTGTGGTCGATCGCCTGGCGGGCGGCGCCGACGCCATTGGCGCGGCCGCCGGCGCGCCCTGCGAGGTGCTCGTCACGATCGACGAGGTCTACCCAGAGCGCCCGGATCGCACCTCCACCGGCTGATCACGCAACGTGCGCACCATCTGGAGGGCGACCGCCCGATCGGCCACAGCGGCCGCCAGGTTCGCGTTCTCGACCAGGGCGACGCTGTAGTTGACGATTGCGTCGCGCCGCAGGACGACGAGCGTGACCCGCTCCCGAAGCCCTCCTTTGGTGGTGCCGTCCGCCGTCGTCTGGACGGCGTCCAGCGGCGTCCCTCCGAACGGAGTCGGCTTGGCGGGGTCGAGCGGCGACTTGAAGCCCAGGAGGGCCGCCAGCGTCTGGGTCGCGGACCGGCCCAGCGGCACCTCCAGCGCGTCGGCGTTGCGGTCGACCGCCAGCGTGACCGCCACGAGATGGTCGGGCGAGCGGAAGAGCACCTTCCCGCCGTGCGCGGTGAGCTGCCAGCCCGGCGGGATGCCGATCGCATAGCCGATCGAGCGATCGCGGTGCGGTTTCCAGCCGGGCGCGAGCTTGGGCAACGGCTGCGCCACCTCGGTAGCGGGCGTCGTGGGCGTCGTGGGCGTCGTGGCGCCACCGTCGCCGCAGCCGGCGGCAAGCCCCGCGGCTAGGAGCGTCAGCAGAAGAGGCGCTGCATGGCGTCGAGCCATCGCCACCAGTCTTGCGGACGGCGCCGCGGCGCAATCCGACGACTAGCCACGGTCCGCAAGGTCGCTCTAGTTGATCCGGAACGCTTTCTTCGCTGGGGTCGGGTCGGGGCCGCCGGGGCCGACGGCGCGGACCCGGAAGAGATAGCGGCCCCGCTTCAGCCGCGCATAGGTCTTCGGCGAGGAGCAGTCCCTGAAGGTGGCGAGCTTGAAATGGGCGGCTCGCCCAAGCCGGCACTGAAATCCGGTGGCCTCCCCCCTTGCGTTGAAGGTGAACTTGGCCCTGTGCTTGGCGGAGTTCACGGTGGCCTTCGTGATCTTGGTGTCGGGTGGGGAGGCAGCCGGAGGAGGCGGAGTCTCCTGAGGCGGCGGCGGCTCCTGAGGCGAGCGATCCGATGCGGTGACACCGTGGGAGACGACGTCGGTGCCTCCGTCGTCGTCGGTCACCCGCAGCGAAACCGCATAGGTGCCCGAATTCGCGTAGGAGTGGGTCACCGTCGGAGTGGTCCCCGTGTCGGTTTCGAAGCTCCCGTTCCCGTCCAGGTCCCACTCGTACTTGGCGACCGAGCCGTCGGGATCGCCGGATCCGGAGCCGTCGAACGTGACCGCGTCGCCGGTGCGCGGCGCCGCCGGCGAGAAGTCGAACGCAGCAGTCGGCGGCTGGTTGTAGGTCGACGCGTCTGCAACCGTCGCGACCAGCGGCTTCTCGAACCCGCGGCCGTACTGCTCGCCGGCGGTCGCGTCCTGCTGCCCGGGCAGCATCACCATCCGCTGCTCGGAGACGATCTCGTCGAGCGGGACGGTTTGGCGCGCGTTGTCCGACTCGACCTGGAACAGCAGGTGCAGGCCGTGAGTGCCGATGTCCCCCTGGTAGAAGCGCGCGTCACCGCCGGGTATGGCGGGATCGCCGCTGCCGGGTGCCGAGTCCCAGCACTTGCGTGGGGCGCCCTGGAAGGTGGTGGGCTCGTTCGCCGATCCGGGATCGATGCGCATCCCCGGGTCGCTGCCCGTGCCGTCGTCGAAGCAGGAATCGTCGCGGTAGTACGGCATGGCCGCCAGCGACTGCGGCGCGCCGCCCGGTGTCAGGTCCGTGACCTTGTCCAGCTGATAGCGGTCGACGATCGTGCCGTAGGGGCCGGTGGTCTCGTTCCACGGCAGCGACGCGTTCAGGTCGCCGAACGTCGGGTCGGTGACGTCGATGCTGAGGTGGTAGGGGAACCTGCAGAGTTGGAGCTCCTCATAGGTCGTGCGGTACGCCTGGTCGATTTGGCTCGTGTCGTTCGGGTCGTTGGCGGCGTCGTACTTCGAGGTGCACGGGTCGTCCAGGTTGCCGAACACCTCGTCGTTCTTCCCGTCGACGGGAACGCCGTCCTGGACCTTCGGGTTGTAGTAGGTGCTCACGGTGCCGGCGTTGAAGTCCCACTGCGCGTAGATCCCGTCGAGCGGTGGGATCACGTGCACGCGCAGCCAGGTCTTCTGGCGCATCTCGTCGCGGTAGAACGTCTCGCGACGGATCACGTTCGTCCCCGAATCCGCGCCCCAGGTCTCGCGGATCGCGCGGACCGGCCCCACCCGCTCGCCCAAGAGCTGGCTCGAGCCGCCCCAGTTGACGTCCTCGTCCTCGAAGCCGCAGCACGGTGTCTCGGAGCTCGGGTCCTGGGCGAAGGCGCGAGCCTTCCAGCGGTCGATGAGGTCGGGGCCGTAGTTGCCGTCGTCGTTCGGCGAGACCCGGATGCCGGTCATGAGCCAGCGCCCGTCGTAGCGGAAGCTGTAGCGCGGCGTGGACACGGTCGCGTAATCGCCCGGGCGGCGCTCGCCGATCTTCAACGACCCGTCGGGGTTGCGGACAGGGTTTCCGTCCTTGTCGCAGTAGGGGCCCTGCGGCGCGTTGCCGTAGCCCTCGTAGTTCGACTCGGAGTACTGGAAGAGGTCCGCGTTGGGGTCGCGCTGGTAGCTGACGTAGCCGTTGTGTGCGTTGAACGCCGGCGCGGGACCGTCCGCCGCGGCCCTCATCACGTAGGCGTAGCTCTCCGCGGCGGTCAGCGGATCCGCGATCGTCACCCGCCGCACGTCCTCGATCCCCCGTGGGAGGGTCGCTCCGTCGGGAGCGGCCTGGCCGGCGTCGCTGGCCATGAACGACAGCTCGTCGTTGTCGTCGAGGCCCGGCACCGGGTCGGAGGTGGTGGCAGGACCACCCGGCTCGGGCGTGCTCGATGCCGGGTCCTTGGCGGGCACGGCCAGGCAGGGGTTGCTCGGATCGTTCGCGGTGAAGCGGTAGCCCTCGCGGTCGTACGCATACGTCGTGTGCTGGTCCTCGCCCGAGTAGGCCGAGAAGTCGGAGGCCGAGTTGTCGAGGTAGCGGGTGAACATCTCGTCCACCTGGAACGGGATCTGGACGAACCGCCCACTTGTCGCGTCCCAGCGATACCCGAGCAGGCGATCGGTCGGCGTTCCTGCGGGGGTCGCAGGCGCAGTGTCTACCTCGGGATCCTCATAGTGGTTGTGGGGGCAGCTGTCGCGGTTGCTCACCGCCTGGCAGTCCTCGAAGTCGGTGAGCGGCAGCTTCACCGTCTGGTTCGCCGGCACCGACCAACCCGTGAAGCTCTGCCCCGTCAAGACCACGGGGTCGGCGTCGCGGGCCGCGGGCACCGTGGGATCGACGATCGGCAGGCCGGTGCCCGCCGCCGCCGAGAGCGCGGGGCCCCCGAGCGCGCAGCACGCCGTGGTGGCGAGGGCGACGGCGAGGCGTCGCCTGCCAGTCCGGCTCCATCCTCCTTGACTAACGACCCCCACGAAGCGAGCAAGTAGAGCAGGCCCAACTCCGGCTCGCAAGTGGGAACCGTCGCTCTGAGAGGCCGGACGCCCCGAGCAGGACTCGAACCCGAACTTGTGGTGGGGGGCACCTGAATCGGTAGGATGAGCTCGCGAGGAGCGGCGATGTTCTCCAGGGATCGGAAGAAGCGCGAGGGGGACCTCAAGGAGCATGGGAAGCGTGCTCTCGGGACGGTCCTCGAGAGCCAGACGGGCGGCGGGGCCCAATGGAACGTCGGCAACCCGATCGGCGATATCGGCACGAGTCACGCGGTTCGCCTCACGATCAGGGTGCAGCCGGCCGATGAGCCCCCGTTCGAGGTGCACTGGAAGACGAGGGCGCAGGATGGGTCGATTCCGGAGGCCGGCCAGACCGTGGTCGTGTGGTTCGACCCCGACGACCACGATCGGTTCACGGTCGAGCTCCAAGACGCCGCCGCGGTGGCCGAGGAGAAGTTCGGGGAATTCGAGCAGCGCACCGGGCTGGACGTCGGCAAGCTGATCGGCAATCCGGACGAATTCCGCGATGCCCTGCAGGGCCGTCCCGGCGTCAATCCCGCGCGCGCGGTGCGCGAGGCGCTGGACCTCTCCCCGGGAGCGATTCAGGGCGCGGTGGGCGACGCACAGCAGTCGCCGGCGGAGGCCTACCAGCAATGGCTGGCCGCCGCCCAGGCGGCCGCCGGCGGATCGCCGGCGGAGTCGCCCGAGGATCGCCTCGAAAAGCTCGCGAAGCTTCGCGACTCGGGCGCGCTCACGCAGGAAGAGTTCGAGGCCCAGAAGGCGAAGATCCTGGGCAGCTCGTGACGATGTGCCCGCCGAAAGCATCGCCTCTCGGCTGAACGAGGAGCGCCCCGAGCAGGATTCGAACCTGCGGCCTACTCCTTAGGAGGGCTCACCGAGCGAGGACGGGCGACCAATGGCGGGCACGAATGGCCTGCAAATCGGCCGATTCGCAGATTATCGGATCACCGTTCGTGGTCACCTTCGGGCACTCGTATGTACCCGTTTTGTACCCGCGGCGAGCGCTGCGCTCGCCCTTGATCAGACTAGGAAGCGGGCTCGGTAGTTCCTTCGTTCAGGCGCGCGAGATATTCGTCGTAGACGTACAGCTTTCCCCGCTGGCGTCCGGTGACTTCCCGCAGGATCCCGGCCTCTTCGAGACGTCGTACGGCGCCATAGACGGGCGGGGCGCTGAGACCCAGGACCCCGGCGGCATCGGCAGGGCGAAGGACGACGAACCGGGACGCCAGGTCATGCACGCGCAGAGCCGTCGCCGCTCCCCGGCCGAACTCGTGAATCGCCTGCCGATCTCTCTCGATCATGTGCACCAGGTCACGGGTGGTCGCCGTCGTTGATTCGGCGACCTCGATGACGCCTTCGAGAAAGAACCGGAGCCATGCCTCCCAGGCTCCCTCGGTGCGAATCCTCTGGAGATGGTCGTAGTAGTCGTCGCGGTTCTGCTTGAGATAGAGGCTCAGATACAAGAGCGGTCGCCTCAGCACTTCCTCGGCCACCAGCAAGAGCGTGATGAGCAGTCGCCCGACCCGTCCATTGCCGTCTAGGAAGGGATGAATCGTCTCGAACTGGGCGTGGGCAAGCGCCACCTTCACCAGGATCGGGGTCCGTTTCGGATCGTCATGAAGGAACTTCTCGAGCTGGGCCATCGCCGGTTCGACCTCTTGCCAAGGAGGCGGCACATACCGCGCGACCGCGGGCCGGTTGCCGCCGATCCAATTCTGCTCGCGGCGAAAGCGCCCCGGCGATCTCTCCGATCCGCGGCCCGAGCGAAGAAGCACGGCGTGCATCTCCCGCATCAGGCGATTGGACAGGGGTAGCTCGCCGCTTCGAATCTTTTCGACCCCGTGGTTCATCGCCTCGATGTAGTTCGAGGTTTCCCGCGCGTCGCTCACCGGGACACCCGGCGCGGCGTCCGCCTCGAAGAGGAGCAGGTCCGAGAGCGATGACTGCGTTCCCTCGATCTGGGAAGAGAGCACCGCCTCCTTCCGCACATATGTGTAGAGGAACTGATCGGGATCGGGGAGCAACAGCGTGATGCCGTCGAGGCGCCCGAGCGCCTGATTCGCCTGGTCCACAAGCACCTGGAGCTCGGGATCGATGTCAACCGCGGGATCGGGAGGCAGCGGCGCAGGATGGAAAGCCGAATAGCCGTCGGGGCCCGACTCGACGACCCGGAACTCACCTGATCTGTTCTCTGTTCGACGTGCCGCAGGCATTGGGAAGCGATACCCCATCGATCGCTTAGCTCGCCAGGAGCTTACTAAGCGGAATAGCGGTAACGCTTATTAAGGTCCGCCCTAAGGAAACCGACCGTTTCTAACCCTGGGAGCCCCTCAGCTCATCGTCCTCATTGCAACCAACGTCGGGCGCGGCGATGAAGACTGTGGACCCAGGCTCAGCCCCAGAAGATGCCGGTGGGATCGGCTTGGATCACGCCGAGCAACGGCCCGATCGTCTTGGTGGGACGAATCTCGTCGAACTCGTGCCAGCGGCCGCTGCTGTCCGGCCAGTAGAGGGCCCACGTCCCCTGGCGGTGTCTGAGCTGGGCGACCTTTACCGAGCTCCACTCGGGGCCGAAGTCCGGATTCCACGGAGGACGTCGCTCGACGATGGTGATCGCCTTGCCCCGCCGCGCGCACTCGATCCGCATCTCGTCCCGCAGCTCCCCCGGCACGCGGGCGTCGCAAAACGCCTCCACCGCGCGCAACGCTTCTTCGATCGGCTCCGACACGAGCGGTGAGGGTTTCAGATACGCAGCAGTCATGAACGGACGACTCGGTCGAGCGGTGTACCCGTTTCGTCCCTCACCCGTGCGTAGATCAAGGGGTGGCGGAGAGTAGGCCGCGAGAATTGCTCGAAAAGCCCCGCAAACGACGAACGCCCCGAGCAGGATTCGAACCTGCGGCCTACTCCTTAGGAGGGAGTCGCTCTATCCAACTGAGCTATCGGGGCCTGGCCCCAGTCTAGGCCGCGTGCGGCCAGGTCAGCCCTCGTCGTAGAGGCTCTCGGATGCGATCTCGCGCAGCGTGCGGTCCCACAGCTTCACCGCCACGTAGAGGTCGTCCCCGAAGCCCTTCACCGCGTCGACCGCCACCAGCGTGAAGCGGCCGTCCTGAACCGCGGTCTGGTCCAGGACCTCCTCGTCGAGCTCCGCCGTTGCGGCGATGGCGCCGCGCACCAGCGGCAGGCCCCATACGAGCGTGATGTCGCCGCCGCGCTCCCCCTCCGCCCGCCAGGCGCCGATCACGTCGTCAGAGAGATCGATCTTCCAGTGCGGGTTGTCCTCGGCGGTGACGTCGGTGAAGTCTGCCTTCGCCTCGAGGGCGCCCGGCTCGCCGTCCTCCGGGCGCTCGAACGAAACCCAGCCGAAGTACTCGACGAGAACGGATCCCGGCTCGCCCTCTTCACCGCCTTCCACCGCGACGGGCTCCGACGCGCGGCCGGTCGCGGGCACGTAGATCCTTCCGCCCCAGCCACGGTCCGGAAACCACTTGACCGTCTCCGGGTCGATCGCAGCGCCCGCCTCGCCCGCATGGGGCCCGCACGCCTTGACGAACTCCTCGCGCAGCCGCTCCTCGTAGCGCCCGTAGGGCTTTCCCTCCTGGGGAGAATCGGCGATGAAGCGCGGGAACGGTCGCGGGACGGGCGGGCTCACGGCCCGCAGGCTAGTGAGATCGAGGGGGCTTGGCGCGCCGCTGCATCAGGGCCCGAGCGCGTCGCGGAAGTCGGACGCCGCCCGCTCCGGCGGGTAGACGTTGACCTCCACGCCGGTGCCGAGCTCGAAGCCCGCTCGGATCGTCAGCCGCGGGACGAGATCCACGTGCCAGCAGAACTCCTCCGCGCCGCGTGGCGCGGTGCGGACCCAGAGGTTCAGTTGCGGGGGGGAGTCGAAGACTCGGGCGAGCGCGCGGGCGGCGATGCGGATCATCCCGACGGCGACCTCGTCGTCATTCTCGAAGGACGCTGCCGGACGGCGCGGGATCACGCGGAGCTCGAAGGGAGAGCGCGAGGCCCA
>WNGA01005268.1_pt1 | contig 31824 bp, 28 predicted proteins | sample 5400061 | NCBI WGS metagenome assembly WNGA01 (sample SAMN13153366, study PRJNA577476) | soil metagenome | isolation source: 100 cm soil or saprolite under grassland replicate 2 | place: USA:California | collected 2016-06-15 | reverse complement strand
AAGCCGCGGCTCGCGCTTGAGCCCAGTAGGGCGGGTTAGCGCCGGCCCAGACCCTCGCGGTCACGGCACAACGCAAATCCGGCGCGTAACCCGCCGTATTGCCGAGAGGCACACGGTGGGTTACGCGTCGGACCGACGGATGTGCGAAATTGGTGCGCACGGGCCGACGCTAACCCACCCTACGATGCGCCACGACGCACCTGTGTAAGCCGCTTGGCGCGCGGTTGATAATGCCCCGGCGACGGCCCACATTGCCGTCATGCAAGAAGCCAAAACGCGTCCCGTCGAGGCGGGTGAGGCGCGCCCGCTGACGGCCGGCGACCACGTCTTCCTGGTCGACGGCTCGTCCTACATTTTCCGCGCCTATTTCGCGATGTTTGCCGCCGCGCAGAAGAGCGGAAAGAAGCTCACGCGCAGCGACGGGCTTCCCATCGGCGGCGTGCTGGCCTTTTCCAATATGCTCTTCAAGCTGCTGCGCGAGGGGTTCAACGGCGTCAAGCCGACCCACGTCGCCGTGGTGTTCGACTATTCCGAAAAGACCTTCCGCAACGAAATCTACCCCGACTACAAGGGCCACCGTCCCGACCCTCCGGACGAGTTGATCCCGCAATTTCCGTTGATGCGCGAAGCGGTCAGCGCCTTCGGCCTCATCCCGATCGAGCAGCCGGGCTACGAGGCCGACGACATCATCGCGACCTACGCCCGCCTGGCGGTCGAAGCCGGGGCCGATGCGATGATCGTCGCCGGCGACAAGGACCTTATGCAGCTTGTGCGGCCGGGCGTCCAAATGTTCGACCCGATGCCGGGACGCGAGCGGCCGATCGGACGCGAGGAGGTGATCGAAAAATTCGGGGTGCCGCCGGAGAAAGTGCCGGAGGTGCAGTCGCTGATCGGCGATTCGACCGACAACGTGCCCGGCGTGCCGGGCATCGGCGTGAAGACCGCGGCGCTGCTCATCAACGAATACGGCGACCTCGAGACGTTGCTTGGGCGCGCCGGCGAGATCAAGCAGGAGAAGCGCCGGCAATCCTTGATCGAGTTCGCCGAACAGGCCCGCATGTCGAAAAGACTCGTCCTGCTCGACGATCGCGTGCCGCTCGACCGTGAAATCCACCAGCTCTGTCTTGTCGGCGCCTCATGCCTTGAAGGCGTCAACCCGCAGCGGCTGATCGCTTTCTCCAAGGCCATGGAGTTCAGCGACCTGACGAGGCGCGCCTCCGCGTTCGTCGGGATCGATGCGAACAGCGTCGCGCCCGACGCGAGGCTCGCCGCCAAGGGCATCTCGGCGCCGGCCGACGAAATCGTCGAGCCGGAGGCGGAGATCGCGCGTGCCGAAACCGGCGAGCTTTTTCCCGCGCCGCGCCCCGCTCCTCCTGCCCACGAGGCTTCGCTCACGCCCGCGATGCTGGTGGCGGCGCGCAAGGCCGAGGCCGCAGGTGCGGAAGTCGAGCATGCGCGCTACCACACGATCGCGCTCATCTCAGGCCTCGACGACTGGATCGCGGAAGCGACGCGCGAGGGCGTCGTGGCGATGACGCTGCGAACCTCGTCGGGCGACCCCATGCAGGCGGAGATCATCGGCATCGCCATGGCGCTCACGCCCAACGAAGCCTGTTACGTGCCGCTCGGCCACCGTACCGCCGACGACCTGCTCGCCGGGGGCGGGCTCGCGCTGGGACAGATTCCCGCCGCCGAGGCGCTGGCGCGGCTCAAGCCGCTCATGGAAAATCCGGCGGTCTTGAAGCTCGGGCACGACATCAAGAAGGACGTCGTGGTCCTCCAGCGGCACGGGATTGCGCTCGCTCCTTGCGACGACGTGATGCTGATGTCCTACGTGCTCGACGCCGGGCTCGGCGGCCACGGGCTCGACGAACTGGCGACGCGCCATCTCGATCACGCGCCGATCGCATTTGCCGACGTGATCGGCAAGGGGCGCACGCAGGTCCCGTTCGAACGCGTCGAAGTCGCCCGGGCGAGCACCTATTGCGCGGAGAACGCCGATCTCGTCTTGCGGCTCTGGCGCCTGCTCCGGCCGCGCCTCGTGGCCGAGCGCATGGGCACCGTCTACGCCACGCTGGAGCGGCCGCTCGTTTCGGTGCTGGCGCGGATGGAGCGCACCGGCATTTCCATCGACCCGCAGATTCTCCGGCGGCTTTCCTCGGATTTCGCGCAAGGCGCGGCGCGGCTGGAAGACGAGATCGCCGCGCTTGCCGGCGAGCGCTTCAACCTCGGCAGCCCGAAGCAGCTCGGCGACATCCTGTTCGGCAAGATGGGACTCCCGGGCGCCAGCAAGACGCCGACCGGCGCCTGGTCGACGCGCGCCAACGTGCTGGAGGAATTGGCCGAGGAACAGGGCGTCGAGATCGCGCGGAAAATTCTCGACTGGCGCCAGGTGTCGAAGCTCAAGTCCACCTATACCGACGCGCTGCCCGGCTATGTGAACCGCGAGACCCAGCGCGTGCACACGTCCTACGCGCTTGCGGCGACCACGACCGGCCGGCTGTCCTCCTCCGAGCCCAACCTGCAGAACATCCCGATCCGCACCGAGGAAGGGCGGAAGATCCGCAAGGCCTTCATCGCCGATAAGGGTTTCAAGCTCGTCTCCGCCGACTATTCGCAGATCGAGCTGCGCCTCCTCGCCGAGATCGCCGACGTGCCGGCGCTGCGGCAAGCATTCCAGGAGGGCACCGACATCCATGCGATGACCGCGTCCGAGATGTTCGGCGTGCCGGTCAAGGGCATGGTGCCCGAGGTGCGCCGGCGCGCGAAGGCGATCAATTTCGGCATCATCTACGGCATCTCGGCGTTCGGGCTCGCCAACCAGCTCGGCATCGGCCGCGAGGAGGCGGGCGCCTACATCAGGAAATATTTCGAGCGCTTCCCCGGCATCCGCGACTACATGGAGGAGGCGAAAGCATTTTGCCGCGCGCACGGCTACGTGACGACGCTGTTCGGCCGCAAGATGCATTACCCGGACATCGCGGCGAAGAACCCGTCGCTGCGCGCGTTCAACGAGCGCGCCGCGATCAACGCGCGGCTCCAGGGCACCGCCGCCGACATCATCCGCCGCGCCATGATCCGCATGCCCGACGTGCTCGCCGAGGCGAACCTTTCGGCGCGCATGCTGCTGCAGGTGCACGACGAGCTGGTGTTCGAGGTGCCGGCGGACGAAGTGGAGAAGACGCTGCCTGTGGTGACCCGAGTGATGGAATACGCGCCGCTGCCGGCGGTGTCGCTGACGGTGCCGCTGCAGGTCGAGGCGCGCGCCGCCGACAATTGGGACGAGGCGCATTAGCTTGATCGACGCTTTTTGCTTTCCTGCAAAAGCCCGAGCCTGCTCGCCAGCCATTTTGTTGTCGGCGCCTGTATCAGGATCGTCGTGAGAATGGCAATGAAGGTGACCGACGCGATCATTTGAGCACCGGGCGCCTTCATACCGAGCAACAGGCCGGCCAATGCAGCCGGAATGACGCCGGTCTCGCGGGTCCAGCACATGAACAGCATCTCGTTGAGGCTCCACCGCGCACGCCGGTCCGGCAGCGCACACAAGAAAACGGTCACCGGCCGGGCGACCAGCATGAGGATGGTCACGACGATGACGCCGCCCGCCAGGTATTGACCCATAAGACCGAAATCGACCTGGGCACCGAGCAGGATAAAAATGAACAAACGCATGATGAACGCAGTGGTCGTCACGTATTCTTCGAGTTTCTTCTCCTCGCCTGCTTCCATTTTGAAGCCGAACGAGTCCTTGTTTCCGAGCACCATGCCGAAGACAAAAACCGCCATGAACCCGCTGGCCTGGAGACCGTCGGCTGCGAAATAGGCACCGATGACGGCGACAAGCGTCACCACCGGGGCATATTCCGCGAGGAATGCCCATCGTTCATGCGCGATGAGCAACGCGGCCAGGTACCCGAGCGCGAGGCCGGCGAGGATGCCGAAGATCGATTGCTTGAGCAGATCGAGCAAGGAAGACGTCAATGAGAATTCGCCGGTGCCCATGGCTACTGCCAGCACGGCGAAGGTGATGACCGCCCCCGTGGCGTCGTTGAACGCCGACTCGCTTACCACCGTTTGTGCCACGCGGTCGCGAATGTGGACCTGCCGGAAAATAGGAACCAGCGTTGCCGGGTCCGTCGAGGCGAGCGTCGCACCCAAGAGCAGCGCCACCATCAACGGCACGCCGAGAACGTAATAGGCGGCAATGCCGGTAATGGCCGCGGTCATCATGACGCCGGCCGTGGCGAGCGTGACAATCGTAATCCAAACCCGCTTCAAGACATTGAATCGCAGCGATGCGCCGCCATCGAAGAGAATGTAGCTGGCACCGAAGAGGAGGATGATCTGGTTCAGCGCCGAATCCGCCTTGATGTCTATCAACCCCAGCGCTTCCGGGCCGACCAGCATGCCGACGATGAGAAATACCGCGACGTCGGGAATTTTTATCTTCTGAGCCAACAGGCCGGTGATGGTGCCGATGGCCAGAATGAGCCCGCAGGAAAGCAACGTGTGTTTCGCAATCTCGATCGAGGCCGACGCTTCCAATTTGCCCACGCTACGCGCCGAGCTTGCGCGTCGTGTCGTCGAACAGCTCGTCGACCGCGATGTGCCGCGGGATGATTTTCTGCTCGAGCGCGTATTGGATGATCAATTCGAGCGGCTTGCGCATCGCCGCAACCCCGAAGGGCAGCGAGTCGACGCCGCCGGCGGGCGCGGCCTTCTTGCTGGCCTGGAGCAGGCGGAAGATTTCCTTCACGACGTCGGGCCGCGTCTTCGACAGGTCCTCGTTGACGACGAAGATGTGGTTGATCTGGACGGCCCCATGTTTCGCGTGCCAGGCGCGCGCCGCCGCCTCCGGGTCGGGGATCAGCGGGCGAATGCGCGGGTCCTTGGGCAGCTCGCCCATGATGGCGGCGTCGACGTTGCCGTCGAGCAGCATCTGGCCGAGCTTCTTCGCGCCGGAAGCGCGCTCGACAAACGGCGGGTCGCGGTATTCGGTGACGTGCGGGTCCTCCATGGTGACGAATTTGACCCGTCCGAGATCGACCCCGTATTCGTGGGCGAGGATGCCGCGCAGCCACACCCCCGTGGTCTGCGTATAGGCGCGCACGCCGACGCGGCGGCCCTCGATGTCCTTCGGCTTAAGTTCGCCCTTGCCGGCGTTGTACCCGATCAGGCTGTGCTGGAATCGTCCGAGCACGATGGCCGGGAGCGCGACCAGCGGCTTGCCGTAGGCCTTGGCCTGCAGGAAGGTGACGAGGGCGAGCTCGCTCGCATCGTAGGCGCCCTCGCGCACCAAGGGCTTGAAGCCTTCGTAGGCCTGCTTCGGCCCGACGTAGTCGAGCCGGACGAGGTCCGACTTCACCTCGCCCGCCCGCACCGCATGGGTGACCGGGTACTCGGCGAGGTGGGTCTTCAGGGTGATCGGGCCGGCTTCGGGAAAAGCGATCGTCATGGCGTAACCTCGTTGGGTTCAGGTGCGGCCGGCGAACTGGCGCGCCTTGTCCAGATGGCCGTAGCTGCGCACCGGCGCGCACATCAGGAACCGATAGCCTTCCTTGACGATGCGCTCGGCGTTGCTCGCCTCCACGTGCGGGTGGCCGACCACGACGTTCGCCTCCTTGCAGGTCTTCACCACCCGCGCCATCCATTCGAGCACGACCGGGTGTTCGTATTGCCGCGGATACCCCAGCTCCTGGCTCAAATCGCCCTCCCCGATGAGGATCGCGCCGATCCCCGGAACTTTCTTGAGGATGTCCGCCAGGTTCTCGATCCCTCTGGTGTCCTCCATCATCAGGATCACGAATATCTCGCCCTTGGGATTGAGCGGCCAGACGTCGGCGCGGTCGTAATATTCCTGCTGGGTGAGGCCCCAGTAGCGAACCGCCTGGGTCGGCCCGTCGCCGCGCAAGCCGGCCGGCTCGTAAAGCGGCTTGTCCTTCAGGCGCGGATAGCGGCAGGCGGCGACCGCATTGTAGGCCTCCTCCACCGTACTGATGTGCGGCCAGATGATGCCGTAGGCGCCGAGATCGAGCACCTGCTTGGCGTGCCACTGCGCCTTTTCGAGCCCGTTCGGCGGGATGCGCGCCATCGGCGTCACCGCAGGCGTGAGCGAGCCCGATTGTGCGATCAGCCGCCGGTTCAGCATGTACTGCAGGCAATCGCGGAACGCCCGGATGTCGTAAGGGTTATGCTCCATCTCGTAGACGACGCCGTCGTACTTAGCCGTGGCGAGCCCGATCGCCGATTCGACGTCGGTCGGCGTGAACGCCGTGAACGCATGCTGCCCCTGCTCGAGCGCGCGGATGACGCCGTTCAGACGCGGAATGTCGGCCATTCGTCTCTCCCCATTGACGGGCCGCATCCTAACAGATCGCGGTCCCGGTTTGACAATGGCGCCGCGGGCCGTAGCATTCTCGCACCCCCCAACCCTCGCAAGCGACGGTGCCATGATCATCGATTGCCACGGCCACTACACGACCGAGCCGAAGGACCTGCATCGCTTCCGCAAGGAACAGACCGCGGCGGCCAACGCCAAGGACAAGGCGGCGATGCCGTCCCGGGCGTCGCTGAAAATGTCCGACGACGAGATCAGGGAAAGCATCGAGCAGAACCAGCTCAAGCTCCAGCGCGAGCGCGGCACCGATCTCACGATCTTCTCGCCGCGCGCCTCGGGCATGGGGCATCACATCGGCGACGAGAGCGTCAGCCTCGAATGGACGCAGATCTGCAACGACCTCATCCACCGGGTGGTCACGCTCTATCCCAACAACTTCATCGGCGTGTGCCAGTTGCCGCAGTCGCAGGGGGTCGCCCCGAAGAACTCCATCGCCGAGCTCACCCGCTGCGTGAACGAGCTCGGCTTCGTCGGCTGCAACCTCAATCCCGATCCGTCCGGCGGCTACTTCAATGCGCCGCCGCTGACCGACAAGTGGTGGTATCCGTTCTACGAGAAGATGGTCGAGCTCGACGTGCCGGCCATGATCCACGTGAGCGGCTGCTGCAATCCGGCCCAGCACACCACCGGCTCCTATTACCTCAACGCCGACACCATGGCGTTCATGCAGCTCATCCTGTCCGACCTGTTCAAGGATTTTTCCACGCTCAAGCTGATCATCCCGCACGGCGGCGGCGCCGTGCCGTTCCACTGGGGCCGCTTCCGCGGCATCGCGCTCAACAACAAGCGGCCCGAGCTGGCCGAGATCATGGGCCACAACATCTTCTTCGACACCTGCGTCTATCACCAGCCGGGCATCGACCTTCTCACCAAGGTCGTGCCGGCGGACAACATCCTGTTCGCCTCCGAGATGGTCGGCGCGGTCAAGGGCAACGACCCGAGGACCGGTTTCGGCTTCGACGACACCAAGCGCTACGTCGACAACGCGCCGCTCGCGGCCGCCGACAAGCAGAAGATCTTCGAAGGCAACGCGCGCAAGGTGTTCAGCCACCTCAAGACCAAGGCGCCGGCGAAGGCGGCGGCCGGTGCGTAGCCCGGATTGAGCGCAGTTGATGTTGACCATAATCCTGAGGAGCGGCCGAAGGCCGCGTCTCGAAGGATAGCGGCCCAGCCTGGGCTGTCGCCCTTCGAGGCTCGCTTCGCTCGCGCCTCAGGGTGACGGAAAAGAGTCATTGCCGGCATGAAAGACAACCGGGGTCCCGGATCAGCGGTGCACCGCGCCGTCATCCCGGCAATGCTTCAGAACGCGGCTGGCGGCGCGCTGCACCGCATCCGGGACACGCGGTCGAGAATGAGCGGTTGCGGGCAATGCCCTACGCGTACCGCCCGTGGCAGTGCTTGTATTTCTTGCCCGAGCCGCACGGGCAGGGCTCATTGCGGCCGACCTTGCCCCAGCTCGCCGGGTTGTTCGGGTCGCGCACGGTCGAGCGCTCGGCGCCCAGGCCGTTGCGCCCGTTGGGCGCCGAGGGGACGAGCGACACGTCGGCGAGCGCCATCTCGTCCTCGCCGGTGAAGGGATCGACCTTGTGCGCCTCCATGAAGGGCAGGTCGGCCTGGTCCTCGGCCGGCGGCGCCTGGAGGATTTCCACGCGCATCAGCTGCGCCGTGACCGCCTCGCGCAAGTTCCCCACCATCGTCTCGAACAGAGTGAAGGCTTCCGCCTTGTACTCGTTGAGCGGATCGCGCTGGCCGTAGCCGCGCAGCCCGATCACCTGGCGCAGGTGCTCGAGCATCACCAGATGCTCGCGCCACAAATGATCGAGCGTCTGCAACAGGACCGACTTCTCGACGTAGCGGATGACGTCCGGGCCCCACTGCGCGACCTTCGCCGCCATATGCTCGTCGGCGCGCCGCTCGATGCGCGACAGCAGCTCCTCGTCGGCAATGCCCTCTTCCTTCGCCCATTCGTCCACCGGCAGGTCGAGGCCGAACACGCGCGTGAGCTCCTCCTTGAGACCCGGCGTGTCCCACTGCTCGGGATAGGCGTTCTCGGGTACGTGCTTGGCGACGAGATCGTCGATCACCGCGTGGCGCATGTCGGCGACGGTGCCGGGCACCACGTCGTCGCGCATCAGCTCGATCCGCTGCTCGAACACGACCTTGCGCTGGTCGTTCATCACGTTGTCGAACTTGAGGATGTTCTTGCGGATGTCGAAGTTGCGCGCCTCGACCTTCTGCTGCGCCTTCTCCAGGGCCTTGTTGATCCAGGGATGAACGATCGCCTCGTCCTCCTTCAAGCCCAGTTTCTGCAGCATGCCGTCGAGCTTGTCCGACCCGAAGATGCGCATCAGGTCGTCCTCGAGCGAGAGGAAGAACTTGGAGCGGCCCGGATCGCCCTGGCGGCCCGAACGGCCGCGCAGCTGATTGTCGATGCGCCGGCTCTCGTGCCGCTCGGTGCCCAGCACGAACAGCCCGCCGGCCTTGAGCGCCTTCTCCTTCAGGCGCGCGACCTGGGTGCGGATCGTGTCGGCGCGCGGATCGCGTTCGCGCGCACGCGGGTCTTCGACGTCGGCCAGCTCCTGGCGGATGCGCATGTCGGCATTGCCGCCGAGCTGAATGTCGGTGCCGCGGCCCGCCATGTTGGTGGCGATCGTGATCGCGCCGGGCACGCCGGCTTGCGACACGATGTAGGCCTCCTGCTCGTGGTAGCGGGCGTTGAGGACCGCGAACACCTTGGTCTTGGCGGCGCCGTCGTCGCCGCTGTAGAGCGCCGCGAAGGCGTTGGGATCGGTGAAGTCGTGCTGCCCCCAGCCCTGCTTGACCAGCATTTCGGCGAGACTCTCCGACTTCTCGATCGACGTGGTGCCGACCAGCACCGGCTGGCCCCGCGTCTTGCAGTCTTCGAGCAGCGCGATGATCGCCCGGTACTTCTCGGCGGCGGTGCGATAGACCTCGTCGTCCTGGTCGTCGCGGATCATCGGCATGTTGGTCGGGACTTCCACGACTTCGAGATTGTAGATGTCGAGGAACTCGTCGGCCTCGGTCAGCGCCGTTCCGGTCATGCCGGCGAGCTTCTCGTACATGCGGAAATAGTTCTGGAACGTGATCGAGGCGAGCGTCTGGTTCTCCGGCTGGATCGGCTGGTGCTCCTTGGCTTCGAGCGCCTGGTGCAGCCCTTCCGAATAACGCCGGCCGGGCATCATGCGGCCGGTGAACTCGTCGATGATCACGACCTCGCCGTTGCGCACGATGTAGTCCTTGTCGCGCTGGAACAGCTTGTGCGCCCGCAGCGCCTGATTCACGTGGTGGACGGTCGAGACGTTCTCCACGTCGTACAGGGAGTCGGACTTGAGCAGGCCGGCGTCGCGCAGCCACTGCTCCATCCGGCTCATGCCCACCTCGCTGAGGTTGACCGTGCGCTGCTTCTCGTCGACCTCGTAATCGGCCTTCTCGAGCCTGGGGATGAAGGCGTCGATCGTATTGTAGAAGTCGGAGCGGTCGTCGAGCGGACCGGAGATGATGAGCGGCGTGCGCGCCTCGTCGATCAGGATGGAGTCGACCTCGTCCACGATCGCATAGATGTGCCCGCGCTGGACCATGTCTTCCAGCCGGTACTTCATGTTGTCGCGCAGGTAGTCGAACCCGAGCTCGTTGTTGGTGCCGTAGGTGACGTCGCAGTCGTAGGCCTTCTTGCGCTCCTCGTCGTCGAGGCCGTGCACGATGACGCCGACGGTCAGGCCGAGGAAGTTGTAGATCTGGCCCATCCACTCGGCGTCGCGCCGGGCGAGGTAATCGTTGACGGTAACGACGTGGACGCCGCGCCCGGCGATGGCGTTGAGATAGACGGGAAGCGTCGCGACCAGCGTCTTGCCTTCGCCGGTCTTCATCTCGGCAATCTTGCCTTCGTGCAGCACCATGCCGCCGACCAGCTGCACGTCGAAATGGCGCTGGCCGAGCGTGCGTTTGCCCGCCTCGCGCACGGTCGCGAACGCCGGCACCAGAAGGTCGTCGAGGCTCGTGCCCTCGGCGTATTGCCGCCTGAACTCCTCGGTGCGCGCGCGCAACGCTTCATCGGAGAGCGCTTCCAGCTCCTTCTCGAGCGCGTTGATGGCATCGACCCGAGGCTGGTACTTGCGGACGCGCCGGTCGTTGGCACTGCCGAAAATCTTGCGGGCGAGAGCGCCGATCATGCGCGAATCCTTTCAAGCATCATGGCGCGGAGGGTCACTTCCGTTTGGTCGTTGGGGCGCCGCAATAATCTTGCCCCAGGGCCGTGCGTCCCGACGGCGCACGCGTTCCGGCTCGTTCCCTCATGCACCATGAAATCCGGCGCTTTTTAAGGCTGGACCGACGCACAATAGCATGGCCGGCGAGGTAACCGAGAGATAGGAGGGGGTGCAAGCCTTGTCAATCGACGGTTCCCGCCCTGTTCGCGCGCGTCATTTCCCATTGCATGGGACGGGGAAAGAGGCGAACCGCGTTCACGCGCTCGTTAGGCGTGGACGCCAATCTTTCATTGCCAAGCGCGGCCGATTGCGCGAAATGTCCGGCGCCCCAGGGGCCAAATGGGACTAACGACAAGGACCGCCATGATGATATCGATTTCGCCCTTCGTTCGTTCCGCTGCGATGCGCACCGCGCCGTGGCGGCGCGTGCTCCTCCTGGTCACCGCGCTCGCTTCGGTGGGCCTTGCCACCGCCGCTTGCGCCCAGAATACCGACCCGGTCGTTGCCCGCGTGAACGGGGCCGACATCAAATCCAGCGATCTCGCCATCGCCGAGGAGGAGATCGGCTCCAATCTTCCGCCGATGGCCCCGGAGGGCAAGCGCGACTACCTGGTCAACTACGTGTCCGACATGCTCCTCGTCGCCAAGGCGGCCGAGGACAAGAAGATCACCGACGACGCCGACTTCAAGCGCCGTCTCGCCTATATGCGCAACAAGCTCCTGATGGAGACCATGCTGCACGCGGAGGCCAAGGCGGCGGTCACCGACGCGGCGATGCATAAGGTCTACGACGACGCTACCAAGCAGATGGCGGGCGAACAGGAAGTGCGTGCGCGCCACATCCTGGTCGAGACCGAAGACGAGGCGAAGACGATCCTCGTCGAGTTGAAGAAGGGCACCGACTTCGGCGAGCTCGCCAAGCAGAAATCCAAGGACCCGGGCGCCGTCGAGGGGGGCGACCTGGGCTACTTCACCAAGGACCAGATGGTTCCCGAGTTTTCCGAGGTCGCCTTCAAGCTCGAGCCGGGCCAGTTGTCGGACCCGGTGAAGAGCCCTTTCGGCTGGCACATCATCAAGTCCGAGGACAAGCGTGACCGGCCGGTTCCGGCCTTCGACCAGGTCAAGGACCAGATCGAGACGTACGTGATGCGCCGGGCGCAGGCCGACGTCATCGGCAAGCTGCGCCAGAGCGCCAAGATCGAGCGCCTGGAGGCAAAGCCGAAAGAGAAATAGGCGGCGGCCTGGTAATGATCGATCAGTCGGGCCCCCTTCATGGTTTCCATCTCTCCTCTTGCGCCAAAATCCATCCCCGACATGCCCGCCGTCGCCGGCGTCAGGCTGGCGACTGCGGAGGCCGGCATTCGCTACCGGGACCGCACCGACGTGCTCCTCGCCGTGCTCGACCAGGGCACCGCGGTGGCCGGGGTCTTCACGCGCTCGAAGTGCCCGTCGGCGCCGGTCGAGTGGTGTCGCGCGAAGCTCGATGGCGGCCGCGCGCGCGCTCTCGTCGTCAATTCCGGGAACGCCAATGCCTTCACCGGCAAGGGCGGGCGGGAGGCGACGAAGCTCACCGCCGGCTTGGCGGCCAAGGCCCTCGGCTGTCGGGCAAATGAGGTTTTCCTCGCCTCGACCGGGGTGATCGGCGAGCCGCTACCGGCGAGCAAGTTCGCCGCGGTCATGGATCGGCTCGTGGCCGGCGCCGACCCGACCGCCTGGCTCGACGCCGCCAAGGCGATCATGACCACCGACACGTACCCCAAGGTGGCGACCGCCACCGCCCGGCTCGGGCCCGCGACCGTCACCATCAACGGCATCGCCAAGGGTGCCGGCATGATCGCGCCCGACATGGCGACGATGCTCGCCTTCGTGTTCACCGATGCGCCGATTGCGGCGCCCGCGCTCCAGGCACTGATCTCGCGCGGCGTGGTCGATACCTTCAATGCGGTGACGGTCGACGGCGACACCTCGACCTCCGACACGCTGATGGCCTTTGCGACCGGCGCCGCCGCGGCGCGCGGCGCTCCCCGCATCGCGCGCGCGAACGACACGCGGCTCGCCGCGTTCCGCACGGCGCTCAACGCCGTGCTCGCAGACCTGTCGGAGCAGATCGCGCGCGACGGCGAGGGCGCGCGCAAGCTGGTCGAGATCGTGGTCGAGGGCGCGGTGTCGAAGCGCTCGGCCCGGCGCATCGCCCTCTCGATCGCCAACTCGCCGCTGGTGAAGACCGCGATCGCCGGCGAAGACGCCAATTGGGGCCGCATCGTCATGGCGGTGGGCAAGGCAGGGGAGCCGGCCGACCGCGACCGCCTTGCCATCTGGTTCGGGAACGTCCGCGTCGCCCACAAGGGCGCGCGCGATCCTACCTACGACGAGGCCGCCGTGTCGGCGCTGATGAGGAAGCCGGAAATCAGCGTGAAGGTCGCGCTCGGCCTCGGTCGCGGTCGCGACCGCGTGCTCACCTGCGACCTGACCAAGGACTATATCGCCGTCAACGCCGACCAAGGACTATATCGCCGTCAACGCCGACTACCGCAGTTGACGGCGATAAACTGATGCGGGTTTCGACGGCTGCGGGTAAGCGCCGCAGGCGCACACTTCATGCGGCGGCGGTCGTCGGATCGATCATCTTCTTGACTTCGGTGATTTTTGTCGCCGGAAAGCCGCTGATCTCAGCGTGCTTGCGGATGATGGCCTCGTCCTTGGCGAGATAGACGCAGAAGGTCTTGTTGTCGGCGACGTAGCTCTCGACCCATTGAATGTCGGGGCCGAGCTGGTGCAGCACCTCATTCGACTTGGCGGCAGCCCCCCGAAGTTGCTCCCGCTCGAACGTGCCGACTTTCGGGATGTCTCTCTCGATGACGAACCTGCGCAATGCCATGACAACCTCCCGTGAACGGCTTCTGCTCGAGCGCCCAAGTTAAGGCGTGTCCAGCCTGTGCGCAATTGAGGGAGAGGCGGGCCGCGGCCGGGGTTGCGACTGGGTCTGCCCTGGGCTACTCTAGTGCGGTGGATTTGAAGTTCCTATCAGATGTGCGGCAAGGTCCGTATAGGAACTTCAAATCCAAAACCGCACTAGAAACATATACTTGCTAGTGCTCCTTTGATTCCGAAGTTCGCACGAGAGGGTGCCGCAAAGTGATGCGAACTTCGGAATCGGAGCACTAGGCGCGCCGATCGCCCGTAGGCGGCAGCAGGAGGAAATGCCATGGCTTGGACCACGCCGACTCTCGTAGAAATCTGTATCGGCTTGGAGATCAACGGCTATTTGCCGGCCGAATTCTGATTGCGAATATCACAGCTTCACCCGAAGCCCGCCGTAAACCGCGAGCGGTTGCGCCGGCGTGACCATGCGGGGGTCCGTCAGCGGGGTGAGAATGGCCTGGTCGACACGGACCGGATCGAAATACGCTCCATAGGTGGCGAACTTCCTGTTGAACAGGTTGGTCAGCAGCCCGAAGATCTGCACCTCCTTGCTGATCTGATACGACGTCTGCAGGTTCGCGTACCAATAGGCAGGCAACCTGTCGTTCTGGTTGGCGTCGTCGCCGATGAAATACTGGCTGCCGACCGCAACGATCGTGGTGCCGACCTTCCACTCCGGCATGACGAAATAATCGAGCCCGGCCTTGAACTGGTGTTGCGGGATGCCGGGAATGCGCTTGCCGGGCGTCACATGGACCTCGCCGTTGTCGTCCGCCGCGGGATTGTTGGGAGAGGAGACGTCGCCGGTGAACCGATAGGTGGCGTCGATGAAGCTGTAATTGGCGAAAGCGAGCCACGTCGGTGACCGGTATTGCACGCCCGCTTCGATGCCTTGGCGGCGCGTGGCGTCGACATTGGTGAAGAAGCCGCGGCCGAGGATGAAGCTCGCTTCGTGGATGATGTCGTTGAGGCTGTCGGTGCGGAACGCGCCGAGCTTCCATTCCGCCCGGCCGCCGTCGATCGCAAGGTTTCCCCGCAAACCCGCCTCGTAGGTCTTGCCGACGACCTGCTTCAGCGGCGGGTCCGACACGAGAGCGGTTTCGATCAGGCATGGCCGGTTCGGATTGGCGCAGCCGAGCTCGAGCGGCGTGGGGGCGCGGTTCGCTTCCGAGTAGCCGGCATAGGCCGACATGGTCGGCATGATCTTATAGGTCGCACCGACCACCGGATTGAAGCGCTGGAAGGTATGGCCGCCGTTCAGTTCCGGCGCAAACCCGAGCTCGTCCGCAAGATGGAGGTTGGCGACGTTGAGACGCCCGCCGACGGTGAGCGACAGCGCCGCGGTGAGATCGAGCGTGTCGGTGGCATAGAGACCGTAATAGGTGCTCTGCGCGTCCAGACCGATCGGAACGTAGCCGACATTGCCGAGCGTATGGATGATCGCGCCGTTCCCGGGAATGGCGAAGTTCGGCCCCACGAACAGGTCGGGAAAGACGAATGCGAGCTGGCTGTTCGAGGTGAAAAACGTCCGGCTGTGGTCGATGCTCCCGCCGAACGTGAAACGGTTGTCGTGGCCGAGCAGCTTGGCGTCGCTCGTCGCCTGCAGCGAAGCGCCGATGGTGAGCGCGTCGGTCGACGTCCGGTCGATGGTCCCATAGGGGACCCCGGCACAGGTGTTGCCGGCTCCCGGCGGGCAGGAAATCGGATTGTTGTTTTGATCGAGGATCGCGAACTGATCGCGAAACGCCCGCGTCACCGGATCGGGTCGCGGAAAGCCATCGTCCTCCAGGCACAATCGGCCGGGAAACGACGATGCATAGCTGCAGCGTTCGAGACTGGCGACGTTGCCGTCGAGGTGATGCTGGTCGAACTTGCGGATGTAGGCGTTGCCCTGGACCGAAAAGGTGTCGGTGACCGCATGCTGGCCGTTAAGGCTGACGAGCCCCATCTGGTTGTGCGTGGTCTGCGGCCAAGTGAACGTCGAGCGGTAGTCGCGGTCGAGCATTTCGATCGGCGTGGGGCCGACCACGCCGAACGAGTTGGCGGCGCCGTTGGCGATCAGGTGGACTTCCGAGCGGTCGCCCTTCCAGCCGAGATCGGCATAGATGCGCGCGACCTCCGACGGCGAATGGTAGCGCCAGCCGTTGTCGTTGGCGGCCTGCGCCGCGACATAAACGCCGACGTCGCCTTGTCGCGCGCCATACTGCATCGATCCCTGGAGGCGGCCGTAGGAGCCGCCCTGCCCCTCGGCCTCGAAGCCCTGATAGGTGAAGCCGTTCTTCATCCGGATGTTGACCGCGCCGCCCAGCGCGTTGAGGCCGAACACCGGATTGTTGGTCCACACGTCCGCCCGGTCGATCGCATTGGTGGGGATGAGGTCCCAATTGACGGTGTCGCCGAAGGCTTCGTTGACCCGGATGCCGTTGAGGTACACGGCGATCCCCTGCGGCGTGCCCGGCACCGGCGAGGCGACGAAACCGCGATAGCGCAGGTCCTGCACGAAGCCGTTGCCCTGGACGTCGGTCGTGCTCACGCCCGGGATACGCTGCATCAGCGTGTCGGTCACCGAGGGCGAATACGTGCGCTGGAAGTCGTCGGCCGAAAGCGTCTGGACCATGGCCGGAACCTTGTCACGGTCGAGCCCGGCGCCCGGCAGCGGCGAGGTGGTGACCACCTGGATTTCCGGCAGGCCGACGCCTTGGGCGACCGCGGCAGCCGGCAACATCGCGGCGCCGAAGCCGACCGCCGCCAACCAGTGGTACATGGCCGATCTATGCCGCTCGTGCCGATGCGGAAGCGGGGGCGCAGCCATGACACCTCCCAAGCCGGCAGTTCTCTTGACGGTTCACTAGTGCGGTGGATTTGAAGTTCCTATCAGATCGTGCGGCAAGATCCGTGCAGGAACTTCAAATCCAAAACCGCACTAGAAACATACACTTGCTAGTGCTCCTTTGATTCCGAAGTTCGCATGAGAGGGTGCCGCGAAGTGATGCGAACTTCGGAATCGGAGCACTGGCCGGAGCCGGATTATCAGGCCTGCCGGGATGGATGTCGCGGAAACTTTTTCCAAGCCTCACGGCAACATTGGGCAATGTGATTTTTCGGCCACAGTGCCAAGCTCGAGTCGTCCGGTTCGAACGCCGCTTCCGCCCTAAAAGGCGCAGGCGGCTGATCCGTTGGAGCGGCATCAAGGAAAGCCGTGCCGCGGCGAAGGACGCGGCCGCTGCTCTCAGCGCTTCGGGCTTGTGCTCACCCCATCGCCGCAGTCGTCCGGACGCGGTTTCGGACCGCGCAGATCGAGCGGCACCTTGCAATTATCTACGCGCTGCTCGTCGCTCGCCTTGCCGCCGAGCCGCTCCTTGCCGGTGCGGGTGCGCTCTGCCTGGAAGTGTTTCGCTTCGCCTTCCGCGGCTCCGGCCGCCGGGACCGGCCACACCTGCACCACGAGCATCATCGCAACTCCCAGGCCCGGGGTCAGGCGCATCACCGCAGACCACATGGGCGTGCTCCTCCCGGTGACCCGGATCATTTGCAGCTTTCCGATTCCGACGACGAGCTTAGGGATCCCGGGATCACAAGCATCCCGATCCCACTTTCTAATCGCTGAACGCGCGGTCGAGATTCCTGGCGCGGTCGAGGTTGCGCGCCTTGTCGCGCCCGCGCAAGCCGATGAGCCGCGTCGAGGTGACATCCGCATTGTCGAAGTCTGCGTCGGCGACGTCGGCGCCGAGAAAATCGGCGCCGCCGAGCTCGCTGCCGTTGAGCTTGGCGCCCCTGAGGTTCGCGTCGCGCAGCGAGGCGAACTCGAGGACGGCGCGTGACAGATTGGCGTTCTCAAAGCTCGCGCCGTCGAGCTTGGCCGACCGCAACACCCCCCGCATCAGCCCCATGGACTGGTTGCGCATGTCGGCGGAAAGATCGGCCCGATCGAGGCGGGCTTGCCGCAAGCTTGCCCGCGACAGGTCGCCGGCGATGCGGGCGCCGGACAGATCGGCGCCATCGAGCTTCGCGCCGATGAGCTGCGTGGCGAACAGGCTCGCGCCGCGAAGGCTGGCGCCGGACAGATCGGCATCGAGCGCCCAGGCCTGATCGAGCATCACGCCGTCGAGATTGGCGCCGGCAAGGTTCGCCCGATTGAGGCGCGCTGCCTGCAACCTGGTGCGCCTGAGATCGAGCCCCGACAGGTCCAGGCCGTTGAGCCGCCTGGCAGAGAGATCGACGAGCTTGCTCGGACCGGCCTCGGCGAGGGCGGCTTCGATCTCGGTCCGCGTCATGTCGGCTTTGGTGAAATCGTCCGATTTGAGGTCGAGAAACCGGATCATGTCCTGGGCGGCGGCGGCGCAGGGCGTCGCCCACGCCAGCACGGCCGCCGCCACAATTGCCTTCGCCCAACAGCCCATCGCCCGCCTCCAGGGCCGACGGCGGTCGCGGTTGATCAAATGTCGACCGGCTCGCCGCGCGACGACAGCAAGCAGGCAAGCAAGCCTAACCGACCGCGGCAAGGACGAACAGGCGTCCAACCGCGAACGTTCGCGGCCGACGGGTCGTCTGACGTGCCGCGGAGCATGCATGACTGCGCAGCGGCGTACGCATGGCATTGCGCCGACCAACGTCCGGATTTATCGTGGCCAGCGCCCGTGGAAGTTCCTCTGGAGTGACCGGAATGGGCTGGATGCTTGCAACAGTCGCACCGGCCCTGCTGGTCGCACATTGCGGTGCCGGCGCGGCGCAAGGTGCCGAACTCCCCGCCAACGACTATCCGACGACGGCGCGCGCCGACTACGTGTTCGGTTGCATGCAGGTCAACGGGCAGACCCGCGATGCGCTGGAGCGATGCTCATGCTCGATCGACGTCATTGCGTCGCTTCTCCCTTATGAGCAGTACGAGGAGGCCGAGACGGTCATGCGCGTACGCCAGCGCGCCGGCAAGAACGCGTCCATGTTCCTGACCATGCCGATGCTGCGGGCCAAGGTCGAGGATTTGAAACGCGCGCAGATCGAGGCGGAGCTGCGCTGCTTCTAACCCTCCCAATCGCGACCCCTGGCGCAGGCTTGGGCGGAATCCCAACTGGAGCCAAGCCGGCGCGGGCAGTGCGCTGCGGACATCATTGCGCGCGCGTTCGGCGCGGCGCTCGTGCGACCGCGACGACCTTGCGTACACCTGAAAATAGTGCCTAGATTTCCTTCGGTAGCCCCCTGGCCTTCGGAACGCCCATGGATGGGGAAATCCATTCGCAAGCCTTGGCCCTGCCGAGAAGGGGCTGCGGCTACGACGCGCCGACGATCGCTACCGCCAAAAAGAGCTAAAATCCAAGGAGTGGCGCTATGCACAAACATGCAGTTGCAAGTGCATTGCTGGCCGTGACGTTTGCGACGCCAGCGATGGCCAACGAGGATGTCCTGCAGCAAACGAAAAAACCCGAGCAATGGGTGCTGCAGACCGGCGACTACGCAAACCAGCGTTATTCAAAACTGGACCAGATCAACCGGGACAACGTCAAGAACCTGAAGGTGGCCTGGACGTTCTCGACCGGGGTCCTGCGTGGTCATGAGGGTGCGCCCCTCGTGGTCGGCAACATCATGTACGTCCATACCCCCTTCCCCAACATCGTCTACGCCCTCGATCTCAACGAAGACGGCAAGATCCTGTGGAAGTACGAGCCCAAGCAGGACCCCGACGTCATCCCGGTGATGTGTTGCGACACCGTGTATCGGGGCCTCGCCTACGCGGACGGCACCATTTACCACCACCAGGCCGACACTACGCTGGTGGCGCTCGACGCCAAGACGGGCCAGGAGAAGTGGAAGGTCGTCAACGGCGATCCGAAGAAGGGCGAGACCAACACGGCGACCGTGCTGCCGGTGAAGGACAAGGTCATCGTCGGCATTTCCGGCGCCGAATTCGGCGTACGGGGTCACGTCACCGCCTACGACGCGAAAACCGGCAAGCTGGTGTGGCGGGGCTACAACCTCGGCCCGGACAACGAGATGCTGTTCGATCCCGAGAAGACCATGTCGCTCGGCAAGCCGGTCGGCAAGGACTCCTCAGCGAAGACCTGGACCGGCGATCAGTGGAAGATCGGCGGCGGCTCGACCTGGGGCTGGTACTCCTACGATCCCGAGACCAACCTGTTCTTCTACGGTACTGGCAATCCCTCGACCTGGAACCCGGCTCAGCGCGCCGGGCCCGACGGCAAGCCCATCGACCAAAAATGGACCATGTCCATCATCGCCCGCGACGTCGACACCGGCGTGGCGAAATGGGCCTACCAGATGACGCCGTTCGACGAGTGGGACTATGACGGCGTCAACGAGATGATCCTCGCCGACGTCGACGTGGCGGGCCAGAAGCGCAAGGCTCTCGTCCACTTCGACCGTAACGGTCTCGGCTACACGCTCGATCGCGTGACCGGCGAATTGCTGGTAGCCGGGAAGTTCGACCCGAAGGTCAACTGGACGACCGGCGTCGTGATGGACAAGAACAGCCCGCAATATGGGCGTCCGCAGGTCGTCAAGGAGTTCTCCACCTTCCAGACCGGCCAGGACAAGAACACCAAAGGCGTCTGCCCGGCGGCGCTCGGCAGCAAGGACCAGCAGCCCGCGGCCTTCTCGCCACGGACCAACCTGTTCTATGTGCCGACCAACCACGTCTGCATGGACTACGAGCCGTTCCGGGTTTCCTACACGGCGGGTCAGCCCTACGTCGGGGCCACGCTGTCGATGTTCCCGGCGCCCGGCAGTCACGGCGGCATGGGCAACTTCGTCGCCTGGGATGCGGGCCAGGGCAAGATCGTCTGGTCGAAGCCGGAGAAGTTCTCGGTGTGGTCCGGAGCGCTCGCCACCGCCGGCGGCATCGTGTTCTACGGCACGCTCGAAGGCTACCTCAAGGCGGTCGACGAGAAGGACGGCACGGAGCTGTTCAAGTTCAAGACCCCGTCGGGCATCATCGGCAACGTCATGAGCTATAGCCACAACGGCAAGCAATACGTCGCGGTGCTGTCGGGCGTCGGAGGCTGGGCCGGGATCGGCCTGGCGGCAGGTCTGACAAATCCGACCGATGGTCTCGGGGCGGTCGGCGGCTACGCGGGTCTGCGCGACTACACGGCCCTCGGCGGCTCGCTGACCGTGTTCACGCTGCCGTAGTCGACACCTCAGACAGAGGACCGGCGCGTTCCAGCGGGCCGGTCCTCGAACCTTCGTCGTTGCCGATCTGGAACACCAGCCTTCGAGGTTGCGCGTGAAGCGAGCCGGCTTTGCACTGGCGTTTGTTGCCGCCCTCGGCCTCCTGTCGAGCCTGCAAGTCGCCGGACAGACGGCGAAGAAGGAAAAGGACGGCAAATGGGAAACGGCCGACGGCTATCCGACCTACAACATCGCCGGCGACGGCACCGTTGACTGGTATACCTTCTCGGGCTTCCGCCGGTACCATTCCGAGTGCCATACGTGTCACGGGCCGGACGGCGAGGGCTCGACCTATGCGCCGGGCCTCATGCAGTCGCTGAAGACCATGAGCTATGACGATTTCATGGCGGTGGTCGCCAGCGGCCGCGAGGTGGTCCGCCCCGACAAGCAGAGCAAGATGCCGGCGCTTGGCGATAATCGCAACGTGATGTGCTACATCGATGACATCTACGTCTACCTGAAGGCGCGGGCGGCCGGCGCGCTGCCGCGCGGGCGGCCGGCCAAGCGGGTCGAAAAGCCCGCAGCCGCGGAAAAGCAGGAGAAGGCTTGCTTCGGTGACACTTAGGAGCACCGCGGCGCTGCTCGCCGTGCTGTCGAGCACGGCTCTCGTCACGTCTGCCGATGGCGCGGAAGGGCAGCGGGTCGACCTCGTCAACCGCACGGCGCTCCGCGTCTGCGCCGATCCCGCGAACCTGCCGTTCTCGAACGACAAGGGCGAGGGCTTCGAGAACAAGATTGCCGGGATCGTGGCCGCCGAGCTCAAGGTACCGGTCGAGTACACCTGGTTCCCGCAGGCCACCGGCTTCATCCGCCAGACCCTGTTTGCCAAGCGCTGCGATGTGGTGATCGGCTACGCGCAGGGCGATGACCTCGTGCTCAACACCACCCCGTACTACCGCTCGACCTACACGCTCGTGTATGGCCGTAGCAGCGGGCTCGACGGGGTCGACGACCTCGCCGATCCGCGCCTTAAAGACAGGCGCATCGGGGTCGTCGCCGGCACCCCGCCCAGCACCGTCATGGCCCGGTTCGGCCTCATCCAGCGCGCCAAGCCGTATCCGCTGATGGTCGACCGCCGTTATGATTCGCCGGGCGAGCGAATGATCGCGGATATCCGATCCGGCGATATCGACGCCGGCGTCCTGTGGGGGCCGATCGCCGGATATTTCGCGGCCAAAGGCGGCGACAAGCTCATGGTCGTGCCGCTCGTAAAGGAGGTGGGCGGTCCGCGCATGGCCTATCGCATCACCTTCGGCGTGCGCAATCTCGAGGACGACTGGAAGCGCGAGCTGAACGCCCTGATCGCCAAGCGGCAAGGCGACATCGATGCCGTCCTTCTTGAGTTCGGCGTGCCGCTGCTGGACGAGCAGTCCAATCTCATCACGGAGCCGCGGCGGTGATACGTACGTGTCGTCATGGCCGGACGAGCCGCCACAGCGGCGAGGGTTGTCCCAGCCATCCACGTCTTTGAATCGATTCGCATTGTTAAGACGTGGATGCCCGGCACAAGGCCGGGCATGACGAGTCGAAACCGAGACTATTGTATCAGTCACTCATTCGCGCGCGAATCTCGCGGCCGAGCTCGAACAGGCGCTGCTCGATGAGCACCGGCACCTCGCAGGCGAGCGGAAGCGACTGCTGACGCTCGGAAAAGACGCGCACGTCCCAGTCATACCTTTCCTCGGCCGCCGCCAGTTCGGAGCGCGCCTTTCCATCGCTCGCCGCCTGCTCCTTGAGCTCGCGGATCACCATCCCCTGCCTTGCGATTTCGGCCGCCCGCGCTTTCTGTCGCTGCTGGAAGCGTTCGATGCCGCTGATCACGACGGCGCGGTCGCTGTTGATGGTGTCGAGCAGGCCGGCGAACAACAGCTTGAGCGCGTCGTCGCGCTTGTCCTGCGGCTGGGCGGCGGCAAACTGCGCGATGGCTGCGGCCGCCTCCGCGAGCGGTATGCGACGGCTGGCGAGGAACGCGATGAGCTTTCCCATCTCCTCGTTGTCACGCCATTGCGTGAGATCGTCGACGGCAGGACCGTCCCACATCTGCGCCGAAGTCAGCGTCGCAACCTTGCGCTGCACGCACGGCCAATCCGGGTTTGCCGCCTCCGCGGCGAGAACGCGCGGGCCGCCGAGCGCGATGATGCTCGCCGCGACAAGGCCAACGACCATGCTCGAAGGAGCCATGTCATCGTCCTCCGCCCCCGCCAGTCCCGCTGTGCGCGTTGCCGGCCCGATCAGAATCCGCCGACGACAACGCCCCATGGATAACGCCCGACCTTTATCGACCGCACGGCGCGCAGTTTCGCCACGTCTATCACGGATACGTCGTTGGACGCGCCGTTGGTGGTGAACAGGAACTTCTCGTCGGGCGTGAAGGCAAGCTGCCAGACGCGCTGGCCGACCAGGAGATACTTCTCGACCTTGAACGTCGCCGTGTCGATCACGGCGACACGATTGGCGGGTCCGAGCGCGACGAAGGCCCACTTGCCGTCCCCGGTGATGCGAACGCCGACGGGCTGAATGGCATCCTGAGGAACGCCCGGAATCCTGAAGCTGATCTTGGCCGCAATCTTGCGCGTACTCACCTCGATGACCGTCACCGTGCCGCCGATCTCGGCGCTGACCCAGACCTGCGTGCCGTCGCCGGTGAACTCGGCGACGCGCGGCCGGCTGTCGACGAGGACGTTGTCGACGATCGTCTTGGTCCCGGTATCGATGAAATGCGCCATGTTGGTCGTTTCCGACGTGGCCACCAGCAGCTTTCCGTCCGGGCTGATACCCATGCCCTCGGGCTCCACGCCGACGGGAATCTCTCCCAGCACCGCCGCCTTCTCGATGTCGACCACGGTGACCAGGTTTTCCTCCTCGTTGGCGATGTAGAGGGGGTTGCCGGAAGGATGCAGGACGAACAGCTCCGGGTCCGATCCGGACGGCAGGTCCTTCACGAATTCCAGGGTCCGGGCGTCGTAGACCTGCACCCGGTTATCGTCGCTGGCGCAAACCAATAACCATCGATGGTCCTTCGACAGGGTGATGCCGCGCGGGCGCTGGCCGACCTTGACGGTCTTGACCACTTCGAGCGTCGTGCTGTCGATGACGCTGACCGTGTTGTCCTTCTCGTTGGAGATATAGACGGTGTAAGCGCTCGCCGGCGTAGGGATGAGCAGTGAGGCCGCCAGCCCCAGGGCCGGCACAATGCTCCTGTGAAATATGCGCATGCGCATAACCCGTTCGGCGGCGTCTTTCCGTTTCAAGGCGCGTAAGCCCGGCAAGTACTCTCCGGCTTGTCGATGCCGAGCGTATCGAGCTCGGTGAATTGGTGCAGGAAGGCCGGTTGCGGCGAGACCGTCACCGGCAGCTTTGCGGTCGCAATCAGGATCGGCTGGCGCAGCTGCCCATCCCACGGGCGATAGCTGAGCTTGCGTCCCTTGAAGGCGGCGAGGTCGAAATCGGCCGACTTCAGGTGTGCGATCATGTCTGCAGGTCCCGTCGACCTGGCGCGCGCCGCCGCCTCGCCGATCGAGCGGACTGCGACCCAAGCATCATAATCGAGCGGCCGCATGGCGCGATTGGCAAGTCGTCGAAAGCGGTTCTGCAATTGGGTCGCGCCCCACTGCTCGAGCGCCGGATGCCAGCTGGTGGGCGTGAGCCCCTGCGTCCCCGCCACCGGCCGCGCGTCCCAGGTGCGGTATGGGAGGTACTCGCCGAACACGCCGCTTTCATCGGCGACGACCGCCACGTCATAGGCCGGGACACTCTGGGTCAACGTCGCCATCTGCTCCTGGATTTGCTCATGTCCGCCGTCGGCGCGCCGGCTGCCGACTTCATACTTGACCGGGCGCTCCTCGACGATCTTCGCCCCGAACCGCTTTGCGGCGCGCCGCAGCGCCTCGGCGTAGGCCGCATCGCCGGGCTCGACCCCGTGCAGCAGGAACCAGCGCTTCCAGCGCTTCCAGGCGAGATACTGCGCCAACCCATCGGCCAGCATGGCGCGCGACGGCGCCGTGTGCACGACATTCGCACGGCAATCCCGCTCGCGCAGCCGATCGTCGCTTGCGCCGGCATTGAAGATCAGCGCGTCTCGGCCCTTGAGCCGATCGGCAAGCGCGATCACCGTCTGCGGACCGGTGTCGGCAACGATGAAGGAAACGCCCGCTTCGACACGCTTTTCCACTTCGGATACCAGCTCCTGGGGGTTTCCGCTCTGGACGACGTCGAGCGTGAACTCCTGCTTGAGGAACCGGCCGGTGGTGTTGTTGTCGTCGATAGCGAGCCGTGCACCGGCAACGCCGTCGTCCGGCGGCGGCATGTCAAGAAGCGAGAGCGGCGGCGGCACGGTGTGCGTCTCGCGGGCGAGCACGATCGCTATCCGTTGAATCTGGCTCGCAGCGGGCGCGCCTTCGCGGGTCGCCGGCTGATGGCCGGCGACGTTCGGCGCAAGGCACAACTGCGCCGCAACCGTCACCACGATGAGGGACGAGAGCCGCACAATGCCGCAGGCGGAGCTGCGGTGCTGGTGGCTGTTCCGGCCCATCCATGAACTCCGGAGTGGCTCGGGAGCCGCCGAACGGCAGCCCCTGCGCGCCGGTGGGGAAGCGCGAGGTTCAGTAAAGGACCACGCTCCTGATGCTCTTGCCCTCATGCATCAGGTCGAAGCCCTTGTTGATGTCCGGGAGCGGCATGGTGTGCGTGATCATCGGATCGATCTCGATCTTGCCGTCCATGTACCAGTCGACGATCTTCGGCACGTCGGTACGGCCGCGCGCGCCGCCGAAGGCCGTGCCCTTCCAGACCCGCCCGGTCACCAGCTGGAACGGACGCGTCGCGATTTCCGCGCCGGACGGGGCGACGCCGATAATGATGGATTGGCCCCAACCCCGATGGGAGGCCTCCAGCGCCTGGCGCATCACCGTGACGTTGCCGGTGCAGTCGAAGGTGTAGTCGGCGCCGCCGATCTGGTCCGTGCCGCGCTTCGTCATGTTGACGAGATGCGCGACCACATCGCTGCCAACCTCTTGCGGATTGACGAAGTGCGTCATGCCGAAGCGCTCGCCCCATTCTTTCTTGGTATTGTTGATGTCGACGCCGATGATCATGTCGGCGCCGGCCAGCCTTAAGCCCTGGATGACATTGAGGCCGATGCCGCCCAGCCCGAATACCACGCACTTGGAGCCGGGCTCCACCTTGGCGGTGTTGAGGACGGCGCCGATACCGGTGGTGACGCCGCAGCCGATGTAGCAGACCTTGTCGAAGGGAGCGTCTTCGCGAATCTTGGCGACGGCGATCTCGGGCAGCACGGTGAAGTTGGAGAACGTCGAGCAGCCCATGTAGTGGTGCAGCTTCTTGCCATCGAGCGAGAAGCGCGAGGTACCGTCCGGCATGACGCCCTGGCCCTGCGTTGCACGGATGGCGGTGCACAGGTTGGTCTTGCGCGACAGGCACGACGGGCATTGCCGGCATTCGGGCGTGTAGAGCGGAATGACGTGGTCGCCCTTCTTCACGCTCGTGACGCCCGGCCCGGCATCGACGACGATGCCGGCGCCCTCGTGGCCGAGGACGGCCGGGAACAGCCCTTCCGGGTCGGCGCCGGAAAGCGTGAATTCATCGGTGTGGCAGATGCCGGTGGCCTTCACCTCGACCAACACCTCGCCGGCCTTCGGTCCGTCGAGGTCGACCTCCATCACCTGCAGCGGCTTGCCCTTCTCCAATGCGACGGCGGCACGGGTTTTCATGGCAATTTCCCTCCTCGTCATCGTGGTTGGCGCGACTTGACGGCGGACGCATCACCGAGACTCGCCGCCGGCAGTGAACCCGAGAAGCGCGGCTAGGACGGCCGGTGTAACGGCAATTATCCTCGCTGACGTGCCGGCAATGGCAATAGGCCCGGCACGTTCCGTGCGCCTTCGCAAGTTCCCTTTTTGGAAAAAACCTCTAGTATCGACGGAACAAAACTTGACTGAAATCGAGCCTTCTCGCAAGAGCGCGGCCGGAAGACCACTCGAAGGTCTTCGGCCGAACCACCTCACGAGAAGGTGACTGTCCTGCGCGGCGCGGCAACGGCGCCGGTACCAATTGTGGGAGGACATACCATGGCGAGCATCTCAATTCATCCGGCGGTGGACAACGGCGTAAAGCCCGGTTCGCCGAGCTTCACGGGCGGAACGCTCGTGTGCAAATGCACGAGCAACCCGGTCGAGGTCAGCATCGGAAGCCAGAGCGCGTACAATCACGTGTGCGGGTGCACCAAATGCTGGAAGCCTGCGGGCGCGCTGTTCTCGCAGGTCGCCGTCGCGCCGCGCGACAAGGTGAAGGTCGCCAAGAACGCGGACAAGCTCAAGGTGGTCGATTCCAACGCGGCCATTCAGCGGCACGCCTGCACCGCGTGCGGCGTCCACATGTACGGCCGCATCGAGAACACCAAGCATCCGTTCTATGGGTTCGATTTCATCCACACGGAGCTTTCCAAGGAGCAGGGCTGGTCGGCTCCCGAATTCGCCGCGTTCGTGTCCTCGATCATCGAGTCGGGCACTCCGCCCGACCAGATGGGAGCGGTCCGGGCGCGGCTGAAGGAGCTGCGTCTCGAGCCCTACGACTGCCTTTCGCCGGCCCTGATGGACGCGATTGCCACCCACGCCGCCAAGGCATCGGGAGCGCTTAAGAACTGATCCCGGTTCGTACGGCCTCGCACATCGGCGCAGAGGAAACTGAGGACGCCGCGCAGCCGAACGCCCTGTCACAGGCGGCGGCAAAAGCGTGCTCGCTCGGAAGCATTTCCGTTGCCGCCTGGCATCATCGGCAAGTAGCGGTTAACCAACCGGCGCAATGCAAGAGTTTATCTAATCGGGTTGAGCCGGCCTTAACTTCGGCCGCCTAGCCTTCGGGTCAAGGGGTCGTGAGCGTCAAACTCGTCCTCGTTGCCGCCTGCGCCCTCGTCGACGCCGACGGACGCGTGCTGATCGCACAGCGCCCGGCCGGCAAGGCGATGGCGGGCTTGTGGGAGTTCCCCGGCGGCAAGGTCGAGAACGGCGAACGGCCCGAGGATACGCTCATCCGCGAGCTCGAGGAGGAACTGGGGATCGTCGTCAGCGAACCGTGCCTTGCACCGCTGACCTTCGCGAGCCATGCCTATCCCGACTTTCACCTGCTGATGCCGCTCTATGTCTGCAGGCGCTGGGAGGGGACGGTAACGGCCCGCGAACATGCAAGGCTCGCCTGGGTCCGGCCCAACCGGCTCAGGGACTATCCCATGCCGCCGGCCGACGAGCCGCTGGTGTCGCATCTCGCCGCGCTGCTGTGAGGCACGGGCAAGGAATTCGGGTGGGCTTGAAAAGGAGGCCAAGATGTTTCGTTCCGATCCAGCCGCCCTGATTGGCCGCTTCCTGGACGATACCGGCGGCGCCACGGCCATCGAGTACGCGCTCATCGCGGCGGGTATCGGGGCGACGGTCGCCGGCGCCGTCTGGAGCCTGGGCGGCGAGGTCAAGACCACCCTCTACGACAAGCTTGCCTCGATGTTCTAAAGCGGCGCCGAACTCTGTTCGCTGCCCCTCCGCCGAGGTAGACTCTCGAGCCTGGACTGCGGTCCGCCGCCGGCCTGGTTCGGGAGGACAGCATGAGCTTCTTCACGCAACAACTCGGCATCTACGCGAGCTACCATCGCGATGCGCGCAACCGCGCGACCCATTTCGTCGGTATTCCGGCAATCGTGTTCTCGTTGCTTGTGCCGCTCGCCCTGTGGCGCTTCCGGTTTTTCGGCCTGGACGCGTCGGCCGCCTGGATCGTCGCTATCGTGGCCCTTGCCGGCTGGATCGCGCTCGACCTGACGATCGGCGTAGCGATGATCGTCGTGATCGTGCCGATGCTGGTCATCGCCGAGTGGATCGCGACGAGCTTCGGCGCGACCGCCGCGTGGATCGTCTTTGCGGTCCTGTTCATCGGCGGCTGGATTTTCCAGCTCGTCGGCCATGCATGGGAGGGACGGCGTCCGGCGCTCGCCGACAACCTGTTCCAGGCCTTCGTCGGCCCGATGTTCATCATGGCGGAAGTGCTCATCGCGCTCGGCCTAAAGCAGGAGCTCAAGGCCGTCGTGGACGAAGGCTCGCCCAAGGCCGCCGCTTAGCTCACCATCAGCGGCGTGAGCGCGCGCTTGAGCGCGTCGGGCAGGGGAACGGGCCGCCGCGTCGCCCGCGCGACGTAGACGTGGACGAAATGCCCCTGGGCCGCGGCGTGCGCCGCCTCTCCCCGAAACAGGCCGATCTCGTAGCGCACGGAGCTTCCCCCGATCCGCGCCACCCGCAAGCCGGCTTGTAGGATTTCCGGGAAGCTCACCGCCTCGAAATAGTTGCACTTGGTTTCGACCACGAGGCCGATCACCGCGCCCGCCATCGGGTCGAGCGCACCGCGGTCGATGAGGTAGCCGTTCACCACGGTGTCGAAGAACGAATAGTAGTGGACGTTGTTGATATGGCCGTACACGTCGTTGTCCATCCAGCGGGTCGGGATGGTGAGGAAATGCCGGTAGGCGGAACGCAGTTCGGGCCGCGGGCGGTCCGTCATGTTCATCGCCCCGCCTTTTCGCCCGCCGGAATTTCCCGCGTGCCGAGCGCATCGGCGAGGCGGCGCTTGGCGGAACCGGGGAGAAGCGGCTTCTGCTGGCGCTCATGCGGCGCCCAGCCGGACAGCCACACGATCTCGAAGGTGGCGCGGATGCGGCCGTCCGCATCGGCAAAGCGCGCCGCGTAGACCTCGGCCATGCGCATCAGCGTCGCACGCTTGAGCGGCACGCGGCGGCGCTCGGTGAGGGCGTTCGTCGCCCCCATGCGGCGCAGGTCATCCATCAGGGCGAACGGCGAGGCATAGCGCACGACAAGGCGGTCGACGTCGGTGACCGGCAGCGCGAAGCCCGCGCGCTGCAGCAGCGCGCCGATATCGCGCAGGTCGGCGAACGGCGCTACGCGCGGCGAGACGCCGCCCTCGATCTCGGCTTCCGCTGCGGCGAACGATTGGCGCAGCTCGGTCAGGGTGTCGCCACCGATCAGCGCCGCCAGGAACAGGCCATCGGGCTTGAGCGCGCGCCGGATCTGCACCAGGGTTCCCGGCAGATCGTTGACGAACTGCAGCGCAAGGGCGGAGACGACGAGGTCGAGGGATGCGTCCCTGAACGGCAGCGCCTCCTCGTCGGCGACGACGTCGAGCCCCGAACGCTCGCCTAGGCGACCGGCCGTCGCATCGACCGCGACCACCGTGCCGACCGACTCCGTCGCTGCCAGCTTGCGGGCAACCGCGTCGGTCGGCGTGCCGAGATCGACCGCCAAGTCGAAGCGCCGCACGACCGTCGCGAGCCGGTCGGCGAGATCGTCGGCGGTGCGGTCGATCAGGAACGTCGCCGGCCCGAGCGCCGCCGCGCGGCGGCGCCGCGCGCGCAGGAGAGGACGGTCGAAAAGCAGCGGACTCGGCATCGCTCGCCGGATGAAGGTTGAGCACGGGTGAAGTCGGCAGTAGCTTTATCCGGTGGACTCCGCAACAACGAGCGAGCCGAGCCGAGCCCCCCGCGCCGCGCGAGTGGGGCACGTCCTGCGCGCGGCATTTCGTCCCTTTCTCGACGTCGCCCTGCCGCCGCTGTGCCCGGCCTGCCGCGAGCCGCTCGGCGCTGCCGGCGGCCTTTGCGCGTCGTGCTGGTCGCGGCTGTCCTTCATCACGCGGCCCTATTGCGAGCAGCTCGGAATCCCGTTCGCCTATGATCCGGGGCCGGGCATCCTGTCGATGCAGGCGATCGCCGATCCGCCCGCTTATGCGCGCGCGCGGGCGGCGGTTCGTTTCGACGACGTGGCGCGCGCGCTCGTTCATGCCCTGAAATACGGGGACCGGCTCGACCTCGCGCCGATGCTCGCCCGGTGGATGGGAAACGCCGGGCGCGAGCTTCTTGCCGAAGCCGATGCGCTCGTTCCGGTGCCGCTGCACTGGCGCCGCCTGTGGGCGCGGCGCTTCAACCAGTCGGCCGCGCTCGCCACCGCCATCGCGGCGGACGTCCACGTGCCGGTGACCACGGCCCTGAAGCGCATCCGGGCGACGCCGCAGCAGGTCGGCCTGTCGAAATCGGAACGCGCGCAGAACGTCCAGGGCGCCTTTCGGGTTCCGGCGGCGGCCAAGGCCGAGGTCGCGGGACGCCGGCTCATCCTCGTCGATGACGTGCTCACCTCGGGCGCAACCGCCGACACTTGCACCCGCGCGCTGCTGCGGGCAGGCGCCGCCCACGTCGACGTTCTGGTCTTCGCGCGGGTTGTTGACGCCGTGCGGGCACCCATATAGTCGGGTGCTGCCGAACACGCGGGACCACGATGGCGCCAGTCGAGATCTACACGCGCGAATTCTGCTACTATTGCCAATCGGCGAAGGAATTGCTCAACCGCAAGGGAGTTGCCTTCACCGAGATCGACATCACGGGCAAACCGGAGCGCCGCGTCGAGATGATCAACCGCGCCCATGACCGCACGACGGTGCCGCAGATCTTCGTCGGCGCGACCCACGTGGGCGGCTGCGACGATCTCTATGCGCTCGAAGCAGCCGGGCGGCTCGATCCGCTGCTCGCCGCCCGCGAGGAACAGCCGGCATGACTTCCGTCGGCGAGACATCGGCGTTTCGCGTCGGCCTGATCGCGCTGCGTTCGGGCCGCACGCCGAGCGACAATCTCGCCGCCGCGACCCGGCTGATCGAACAAGCCAAGCATGGCGGCGCCGACTACGTGCTCACCCCCGAAATGACCAACGTCATGGAGATCGATCGCGAGCGGCTGTTCGCGGCGATCGTTGCGGAAGAGCAGGACGCCACGCTCGCCGCCTTCCGCGAGCTTGCGCGGGCGCTCGGTCTCTATCTCCATGTCGGCTCGCTCGCCGTCAAGGTGTCGTCCGACAAGGCGGCCAACCGCTCGTTCCTGATCGACCGGCACGGCGAGGTCGTCGCACGCTACGACAAGATCCACATGTTCGACGTCGACCTCAAGGGCGGCGAGAGCTACCGCGAGTCGCGCAATTTCCGCGCCGGCGATCTCGCGGTGGTGACCGACCTGCCGTGGGGCCGGCTCGGCCTCACCATCTGCTA
>WNGA01002131.1_pt1 | contig 31825 bp, 25 predicted proteins | sample 5400061 | NCBI WGS metagenome assembly WNGA01 (sample SAMN13153366, study PRJNA577476) | soil metagenome | isolation source: 100 cm soil or saprolite under grassland replicate 2 | place: USA:California | collected 2016-06-15 | reverse complement strand
GGCGTGCATCGATCCGCGAAGCTCGGGTCCGCACTTCACCGGGTGGCGGCACGCGCCGGCCGTGTCCGCCGAGGCGCCGGCGACGGTTGAGCCGTCCACCTGGATGGCTCGCATCGGATGGCGGCTCGCGGGCGGAGCTTTGCGGGTCGAGGAACACCCGGCCAGGGCGCCTCGGCCCCACCCGATCTTGTTTCGGCGGATGTTGCCCACCGCGGGGCGGCCAACTTGAACCGGGCGGGTGTGGCTTCGGCGCGGGCCACTTGCGCCCCCTCAGCCGACCCCTAGTGACCTCGTCCCTGCGTTGCGACCTCGTTCCATTGTCTGTCATCATCCGGGACCATGACATCCGTCCTGCTCCTGCTCGCGCTCGGTCTCGCCCCCGCGCCCGCGGCGCCGCCCGCCGCGCCTAAACCGACGGCCGCGCTCTACGAGCGGCTCGGCGGCCAGCCGGCGATCGGCGCGGTGGTCGACGAGTTTCTCAAGCGAGTCGCCCTCGACAAGCGCATCAATGCCCGGTTCATCAACACCGATTTCACGGCGCTGCGGATCAATCTGGTCGACTTCGTGTGCGCCGCGACTGGCGGACCGTGCCGATACGGCGGGCGGGACATGCAGGTCGCACACGCGGGCCTGCAGGTGGTCGAGGGGGAATTCGTCGCGCTGGTCGAGGACCTGGCCGGCGCGCTCGCCGCGCTCCACGTTCCCAAGCCCGAGCAGGGCGAGCTGCTCGGCGCGCTCGCGCCGCTCAAGCCCAAGATCGTCGCGCCCCCGCCGGCGGCCGCGGCCGAGCACGATCCCGCGCTCGTGGCCACGGCTCGAGAGCGGGTCGCGGCGCTACGCGCGGCCGGCAAGGTCGAAGCCGCGGACCTGGTCGAGGCGGCGGTCGCGGCGCGCGTCCGCGGCCAGCGATCCTACGCGGAAGCGGTCTACAGCGCGGCGGAACGGCTGGCCGACCCGGGCAAGGATTTGGCTGGGCTCGAGCCGCTGTTCCGGGCGGGCGGCCCCGAGCGGATCGTCACGCCGCTGCGCACGATGGCCAAGGACACACCGCCGCAGCCGAAGGGTGCCGCGGGCGGCTCTGAAGAGGACGCCCCCGACCCACGCCCGAGACGGGCGAGTCTGTCGGGACGCGTGCGGATCGCGGGGAAGGACTCGGAGGCCGCCTCGAGCTTGGTCATGTTGACGCCGGACGGCGGCCGCGCTCGCCCGCGGTCACCCAAGCGACGGATCATCGAACAGCGCGGCCGCCAGTTCGCCCCGCGGCTGCTCGCCATACCGGTCGGCTCCACGGTCGCGTTTCCCAACTTCGATCCCGTCTTCCACAACGTCTACTCCGTGTCGCCCGCGCGCTCGTTCGACCTCGGCATCTACAAGAACGGCGAGGCGCGCGAGGTGACGTTCAGCAAGGAGGGAGTCATCCACATCGCTTGCAACCTTCACGCAGACATGGCCGCCAGCCTGGTCGTCGTCGGCGCGCCCCACTACGCGGTGAGCGACGCGAGCGGTCGGTTCCGGTTCCGAAGCCTCGCGCCGGGGCGCTACACGTTGAAGAGTGTCTCCGATCGCACCCCCGAGTCCCTCTCGCGAGTCATCGACATCAAGCCGGGCGCCAACGAGATCACCCTCGACCTTCCCGCCGCTTCCGCCGGTGCCGGCACCGACAAGTTCGGCGCGCCGCGCTGATCTGCATGTGCGGGGGCGGGTCAACGGCGACCGATGAGCGTTTTGTCGCCGCCGCCGAGCTGCGTGGCCAGCGTGATTCCCTCGAACCCGTAACGCTCGCGGATCCGGTCCACGACCGCGCCCGCCTTCTCGTGGTGATCGAACAGCGACAGTTGCTCGAACACGCCGAGGTTCGACAGTTGGACGCCGAGCAGCCGGATGGGGAGCGGGCGCGTGCGCGCCGCCGCCAGCATCTGCTTGAGGATCGGGTAGAGCTCCAGCTCGGAGCTGGTGGCCGCGAAAGTGCGCGATCGGGTCAGCGTGTGGAAGTCGGCGTAGCGCAGCTTGAGGGTCACGGTGCGCGCCTTGATTCGGCGCTTACGCGCGCGCCAGCACACCCGCTCGGTCAGACCGCACAGCACCGATTCGATCGTGGCCGGGTCGCGAACGTCTTCACGGAACGTCCTTTCGTTCGAGATGCTGCCGACCGTCTCGCCCTCGGGATCGTGCTCAGAGAACGCCGGGCGTTCTCGGCCGAGCGCTCCCGACCCGCGTCCTTGGACGCCCGCTTGAATCGACGCCGCCCAGGCGCCGAAGATCTTGCGCAGCTCGGCGAGCGGCGCCGCGGCAACGTCGCCCAGCGTCGCGTAGCCGGCCGCGTGCAGCTTGCTCTCGGCGACCGGACCGATGCCGGGAAACGATCGCACGGGCAGCGGCGCGAGCACCGCCGGTTCGACCCCGGCCGGGACCAGCATCACCCCGCGCGGCTTGGCGAGGCTCGACGCGACCTTGGCCACCACCCGGCTGGTGGCGATGCCGGCGCTCGCGGGCAGGCCCAGCTCGCGGTCGATGGCGGCGGTCAGATCGAAGACCGCGCGCGCGATCGCGGCGTCGCCGTTTTCGTCGCCGGGGCGCTCGTACAAGCGCTCGCAGCCGGAGAAGTCGAGGAACATCTCGTCGATGCTCGCCACCTGGACGACCGGCGAGCTGCGCCGGGCGATGTCGCGAACCCGCTCGGCGTAGCTGCCGTAGCTGTCGCCGCGGGTGGGCAGATAGATCGCGTCCGGTGCCAGCTTGCCCGCTTCGATGAGCGACATGCCCGACTTCACGCCCAGCCGGCGTACCTCGTAGCTGGCGGCGGTCACCACGCCGCGCGTGCCCGGCTGCCCGCCGACCACGACCGGCTTGCCCTCGAGCGTCGGATCGAGCACGCGTTCGACCGAGACGAAGAACGTGTCCAGATCGAGGCAGCAGATGCGCGGTTCCGGCAATGGCCCCGCGCGCGCCACCTCCGCCGCCGTTGCCATGCCCACCACGGTAGCATGACTGAATGTATGTTCAGTTATGAATCGAAATCAGTTGCGGCTGTGTTCCCGGTGGCGCGTGATCAGGTCGTGCACAACCGGGGATCGTCAATGGTGATGCGAAACCGACGTCTGTCCCTCACGTCGTTAGGTTCTAGGGCGGTTTGGCTTGCCGCGGCAGCGCTCGTGGCCTGCGCGGGTTGTCAGGGTGGTGGCGGTGGAGGTAGCGCAAGCGCGGGGACCTCCGCGGGCGGGTCGACCGGAGGGGCCGGAACCGGCGTCGCCAGCGGCGGCGTGACGGGCGCGAGTGGCGCGACAGGCGCGGGCGGCGTGACCGGCGCGGGCGGCGTGACCGGCGCGAGCGGCGATATCGGTACGGGCGGTGGTCCCGGCGGAGGCGGCTCGCTCGGGACCGGCGGCACCAGCAGCAGCGGTGGAACCACCGGCGTGGGTGGCGCAGCCGGCGCGAGCGGCGGCCGGGGCGGCACGACCGCGAGCGGTGGTGTTGGCGGCCGCGGTGGCGCGACCGGCGCGGGTGGGGTTGCGGGCGCGGGCGGCCGGGGCGGCACGACCGCGGGCGGTGGCGCCGGCGGCGGGGCCGGTGGCACGTCGAGCACGTGCCCTCCCGCCATTCCACCAACCGGCGGTACGCGCTACTGCTCGAACTCCAAGGGCACCGCGCCAGGCGGGTACTCCTATGAGCTCTGGGCGGAGGGCAGCGGGACGGGATGCATGACCGTCTATCGCAGCGATGCCAAGTTCAGCGCCAACTGGACCAACGTCGAGGACTTCCTGGCCCGCATGGGTCTGCAGTTCGACCGGACCAAGACCCCGTCGCAGATCGGAACCATCTCAGCCGACTTTGTCGAGACGAAAACCGGCGGCAGCGGATTGACCTACGTCGGGATCTACGGGTGGACGCTCAGCCCGCTGCGCGAGTACTACATTCTCGACGACTGGGCGGACACGAAGCCCGCGGGTACGGCGTCCGACGGGACGCCTCGGACCCACGTCGGCATGATCACCGTCGACGGCGACAGCTACGACGTGTGGAAGAAGACGCGAGAGAACAAACCCAACATCACGGGCACCAACCAGACCTTCGATCAGTATTTCAGCATCCGGCAGACGGCTCGCCAGTGTGGACACATTTCGATCTCCGAACACTTCTCGAAGTGGACCAGCCTGGGTCTGCAGCTCGGGAATTTGGTCGAGGCCACCCTGCTCGTCGAGGCTCAGGACAACAGCGGCACCGTCGACTTCACCACCGCCACCGTCGTCGTCAAATGAACGCGACGTTGTTTCAGCGGTAGGCGATCGCGACGGCGTCGAGCAGGCTGGCGGCGACGGCGCCGGCGATCAGTCCCTTGACGTGGGCGCACTCGATGCCGGAGCACTCGTAGGAATTGCTCTGCAGGCCGATGCTGGCCCCCAGCAGGGGGAACACGACCCGCGCGGCGAGACTGAGCAAGCCGCGCACGGGCTTTCGCTGGGCCAGGTGCACGGCGGGCGCGCCGCCCAGGTAGATGCCCGCGCTCGCGCCCTGGCTCGCGTACGCCCACTCCGTGTTCCTCTCCGACCGCGCGGCGAGCGCAAGCCCGAGCGCGAGCGCGTCCGCCGTGAACGTTTGCCACCCGTACCACCGCGCCAACAAGGGCTCTGGCGCCGCCGGTTCACCCGCGATGCCGCCATCGTCGCCGTGAGCGGCGCGCGCGGCAGGAAAGCCGACGAGCTCGTGCGCGAGCGCAACTCCGAAGAACACGGGCGCGCGAATGTCACCGCGGTGGCTCGAGTCGCAGGGTCCTTCGAATGTGCCAGTGCCGCCCTCGACGTACCAGCAGGTTGGTTCGTTGACGATGTAGCCCAGGCCGGCGAACGCGCGCAGGTCGACCGAGGCGGCCGGGCGATACTCCACCGACAGCTCGGCGTTCACGCGGACGGCGGGCCACCAGCGGTAGTCGGTGCTCGCCCCCGACGTCGATACCGTCTGGATGAGGGTGCCGAACGACATACCGCCGCCGGCGGCGACCGCCCATCTCGCGGCCAACGGGTAGCGGTAACGCGAAGCGATCATCTTCTGGGTGTAAGTGCCGAAGCTCGCCTCGTACGAAAAACCGATGCCCGCGGACAGCGCGAGCTCCCGGAACAGGGACAGGTCCAGCGCCAGCCCGTAGTACCCAAGCGGCATCGCGCGTCCCGCCTGGGCTTCGAGCCGCAACGAACGTCCCTCGAAGGGGTCCGGCTCGGCCGCGCGCGCGACGGTTGGGAACCCGAGCGCCGTGACCGCGATGCAGGCGATCGCGCCGGCCGCGCGGGACGTCCAGATCATCTTCGGCTGCCCGGCATCATCATCCCCTGATTCAACCGTCCTCGCGTTGCTCCTGGATGTCCTGCAGCAGCAGCGCCTCGCTGGCCATCTTGAGCAGCGTGTAAACCTGCCGGGGGTCGCCGCGGCGATAGCCGGCATACGTCTCGGCGATCCGGTCGGCGACGAAGCGGCAGTAGAGAACGCCGATGTTGGCGTCGAGGCCGCGGCCATACCCTTGCTGCACGCGCTCGATGAACTCGCGCGCGGTATTGGGAATGAGGGGTTCGAGCTCCTGCTGCGCCTGGCGGACGGCGTGCGCGCCGCCGGGGCCGCGCGCGGCCGCCACGATCAAGTTTTGAATCAAGCCAATCAGGATCTCCGTCGACCCGCGTCGAAGTGGATCGTCCACCACCGTCCTGACCTGGGCGAGCAGTGCCGCCGCTTGCGCCGCGGCGGCATCCTCCGCCGACGTGTGTCCGTCGTGCGGGGTCGCGTCGTCCGGATCCAAGGCCACGGGTCGAGGCTATACCATCCGTCTCGCGGGTGGCGCTGGTGCGCGCGACGTCGCTGCGCGATCATGCGACATGCCTTGTCCCACTTCGGCTCACGTCTGGTGGTGGGCCGTGATCCTGTCCGCGTGCGCGGGGTCTGGTGAGCCGGGCGGCGGGAGCGCGACGGGGGGCGTCGGGGGAGCAGTGGCCGGCGGGCGGGGCGGAAGCGCGGCCGGCGGCATCGGTGGCGGCGCTTCCGGTACGGGCGGCGGGGCGCCGAATGGCGGCGCTTCGGGCGGCGGAGGATCGAGCGCCGCCGGTGGACGCGCGGGAGGCGCAGCGGGGACTGACGGAGGCGGCGGCGCGGGCGCGATGGCCGGCACCGGGGGAAGCGGCACCGGAAGTGGTGGCATCGCGGGCGGCGCGGGCGCGATGGCCGGGATCGGCGGGGGAGGCCGCACGGGAGGGGGAGGCACCGCGGTCGCCGGCGCGGGTGGGGGCTCCGGCGCGGGCGGGCTTGCGGGTGCGGGCGGCGCGGGTGTGGGTGGCACGGGCGGATGCATGGCGGGACCGGTGGGCACCATCTCCGGCGCGCTCGCAACCGGCGTCGCGTTCCTGGATACCGCGGGCGAACGCGTGAATGCGCACGGCGGTGGCGTCATCAAGGTGGGCGACACGTTCTACCTGCACGGCATGTATTTCCTCAGCACCACCACCGACAACAACTTCGTCGGATTCTCGATGTACTCGTCCCGGGATCTCGCGGCCTGGAAAAACGAGGGGCTCATCCTGCCCCGTCAGGCGAACGGTGAGCTGGGGCCGAACCGAAAGGGCGAACGGCCCCACATCATTCGATGCCCAACCACCGGCGAGTTCGTGCTGTACGCGCACGCGGCCTCCGAGGACTACCAGACCGACAAGGAAATCGTGTACGCGACTTCGTCGACCGTGAACGGTCAGTATGCGTACAAGGGGCCGCTCAAGAATGCGAGCGGCACCATCATCGCGCGCAGCGACATGAGCGCGTACGCGGACGAGACGGGGGCGTACGTCCTGACCGAGAGCTCGCACGTCTTCACGTTGGCCAACGACTGCAAAAGTTGGGTCTCCGACAAGTCGTATTCGGTCATCAACGGTGACTCGGGCGGTTCGGAATCACCCACCGTCTTCCGGGCGGGCACCACCTACTACTGGATAGGTTCGTACAAGACCGGCTGGCGAGCCAACAACAACTTCTATTCGACGGCGCCGTCGATGAGCGGACCGTGGACCTACCAGGGATATCTGGCTCCGGTGACCGATCCCGCCGACAACATCTCGCCCGAACGGACGTGGCTGTCGCAAAGCACGTGGGTTCAGCCCGTCACCGGCTGCAACGGCACGGTCTACGTGTATTGGGGCGATCACTGGGATGGCACCGAGAGCACCGCCGCTCCCGGCCGTCGCAACTACCTCGCAACCTATGTCGTCCAGCCGCTGGTGTTGAGCGGCATCAAGATCTCGCTGCCTACCTACAAGACCACGTGGAAGATCGACGTGGGCGCCGGCACTTGGTCACCGTGAGCCGGCGCGGACGCTAGGTCGGCGCGGCCGTGAAGGCGCGGTAGCAGAGGCCGCCGGCGCGAAGCTGGTCGTAGATCGCGGTGCCGCGCACGGCGGCGAACTGTTGGAAGACGCCGGCGAGAGGACGGTCGACGAGGCGCGAGATCAGCGAGCGCTTGCGATCGTCGTCGGCGTCGAGCGCGGCGACGACGCCAGGCGTGAGGTCGCGCTCGGCCTCGATGCGGAAACCGGCCGCCGCGAGCTGCGCGCGCCAGCCCTCGACCTCGTCGCGCGGGCGGAAGTCGGCGTACAGAAAGCGGCCGTCCCGTCGGAGCACGCGCTTCACCTCGGCGAAGAAGTCCGCGATGCGGCCGTAACAGTGCGACGACTCGACGTTGAGGACGGCGTCGAACGACGCGCCGCCGAACGGCAGCTGCTCGGCGTCACCGACCTCGAACGAGAGCCCTGGGACGGTGAAGTGCGCGCGGCAGAGCGCCACGGCGCGCGGCGATCGGTCGACCGCCACCAGCCGCGCCGGTGCGTGATGGCGCGCCACGAACGCGGCGCCGCCGCCGCGCCCGCAACCGACCTCGAGCACCTCGCGGCCCCCGAGCGGCGCGCTGCCCACCACCGCGTCGTAGAGCTGAATGCAGGATCGGTCGCCTTCGTCTTCGGGCGACAACGCGAGCGGCGCCTCGGCGCGGTAGCCGTAGTTCATGAACGTCCACGACGGGTCGCGATACCGGCGCGCGAGAAACTGGTACCACGTCCGCCACAGCCACCGCTTGGTGGTGGGCGAGCGGCTCGCGGCGGAAACCAAACGGGCGGTCAACACCGTCCATCGATACCACGCCGGCGCCGCGCTGGTCGGGCGACGTGCGGTCATTTACGTCACGCTGGTCGTCACTTTCACGCGTCACGGTTCGAGATCGGACGAGGCGAGGGTGTGCAACCTTCTGCACAGCCCGGCGCCGCGCCCGCGGCGGCGCGGGGTTTCGAGGTGTGTAGGTGGGCAAGCGCACGTGCGGTCCGCGGCTTGCAAACTGCGCCGACAAACAAGGAGAGCAGGACATGCGTAAAGCGACGACGGGGAAGAGCGAGAAGCGCATCGGTGTGGGAATCACCGCGGCGCTGGCGGCGGTTCTGGTCGCGCCCCCCGCGCACGCGGCGCCGGAGGCGACGGCGGCGACGAACCTGGTTCCGGCGACCCCGAACAAGCTGGCGCTGGTGGTCGGGCTGGCTTCGCCGTGGGGCGAGCTCGGCGTCTCTTACCAGCGAGAGCTCACCCGCTCGTTCGTCATCGAGACGGGCGTTGGCATCGGCCCGACCGGCCTGCAGACGATGCTGCTCCCGAAGCTGCTCATCGGCTCCGGCGGCACACGCCTCTATCTGGAGGCCGGGCCCTCGTTGACCATCGGCGATCGCGCCGGGGGCGCGGGGATGTGGGCGACGGGTGAGATCGGTTTCGAGAGCTCGTTCGGCGACTGGGCCTTCAGCCTGGGTGGCGGCGCGGGCATCCTGGTCGCCGGCGCGATTCAGTCACCGATTTGCTTCGACGCTTGCTCGACGCGGCCGCCGGGGATTTGGCTGCCCGAGATCCGGTCGACCATCGGCCGCCGGTTCTAGCCACCCGCGGATCGACGTCATGGTCGCGCGGACGGGTACTTGATCGTCGCCGGGTCGACCGCTGGTGGCGGGGCGTTGCTCAAGGCATTCGACGTGAACGTCAGCTCCGTCTTCGCGATCGCGACGCTCTCGATGTAGTCGTGCAGCGTGCGGCTGTAGTTGACGACGGCCGGGTCGGGCGCCGGGTAGTCGAGGGTCGGCTTGTCGATGGCGTACAGCACGAGCGCGTAGGTGTCGGTCACCAGCGTCGACGGGTCCGCGCTCGGGTTCGAGTTCGGGCAAGGCGGGAAATAGCCAAACTGGTTGCGGTTCGCCCACTGCCTGGCGCCCGGCACCTCGGGCGGAAACTCCATGTCGCCCATCCCGGTTGGGATCTCGTGCGCGATGTTGGTCGGGATGTCCCAGATGACCCAGTGGAACGCGCGATTGAGAATCGCGGGATCGTTCTTGGCGATGATGGCCGTGTCCTCGAGGACGATCGCGTAGCTCTTGGCCGCGGCCGGACCGTCGGTCCAGCTGAGCTCCGGGTTGTTGCCCGACGCGAACGCGTTGCCGTCGCAGGTGTACTCCGCGGGTATCGCGGCGCCGTTCGCGAACGCGGGCGATGTGATCGCCCAAGCCGCCGTCGAGCTCCCGCCCTCCCCGCCGGCGCCGGTCGTCCCCGCGCTGTCCCCACCAGCGCCGGTCGTTCCCGCGGCGCCGGTCGTTCCCGCGGCGCCAGTCGTTCCCGCGGCGCCAGTCGTTCCCGCGGCGCCAGTCGTTCCCGCGGCGCCGGTCGTTCCCGCGGCGCCGGTCGTTCCCGCGGCGCCAGTGTTGTCGTTCGCGCCGCCGCTGCTGCAGCTCATCAGGCCGAGCGCAAGAACCGTGTGAAGGCCAGCTTTCCAAACTGTGCGGTCGAGCATGGGAGTCTCCTGTTTGTCCGGGAATTCGCCATGCGCGGACGGGCCAGGGCGGGTCGGTCGACCCCCCAAATGGGCGCAAAGCGCCAATTCCATTGGTTCGTAAACATGAAACCGCCGTACAATTTCGACGATTGCAGCGAGTCCCGGCGAAGGCTCGCTTGCGGCGGCGCGCGCGGTCCACAAGCGCCACCAGGCCGCCGTCGAGGCGGGCTTCGACGTACCGCTGACGTTCGGCGGCGCCTACCCCTCGCTCCGAATCAAGCGGGCGATCACGTACAGCAAGGCCCTGCTGTTCATCGATCGGCTGCGCCAGGGGAGTGGGTGTTTTCTCGCTGAGGGGTACGTCGCCGAGATCGTCTGGCGTCGCGGCCAACGGCCGGCGCCGCAGGGAAACCGAGTGTGATATTTTCCCGGCTGGTGAGCAGCGCCGCAGATCGCGTCGTAGGGCTCGGTCAATCGACCGTGGAGCAGCTTGGCGTCGGCCCGCGGTCGTCCGAGGCCATCGTCGAGCTACCCACGTTCAGCATCCAGAGCGGCGGGGCGGTCGGGACCGCGCTGGCGACGGTGGCCGCCCTGGGCGGACAAGCTCGCTATTTCGGTCGGGTTTCGGACGACGAGTTCGGGTCGATCATCCTGCGGGGCTTGAAGGCGTTCGGGGTCGACGTGACGCCGGTGCTGATCGAGCCGGGCCGGGTCTCCCCGACCTCGTTCATCCTGGTCGACGAGCGCACCGGCCGCCGCCTGGTGCGTTTCACCCGCGGCAGCGTGACCCCGCTCGAGCCGGGGGAGCTGCCGCGCAACCTGCTCGACGACACGCGTCTTCTGCTGGTGGACGGTCGCAACCCGCCAGTTCACATCGCGGCCGCCGAGCGCGCCAAGGCGCTCGGAATCAGCGTGCTGCTGGACGCGCGCCGGCTCGGGACCGGGATGGGGGAGCTCATCGACCTGGCCGACATCGTGATCGGCAACGAGCGCTTCGCGGCCGAGTTCTCGCACACCTCGGACATGAAGCGCAGCCTGGTCGAGCTGACCAAGATGGGGCCGCGCATCGCAGTCATCACGCTGGGCGAGGAGGGCGCGATCGCGCTCGAAGGCGAGACGCTGGTGCGCCAGCCCGCGCTGCCGATCGAGGTCTACGACACGACCGGCGCGAGCGAGGTGTTCCGCGGCGCGTTCATCTTCGGCCAGCTGCAGGCCTGGCCGCTCGATAAGTGCCTCCCGTTCGCCAACGCCGCCGCCGCGCTCAACTGCCGCCATTTGGGCGGCGTGGGCGGTATCCCCTCGTTCGCCGAGGTGATGTTGGCGGCGGGATTGTCGGGGTAGCCGGAGAGCGCTTACTTCGGCCCGCCGGACTTGGGCTCGGACCCGCGGCGGCCGGGGGCGCCGGCGGCGGCGTAGAAGGCTTCGGCGACGTTGGCGGCGGTGCCCCAGCGGGACTTGGACCAGCTGCTCTCGTAGGCGTAGAGCAGGCCGAGCACGCCGCGCATCGAGCGCAGCGCGATCGGGCGGTCGGCGGCGACGTCCTTCTGCTCGCGCGGGTCGGCGAGCTCGTCGTAGAGCTCCATGCGCCCGGGGCCGCGGTGGACCAGGCGGTAGCGCTCGACTTTGAGGCCGCGCGCGACCTGACCGTCGACGGTGAGCGCGGCGCGTGGGCGGGCGGGGGTCTCGTCGAACGCGAGCGGCACGAGGGTCGTGCCCTGGACGCCGGGGCCGGGGTCCACGCCAGCGAGGTCGAGCAGCGTCGCGAACACGTCCATCGCTTCGACGTCGGCGTGGACGACGTGACCCTTGGGGAGGAGGCCCGGCGCGCGCACGATGAGCGGCACGTGCACCAGCTCCTGATACACGGTGTCGCCGTGACCGACGCTGCCGTGCTCGTAGAACTGGTCGCCGTGATCGGACACCACGATGACCGCCGACTTGTCGTAGATGCCCATCGTCTTGAGGTCGGCGATGAAGGTCGCGAACGCGGCGTCGCTCTGCGAGATTTCGGCGTCGTGCAGCGCCTCGAGGTAGGCCTTGTCGGTGTCGTTGATCTTCAGCTTCCCGCCCTTGATGAGGCCGAGCTGCACGCCCGACAGCGACATCTTGATTGGGCCGCCGTACGGCTTGTCCCAGTACTTGGCCAGGAACTCCTTCTTGGGCGTGTACGCGACGTGGGGCTCGATGGTGGCGAGGTAGAGGAACTGCTTCTTGGCGACGAGCGGTGTTAGCCAGGTCTTGGCCGTTTTCCACAGGTACTCGGAGCCGTTGGGCAGCGACTCGCGGATGAAGTTGCGGTTGATGTCCCAGCCGCGGTCGAAGCCCCACTTGGACGAGATGTAGCCGTTCGACGAGAACATGCCGGTCTTGTAGCCGGCCTTCTTGAGCGCCTCGGCGGCGAACGGCACGTCTTTCGACAGCTTCGCCTCGTGGGCGGTCGCCTTGTGTACCGTCGGGTAAACGCCGGTGAGGATCGACGCGTGCGAGGGCAGCGACCACGTCCCGGGAACTTGCGCCCATTCGAACCGGGTCGCGTCGGCGGCGAACGCGTCGTAGTTGGGGGTCACGACCCGACTCTTGGGGTTCCAGGCGCGCAGCTTGTCGGCGCGCAGCGTGTCCACCATCCACACGAAGATGTGGTCGAAGCGTGGGGACGGCGACGGCGGCGGCGTCACCGCGGGTACGTCGACGACGATGCGGGGATCCGCCCAGGCGACTTCGGCGCCCTCGGCGACGAGATCGACACGCGCGGCGTGGCTGCCGGCGGCGCCCAGGTCGGCGGCCGCGTTCGTCCAGCCGGCGCCGGCGGCGGCCTGGTAAACCTCGCGGGTCTCCTGGTTGTCGACCGCGACCCGGACCCGGACTTTGCCGCCGGCCGCAGCCGCGCTGTGGCCGAACGCGAGCCGGGCGCCCTTCGGCAGCTGCAGGTAGAACGACACCCGCGACGCGGTGCCACCTGGAACGATGGCGCGGCGGCGCGCCCCGCCGCGGTCGACTTCCTTGATGGCGGCGGCTGCGAGATCGTCGCGCGGTGGCCCGAGCGCGCCGGGCGCGAACGCGATCTGCGTGAGCGCGGCGGCGGCGCGCTTGGTGCCGATGTTGACGGCGGTCTTGAACGTCATCCGCACGCGGTTGTCGCCCGGGCGCAGCAACGACGACGAGACGCTCACGTCGTAGCGCTTGCGCGCGGTGCCCACGTCCAGCGTGCCCACCGGCTTCTCGTTGACGAACAGCGAGACCTTCTGCGCCGGCGCGAGCGCGCGCAGCGTCAGCGACAGCGTGCTGTCGGCCATCTCGCCGGTGACGTCGGCGTCGACGGGCAGGAACACCAGCGCGGACAGGCCGGCGACCCATGCGGCCGGTTGGCCCTCGTCCTTCTCGCCCAGGTACCACGACGTCTTCCAGCCGCCATCGACGTACTTGAGGAAATCGAGCGAGCCGGCGTCCACGACCAGGCGGCCGTCGCGGCGCGAGACAGCGTGCACGCGGTTGGCGAGCAGGTCGATCGCGGTCCGCGCCCCGGGCGTGTCGGCGACGGGCGTGGGGGGCTGGGCGGGCGCGGGCCCGGCTTGTGTGGGCGCCGCGGGCGCGGGCGCGGCTTGGGCGGGCGCGGCGGGCGTGGCTTGAGCGGGCGCAGCCTGCACGGGGGCGTCGACCCCTGGCGGCTTCCCTCCTGAGCCGCCGCAGCTCACGAGCAGGAACGCGACCGCCGAGGCCAGGCGTGTCAGGGGCCGCGGGAGCGTCGAGGTGGACGACGGGGGCAAGTGCTCCGCAATTAAGCGCGACGCCAGGGCGGCGTCAACAAGATGCTGCGAGAAGCAGCGGCAAGGGCGTTGGTCTAACTGAACGCCCCTGCCGCTACCACCGCCCGCGGACGCTACCGCCGCCGGCGGGCCGGGCGCAGCCGGCGCGCGACGCCCACGAGCGCGAGCAGGAGGATCGCCCCCGCCGAAGCGCCGGGCGCGACGTTGCAGCCGCAGCCGCCCGTGACGCTATCGTTCTGCGCCCGGATCGATTTGTCGATGATGGGACGGTTGTCGATCGGCGTGTGGCCGGCGCCCGCCTCCGCGCGCTCGAACGCGACCGAGAGCGACGGGGTCGCGTCGAGCGCGCCGCGGTCAATCACGCACTGCTTGTTGCGCGAGAACCAGACGTCGCCGCCGCTTTCGGGCAGCTCCAACCGGATCGGCGCCTCGCAGAACGTGTAGTACTGCTGCCCGCACATGACGTGCGCGGTGGCGGTGTGCACGTTCGGCACGCCGGGCAGGTCCGGGTTGTAGGTGAACTCTGGGTCTTTGGTCATCTCTTCGGGCGAGATGTAGGTCGCGAGCCGGGTGAGATACGAGTGGCCGTCGATGAGCGTCTGGCCCGTCTGAAGCGGATCCACGACCTTCAGCTTGATTTCGGCGGTCGCCTTGACCGGGTCGAAGGGCGCGAACAACGACTGGTACTGCGCCCAGTACGTCGCGTTGCCGTTGTAGAACTGCGACTCGGTCACGCCCATGTCCTTGAGCGCCTGGGGCAAGGGGATGTACGCGCGCAGGATGGGAAGCGTGGGCCCGTACTGGAGCAGGTTCTGATTGAGGATCTGCTGCAAGAACGTGGGCGGCGTCGTCGCCGCCTGCAGCGCCGGCAGGTTGATGAGCGCGTTCGGCCACAGCTGGGCGCTGAGGATTTTTGCCGGGCCCGCGTACTCGGCGATGAACGCGTTGCCGCCGGCCTCGTTCGCGGCGGCCTTGACCATCGCGGTGTAGTTCGACCCGTTGCTGAGCCAGTCGATCTTCGCCTGGTTGAGCAGAATCTCGAAGTAGTTGGTCGGCACCGCGCGGTGCTCGCCCAACACCCACAGGTTGATCTGCAGGTCCGCCTGCGCCGCGATCGCGGTCAGCTTCAGCGGTACGCAGGGGACCTCGCCCGCGAACTTGAGCACGATGGGCTGGATCGCGCCGGTGGTTTGGCCCGACTGCAGCTTCACCGCGACGAAGTGCTTGTGGAGCGCGACGTAGTCCTCGATGATTCCCTTGGCCGCGTCGCCGACGAAGTATCCGTTGTCGGCGAGCCACGTCAGGAGCGCCGCGCTGCTGGTCGAGCTGATGACCGCCGCGTCGTAGGGCCCGACGTCGCCGCGGAACGAGACGGTGACGCCGGGCGGTGAGACGGTGCCGCCCGTGCCGGCGGTGCCGGTGGCGTTGCCGGCGCCGGTCGGGAAGCCTTGGTCGGTGACCCCGCGGCTCCCGTCCTGCTTGCAGACGCCGTCGGTCACCCAGTTGGCGCTGTACCTCGGCTGGGTAAGCGACGACGCGACCGTGAAGATCCGGTCGGTGCCGACGCTGAGCTGCGGCACCGCGTCGACCGGGATGACCCACGAGAACTTGGTTGCCTCGCCCCCGTAGAGGATCTGGATGTACGCGGTCACCATTGTCGTGCCGGTGCCCGGGTTGTCGACCGCGAACACGATGTTCTCGCCGGTCTGCGCGACCGGGAGCGGCGCGAACGGATCGGGGGGCGGCGAGTTGCAGAACAGACCGCCGCATGCCTCGGCGGGACGCGCGCCCGCCGCCAGCGCCAACAGACCGGCCGTGACGCCGGCCGCCCACAATCCCAGCTTGGCTCGTTGCATCGTGTTCTCCTTGTTCCGGCTCCCGCTCATTTGTAGATGACTCGAATGCGTTCGTTGTGCGTGTCGGCGACGTAGAGGTTGCCGTCAGCGTCGAGCGCGATGCCGCCCGGGCGATCGAGCCGCGCTTCGTTTGCGGGGCCGCCGTCGCCCGCGAACCCGCTCTGGCCGCACCTCCCCGCTAGCGTCGCGATGATGCCGTCGGACCGCACCACGCGGATGCAGCTGTTCGCGGTGTCGGCGATGTAGAGCGATCCGTCGGGCCCGGCGGCGACGTCGGCGAGGCCGTTCAGCGTCGCCTCGGTGGCGGGTACACCCTCGCCGGTCGCGCCGAGCTGGCCGTTACCGGCGACGGTGGTGATGATGCCGGCGGTGTCGATCTTGCGCACCCGGACGTTCAGGGTGTCGGCGATGAACACGTTGCCCTGCGCGTCGACGTCGATGCGCCCGGCGGGCCGCGCCGATTGCGCGCTCGCCGCCGAGGTCACGAACTGCACGAACGCGGCCTCGGCCGGGCCGCCGTCGCCGAGCGCCGGGCACGCCGTCTGATCCAGGCACGGGCCGACGCCGGCGAAGGTGGAAATGGTTCCGGTCGCGTGGTCGACCTTGCGCAGCCGGTCGTTGGCCTGGTCGGCGATGATCATGTCGCCGGCGGGATCGAACACGGCGGCGACCGGTAGGTTCAGCGCCGCCGCGGCGGCCGGGCCGCCGTCGCCCGCGAAGCCGCGCGCGCCGCTGCCGCAGGTGTCGAGGATCTCCCCGGTGGCGAGATCGACGGTCTTGATTCGGCTGTTGTGCCAGGCGGCGATCACCAGGTGTCCGGCGGCGTCGAACGTCACCTGCGTCGGGTGGTTGAGGCGGTCGGTCGCGGGATCGTCGGCCGCCGGCCCGAGCTCGCCGATGCCGGCGACGATCCGCAACGTCCCGTCGGTGTCGCGTACCCGGATGCGGTGGTTGTTCCAGTCGACGATGTAGAGCCGGCCGTCGGGCGCGACGGTGACGTCCTGGGGGAGGTAAAGCCGGGTCGCCAGCGCCGCGAGACCGTCGGCGCCGTCGCCGGCGATCCCCGTCCCCGCGACGGTGCAGATGGCGCCGCTCGCGGCGTCACACGCGACGACGGGCGGATCGCCCTCGTTGCCGCAGCCGGCGCCGAGCAGCGCGAGCGCGACCAAGGTAGGTACGCTCGCGGTGGTCGTGATTCGCGTCGCGGTGCACATCACGGCGTCACCATCCGGACCCGGTTGTTGAAGGTGTCGGCGATGTAGAGGTTGCCGGCGGTGTCGACCGCGATCCCGAACGGCCGCCACAGCGACGCTTGCGCCGGAGGCCCGCCGTCGCCGGCGAACGTCGTTTCGCCGTTTCCCACCATGGTCGTGATCACACCGGTCGCGAGGTCGACGGCGCGCACCCGGTGGTTGTCGGTGTCGGCGATGTAGAGCCGTCCGTCCGTTCCAAACGCGGCGTCACGCGGGTAGTTGAGGGACGCCTCGACCGCGGGCCCGTCGTCACCCGAGAACCCGGCGGTGCCGTTGCCGGCGACGGTCGTGATGACGTTGGCCGCGAAGTCGATGCGGCGCACGCGGTGGTTCTCGGTGTCGACCACGTACAGCCGGCCGTCGCCGTCGAGCGCGAGGCCGCCGCCCGGCTCGGGGTTGTCGATTGGCTTCTGGAACGAGAACAGCGCCGCCGCCGGCGGGCCGTCGTCGCCAGCGAACCCCGCCATCGCGCCGCCCGCCACGGTTTCGATCACCGGCGGGTTGGCCGCCGAGATGCGGCGGATGCGCCAGTTCTTGGCGTCGAGCACATACATGACGCCGCTCGGGTCGACGACCACCGCCTTGGGCTGGTTGAGCAGCGCCGCGAGCGCGGCCCCCCCGTCGCCTTTGAACCCAGGGCCGGCGCCGCTCACCACTTCGACGTAGCCGGTGCCGGGATCCAGCCGCCGCAGCTTGTGGTTGTGCCAGGCGGCCAGGAGCACCCCGCCGTCGGGCGCGAACGCGACGTCGGTGGGATGGTTGAGGTTGCAGGCGGTGCCGAGCACACCAGGCGCGATGCGCTCGTCGCCGGCATCGGGGCCATCGCCGATCTCGTCGCTGCCGATCACGGTCTCGAACCTGCCGTTCGCGTTCACCCGCCGCACGCGGTGGTTCTGCCAGTCGAGCACGTAGGCGCGCTGGTCGGGTGCGGGCGCGATCGCGAGATCGGTGGGCCAATAAAGCGAAGCCACCCGGCGATCGAGCCCGTCACCCCGGAACGCAGGGTCGCCGTCGCCCGCCCAGGTGCAGATCGTCCCCGACCGGCAGGGCGGGGGCGAAAGCGGCTCCGACCCGCAGGCGCCCAGGAACCCGAGAAGGAACGCGAGGCTCGCCAGCAGCGCAAATCGGGGCATCTCTGTCGCGATCGGATGGGAAGGCACGCCCGGGCCAGACGCAAGACACGGACCAGCAGGGGACGGGGGCGGAACCGCTTGTAATTCGTGGTTTCGGGTGCCGCCGCCCTCTCGGATTCTTGATGGTATGGCCCCGGGCCTCATGAATATCGACAAAGGGGCTGACATGGATGTCCTGACCAGCGGGTCACGAGGGTCGACATCGTACGGCGTTCAGGCTGGCTGGCGGCTTGCTTCCTCCGGGCGGTCCATGAGGCGGGATCGTGGACGTTGGTTGGAGATGGGGCTCGCGACCGCGCTCGCGGCGCTTGTCGTGTCGCTGGCGGCGCCGGGTTCGGCGCGCGCGTGCGGTGGGTTCTTCTGCAATCGCCCGCCGCCTGACGGCACGCTGCCGATCGCTCAGGCGGCCGAGAACGTCCTGTTCGTGATGGACACCGATCCCACAACCGGCGCCAAGCGGGTCGAGGCGCACGTTCAGATCCTCTACACCGGGCCCGCCAGCCAGTTCTCGTGGATCGTTCCCGTCACCGCGGTGCCCACGGTGGACGTCGGCTGGGACATCCTGTTCGACCGCATCGAGCCACCGACGCGACCGTCGTTTCAGGTGAGCTACCAGATCGAGGGCAGCTGCTCGGACCTGGGCGCGCCCGGGTGTGGCGAGGTGGACGCGAAATCGACGGGCGGCAACGGCGGGGGGCCAGGCGGCGGTTCGGCAGGCGCGCCCTCGGTGGAGATCGTGGCTCGGGGCAGCGTAGGGCCCTTCGACTACGTCGTCGTACGCTCGGAGGACGGCGCCACGCTGCGGACGTGGCTCGATGGCAACGGCTACTTCGTGTCGGACGACGCCGCCCGCATCGTCGACGAGTACGTCGCGGGCGGGTTTTCGTTCGTCGCGGTCAAGCTGCAAGCGGGGCAGGACACGTCGGCGATTCGCCCCATCGTTCTGCGCATGACGTCGCCCGAGGCGTGCCTGCCGCTCAAGCTGACCGCGATCGCCACGACCCCGGACCTGCGCATCAACGTCTGGGTGCTGGCAGACGCGCGCGCGGTGCCCATCAACTACACCGAGGTCGGCATCAACTTGGCCAAGCTAGACTGGTTCGGGTTCGGAAAAAACTACGACCAGCTGATCAAGGAGGCGGCCAACGAAGCGCACGGCAACGCGTTCGCGGTCGAGTACGCGCGCGGCGGCCGCGCCGGGGTGCCGTGGTTCACGGTGAGCACCCAGGGCCGCGCGACGCTCGCGAGCGCCGCGGATCCGGCGGTCGCGATGTCCGCGCTGAACCTGATGGGCCTGCAGCCGACGGGCGCGGTCTTGCTGGTGTTGCGCAAGCACATCCCGCTTCCCGCCGAGCTCGCCATGCGCGGGATCAGCGAGGCGATCTTCTACACGAACCTGTCGAACTTCTGGTCGAACAGTCGGTCGGCGTTCGCGCCTTTCGACGCGGCCGCGTTCGCCGCCGATCTCGAGGCCAGCGTGCTCGCGCCCATGGACACGTTGCGGCCGACGTTCGAGCGCGTGCCGTACCTGACGCGGCTGGCGACGTTCATCTCGGCCGAAGAGATGACCCGCGATCCGCTGTTCGTGCCCAATCCGTCGCTGCCAGAGCTGGCGCCCGCGCACATGGCGATCGCGCACCTGATGTGCGGCGACGAGGACTACGCCTCGTGCAGCGCGCCGGTGCGACTGGAGCTGGAGGACGGGCGCGACGTCTTGTTCGCGTCGGCCGGCGCGTGCGGTGCGTTCGACCGCGGCCAGCTGGACCAGATGCCGTCGTCGGACGTCGGCTTCACGCGCGACGCGGACGGCGAGGGCACGCTCGAGCTCGACAACCGGGAGGAGATCAAGAAGGCTGTCTCGCGCCAAAACGCGGCGGTGAGTGCCTCGATGAACGGCTGTGGCTGCGCGCTCCGCGGCCGCGGCCGTGGCCGCACCATGTTTGGATTCGTCGCGCTCGGCCTGCTCGCGCTCAGCTTCCGGCGCCGGTCATCGCGTCGACGGTAGCGTTCCGCCGTTCAAGGAATCGCGGGCGTCGTCCCGGTGAGGAACGAGGTCAAAAACGCATCCCAGTCGGCCCCCGCTGTGTCGACCTTGCTGGCGACGAAATGGCCATCGGAACCCGACGGCGGCGTGTACTGGAACAGCGCTGCCGTGCGCTTGACGCCGTCGCCGCCGGTCAGGTTGGCGGATACGGGGCGGGCGATGGGGGTGACGTCGTAGGCCTCGACCAAGGGCCCGACCGGCGGCACGCCCAACGAGCGCGCGTTGGCCTCGAGCGTCGACTTGGGCGTGTACGTGTCGCCCTTGCCCCACGACATGTAGAGGTGTTTGGACGCCATTCCGGCCGGCGGTTTGGTGACGATGCGCGGGTTGTAGTTGAGCGGATCCGAACGTTCGAAGTAGCTCTGGAAAATGGTCAGCACCGGGTGCTCGGCGTCGAGCGGCTCGCCGATGAGGTACGCCATGCCCGCGCCGATGTTCACCGGCATCGTCTTGTCGAGCAGCGACTTCGTCAGATAGGCACCCGCGCCCGAGAACACCGCGGCGCCGGCCACCGCGGTCGACGCGATCGCGAGCTCGCCCGAGGTGCTGCCCTGCGAGTGGCCGTAGAACGCGACCCGCGCCGGATTGAACATCACGGCGGCGGCGGTCGGCGATCCGGACGCGGGGATTCCGGTCGCGGCGATCCGCAGCGCCTGCAGGATGTCGACAGCGCCTTGCAGGAAGTTGTCGCGCGCGGCGCGCGGGTTGAGCGGGTTGAACACGAGGTCGTCCGGCTTCTTGGTCGAGGTGCCCCGGCGCGCCCCGTGCTCGACGCCGTCGAAGCCGAACACCACCGCCGCGCCGGCGCCGTCCGACAGCCTGGCCGCGGTGCCGTCGGCGATGAACGAGCGCATCGAGCCGCCGGTGCCGTGGTGGTAGACGACCAGTGGCCAGCCGCCCGCGGGCGCGGGGACGAGCTTGGGGATCGTGAGCGCGAAGCAGACGTCTTCGGTGCGCACCGGCACGGGCATGCCGCCGGTCTCGACGATCTGACCGCCGTCCTCGGGCCTTTCGTAGGGCGCGGTGCCGGTCTGGTAGATGGGGACGGTCAACTTGCCGTGGAGCTCGTCGTAGGCGGCGCTGGGGGTGCCGCACGCGCGGTCGGGCGTTCCGTCGTCGCACGGCGAGGTCGTGCCCGCCGAGCACGACGTCAGCTGCTTGAGCACAGGCGCGGGTTGGGTCGCGAGGTTCGCCGCCAGCCGGGTCATGTGGCCGGGCGCATCCTGCACCGTGAACACCGCCGCCGCCGCGACGGCGGGCGCCATCGTGCCCTGCTGGGTCAGCCATGCGCGCAACGCCGCGTAGCGGTCCCACGCCAGGCCGAGCGGCGCTTCGGTCGGTCGGGTGGCGCCGAGCGCCGCGGCGAGGTCGGCGTCGACGACCGGCGTTGCCCCGGTCTCGGACTTGAGGCCGGTGGTGATGATGGCCGCGTAGCTGTGTTTGGGCTCGAGCGGCTCTTCCGTCACGCTGTGGATGACGATCGTATGCGCGCAGGCGTACTTGTTACGGCCGTTATAGGTGACCCAACCGCGCGACTGGGCGACGCCGGTTGTGAGGTCGATGAGCTGCACGTTTTCGCCGGTGGCGGTGGCGTAGTCGATGTTGTTCGAGAACCGAAAGGTGATGGCGCCGTTGGCACCGAAGCCATCGAAGTCGGCGGTCCAGCGGTCGACGTAGAGTTGGACCAGATCCACCCCGAGCGGCGTCGGCCCCGGCTTGGGGAAGTCGGAGATGTCGAGCGCGCCCGCGGCGCTCACGCGGATGTCATTCGGGAACGGCAGCCGGAAGAAGTCCTTGGGTGGCTGGCCGGGGCGAGGCACCTCGAAGTAGGCGCGGAAGTCGCCGTCGTCGGCACAGGTAACCCCGGCAAACGGCGGGAACGCGACCATGGGCGACGCGCAGTGGCCGTTCGGGGCGCAGAGCAGGCCCGACACGCAGTCGGCGCCCGCGGTGCAGGCGCCACCGATGTCCACGGTCCCGCCCGCGGCGCAGGTGCCAAAGAATCCGTCGAGGTTGCAGCGCAGCGGCGGTTTGCAGGCGGCGTCGCCCACGCAAGCGCCACCGGTGTCGACGCTGCCGCCCGGTAGGCACTTGCCGGTCAGCCCATCGCACGCGAGACCGCCGCCGCAGTCGCGCGTCGCCGAGCACGGGCTCCCCATCCCCCCGGCACCCGGTTTCCGGCACGTGCCCGCGACGCAGACCTGGCCGCCCGAGCAGTCCGTGGCGACCGAACACAGGCTGCCGCCGCCCCCGCCGCCCCCGGATCCCTTGCCGCACCCAGCGGCGATCCAAACCACCGAGGTGAAGCCGACCAGCACACGCGCCAGGCGATTCGTCATTGGGCCCACATTGTATAGAACGCGAAGCCGGCCCGGAATTCACGACCCGCCCGGTCCGGATCTATTCATGACGTCACATCTTGGCGGTCGCGGGGCGCGGTGTTCGCGCCGACGCCTCAGCAGGAAACGATCATCGCCGATTCAACCTGGCGGTCGACGCGTGACCCGTCCAGCCGGTTCACGCGACCCTTGGTAGCTGGTCGGGATCGCGTCGCTTCCGTCGGAGCTCATCGGATCGCGGGAGTGCCCAAACTTGAAATCGGCGATGATCGTTCGCGGGATGTGGGAGCGTACAGGGTGCCCGCGGGGAAGCCCTAGGCACGGGCGGTGGCGCCCGTCAGCGGCATACCGCGTCGATGCAGGCGGCGGTCGCGGTGCAGTCGGTTGCGGCGCTGCACATCGGGGCGGCCTCGCCCGGGGTCACGCAGTAGCCGGCGTGGCAAACCACGGCGTCGCCGCAGAAACAGCAGTCACCGTCGCTGCCGCACGACGTTCGGCAGGCGCCGTTGACGCAGGACTGGCCGGACGGGCACTGGCTGTTGGCGCGGCAGGCGGGCTGTGGCCCGTGGTCGGCGGTGCAAACGCCGTCCGTGCATCGGTCGCCGGCCGGACAGTTGACGTCGGTGGTGCAAATCGAATGGCAATGGCCGTTGACGCAACTGCCGCCGCCGCAGTCGGCGGCGAGGACACACTGGCCACCGCCGACCGGATCGGGCACGCAGAAGCCGGCGGTGCACACGTCGCCGGTGCCGCAGCTCGCGGTGGTCGTGCAGGGACGTTCGCACGCGCCGTTGAGGCAGCGGGCGCCGGTGCCACACTCGCTGTTCCAGCGGCACTGGGGCGGCCGCGTGGGCAGCGCGTGACAACGGCCGTCCACACAACACTGGCCCGCGCCGCAGTCCGCGGTCGTGCGGCACGCAGATACGTTTCCGGTGCCGCCCGTGCCCGGGGCGCCCCCGACGCCGTTCACGCCGGCGGCGCCGGTCGTGCCCGAGGTTCCGATGGTTCCCGCGGCTCCCGTCGCGCCGGCGACGCCGGTCGTTCCGCCCTTGCCGGTCGTGCCGGCGGCACCGGTCGTTCCGCCCTTGCCGGTCGCGCCGGCGGCGCCGGTCGTTCCGCCCTTGCCGGTGGTCCCGGCGGCACCGGACCCGTCGCCTGTCCCCGGTCGGGTCGCGTCGGTTCCAGCGTCGCAGCTCCCGCCGGTCGCGCCGGCGCCGGTAGATCCCGGGTGACCCGTGCGCGAGCCCACGCCCGAGTACGAGCCTCCGCCCGAACAGTAAGGATCGTCCTCGCAGCCGTCGCCGGGGTGTAGGACGCAGCCGGCGAAAGTCGCCGAGGTAAGAAGCGAGCACGCAATCGCGAGGAAACCAGTCGGAACGAAGCGCGGGTTGAGCATGGGAAGTCTTCCTTTCGCCGGCGCTCGCTCGCAATCTCCACGCCACGAATCCGGTGTGTGATCGGCGCGACCAGGATTCATTCATTCCCGCGAAATCTCGGCACCTGTCGCGCGCGATCCCAACCGCGCGCGTGTGATCGATCTCATCGCGCGCGCACCCTCGTGACCTGCGTTCACAGCCGCGCGTGTGCCGGCCGCGCCCGAGCGATGGCGAGTCTCCGAGCGGGGAGGAAAATCCGATGCGCTCCGCAGCAGAATGCGGGCCCGCCGCGCGTCAGCGGATCAATGTCGTGGCGGCGGCGACCGCGCCGCCGAGCACCCCGGTGAGCACGGAGTCGCGCACGATGCCGCGGGCCACGTCCCGGCTGGCGGCCGCGTCCTCGGGCAGCGCGGGGACGGTGGAAAGATCGTCCCCCTCGAAAACGCCTTCACCGGCGCGCACCACGCAGGTCATGCGGTGTGCCTGAAAAAGATAGACAGCCGCGAACGCGGCGGGGACGCCGACCAGTGGCACGCGTACGAACCACGGCAGCGCGAACGCGATCGAGGCGCCCAGGCTCGCCACCGAGACGATGGCCAGCCCCACGCCCATCCGCCGGCGATTGTCGGCGCCGGTCGCCGAGATGTTGGGTTTGACGTCGGGCATCGCTTCGCCCCTCTGCAACATAGCGCATCGCCCCCTTGCCGGCCGTCGGGCAACCCCGCAACATGCGCCCGAGGTGAACGACCCCGACGTCGTCGTGATCGGATCGGGCCCGAACGGGCTCTGCGCCGCGAACGAGCTCGCGCGCCGCGGGTACGGCGTGCTCCTGCTGGAGGCGAACCCGCGCCGGTTCGGGGGCGCGCTGGGTAGCGGCGCGCTGACGCTGCCCGGATTCACGCACGATCTGGGGGCGGGGTTCTTCCCGTTCCGGCGCGTGAGCCCGGCGTTTCACGAGCTCGGGCTCGCCGACGCGGGCATCGAATGGGCGCACGGCAGGTACGAGACTTGCCACCCGGCGCTGGACGGCAGCGTCGCGTGCATCGGGCGAGGCGCCGCGGCCGAGACCGCGCCGTTCGGCGGCACGCGCGACGCCGAGCGCTTCCGCGAGCTGGTGCGGTTCCATACCGGCATCGAGCGCCACCTGCTGGCGGCGCTGCTGGGGCCGTTCCCGACCCTCGGGCCGCTGCTGCGGCTCGGGGCCGGCGGTCTGCTGCGGGTGATCGGGATGTTCGCGCGCAGCGGGCGGGCGCTGGCCCGGCGGCTGTTCGAGAGCGAGGCGGCGCGGCGCGTGCTCCCAGCGCTGGCGCTGCACGTCGACGCGGGGCCCGACGACTGGTTCGGGTCGGCACTCGGCTATATGTTGGGCCTGTCGGCGGCGACCGACGGCTACGGGTTTCCCCGGGGCGGCGCGCAGCGGATCAGCGACGCGCTGACCGCGATGCTCGAGCGCCGCGGAGGGCGGCTGCAGCTCGGCGCGCGCGTGACCCGGGTGGTGGTGCGGCGCGGGCGCGCGTCCGCGGTGACGCTCGCCGACGGGACCGAGATCGGCGCGCGCCGCGCGATCCTCGCCGACACGTCGGCGGCCGCGCTCTTGCTCGGGATGCTCGACGCGTCGGCGGTGCCGTCGTGGCTGCGCGGGTTCATGCGCCGGTTCCCGCAAGGGTGGGGGACGTTCAAGCTCGACTGGGCGCTGTCGGCGCCGGTGCCGTGGCGGGTCGAGGCCGCGCGCGAGAGCGCGGTCGTGCACGCGGGCGAGAGCATCGACGATCTCGCGCGGTTCACGCGCGAGGTGAGGGCTGGGCTGCTTCCCGAGCGGCCCTACCTGGTGATCGGGCAGCAGAGCCTGTTCGACCCGACGCGCGCCCCCGCGGGCCGGCACACCCTCTACTGCTACACCCACGTGCCGTCGCAGGTAGCGGGCGGTTGGGCGGTCGAGCGCGAGCGGTTCGCGGACACGATCGAGGCGCGCATCGAGGAGCTCGCGCCCGGGTTCCGGGCGACGATCCTCGGCCGCCACATCCTGTCGCCCGTCGATCTCGAGGCCGATAACGCCAACCTCGCGGGCGGGGATCTCGGCGGCGGATCCAACGCCTGGCATCGCCAGCTGCTGTTTCGGCCCGTGTTCCCTTACTTTCGCTACCGCATGCCGGTCGACGGCCTCTACCTCTGCTCGAGCTACACCCACCCGGGCGCGGGTGTGCACGGCATGTGCGGATTCAACGCCGCTCGCATCGCGGCGGCGGACCTCGACCGCGGCGGCGGAGCGCCGTCGGGGCGCGTGCGATGAGCGGCGCGATCGCGTCGAGCGCAGGCCGGCTTTGCCGGCCATAGCTCATTGCGGGAGGTCCGGAACCCTTCGAGGTTCCGGATTGAGTGACCACGTGGTAGCAGATGTCCGTGGGGAACGAAGCGCAGGGACCCGCGAGCCCCCTCGCCACCGCCGAGCCCTGGGATCTCGTGGCGGAGGCGTACGCGGAGGACGCGCTTCCATACTTCGAGTCGTTCTCGCGCGAGGCGCTGCGCCTCGCCGAGCTGCCGGCTGACCCGCACATCGCGGACGTCGCGTGCGGGCCGGGCACGCTTGGTTTGCTCGCCGCCGCGGCGGGCGCGCGGGTGAGCGCGATCGACGTCTCGCCCCGGATGGTGGAGGCGTTCCGCGCGCGCGCGGCGGACGCGGGCCTGACCCAGGTCGTCGACATCCGGCTCGGCGACGGCCAGCAGCTGCCGTTCGAGACCGGCGCGTACGACGGCGCGTTCTCGATGTTCGGGTTGATGTTCTTTCCGGATCGGGTCGCCGGGATGCGCGAGCTCTTGCGGTTGTTGCGGCCGGGCGCGCGCGCGGTGGTGTCGAGCTGGGTCCCGTTCGAGGGCCCGTTCGGCACGCTGTTCGAGGCCGCGCGCGAGGTGCTGCCGGGTCTCCCGATCGCGGGCGGCCGGTTTCCGCTGTCGACCCCCGAGGAGATCCGCGCCGAGCTCTCGGCCGCCGGTTTCCGCGTCGTCAGCGTCGAGACGGTCAGCCAGCAGCTGAACGCCGCTTCGTTCGAGGCGTTCTGGGAGACGATGTTGCGGACCAATGCGCCGCTGGCGTTGATCCGGCATCGGCTCGCCGATCGCTGGGCGACGCTGATGCCCAGGATCCGCGATCGGGTGCACACCGCTCTCGGCGACGGCCCGGTCGTGATCGGGCGCGGCGCGTACCTGGGGATCGGCACCGCATGAGCGCGCCGGCGCGGGTGCAGCCCGGTTCGCGGCGGCCGCTCGGCGGCGTGCGCGCGTGGGCGCGCTCGGCGTCGTGGCGCGACCTGCTGGTCGTCGTGGTCCCCGCGCTCGTGGTGCTGGGCGGCGCGGCCTGGGTCGCGGTGAAGTCGCTGCGCTTCGCGCCCCCGAACACGATCCGGCTCGTGAGTGGCCCCGACGGCAGCGGCTATCGCAATCAGGCCGAGAAGTACAAGAAGATCATCGACCGCCACGGCATCAAGGTCGAGATCCTCCCGTCGCGTGGCGCGCTCGACAACCTCAAGCAGCTGGCGGACAAATCGGCCAAGGTCGACGTCGGTTTCGTTCAGGGCGGGCTGGTGGAGGGCATCGAGTCGTCCGATCTGATGTCGCTCGGCAGCGTGTTCGCGCAGCCGCTCATGGTGTATTGCCGCACCGCCGAGCCGGTCGAGCTGCTGTCGCAGCTGCGCGGCAAGCGGCTGGCGATCGGGCCCGAGGGCAGCGGCACGCGCGTGCTCGCGCTCAAGATCCTGAAGGCGAACGAGCTCGACGGGCCGCCCACGGTGCTGGTCGACCTCGGCGGCGAGGACGCGGCCAAGGCGCTGATGGCGGCGAGCGTCGACGCCGCGTTCCTGATGGGCGACTCGGCCACGCCCCAGGTGATGCGCAGCCTGCGATCGGTCCCGGGGATCGAGCTCGCCAGCTTCCGACAAGCCGAAGGGTATCTGCGCAAGTTCCGGTTTCTGTCCAAGCTGACGCTGCCCGAAGGCGCGATGGATCTCGCGAAGAACTATCCGCCGCGGACGCTGCAGCTCATCGGGCCCACGGTCGAGCTGGTCGCGCGCGCAGATCTGCACCCGGCGCTCTCGGATCTGCTGATCACGGCGGCGCGCGAGATCCACGGCGGGCCCGGGCTGTTCCGCACCGCGGGCGAGTACCCGGCGCCGCTGGCGCGCGATTTCCCGATCAGCCGCGACGCCGAGCGCTACTACAAGTCGGGCGAGCAGTTCCTGTATAAGCGGCTGCCGTTTTGGCTCGCGAGCCTGGTCGACCGGTTGCTGGTCGTGCTGCTGCCGCTCTTGGTGGTGATCGTGCCGGCGACGCGGATTCTGCCCGCGCTGTATCGCTGGCGCGTCCGGTCGCGCATCTACCGCTGGTACGGCGCATTGATGGCGATCGAGCGCGACATGGCGACGCGACACGCGCCCGAGGACCGGGTCCGAATCCTCGAGCGCATCGACGAGATCACCGCCGCGGTGAACGAAATCAAGACGCCGCTGTCGTTCGCCGACCAGCTGTATGTGTTGCGCGACCATGTCGCGGCGGTGCGGCGCCGGCTGCAGCCGTCATGAACGTCCAGCTGTTCGGGACCAAGCGGTGCTCGGAGTCGCGCAAGGCCGAGCGGTTCTTCAAGGAGCGCGGCGTGGTGCTGCACGTGGTCGACCTCGGTGCCAAGCCGATGAGCGCCGGCGAGCTGCGTAACGTCGCGGCGCGGGTGGGCGGCATGGAGGCGCTGATCGATCGCGTGGGCAAACGCTACGTCGAGCGCGGGCTCAAGTACGCTGCGCCCACCGGACCGCGGATCGAACAGATGCTGGCCGACGACGTCTTGCTATTGAAGACGCCCATCGTCCGCAGCGAAGGCCGAGCCACGGTCGGGTACGCGCCAGAAACGTGGCAGGGCTGGATCGACGACGCGCGCAAGCGCTGAGCCTGGCGGGCTTGGATCCGACGGGTGGGCGCGCGCGCACCTTGGGCGATGACGCGCCCACCGCGAGGACGATGTGCGCGTGAGCCGTCGCCGAATCGCCGCGGCTCCCATCTGTAAGGAGCGTTTCGATGACGAGCGAGGGCAAGCCCAACGGCATCCATCAACCGCGTGAAAACTCAGGACGCATCCGCCGCAGCACGCTGGAGCGATTCAACGAAGAGCTGGCGATCCTCGATCGCCCGCTCGAGGACGAGGTCGAGTACTACGACGACATTCCGCCGTCCCCGTGGCCCAAGTGGATCGCGATCGGCGCGGCGATGTTCTTGCTGAGCGGCGCGGCCGGGATCGTGTTCCTTCGCCACAACGCCGCGACGACGCCGGTAGCGGCGATCGCGGTCGCGGCGCCCGCCCCCGCCCCGACGCCCGCGCCCGAGACGCCGATGCCTGGCGCGCCGGGCATTGAAGTTGCGTCGATTCCCGCGCCCGCTGCCGCGGCTCCCGCCCCCGAAGCGCTCGAAGCCGACGTAGCTGGCGACGATGCCGACGATCAAGAAGTCGTCGATGCAATCCCCTCGGATGTGCCGTCGGTTGCGGCGGCGGTTGCTCCCTCGGCGTGGTCGAAGATCGGATCTCAGGCCGGACGCTCGTCCGGACACACAAAACGATCGCGCGTTGCTAGCCACAAGACCATCCAGCGCTCGCGCGCGCGTCACCGCTAGCCGCTCTCGCGCGAAGCGCGAGTGTGCGGCTACTTACTGCAACAATCTCCTAGCGCATCGTTCGGGAGCGCGGCTACGGTTTCAGACGAAGGTCGAGGCCGGGCGCTTCGGTGAGGCGGAGGTCGGCGCCATTGACGACCCATCCGCCGTCGAACGGATCGGCGGCGAGCAGGAACGCGGTGTCGAGATCGACCCAGTCGACGCCGCCCAGCGCCGCGACCACGTGGGCCATCGCGACCAGTCCGACACGGGTCTCGACCATCGCGCCCGCCATCAGCCGCAGCCCGGCGGCGCGCGCGCGGCGGCCGAGCGTCAGCGCCGCCAGCGGCCCGCCCAGCTTGCCGAGCTTCAGGTTCACCCCCTGCGCCGCGCGCCGCGCGAGCAGCCGATCCAGATCGCCGGCGTCGCGGAACGATTCGTCGGCGACCACCGGAACCGACGAGCGCGCCGACACCTCGGCCATGCCGGCGAGATCGTCGGCCGCGCACGGCTGCTCGAAACACTCGATCGCGAGCCCATCAGCGAGCGCGGCGTCCAGCAGCGCGAGCGCTTCGTTGGCGCGGAAGCCGGCGTTCGCGTCGAGTCGGAAGCGCGCGCGCGGGACCTCGGCGGCGACCGCGCGCAGGGACGCGAGATCGTCCCGCCAGTCGCGGCCCACCTTGACCTTGAAGCACGAGAACCCGTCGCGGTGATGGCGCGCGGCGGTGGCGGCCATGCGCTCCGGATCCGAGATCGGTAGCGTGATGTCGGTGGTCAACTCGCGCGTCGCCGAGCCGCCCAGCGCCACGCACAGCGGCACGCCGCGCAGCCGCGCCCACGCGTCTAGCAGCGCCGCCTCGAGCCCCGCGCGCGCGACCCGCGACTCCGGCAGCGCGCGCTCGACCGCATCTCCGATGTCCGACGCGTCCTCGACCCGCGTCCCGGTGAGCGCGCGCGCCGCGCCCGCGAGCAGCTCCAGCGCGTGACGTCGACTCGCCCGGTCGCGATCACGAACGGCTCCCGCAACGGAACCGACAGCGGCTCGACCTCAATCGCGTCGATGATCGCTTCGTCGTGGTCCGCCATCGCGGGCCATCCTACTCGCCGGAGACACGGCGGGGGAGCGGAGACCTCGGGTCTACGGTGTGGTGCGTCGGTCTCTTGAGCCGTCCGCCCCTCCCCAGGTCACCTTGAGACAGAGGGGGAGGTGGGGGGAACCTTGGAAGCGGCGCGCGGCATCGCCAACGCTGTCGGCGAAGATTCGAGCGTGACCTCCGTGGCTGGACCCTCGCTCGTGCGCGAGCGAACGCCCGACATCGAGCGCGGGATGGTGCTCGCGGGCCGCTACCAGATCGAAGAAGTGTTGGGGAAGGGCGGGAGCGGACTGGTCTTGCGAGCCTTCGATCGCGCGGCGCAAATGCTCGTCGCGGTGAAGGTCCTGAAACAGGAGCTCGTTCACGACCCGCGCTGGTCCATGCGGTTCGCGCGCGAGCTGCGACTCGGCCGCATGATCCGTCACCGGAATGTCTGCCGCATCTTCGACATCGGCGAAGGTGACGGTTACCGTTTCCTCACGATGGAGCTCGCGACAGGTGGGACGTTGCGGGACCTGGTGAAGAAGGGCAGTCCCCTGCGGCCGTTCGCGGAACGCCTCGCCGATGCGCGTGCCGCGATTTCGGGACTGTCCGCCATTCACGAGGCCGCTATCGTCCACTGCGACGTCAAGCCCGACAACATGCTGCGCATGGAAGATGGCCGACTCGTATTGTCCGATTTGGGTCTCGCGACCGACGTCTCGGAAGCCGCCGCGGTCACGAGCGTGGTGGGGACGCCCCGCTACATGGCACCGGAGATACGCGCCGGTGAGCCCGCAACCCAAGGCTCCGACGTTTGGGCGTTGGGCATTGCGCTGCACGAGATCTTCTTCGGTAAGCGGCCGGTGGAGCGCGCCTCGAACGGCACGGAGGGATATTCGAAACGTCCGGCACCGCTGACGTCGACCCCGATAGCGCGAGCCATGCTGTCACTGTGTGAAAGCTGCCTGGCCGAGATCCCTGTCGAGCGCCCTGCGAACGCGAACGCCGTCGGCCGCTTGTTCGAAGCGGCCCGTCGTCGATTGCGCGTGCCCAAGTTGCTGTCCGGGAGGCCGGCCGGACCGTGAGACGAACAACACGTTGTCTCCGTCGATGAACCTCCGCTGGTCGACGCCGCTAGCCGCGGTGGCGAGACGCGTCGACGCCGAGGCGTTTCATCAGCCGGTGGAACTGGACGCGGCCGGTGCCGAGGGCGCGGGCGGCCTCGGTGACGTTGCCGCGGGCGGCGGCCAGCGCGTCGTTGAGGCGCTTCTGCATCTCCAGCTCTTCGGCGGTGAGCGGCCGGGGCGGGCGGCCGATCGGGGTCGGCGACGCGGTCGCGGAGTCCAGATCCCCGACGCTGACGAACGTCGGCTCGCCGCTCATCAGGCCGTCCTTGGCCAGCAGCCAGGTCCGCGTGAGCAGCTGCTCGAGCTCGCGGATGTTGAGCGGCCAGGCGTGGGCCATGAGGCCGAGTCCGAGATCCGGGCCGATGCGGGGGCGGTCAGCCTCGGTGACGCCCGCCCTGCGCAGCAGCGCCGC
>WNGA01008557.1_pt1 | contig 31843 bp, 33 predicted proteins | sample 5400061 | NCBI WGS metagenome assembly WNGA01 (sample SAMN13153366, study PRJNA577476) | soil metagenome | isolation source: 100 cm soil or saprolite under grassland replicate 2 | place: USA:California | collected 2016-06-15 | reverse complement strand
CGCGGGCGGGTCGACCACGCCCCGCTCGGCCAGCCACGCCTCGATCTGGCGGGCGCCGACGGTGCCCAGGCGGAGGCGGGCACACCGCGACCGGATGGTCGGCAGCAGGCGGTCCTCATCGTCTGCGCATAGCACGATGACGACGCCGCCGGGCGGTTCTTCGAGCGTCTTGAGGAGGGCGTTCTGGGCGTCCTCGTTCATGCGATGCGCTCGCTCGACGACGGCCACCCGCGCGCCACCTTCGACAGGCAGGAGGGCGAGCTCGGCGACGAGGGCCCTGATGGCGTCGATCCGGACCTGGTCGCCCGGACCCTCGGGAGCGAGTCGGTGGAGATCCGGATGATTGCCGCTGGACACCAGCCGGCAGCCCCGGCAGGTTCTACAGGGCCGATCGGCCGCTACCTGCGCGAGGCAGAGCAACCCGGCCGCGAGGTCCAGGGCGAGCGTCGTCTTGCCGACCGACGGCGGGCCGGCGAGCAGGACCGCGTGCGGCGAACGCCCCTCGATCATCGGCCGGATCGCCGCCAGTGCCGCCGGCTGGCCCCGGGTGAACGGTCCGCTCACGAGGAACCGGTCAGGCCTCTGAGGTGGTCACCGTCGACTTGCGGGTCGTTCGGCGCTTCGGTGCGGTGGCCGTGTCGCCCGACGATTCTTCGGTCGCCGCCTTGGCGTCTGTCGCTGAGGCCGGTGCCGCGGTTCGCGGCCGGGCGGCGCGTCGCTTGGGCGGAGCGTCGTCGGCCCCCTCGGCCACCCCACCCGCCGACGTCTCGGTTGCACTGGCCGCTGCCGTCGTGCTGCGGGCGGTCCGGCGGCGGGTCGTCGACACCGGCGCTGCCACGACGGGCGACTCGCTCGCCGCCGTTGGGCTCTCGGCGGTCTTGCGCGGCCGGCCCGGCCGTCGCTTGGGCGTCGCGTCGGCGGCCGGCTCTGTAACGGCGGCCGCCGACGGCAGCGCCGTTCTGGCTTGCGGGGCGGCGGAAGCGTCGGCCCTGGGCCGTCCCGGGCGTCGGCCCACCGGGCGACCGGCGGCGCTGCCAGCCGGGCCACCGCCTGGACCACCCTTGGCGGCCAACTGGGCGCGCAGGAGCGCCTCGAGCTCCGGCGGCACCTCGCTCCATTGCTCTCCGGGTCGCGGCGCGCCGCCACCCACCTGAGGACCGCGACCGCGGCCACGATCCGGTCGCTCGACCCGATCGTCTCGGTCGGCGGGCCGGCCGTAGCGCTCCTCCCGGCGGCCGCCATCGCGACCACTTCGCGGCGGGCCACCGGTCCGCCCGCTCACGTCTGGGTAGCGGTTGATGCCGCCGCCGCCACCGCGCCCGTATCGTTCGCGGTCGACGGCCGCCGAGTAGCCGCTCCTGGCTCGGCCGCCGCGGCCGCCCACGGGTCCCCCGGCTGGGCCCCTGGTCATGCCGCGCCTTTCGGCGATCAGGTACTCCGGGATCGCCGGCTCGTCGTCGAATTCTTCCTCCGGTGGCAGTGGGGCGCGGCTCGTCGGCTGGCGCGGGACGCCCATCTGCGTGTCCCAGACGGACCCGAACGCGGCCGGCCGAGGCGAACGTCGCGCCGGTGCCGGCTCCTCGACCTGGTCGTCGAGCAGGTCGGGCTCGGCAGCCGGAAGAGCGTCGGTCACGGCCTCGGGCTGCTCGTCGCGGCCGCGGCCCCGGCCCCGTCCGCGACCGCCGCGCCGGCGCCGCCGGCGCCGGCCGTCGTCGGCCTCCTCGCCCTCGGCGATGATCGGCGGCTCGCCGGTCGGCTCGAGCTCCTCGGCCCCTGCCAGCTCGTCCTCGTCGGGCTCCGCCGCGACCTGTGCCGGCCGAACCCTGGACAGCTTCTCGCCCGGCAGCGCGATCAGCGAGCCACTGGCTGCGGCCAGTGGCTCCGGCTCTGCCGCCACGGCCCGGCCACGGCCCCGGCCGGTCCGGGCAGTGGCGGCAACCGGCTCGGCCTCGCCTACCCGTCCCCGTCCGCGGCCCGTTCGGCCTCGCCCTCGACCGGTCCCCTCGGTCTGCTTGTCGGGAACCTCCGTCATGGACAGATCGGCCTCGTCGCCGGCGACGCGACGGCCGGATCTCGACGAGCCCTTCTCGACGCGCGCGATCTGGGTGATGTCCGTGAACAGGTCGGCCACGTCCATGAGATCGGACGAGGTGTTGCCACGGAAGGAGATGACTTCGCAGCGGACGCCCATCTCCTGGACAGCCCGGATGGCCGGCGCGAAGTCGCCGTCGCCCGAGACGATGATCGCCACGTCCAGGTTCCGGGCCGTCTTCATGAGGTCGACTACGAGCTCGATGTCGAGGTTCGCCTTCACCTTGCCGTCGCCGTACTTGCGGATGTCCTTGCTGACGACCCGGTAGCCGTGGCGGGCCAGGAAGGAATGGAAGTTGCGCTGGTTCTCGTTGTCGGGATCGAGGCCCGTGTACGCATAGGCGCGTACGAAGTCGCGGCCGGAAACGGCCGACTTGAGGAGCGTGACGTAATCGATGTCCACGCCGGCGGCCTTGGCCGCATAGAAGATGTTCGCCACGTCCACGAAGACGGCGACGTTCTTACCCACGATGACTCCTTGATGTCGTGTCGGTGGCCGGCGCGCTGCGCTGCTCGGCGACCGGATTGTTCAGTTGCGGCCGGCAGCGACGCGCGCCGCGGCCACGGATCGTGCAATGCGCGGACCGGCTTCGGTGAATCCCTGGCGCTCCCAGCGGGTCCGCTCCGCGGGATCGTCGGGCCGAACCGCCTCCACGGCGGAACAGGCCTTGTTGTGCGCCGACCGGAGGACCTCCTCCAGCAGCGCGTCGGTCACCCGGTCGGCGTCGTGTGCCGGGTCCACCACCAGCAGGTCGACGGTCCCCACGTAGCCGCCGGCCCGGACGGAGGGCCGGAGCGCGAGGATCGCGCCACCGACGACCTCACGCCGCGCTTCCGCGACGAAGACGCTCGCCTGAGGCAGATAGACCAGCTGGCGCAGCAGAGAGGCCGCATCCATCGGGCTCGAGCCGTCCGCGGCGCGCGGGCTCACCTCGCACAGTTGCGCGAGACGCTCGATATCGGTGATGCGGGCCGTTCTGACCAAATACTCCACGCCGAAGGTGCACCCTCATGAGGTGGTGGCCGCCGAAGCCATTGAGTCACCGGATCCGCTGGATCGGGCGCCGGTGCGAGGGACCGCTCAGCGCTGCGACCGTCCTCCTGCATGGAGCCCGTTCGCCACGCGCCGGATCCTCGCCGACCGGTGTTGCAATCGGCTGGCCCGTGGCTAATATACGGCATCGCTTCGGCGGCTACCTGCGTGCCGCCCGGGCTACGGATATCCGCGACGCTCTCGTCACGCACCGCCGCCATTCCCCGACGAACGGCCGAGACCAGATTGAGCGGCCTCGTCGGCAACTGATGGCGAAGGGCGCCGATGGTGGGCCGGTTCCGTACCCGTGCATCTGCGCCGGTCGCCGACCCGGCGTCGGCCGGTGACCCGGTCGATGGGCTAGAGGAGGAGTTTGTTCATGAAGGTCACCAAGCTCGGCGCGCTCGCCGTGGGTGCGTCCCTGGTGCTCGGCGCCTGCAGCCAGGGGGCCAGCACGGCTCCCGGCAGTGGCGGTGTCGCCACGAAGGGCACGGTCAACATCGCGATCGAGCTGCCCCAGCAGGGATCGGACCTCGCATCGTCCGAACCCATGATCAACGGCATCAAGCTCGCCGTGAAGGACGCCGGGGGCGTCGCGGGTTCCTACAAGATCGAGATTCCCAACTCGGCGATCTTCGACGACGCCAAGGACGGTGCGCACGATCCGCAGACGGGCGCCCAGAACACAAGAAGAAGAACGTCTACATCATCGACGACACCGAGACGTTCGGTAAGGTCATCGCCGACAACTTCCAGAAGTACCTCGAAGCCAACGGCGGCACGGTCGTGGCTCGCGACGGCGTGCCCAAGACGACGACCGACTACAGCGCCATCCTGACCGCCGCGAAGGCCAAGAACCCCGAGGCGATCTACTTCGGCGGCGTCACCGCGACGGGCGGGGCGCGCATCCTCAAGGCCGCCATCCAGGCCGGCCTCGACGTCCCGTACGTGGGTCCCGACGGCATCTTCGATGGCTCGGCCGCGACGAAGGACTCGTTCCTCAACCTGACCGGTGACGACGCGAAGAACGCGATCGCCACGGCGGCCGCCGTCGGCGACTTCCCCGGCCGGGCCGATTTTGAGAAGAAGTTCAATGCCGAATACGGCAAGGCCCCGACGGGCTACGCCGCCACGGCGTATGCATGCGCGCAGGTCGTGCTCGACGCGATCAAGCGGGCGGGCGAAGGCGCCAGCATGAAGGAGCTTCGCGAGAAGGTCCGGGCGGCCGCTGTCGACACCTCCGTGTCGTACAAGACCGTCATCGGCGACATCAAGTTCGACAGCAATGGCGACACGAGCCAGAAGATCATCTCGTTCTACACCTATGACCCGGCCACAAAGGACTGGGCCTTCAAGGAGCAGCTCGACTTCGCCAAGTAATTCCTTCGCCAACCGGTCACGTTACCGGGCACCGGCACAGCACACGAGGCCGGGGGATCAGCGTGGTTCCCCGGCCTCCGCGTCTCATCCTCGGTCGGTAAACAGCATCGAGAGGGCCGCTCGTGACGACTGCCGCTACATCGGTTTCGCCGGCTGGGTCGGGCCGGATGCGCTCGGCGCTGACCCTCGTCGGCGCCAGCCTGCTGGCTGTTTTGGGCTATTTCGCGGTGCTCGCGCTCATTCTGCCCGGCGGTGCCCCCGTCGCGGCTCAACAGGTCGCCAACGCCCTGACCCTCGGCGCCATCTACGCCCTGGTCGCGCTGGGCTACACGATGGTCTACGGGATCATCGAGCTCATCAACTTCGCCCACGGCGACGTGTTCATGGTCGGCGCGTTCGTGGCGCTGTACTTCCTGGCCGGTCCGATGGGCCAGAGTGGCTCCGCCGTGACGAACCCCCTCCTGCTCGGCGGACTGCTGCTGGCGACGTTCGTCGTGGCCATGACGGTGATGGCTATCGTCAACGTGACGATCGAGCGATTCGCCTACCGGCCCCTCCGCCACGCTCCACGACTCGCTCCGCTCATCACGGCCATCGGCGTTTCGCTCATCCTCCAGAACATCATGCAGATCCTGGTCGGGACCGGCGACCGCAAGGTCCCCCAGATCTTCCCGAACGTCCATTTCGATCTCATCGGCGCGTCGATCGGCTACCTGAACCTGTTCATCCTGGTCGCGTCCCTGATCCTCATGTCCGGACTCCAGCTGTTCGTGAGCAGGACCCGGCTGGGCCGGGCGATGCGGGCGACCGCCCAGGATCAGCAGGCCGCGCAGCTCATGGGCGTCGACCTCAATACGACGATCGCGATGACGTTCCTCATCGGTGGGGCGCTGGCCGGCGCGGCCGGCGTCTTCCATAGCCAGTACTTCGGCTTCGTCCGGTTCGACCTGGGCTTCAACGCCGGGCTCAAGGCATTCACCGCGGCTGTCCTGGGCGGGATCGGCAACCTGACCGGGGCCGCCATCGGCGGGTTCATCATCGCCTTCATCGAGGTGTTCGCCGGCGCCAACGGCCAGCAGCGCTGGTCGCAGGCGATCGTCTTCGTCGTCCTCATCGTCGTCCTCGTGTTCCGGCCGGCCGGCATCCTCGGCCAGCAGCTGGGAGAGCGGGCATGAGCGGGCGCGTTGCCAACAATCGCCGGTCAGGGCTTGGCGCGGCGCGCGAGGGGTTGGGGCGATACGCGGGCGAGCACCGATCGATCACGATCATCTTCGGGATGGCCCTTGTCGGCGCCGTCCTGCCGCTGTTGGCGCTCGTTCCCCCGTTGAGCTTCTTCCAGGGTCAGAGCGTCTGGCTGAACGGCTTCTCCAACGCGGGGGTGTTCGTCCTGCTCGCGCTTGGACTGAACATCGTCGTCGGGCTGGCGGGCCTGCTGGACCTGGGATACGCGGCGTTCTTCGCGATCGGCGCCTATGCCTACGCCTACGGCGCGTCGCCCTTCTCCGGCAACCACGCCCCGTTCATCCTGATGCTCCTCATCGGCGCCCTCGTCGCCGCCACCTTCGGGGTCCTCCTCGGCGCTCCCACCCTCCGACTGCGTGGCGATTACCTGGCCATCGTGACGCTGGGCTTCGGTGAGATCGTCCCGATCGTCTTCCTCAACGCCGAGAAGTACACCGAGGGCACGAACGGCATCGGCGGCATCTACAAGCCGGACATACCGTTCGTCGAGTTCACCCTCCTCAATCCGTGGCCGTTCTATGTCCTGATCCTGATGATCGTCACGGTGACCATCGTGTTCGTCTATCGACTCCAGGAGTCGCGCATCGGACGGGCCTGGATGGCCATCCGCGAGGACGAGCTGGCAGCCGCCAGCAACGGTCTCAACACGGTCACCACGAAGCTCCTGGCGTTCGCCCTCGGCGCCTCGACCGCCGGTTTCGCCGGCGTCTTCAACGCCTCCAAGCTCACCCTGGTGAGCCCGGACCAGTTCCTCTCGACCGTGTCGTTCTCGATCCTGGCGATGGTCGTCCTCGGTGGGATGGGCAACATCTGGGGGGTCGCCCTGGGGGCCTTCGTCATCTACACGATTCAGGTCGTCTTCCTCAAGCAGCTGAACTCACTCTTCGAAGGGCTGCATGTCCCGATCCTCGAAGACATCAACTTCGTCCAGTACCAGTTCCTGCTGTACGGACTCGCCCTGGTGTTCATGATGCTGTTCAGACCCGAAGGGTTGTTCCCCAGCCAACGTCGGCGGCGTGAGCTCCACGTCGCGGACGCGGCTGAATCGGAGATCGAGGCCGTGGCCGCGCTTGACGAGTCCATCTCATGACGGCCACGCTCGATTCCCCGCTCATCCTGTCGGCCCGCAAGGTGACCAAGCGGTTCGGCGGCCTGGTGGCCGTGCACCAGATCGATTTCGACATCCCGGAGGGATCCATCGTCAGCCTCATCGGGCCGAACGGCGCCGGCAAGACGACGTTCTTCAACATCATCGCCGGCATCTACGATCCCACGTCGGGCAGCATCGCGGTCCGCGGACAGCGGATGATCGCGCGGCCGATTCGGCCCTGGCTCGAGCCATTCCTGTGGGTTGGGCCGGCGGTCGTCGCCGGGGTCCTGACGAGCCTGGCGGTGTATGTGACCAAGAGCGAGACGCTCGCCTTCGTCGGCGCCTTCGTCACGCTCATCGCGCTCATCGCGATGCTCCTGTCGGCGATCGTCCGGCCCGAGTGGTACACGCGACTCCTGCGGCGGGTCGGGATCTTCCGGAGCGCGCGTCCCAACGACGTCGTCAGGTCCGGCATCGGCCGGACGTTCCAGAACATCCGCCTGTTCCAGAACATGACGGCCATCGAGAACGTGCTCGTCGGGATGCACACCAAGCTCAAGGCCAACCTGCTCGATGCGATGTTCTCCACGCCCCGCAACCGGCGCGAGGAGGAGACCTCGCGCGTGCGCGCACGCGAACTGCTCGCCCTGGTCGGGCTCAAGGGCGTGGGCGGTGAGCTCGCCAAGAACCTGCCCTATGGCGACCAGCGCCGGCTGGAGGTGGCCCGGGCGCTCGGCAGCGAGCCGGCTCTGCTGCTGCTCGACGAGCCGACGGCCGGGATGAATCCGCGCGAGACGGCGGACATGATGAAGCTCATCAACAAGCTCAGATCGGAGCTCGGCCTGACGGTGCTGCTCATCGAGCACGACATGAAGGTGGTCATGGGCATCAGCGATCGGGTCACCGTGCTCGATCACGGCCGGGCGGCAACGGTGCCCGCGGCGAGGCCATCCTGGTCCTCCAAGACGTCCATACCTACTACGGCCACATCCACGCGCTCCAGGGCGTCTCGATCGAGGTCGATCGCGGCGAGGTCGTGACGCTGATCGGGGCGAACGGCGCCGGCAAGACCACGACGCTGAAGACGGTCTGCGGCCTCCTCCATCCACGTGAAGGCCGGGTGACCTTTGAAGGCCGTGACATCTCGCGTCGCGCCGTCCACGACCTCGTCCGCGACGGAATCGGCCATGCACCCGAAGGCCGGCGAATCTTTTCGCGCCTGACGGTCCTGGAGAACCTGCAGATGGGCGGCTTCACCCGCAAGCCGGCCGAGATCGCCGGCGACACGGAGCGGGTGATGACCCTCTTCCCGCGGCTCCGCGAGCGGACGAACCAGCAGGGCGGCACGCTGTCCGGCGGCGAGCAGCAGATGCTTGCGATCGGCCGAGCGCTCATGTCCCGGCCCCGGGTGCTCCTCCTCGACGAGCCGTCCCTGGGGCTCGCCCCGATCCTGGTTCAGCAGATCTTCGCGATCATCAAGGAGATCAACGAGCAGGGCACGACGATCCTCCTGGTCGAGCAGAACGCGCTCCAGGCCCTGAACGTCGCCCATCGCGGCTATGTCCTCCAGACGGGCCAGGTCGTCCTCTCCGGCACGGCTGCCGAGCTTCGAGCGAACGAGACCGTCCGCAAGGCCTATCTCGGCGAGATCTGAGGCCGGGCGATCGCCCGAGGCCCCATCGATGACCCGGGCGTAGACTCTGCGCGCGACAGATGTCGCGATTCCAGCCTCGAGCACCCGAAACGATGGACAGTTCTGGCCCTTCGCAGCTCACGCGCATCGCGGGGCCGGGACGGGGACCCGGCGTGGCCCTCGCCGCCGCGGCCGTCTTCCTCGTGCTGGCGATCCTCAAGCCGTGGGGGGCCATTCCCGGCTTCGAAACCACAGGGAGCCGGGGCGTCGGCGGACGCGGCCAGGCGGCGGCCTCGGACGGCGCGGCGCCATCGCCGTCGCCGACCCAGGATCCGCTCGTGGATCTCGAGCGCCATTGCCCACAGCCGTCTGGCTGGCGGGTCTTCGCGCATGAGCTCTGGTCCGGCGGGAACGTCCGGTCATGGAAGAGCCTGACTCCCGCGCGCGAGGCGTCCGGGCCGCTGGATCCGACCATCCCGCTGGTCCCGGTGACCTCCCAGCAGGTCCCGCTGCTGGGCTACTGCGCGCCGTGGCAAGGGCCCGACCGGCCGCCGGGCATTGGGACCATCAGCGTCTGGCGGATCACGCCGGATGGCCAGGTGGCCGTACCCGTTCGCCTTCAGCGGGTCTTTCCCGCCCAGGCCACGGTCCTGGGGGCCCTGTACGCTGCGCCTTCTGTGGCGGGTGCCCCTCCCATTCGTGGCCTGGGAGCCATCGAGTCGTGGCCGGCCGGCGTCTACGTCTTCGAGATGACCGACGGAGAAGGCTTCCAGCGGTGGTGGAAGGTCGAGGTCATCATCACTCCTCCACGCCCGCCCGTGGCGACGCCGGCTGAGTCGACGCCCGGCTGAGTCGACGGGCCGGGACGACCGCGCTCAGCGAGGTTCGGGCTCCTGGTTGATCTCGAACGCCGCCCGGGCCAGCCCGGCCAGGCCAATCGCCACGATGTACAGGCCCGGCGCCCGATCGGGCCGCAGCGACGCCAGGGGTCCCTCCAGGATGAGGCCGGCGACGCGCAGCACGTAGCCGATCACCGCCAGGCCAAGGACGATGAGGTAGGCCGGCCAGCGATCGAGGGCGACCGGCCGTTCGCTGGCGAACGGCAGCGTCACGAGGGCCAGCGTGGCCAGGGCGGCCAGGAAGACGACGATGCCGCTCGCCTCGAAGGCGTTGCCGCTGATCGGGGGCAGGCCGTCCGTACCGCCCACCGTCCACCAGGGCAGGAGGCTGCCGACGAGCAGGATGACCGCGGAGGCAGCGGCGAGCCGCCTGCCGCGGCCGAGCGGTCGGCGATGCATCGCTACTCGGCGACGCTGTAGACCTCGGGGCGCAGGACGCCCACGAAGCGCAGGTTGCGGTACAGCTCGCCGTAGTCGAGGCCGTAGCCCACGACGAACTGATCCGGGATCGTGAAACCCGTGTAGTCGACCGGGATGTCCACCAGGCGCCGGGCGGGCTTGTCGAGGAGGGTGCAGATGCGGAGCGAGGCGGGATTCTTGCCGCGGAGGTAGCGAACCAGGTAGTTCAGGGTCAGGCCCGTGTCGATGATGTCCTCGACGAGCAGGACCTGTTCGCCGGCGATGGATGCCGACAGGTCCTTGAGGATCCGGACGAGCCCGGACGACTCGGTGGATGCGCCGCCGTAGGAGCTCACCTCCATGAGGTCGATCCGCAACGGAATGTCGATCTCCCGCATCAGGTCGGCCATGAACGGCAGGGAGCCCTTCAGGACGCTGACCAGGGTGAGCCGCTGGCCAGCATAGTCGTGGCTGATCTGGCGTCCCAGCTCGATCACGCGCTCCCGGATGCGCCCTTCCGACAGGAGCACGTCGGCGACGTCGGCCTGGAGATCGACGGCGTGGCTCACGCGCGCCTCACCGGATCGTGAGGCTCATCGCAGGCAGGTCGGCGAATCACCGGCGAATCACCGGCGAATCACGGGATCGTGGCGGTTCACCGGCTGGCTTGGTGGCTCCTCGAGATGGGCTCGTCGACCCAGCTGAGCCGCAGCTCGCCGGCGGCGTCGGCGGCGAGCCGACCGGGACGCCGGCGCCGTGGGCAGCGCGACCTCCGTCGCCAGGGTTGCGGCGGAGGGCACCGGCGCGTCGATGGGTGCCTGGCCGGGGGCCACGACCTCGGCGGCCGCCTGGGCCGCGGCCAACACGACTGCTGCGGCGGGATCGACGGCCGGCTCCTCGAGCGGCTCCTCGACGATGGCTTCGGGCGGTCGCACGAGGGTGGACTGGCCAAGGGCGCCGCTCAGCCCCTCGACCAGGCCCAGCTTGCCGTACTTGAGCATCAGCGCCCGGAAATCGCGTCCGTAGAACAGCTTGACGCGGACGTCCGGATACAGCTCCCGGAGCCGGCGCAGCTTCCGATTCTTCTTGCGGACGAGGCTCTGCCTCAGCGTTGTCAGCTCCACGTACAGCTCGACGTCAGGCAGCCAGAAGTCCGGCGAGAAGCTCTCGGCGACGCCACCATCCAGGTTCCAGAGGATGGGGAACGTGTGCGGCTCGTACTCCCAGCGAACCCCGTAGAAGTCCAGGATGCGGGCGAACTCCGCCTCGCTGGCGTGGGCGAAGGCCGTGGCCGGTGCAACGGCGGAAGGTTCGGACGGCGGCGGAAGGGTCGATCGACGGGATCCGCCCGACGGAGCCGCCCCGGGCCGGGCCATGCGTCGCTCGTTCGGCGAGGCAGGCGATCGAGGCGGGCGTGGCTCCATCGGCATGCAGTGTAGCGGGTCTCGGCCCCATCCCGGTCTCCTTGAATTTGCATACCCCCTGGGGGTATCATGCCGCGGATGACCACGCCGGATGGACGCTCGAGGGCTCAGCCACCGGGCAACGACTTCCGCCACTCGTACTCCAAGGACAAGGCCCAGCTGCGCCGGCGCCTCTCGCGCATGGAGGGTCAGGTCCGGGGAATTGCCCGCATGATCGAGCGTGACGAGTACTGCGTGGACATCCTCCAGCAGACGGCCGCACTGCGGGCAGCGGTGGACGCCCTGTCCATCCTGGTGCTCGAGGATCACGTCCAGGGTTGCGTTCGAACGGCTGCCGAGCGCGGCGAGGCCGATGCCTACGTCGACGAGGTCATGGACGTCGTTCGGCGGACGCTGGGCCGGCCGATCCGCGCGAGCGGACGTTCCGGCTGATCCGCGCGAGCGGACGCTCCGGCTGATCCGCGCGGCCTCGCCCCGTACCAACGGTGAGCGTGCCGCAGCCGGTCGGGGGATACCCACAAAACGCTGCGTTCGCGCACCATCGCGTGCGTGACCGATCATCGCCCGCCGCAGCTGCCGATCAGGGCGCCGGCCATCGCCGCACCGCCGCCGATCGTCGAGCGGCGGACCGGCTACCGCCGCGCGGTCGATCGGGCCGCGCAGGACGAGGCCGAGCTTCTTGCGCATTGCCTCGACGTGCTGGCGGCCGATCTGCCCGCCGAGGAGCGGCTGGCGGGGCTGCTGGCCCTGCTCGCCCGGACCGTGGGTGCCCGCCGCGCGGCGGTCCTGGCAGGAGGGCTCGAGCGGCGGGTGGCGGTCTCCCTCGTCGAGGGCGAGGACGCGAGCGCGGCCCAGTCGCTAGCTGCCTGGCTGGACGCCCAGGCGCCTCGACCCCGGCCGGAACGAGCCGCCGCGCCGGCTGCACCGATCTCGTTCGCCGTGCACCTCCCCGACGAGCCGTCGAGCGTCGTCGCGGACGCGCTGCTGGCGGCCGCTGGCGCGCCCTGGCCGTATCTCGGAATCGACGCCCGGGCGGCGAGCCGCGAATCGGCAGGCCAGCCCGATGCCGTCGCGCATTTCGCCTGCCTCGAGATTCCGGAGGCGGGATCGGTCGCCCTCGGCTTCGACTTCGCCTCGCCGGACGACGCGGCGTCGGTCGGCAAGCGTCTGCCGCCGAACCTGGCGCGCCACGCGGCGGTGGCTCTGGCCCTCGTGAGCGGACAGCTCGCGATCGAGCGTGAGCTCGTCGAGCTCCGCGCTCGGGAGGCCGAGCGGACCACCTTCGTCTCGACCGTCGCCCACGAGCTGCGGACGCCGCTCACCGGGCTGAATGGCTACCTGGAGCTGATGCTGGCCGGTCGGGTGGCCGATCCGGAGGTCGCGCGTGAGTTCCTCGAGCGCAGCCACGGCATCGTCGGATCCATGGGCGAGCTCGTCGGCGACCTGCTCGAGCTGTCGCGGCTCGAGGCCGGCACCCTGAGCCTGGAGCTCCGACCGATCTCGGTCCACGAGGTGGGCAGCCGGGTCATCGACCAGGTGGCGCCGATCGCCATGGATCGCGGCATCGCGCTGCGAGTCGACCTGCCCCCGCGCCTGCGGTCGGCAACAGGCGATCGCCGCCGGGTCGAGCAGATCCTGGGCAACCTGATCGGGAACGCCCTGAAGTTCACGGCTCGCGGTGGTGCCGTCGAGCTCGCCGGCTGGTTCGATGGGCCGGTGGCGCTCGTCGCCGTTCGCGACGACGGGCCGGGCATCGCCCATGACGATCGCGGCCGGATCTTCGAGCGCTTCTACCGAGCCGGGGACAAGGAGCGGGTCACCGGCACCGGCCTGGGCCTGCCGATCGCCCGCGATCTCGCCCGGGCGATGGACGGCGACCTCGACGTGGTGTCGGTCACCGGCTCCGGCACGACGTTCATCCTCGCCCTGCCGGGTCCCGTTCCGGTCGATGACGTCAGCCTGGCTTCGATCCTCGGCCGCGCCGTGGCCTTCGAGGAGGTCCGGCTGGAGGAACGCGCCGTCCTGCAGGCCATCCAGACGGCCGGCAGGTTCACCTCACCGCTGCCGACGCCCCGGGCCCTGCCGACGCCCCGGGCCCTGCCGACGCGCCAACTCGTTGCGCCCGGCCCGGAGGAAACGCCGGCGCCGACCGAGGGCGAGCCGGGCAGGCCGCGGCTCGTCGGGCCGCCGGGCTCCCGGCCTCGCACCTTCCGGCTTGGGGTCATCGAGGGCGCCGCCAGCAGGCCGGACTCACCGACGCTCGCCTGACCGGGCTCGGTCGAAGCCGGCACATTCGGAAGGCGAAAACCGGCATTCGGGAGAATTCGCTGCCGCCAGGATCGGAGCGTGACGGTCTCTGCGGCCGGACCGTCCGGGTTATCCACGAAGCTGTGGACGGTTTCGGGTTTCGTGGATAAGTCAGGTTGACAGGCCGTTCACACGATCGTAACGTCCGGCATCCGCACCGGGGCAGACGCCGTAGGGTAACGTGGCTCACGAGGGGTTCGGGGAGACCCGGCCTGGAACCGAATGAGCCGCGGAAGACCGATCCGCCGCCCGCGGTGCGCGGAAACGACGACGCCGGGAGCGGATCGCAGGCGGCATCGCGCGACCCATGAGGAGGGTCCGTGCCCCACCGTCGCGGCCCGCTCCCGACGGACGTCCGAACCCTGCCCGCATTGCCCGCCGAGTTCGACGTGATCGTGGACGCTGGCCTGGCGGCTCTCCACCTCGAGGCAGGGCCGAACCAGCGGACCGCGCTCGGTGATCACGTTCGGCTCCTGCTGGCCTGGACGGAGGCGATCAACCTGACCTCGATCCGGGACCCGGCGGCGGCCGCCCGCGAGCACGTCCTGGACAGCCTGACCGCCGTTCCTCTTCTGCGGGCGCATGGCCTGACCGCCGTACTCGACCTCGGCTCAGGAGGCGGCTTTCCGGGGATCCCCATTGCGATCGTCCTGCCAGCCCGGCGGGCACTCCTCGTGGAGTCGGTCGGCAAGAAGGCACGGTTCCTGGCCACGGCGGTCGGGGCACTGGGTCTCCAGCCACGGGTTGCGGTGGGGACCTCGCGGGCCGAACGGCTGGCCACCGATGGGGGTCACAGGGGACGCTGGCCGGCCGTCGTGGCCCGGGCCGTGACCAATCTGGCAGAGCTTGCCGAACTTGCCCTGCCGCTCCTCGCCCCAGGCGGCCTGCTGGTGGCCTGGAAGCGCGGCCCACTCGAGGAAGAGCTGTCGCGCGCGGCACGAGCGCTCGGGATCCTGGGCGGCGGCGAGCCCATGCTGCGGGCGGTCCACGTCGACGGGCTCTCCGATCACGTCCTGGTCACCATCGAAAAGCGTCGGCCAACACCGGCGGGCTTTCCTCGGGACCCGGCCACGAGGCACCGCCGCCCGCTAGGCTGAAAATGATGCGCATCGCGGTCCTGTCGGACGTCCATGCCAACCTCCCCGCGCTGGATGCGGTCCTCGCGGATGCCGGACCCATGGACGCGGTCTGGCACCTGGGTGACGTGGTGGGCTACGGGCCCGATCCGAACGGCGTCGTCGATCGGCTGCGCCAGGTCGGCGCGATCGGGGTTCGCGGCAACCACGACGCCGCGGCGATCGGCGATCTCGATATCGGCGACTTCAACCTCGACGCGCGAGCGGCCATGGAATGGACCCGACAGGAGATCGGGCCGGCCACACACGACTGGCTGGCGGCCCTGCCGCTGCGCCGCGAGGAGCAGGGCCTGACCCTGGTCCACGGCAGTCCCCGCGACCCGACCTGGGAATACGTCCTCTCAACGGCGATCGCCCAGGCCAACCTGGCCGCCTTCGAGACGCCCTGGTGCCTGCACGGCCACACCCACGTCCCGATCGTGTTCCGCGCGGCGGGCTCGGGCATGCAGGCGCTCGGGCCCCAGTCCGGCGCGGTCCTCTCGCTCGACGAGCGCCGGGCGCTGCTCAACCCGGGCAGCGTGGGGCAGCCCCGCGACGGCATCCCCGACTCCAGCTATCTCGTGCTCGACCTCGACGCGCGTGAGGCCTCCTGGCATCGCGTGGCCTACGACATCGGGACGGTCCAGTCGGCGATGCGGGAGGCACGCCTTCCCCGGCCGCTCATCGAACGGCTGAGCCTGGGCCTGTGATCCAGGGCATTCCGGGGCGCCACACGGACGGGCATTGCGTGAGCCAGGTGCTGTATAACGAGGGCTGCCCGAACGACGTCCCGAGAGTTCCCGAGGAACACCACCTCGCTGCCGACGTCGAGTGCGGCCAGGGACCTCGCGCCACTGAGCTCGGCCCGAAACTGCCAGCAGTCACGCTCGAGTGCGTCATCACGGTGATTGGAGCAGCATGATCGGAGGTCGCAGGCCGCTCAGCGGCCGGAAGCTCGCGGACCGCCGCGTTCGGGTCGAACGGCCGCATTCGCCGTACTTCCGCTGGACGGGTCCTGGCCAGCTCGTCGCCAAGGAGGCGGCCAGCCTCCCCACCACCCCCCTCGGGCGGTTGATCGCGCGCGCCAAGAAGATCGCCATCGGTCGCCCGCTGGCGAGCGAGGAGGAGATCGGCGAGCGCCTCTCGAAGAAGAAGGCGCTGGCGATCTTCAGCTCGGATCCGATCAGCTCGTCGGCGTATGCCACCGAAGAGATCCTGAGGGTCCTGCTCGTCGCCGGGGCCGGTGCCCTGCTGCTGTCCACCCCGATCTCGATCGCCATCGCGGCGATGCTCGCCATCGTGTCCATCTCGTACCGACAGATCTGCTTCGCCTACCCGTCCGGCGGCGGGGCCTACGTCGTCTCCCGGGAGAACCTCTCCCACAGGGTGGCCCTGGTCGCGGCGGCGGCCCTGCTCGTCGACTACGTGCTGACGGTGGCCGTCTCGTCCGCGTCGGCCATCGCCCAGATCGTGTCGGTCATTCCGGACCTCCACGTCGTGGGCATCGAGATCGGCGTGCTGTCGATCGCCCTGATGACGCTGGCCAACCTGCGGGGCGTGCGCGAGTCGGGCAACATCTTCGCCGTCCCAACGTACCTGTTCCTGGGACTCGCCCTGCTGATGATCGGCCTGGGCGTCTTCCGGGTCGTCACCGGTCAGGCGGCCCCGTTGCCGCCGCACCCCCAGGCGGTCCCCTTCGGCCACGGGGCCGGGACGGTCGAGGTGGTGTCCGTCTTCCTCGTCCTGCGGGCGTTTGCCAGCGGCTCTGTCGCGCTGACTGGGACGGAGGCGGTCACCAACGGCGTGCCGAGCTTCAAGCCGCCCGAGGCGAAGAACGCGGCGAACACGCTCATCATCGTGTCCGTCCTGCTGGGCATCCTGTTCGTGGGGATCAGCGTCGTCGCCGATGCCTTCGCCATCCGGCCAACCGACACCGAGCACGGCGGCCCGACCGTGATCGCCCAGGTCGCGGGCACGATCTTCGGGGCGGGCTCACCGCTGTATGTGGTCTTCCAGGCGAGCACGGCCCTGCTGCTGTTCCTGGCGGCGAACACCAGCTTCAACGCCTTTCCGCGGCTCGCCGCGATCCTGGCCGAAGACGGTTACATGCCCCGCCAGTTCAGCTTTCGGGGCGACCGGCTCGCCTTCTCCTGGGGAATCGTGGCCCTCGCCGCCGTCGCGGCGATCCTCCTCGTCGTGTTCAGGGGGGATACCCACGCCCTGATCCCGCTCTACTCGGTCGGCGTCTTCGTCACGTTCACCCTGTCCCAGACCGGCATGGTCGTCCACTGGCGGCGCGAGCGGTCGCACGGCTGGCGCTGGCGAACGGTGCTCAACGGCCTGGGTGCCGCGCTGACGGGCGTCGTGCTGGTCATCGTCGCCTCGGTGAAGTTCGCCGACGGAGCGTATCTCGTCGTCATCCTCATCCCGATCCTTGTCGCGCTCATGGTCTTCATCAATCGCCAGTATTCCGCGGCAGCGCGGGAGCTCGCCGTCCGCCCCAGCTACGTCGTGCCGCTCCCGCACCGCGAGGAGCGGGTCGTCGTCCCGATCCCCGGTCTCACGCGGGCCGTCGTCCAGGCGATCAACGTGGGCCGGTCCATCAGCGATGACGTGCGGGCGGTGTTCATCTCGGAGGATCCCGATGCCGCGGCGGAGGTCCGCCGGCGCTGGGAGCAGCAGGTCCCGGGCGTCCCGCTGGTCGTCGTCGAGTCACCCTATCGGGCGCTCGTGGGCCCACTGCTGGCATACCTCGACGTGCTGGATCGCGCCTGGCCGCCGGACAAGGAGGAGCCGATCACCTTCGTGATCATTCCCGAGTACGTGGCCCGGAGCTGGTGGGAGCGAATCCTCTACAACCAGTCGGCCAAGCGCCTCCGGGCGGCCCTGCTCGGCCGCCCGCATTCGGTGGTCGTCAACGTCCCGTATCGCCGCGAGGACCCGACCCTCGCCGCCGACGAGCTCAGCGCCGGGCGGCCTGCCGACAGCTGATCGCGAGGCGCGTCGCCGGACCCGAGGGAAGCGGACCTCTCACCGCCGACCGGTGGTATCGTGGCGCGCGGCGACGGGCCCAGCCCGTCTGCGACCGCCTCAGGATCGCTCGGTCCTGCGTAGCGCCGGAGAGCCCACTCGAACGTGCCCAAACCCGATCAGACCGTCGCATTCCGACGGGCCGTCGTCGCGCTCAACGGCGGACCCAGCGACGGCCGGATCGTCCGGCTCGCCGCCGGCGTGGCTCGCGAGGAGTGCCAGTACAAGATCGAGCCGGTCCTGCTCCAGGCCCGTGACGTGGGAGCCGCACTCGTCGACGAGGCAACCGAGCAGGAGGCGGATATGCTCATCCTGGGCCTGCCCTACCGTAAGCGCTTCGGGGGCGACTTTGCGATCGGGCGCACCGTCCCGTATGTCCTGAAGAACGCGCCCTGCGCAGTCTGGGTCGTTCGAGAACCGATCCCCGAGGAGTCGGCATGAAAGTCATCATCGTCGGTTGTGGCCGCGTCGGCGCGGTCCTCGCCGAGACCTTCGACAAGGCCGGCCACGAGGTCATCATCCTCGACCGGACCACCTCCACCTTCGACAAGCTGCCATCGGACTTTCGCGGCAACGCGGTCCGCGGCGATGGCACCGACGAGGACGTCCTGCGCCGGGCCGGGGCGCAGGATGCCGATCTCTTCCTGACGTTGACCGAGGGTGACAACCGGAACGTCATGGCCGCCCAGCTGGCCACCGAGGCGCTGGGTGCGCGGCGGGTCCTGGCCAAGGTGAACGACCCGGTCCGGGCGGCCGCCTATGCCGATCTGGGCCTGGCGACGATTTGCCGGACCAACCTCATGGAGGACGCCGTACTCGGCTTCGCCGGCCTGGTGACCAGCCCGCGGCCGTCCGTCCACGTTCCGCAGGGAACCCATCCCGGGGGCGAGCATCACCGTGCGGAGGCCCAGCCGGCCGCCGCCACCACGGAGGCCTGACCAGTGTTCGTGCTCGTCGTCGGCGGCGGAAAGGTCGGCTACTACCTGTCCAAGGAGCTCGTGGGATCGGGCCACGAGGTCGTCCTCATGGAGAAGGACCGGGCCCGCGCGGACCAGATCGCCGACGAGATCGGATCGATCGTCATCGCGCATGACGGCTGCGAGGGCAAGTATCTCGGCGAGGCCGGCGCGAACCGGGCCGACATCGTGGCGGCCGTGACCGGCGACGACGAGGACAACCTCGTCATCTGCCAGATGGCCAAGCACCACTTCGACGTTCCGCGAACGATCGCTCGGGTGAACAACCCCAAGAACGAGGACCTGTTCCAGCATCTCGGCGTGGACGAGCTCATCAGCCCGACCAGGATGATCCTCGGCGCGATCGAGCAGGACATCCCGGTCCACGAGCTGCTCCATCTCGGCTCACTGGGCGGCTCGGACCTGGAGCTCATCGAGGCGCCGCTCCTGGCCGGATCGCCGGCGATCGGCCGGGCGCCGCGCGACCTGGAGATCCCGGAGGGCTGCTCACTGTTTGCCGTCGTCCGCGACGGCCGGGCCGTACCCCTCCGGCCGGATACGGTCCTTGCCGAGGGCGACAAGGTGATCGCGATCGGACGCGCCGAATGCGAGGCCGCCCTCCACGAGCAGCTGATCGGGCACCTGGAGGCCACGGCCGGCTCCTAGCCTCGTCCGGCACGTAGCCTCATCCCGCTGTCGCCACCTACAACACTCTTGACAACGGCATTGTCAAGGTTCTACGATGCGACTGTGTCCGGCAACCTGAATCTCAGGGCTTCATCTCAAGGATCGCGGCGCGCCCGGCCGGACAGCGCGCCACAGGCACGGAGGTACACGACGATGACGATCGTGCGCCGTAATTCGCCGTTCGGTGAGCTCATGTCGCTCCGTTCGGCGATGGACAGGCTTTTCGAGGACAGCTTCGTGCGACCGCCGCTGTGGACGGGCACCTACGACGGCGTCGGCTCGTTGCCGGTGGACGTCTCCACGACGGCCGACGAGCTGGTCGTCAAGGCGTCGCTGCCTGGTTGGAAGCCGGAGGACGTCGAGGTCTCGGTGGAGGGCCGGACGCTGACGATCAGCGGCCAGTCCCAGGAGGCTCGTGAGGATGACAACGCCGATCAGGGCTATCTCGTTCGGGAGATCCGCCGGGGCAGCTTCAGCCGGAGCCTGACGCTTCCGGAGAGCCTGGAGCCCGACAAGGCCACGGCTAACTTCGAGAACGGCATCCTGACGCTCCGGATCCCCAAGGCGGAGCAGGCCAAGCCCCGCCAGATCCGCATCTCCCCAGTGACCAATGGCACCGCTATCGCGAGCTCCGCGGGCGGCGAGAAGGTGGCCGAGCAGGCCTCCACGGAGCAGCCGCCAGCCGGTGCGAAGGCCTGACGCAATGACGTCCAGCCGGGTGGATCGGGATCCAACTCGTCCGGTCTACGTCATCAGCGTGGCCGCGGGCATCGTCAGCGTGCATCCGCGCACGTTGAGGATCTACGAGGATGAAGGCCTGGTCTGCCCGGCTCGGACGCCGACGAACATCCGCCTCTACAGTGAAAACGACATCCGGCGGGTCCTCTGGATCCGCCACCTGACCCGGGACCGAGGCGTGAACCTGGCCGGGATCCGCATCCTCTTCGAGCTGGAGGAGCGCGTGGGGGCGCGCATCCTCGAGGCGCTCTACGACGAGGGGATGGCAAACCGAGCCCAAGCCGCCCCGGACCCGGCCTGACGTCCGAACGACACATGACTTTCACCATCGACGGGGCGACCGCCCCGTCCGGCAGCGTATTCGCGGCGGATTGTTCCGCCGCACCGAACAGGAGACCCTGATGCCAGACCGTCCGTCCCACTCGGACGACCAGAAGACCACCGCTCTCGAAAAGCGACGTGCCGACGTTCAGCCGGGCGGGCCTCGAGAGCTGCCCCTGGTCGCCCTCCGCGAGACGGTCATCTTTCCGGAGATGATCGTGCCGCTTCAGGTCGGCCGCGAGAAGAGCGTCAACGCGCTCAACGCCGCGGTCGCCGCGGGCGGTCCCATCGCCCTTGTCACCCAACGCCAGGCCGAGCAGGAGGAAATCGACCGGCCGGACGAGCTGTACGGTGTTGGCACCCTGGCCAAGATCGCCCAGGTCGTCCAGCTCCAGGACGGCACCGTCCGGGCCATCGTCCAGGGCCAGGGCCGCCTGCGCGTCCAGGGCTTCATCCAGACCAGCCCGTACATCCTGGCGACCATCGACGAGCTCCACGACCAGGCGCCCAGTGGCGTCGAGGTCGAGGCCCTCATGCGCACCGTCCAGGCGCAGATCGAGCAGTACGTCGCCAACGGGGCGCCGGTCCCGCCGGAGGCGGCCGTCGCCGCTCGCAACATCACCGAGCCGGGGCTCCTGGCCGACATGGTCGCCTACAGCCCGGACATGAGCACCGAGCAGCGCCAGGAGCTGCTCGAGACCGTCGACGTCGTCGAGCGCCTCAAGCTCGTGAGCAACTTCCTGGCCCGCCAGGTCGAGATCCTCGAGCTCAAGGGCAAGATCCAGTCCGAGGTCAAGTCCGAGATGGACAAGACCCAGCGCGAGTACATCCTCCGCGAGCAGGTCAAGGCGATCCAGCGCGAGCTGGGCGAGGAGGATCCCCAGCAGGCCGAGATCAACGAGCTTCGCGAGAAGGTCGAAGAGGCCGGCATGCCGGAGGAGATCAAGGCCCGGGCGATCAAGGAGATCGACCGGATGAGCCGGATCCCCTCGGCCAGCCCCGAGGTCGGCGTCATCCGAACGTACGTCGACTGGCTGGTCGGGCTGCCCTGGAACGTGTCCACGGAAGACCTGCTCGATATCAAGGAGGCGGCCAAGATCCTCGAGGAGGATCACTACGGCCTGGAGAAGATCAAGGAACGGATCCTCGAGTACCTCGCCGTCCGGACCCTGGCCGACACCATCCGCAGCCCGATCCTGGCGTTCATCGGACCGCCCGGCGTGGGCAAGACGAGCCTGGGCAAGAGCGTGGCGCGGGCCATGGGTCGCAAGTTCGTACGGATGAGCCTGGGCGGGATCCACGACGAGGCCGAGATCCGCGGCCACCGGCGGACCTATATCGGGGCGCTGCCGGGCCGGGTCATCCAGAACATCAAGACGGCCGGCACGAACAACCCGGTCTTCATGTTCGACGAGGTCGACAAGATCGGCATGGACTTCCGGGGAGATCCGTCCAGCGCGCTGCTGGAGGTGCTCGACCCCGAGCAGAACAACACGTTCCAGGACAACTACCTGGAGGTGCCGTTCGACCTGAGCCGGGTCCTGTTCATCGCGACCGGCAACCTGCTCGATCCGATCCCGCCGGCCCTCCGCGACCGGATGGAGATCATCCAGCTGCCCGGCTACACCCAGAAGGAGAAGGTCGAGATCGCTCGGCGGTTCCTCATCCCCAAGCAGATGGAGAACCACGGCCTCAAGGCCAAGCACATCGAGATCACCGACGATGCGCTGCTCCAGCTCGTCCAGGCGTACACCCACGAGGCGGGCGTCCGGAACATCGAGCGGGAGATCGCCAATCTCATGCGCAAGGTCGCTCGGTCCGTGGCCGAGGGGCGGACGCGCAAGACGGTGGTCGACGTCAAGAAGCTGGAGGTCTTCCTCGGCCCGCCGCGCTTCGAGTACGGCGAGCTGGAGGCGGAGGACCAGGTGGGCTCGGCAACGGGCCTGGTGGTCACCGAGGTCGGCGGCGACGTGGTCGCCATCGAGGTGACGATCATGGAGGGCAAGGAGGACTTCATCCTGACCGGCCAGCTCGGCGAGGTCATGCGGGAGTCCGCCCGGGCGGCGCTGTCCTGGACGCGCAGCCACGCGGCCGCGCTCGGCATCCCGCGCGAGGTGTTCGAGAAGAACACGCTCCACATCCACGTTCCGGCGGGCGCCACGCCAAAGGACGGGCCCTCCGCCGGGATCACGATGGCGACCGCGATGATCAGCGCGTTCACCGGCGCCGCGGTTCGCAAGGACGTGGCGATGACGGGCGAGATCACGCTGCGCGGCCGAGTCCTACCCATCGGCGGGCTGAAGCAGAAGATCCTCGCGGCGCACCTGTCGGGCGCCCGGGTGGTCATCATCCCGCGCAAGAACGAGAAAGACCTCCGGGACATCCCCGAGGAGATCCGCAAGCAGATCAAGATCGTGCTCGTGGACTCCATGGAGCAGGCCCTCGACGCGGCGCTGCGGCGGAAGCCGGCAGCCCTGCCTCGACCGCCGAGCACGGCCAAGGAGCAGCGCCCGGAGGAGACACCCGAGCGCGACTCCGGCAGCCGCGTTCGACGACCGAGCTTCCCGCCGTCCGACCAGCCGCCGGTCATCGTGTAGGCCGGCGGTCGAACCCGGAGCGAGGCAGGTGGCGGGCGTGGCGGGCGCGAGGCGCGGATCGGTGGCGATCCGCGCAGCTCTCCACGTCCGGAGGACCTGATCGATGGAATACAAGGACTACTACAAGATCCTGGGGGTGCCCCGGACGGCGAGCCAGGCTGACGTCAAGAAGGCCTTCCGCAAGCTCGCCCGCCAGCACCATCCAGACCTCAAGCCGGGCGATGCCGGCGCCGAGCGCCGGTTCAAGGACCTCAACGAGGCCAACGCCGTCCTGTCCGACCCGGCCAAACGCTCGCAGTACGACGCGCTGGGCGAGAACTGGCAGGCCTATGCCCAATCCGGCGGCGGTGGCAACCCGTTCGGGCCGGGCGGGCCGTTCGCCGGCTTCGGCGGCTTCGACGGCCGAGGCGGCAACGTGCGCTATGAGTTCCGCACGGCGGGCAGCGAGGGGGGCTTCTCCGACTTCTTCCGGACGTTCTTCGGCGGCGGACCGCCGGGCGGCTCGGCGTCCGGGGCGGCCAGCGGCCAGGCGACGTCCGGCCGCCGATCGTCGGGCGGAGCGCAGTCCGCAAACGCCGCCACCTTCGAGGAGATGCTCGGCGACCTGGGCTTCGACGCGCCGGGCCCGGGCATCCGGACTCGCGGGGCCCCCGGTCGTCGCGAGCGCGCCGTCGAGGCCAGGGCCGAGCTCAGCCTGGAGGAGGCATTCCACGGCACCACGCGGATCGTCGAGATCGATGGCAAGCGCCTGGAGGGCACGATCCCGCGCGGAGTGGACACGGGTAGCAGGATCCGCGTCCCCGGCCGGGGCGGAGACGGTCGCGACCTCCACGTCGTGGTGACGGTCCGGCCGCACCCGGTCTTCACTCGCCGCGGGGCGGACCTGGAGCGCGAGCTGCTCGTCACGCTCGAGGAGGCGCTGCTCGGCGCGGAGGTACCGGTCACCACCCTTCGGAGCCGGGTGGTGCTGACCATCCCGGCCGGGACCCAGAGCGGCCGTCAGTTCCGCTTGAAGGGGCAGGGGATGCCCCGCCTGAACGGCGACGGCGCCGGGGACCTGTACGTCAGGGTCCGGGTCGTCCTGCCGACCGGGCTCAGCGATGAGGCCGTTGCCGCGGCCCGCCGCTTCTTCGACCTCGTCCACCAGCCCGATCCGCGAGCGGCTGCCGACTGACGGTACCGTGACGACACCGACATATCGCTAGAGAGACCAATGCAACTCGATCACTTCACCGAGAAGGCCCAGGAGGCGATCCTCGCCGCCCAGCAGCTCGCCCAGAACCTCGAAAGCCCCGTGCTCGATGCGGAGCACATCCTGTCCGCTCTGGTCGAGCCGGATGACGGCGTCCCGGCCGAGACGCTGCGGCGCCTCGGCGTGGATCTGCCGGCGTTCCGTGGCGAGCTGGCCGCGATCCTCGCCCGCCGGGCCCGGATCCAGGGCGGCTCCATGACCGTCGACCGGCGGGCCAGCCGGGCGATCGAGCTGGCCAGGCAGCAGGCCCGCCGGATGAGCGACGAGTACGTCTCCACGGAGCACCTCCTGCTGGGGGTGGCCGAGGTGGGCGGCGAAGGCCAGGCCCTGCTCGAGCGGAGCGGGGCGACCCGCGAGGCCATCCTGGGCGCCCTCCAGGGCGTGCGCGGCGGCCAGCGGGTGACGTCGCAGAACCCGGAGACCACCCATCAGGCGCTCGAGAAGTACGGTCGCGACCTGACCTCCGAGGCGCGGGCCGGCAAGCTCGACCCCGTCATCGGCCGGGACGAGGAGATCCGGCGGGTGATCCAGGTCCTGTCGCGGCGGACGAAGAACAACCCGGTCCTCATCGGCGAGCCGGGCGTCGGCAAGACCGCGATCGCGGAGGGCCTGGCCCAGCGGATCGTCCGTGGCGACGTCCCGGAAACGCTCAAGGACAAGCGGGTCGTCGCCCTGGACCTCGGCGCGCTCATCGCGGGCGCGAAGTTCCGTGGCGAGTTCGAGGAGCGGCTCAAGGCCGTGCTCAAGGAGATCAAGGACTCCGAGGGTCAGGTGATTCTGTTCATCGACGAACTCCACACGGTGGTCGGGGCGGGCGCGGCCGAGGGTGCGATGGACGCCTCCAACCTGCTCAAGCCGATGCTCGCCCGGGGCGAGCTCCACACGATCGGCGCGACGACCCTCGACGAGTACCGCAAGCACGTGGAGAAGGACGCCGCCCTGGAGCGCCGGTTCCAGCCCGTGATGGTCGACCAGCCCACCGTCGAGGAGACGATCAGCATCCTGCGCGGCCTGCGCGAGCGCTACGAGGTCCACCACGGGGTCCGGATCACGGACTCCGCCCTCGTCGCGGCGGCCACGCTGTCGAACCGCTACATCACCGAACGGTTCCTGCCCGACAAGGCGATCGATCTCGTTGACGAGGCCGCCAGCCGCCTGCGGATGGAGATCGACTCCATGCCGATCGAGCTGGACGAGCTCGAGCGCCGACGGATCCAGCTGGAGATCGAGCGCGAGGCGCTGCGCAAGGAGACCGACGATGCATCCAAGGCGCGGCTCGAGGCATTGGAGCGGGAGCTGGCCGACCTCGAGGAGGAGGCCGGTGCGATGAAGCAGCGCTGGTCGGCCGAGAAGGATGCGATCGCCGCGATCCGGGCCACCAAGTCCGAGCTGGAAGGCCTCGCCACACGCATCGAGCAGGCCGAGCGCGAGGCCGACTACGGGACGGCCGCCCAGCTCAAGTACGGCACTCTGGTCGAGCTGCAGAGCCGGCTCAAGCAGCAGGAGGCTGCCCTGCTGACGCTGCAGGGACCCGGCCGGCTGCTCAAGGAGGAGGTCGGCGCCGACGACATCGCCGAGATCGTGGCGGCCTGGACGGGCATCCCGGTCACGCGGCTCATGGAGGGCGAGACGGAGAAGCTCATCCACATGGAAGAGCGGCTCCATCGCCGGGTGGTGGGTCAGGACGAGGCCATCCAGGCCGTCTCGGACGCGGTCCGCCGGGCCCGGGCCGGGCTCAAGGATCCGCGCCGGCCGATCGGCTCGTTCCTGTTCCTGGGCCCGACCGGCGTCGGCAAGACCGAGCTCGCCCGCGCCCTGGCCGAATTCATGTTCGACGACGACCAGGCCATGGTCCGGATCGACATGAGCGAGTACATGGAGAAGTTCGCCGTGTCGCGGCTGGTCGGCGCACCGCCCGGCTACGTCGGCTACGAGGAGGGCGGCCAGCTTACCGAGGCGGTCCGGCGCCGGCCCTACCAGGTGATCCTGCTCGACGAGATCGAAAAGGCTCACCCGGACGTGTTCAACGTGCTGCTCCAGGTCCTCGACGACGGCCGGCTGACGGACGGTCAGGGCCGGACGGTGGACTTCAAGAACACCCTCGTGATCATGACCAGCAACGTCGGCTCGCAGTTCATCGCCGGGTTCGCCGGGCGCGGCGACTCGGGCGACGAGTCGGCCTACGAGCAGATGAAGGCGCAGGTCATCGAGTCGCTCCGGCTCCAGTTCCGGCCGGAATTCCTCAACCGCGTGGACGAGATCATCGTCTTCCACGCGCTGACAGACGCGGACCTGGCCGCGATCGTGGACCTGTTGCTGGCGGACCTGTCGCGCCGGCTGGCCGCCCAGGACCTCGTGCTCGAGCTCACGCCGGCCGCCCGTTCGCTCATCGCCCGCGAGGGCCACGACCCAGCATACGGGGCCCGGCCGCTCAGGCGGACGATCCAGCGCCTGGTGGAGAACCCGTTCGCGCGCGCGCTTCTGCAGGGCCAGTTCAAGCCGGGCGACCGGATCGTCGCCGATGCCGACGTCATCGGCGGGACAATCGTCTTCTCGACCGAAGGGGCGTCGGTGGCGGTGGATGCCGGCGATCGGCGCGATGCGCGCGTTCCGGCGGGTGCCGGCGGTCGAGGCCGGGGCAAGGCCCGTCCGGCATCGCCGCTCGACCTGCCCGACATCGACGAGAAGCCCGAGCGGGAGCGCGGAGAGCTCGTCAACTAGCGGCGGCCGCTCCATGCAGTTCGACGCCGCAGCCGCCCGACTGAGTCGCCTGACGGGGCCGTTGCCCCCGGCACCAGACGTGCTCATGCCCCAGTTCACCGACGGCCGGATCCGCTCGCTGCTGGAGGTCTCGGACACGGCCACGCCGGCCGCGGTCCTCGTGCTCCTCTTCCCGGACGAGGCCGGCGTGGCCCGGTTGGTCCTCACCGAGCGCGTAACGTACGACGGCTACCACAGCGGCGAGGTGAGCTTTCCGGGTGGCAAGGCCGAGCCTGGCGACGCGGACGAGGCGGCGACCGCCCTGCGCGAGGCGGCCGAGGAGATCGGCCTCGACGTTGGGCAGGCGGGAGTCACGGTCGCCGGCCACCTGGAGCGGGTCTGGATCCCGGTCAGCGACTTCCACATCACGCCGGTCGTGGCCCTCGCAACCAGGCGGCCGGTCCTGACGCCGGATCCACGTGAGGTGAGCAGGATCCTGGAGCCATCGGTGGCGGCATTCCTGCCGGATGGCGTGGTCGAGATCGTCGAGCGGACGGTCCGCGGCTGGCCGCTCCGCTACGGCGGTTACCGGCTGGAGGATCTCCACGTCTGGGGTGCGACGGCGCGAATCCTCGGCCAGCTTGGCGCCCTGCTCGGAGCCTAGTAGGGCTCACCCTCGCGGGCCGTCGCGTCCCGTGACCGCTCGCGTGGCGCCAGGCCGCCGGCGACCGAACGTTCACCGTCGCCGGACGACCGAGCCCGCTCCGTGCCCGCCTCGATCGCCGCTCGAGCCTGGCCGTCGATGATGCCCCGCACGGCCGCGTCGTCCACGCCGGCCAGCTCCACGACGATCGCCCGCATCTCGGACACGTCCGTCCAGGCGCCGTGCAGCTCGTGGGCGGGCCACAGGACCGCCTCCCCGGCCGACACCCGGGCGACGTCATCACCGACGACCACCCAGCCGCCGCCCTCGATGACGACGAACCACGTCGTGTTGGGGTTCGTGTGCGGCTCGATCCGCGCGTTGCGAGCAAACGCGAGCTCGGCGACCAGGCCGCGGCCGTCCGAATGGATGACCTGCGACTGGAGGCCCGTCGTCCCGGCCGGGCCGTCCGGCCGCCGATGCCCCACGCCGAAGCGAACCACCTGCATCGGTCGACCTCCAGATCCTGGACCGTCGGTCGGAAGCGTCACTCTCCGGCGATCGGCTAGCGGCGGCGGCGGGCCCGTTTCGACGGCGCGACCCGGACCGGTCGCGAGCCGCGGCGGGTTGGCTTGGGCCTGATCGTCGATTCGGGATGAGCGTACTTCGAGCGGGTGAAGTAGCGCTGCTTGGCGAGGCGCGTCGAGTAGGTGGCGAAGATGGGAGGGAATCGCCGGAACCTGGTCCAGACGAGCGTTCCCAGGCCGATGGCCAGGGTCACCGGCACGAAGAAGAAGTCGAACCGGAAGATCGCGTAGATCAGGGTCAGGCTGAACGTGATCAGCCCGGTCCACAGCAGCCACTCGTAGAGGTCCAGGTAGGGTGGGTGCCCGCGCAGGCGCCGCGTCCGGACGTTGTAGAGCACGACCAGGGCCACCAGCCAGAAGATCGAGGCCACGACGATCGGCCAGAAGATGTCGTGAAAGTTCTGGGTGGTGAACGGCAGGAACAGGTACTGCCAGGGCGCGAGCGTCACGGGCGATCACTCCTCGTCGCGGGTCGGCGAGGCCCGAGTATGCCACGGACGCACGCTATACTCGGGCGCGACAGCGACGGCGCCCGATCGTCAACGTGCCCAAGTGGCGCCCGCTCGGCCGGCCTGCCGGCGGCCACCATGGATCATCACCTAGGGACTGGGAGGATGCCCGGGTGCGTGCCCTGCTCTCCGTGGCGAACCGCGACGGGATCACCGCGCTCGCTCGCGACCTGCTGTCCCTCGACGTCGAGATCTTCGCGACCGACGGCACCCGCGATCACCTGGCCGCGGACGGCGTGGAGGTCCGGTCCGTCGCCGACCTGACCAACGTGCCGGCCCTCATCGGGGGCCAGGTCAAGACCTTTCATCCGGCCGTCTACGCCGGAATCCTCGCCCGCCGCGACGTGCCCGCCCAGCTCGAGGAGCTCGCCGAGCACGGGATCGGCCTCATCGACATCGTCGTCGTCAACGTCAAGCCGTTCGCGCCGGAGGTCGGCGCCCGGCTGGTTCCCCTCGACGAGGCGATCGAGATGATCGACGTGGGCGGAGCCGCGCTCCTGGGGGCGGCGGGCCGCAACAGCGCCGGCGTCGCCGCCGTGGCCAGCCCACGCCACTATGCCCAGCTGGTCAGCGAGCTGCGCGAGCTGGGCGGCGTCTCGGCCGAGTTCCGCCAGCAATTGGCAGCCGACGCGTTCGGGGCGGTGGCGGCCTACCACGCCGAGATCGCGGCCTACCTCACCCAGGTCAGCGGCAAGGTCTTTCCCGGCCGGCTGGCGATGGTCCTCGAGAAGGTGGAGGACCTGCGGTACGGCGAGAACCCGCACCAGCGGGCCGCCTTCTATCGTGAGACGACCCATCGCAGCGGCACGCTCGCCGACGCGACGCAGGTGCAGGGCGGCGCGCCCTCCTTCAACAACCTCCTGGACCTCGACGCCGCCTACCGGATCGCGTCCGACTACACGAGCCCCACGGTCGTCATCTGCAAGCACACGGACCCGGTCGGGCTGGCCAGCAACGACGAGATCGTGGAGGCCTACCGCCACGCTCTCGAGACGGACCCGGTGGCGAGCTTCGGCGGGATCGTCGCGGTCAACCGGCAGCTCGACGGCCCCACGGCCCGCGAGATCGCGGCCAACAGCTATGAGGCCGTCATCGCGCCTGGCTTCAGCGACGACGCCCTGGCGATCCTGCGCGAGAAAACCGGTCTGGAGCTGCTGGCGGTCCCGCCCAACCCGATCGAAGGCATGCGCGACTACGGCATCGCCACCCTCGACTTCAAGCGGGTCGCGGGCGGCCTCCTCGTGGAGACGATGGACGAGCTGGGCCTTGACAAGGGACAGCTCCAGGTCGTCACCAAGCGGCGGCCCACGCTGGAAGAGCTGACCGACCTGCTGTTCGCGTGGCGGGCCGTCCGGCACGTACGCTCCAACGCGATCGTCCTCGCCCGAAGCGGCGCGACCGTCGGCATCGGTGCCGGCCAGGCCAGCCGGCAGGTCTCGGTGGAGATCGCGCTCCGACGCGCCGGCGACCGGGCGAAGCTCGCGGTCATGGCCTCGGACGCGTACTTTCCCTTCCCGGACGGCATCCAGGCAGCCGCCCAGGCCGGCGTCATCGCGATCATCCAACCAGGCGGGTCCATCCGCGACGAGATGGCGATCGAGGTCGCCGACCGGCACCACATGGCCATGGTCTTCACCGGTCGCCGCCATTTCCGCCACTAGCCGATCGAGCGGCGCGTCCGGCGCCGCCGTCACCGGGAGGAAGCCGTGGAGCAACTGCTCGCGCTGGAGATGGTCCGGGTCACCGAGGCCGCCGCGCTCGCCTCCGCCCGGTTCATGGGCCGGGGCGACACCACGGAGGCCGACCGGGCGGCCACCGAGGCGATGCGCCGCACGATGGACGAGATCGAGATGTGGGGCACGATCGTCATCGGCGAGGGCGAGCGGGACAAGGCGCCCATGCTGTACATCGGCGAGCAGGTCGGCCGGCGCGACGAAAGCGACCGGCGGGCGGCCCAGGAGATCGACATCGCGGTCGACCCGCTCGAGGGGACGAACCTGGTAGCCCACGGCCAGGCGAACGCGATCACGGTCCTGGCGGCGTCGGAGCGCGGCGGCCTCGTCCACGCTCCCGACACGTACATGGAGAAGTTGTGCGTGGGGCCGGTGGCGGCCGGGCGTGTCGACATCCGGCTGTCGCCCACCGAGAACCTGCAGCGCATCGCGTCGGCCCTCGGACGGGGCGTCAGCGACATCACCGTCATCATCCTCGACCGGCCGCGCCACGAGGAGCTCATCTCCGAGGTCCGGTCGACCGGCGCCCGGATCAAGCTCATCAGCGACGGCGACCTGTCGGCCGCCATCTCGTGCGCGGTTTCCGGCACCGGTGTCCATGCCGTCATGGGCATCGGCGGGGCGCCGGAGGGCGTGATCACGGCCGCCGCCCTGCGCTGCCTGGGCGGCGAGATCCAGGCCCGCTTCCGATTCCGTGACGACGACGACCGAGCGCGAGCAGCGAAGATGGGCCATGGCGATCCCGACCGGGTGTACTCCACGGAGGACCTGGCGTCGGGCGACAACGTCGTGTTCGCGGCGACCGGCGTGACCGGCGGCGACCTCCTCCAGGGCGTCCGCTTCTTCGGCGGCGGCGCGCGGACGCACTCGCTGGTCATGGCCTACAAGGCGAAGCAGGTGCGCTTCGTGGACACCGTCCACATGTTCGACCGGAGCCGCCCGCCCAGCGTCCGCCTGTGATGGACTTCTTCCCGGTCGGCGACCTGACGAACCTGGCGCTGATCCTGCTGGCGGTCGCGGCTATCGCCATCGTCTCGGTGATCGCATTCCGGCGCCGCTAGCGTTCAGGACTGCTCGCCCCGCACAGATCGTCGCCATGGGCGGGGGTGGCTTCTCGATGGAACCCGACAACAGCCTCCTCGACGACTTCATCCTGGGCCTGACCGGCCGCCCGCGACCGCGAGTCCTCTTCCTGCCAACCGCGACCGGCAACGTCGCGACGTATCTCGTCAACTTCTATACGGCCTTCAGCCGTAGGGCGGAGGCCAGCCACCTGGACCTCTTCGCGCGCACGCGCGACGACCTCCGCCGGGTCGTCCTCGACCAGGACGTGCTCTACGTCGGCGGCGGAAACACCGCCAACCTCCTGGCGATCTGGCGCGTGCACGGGCTGGACGCGATCCTGCGCACCGCGTGGCAGGCGGGCGTCGTCATGGCCGGGCTGAGCGCCGGCGCGATATGCTGGTTCCAGGCGGGC
>WNGA01005275.1_pt1 | contig 31874 bp, 34 predicted proteins | sample 5400061 | NCBI WGS metagenome assembly WNGA01 (sample SAMN13153366, study PRJNA577476) | soil metagenome | isolation source: 100 cm soil or saprolite under grassland replicate 2 | place: USA:California | collected 2016-06-15 | reverse complement strand
GCATCGATGGCTACGAGAAGATCGTCGACGTCATTGTCCGCGAGGAGGATGCCGCCGCGTAACAAGCCGTGCTACACAACCAAACGCTGTATCTGGGAGAGGCGCCATCGCCAAATTCCACATCAAGCGGGACACGACCAACATGGATCTCAAGACCCTCACAGTCGTTGTCGATGGGCTCGTCAGAGGTGGTGCACCCGTCGCAAGTTCGGCTGTTCTCGAGTGGGATTAGCCGGGGAGCTGCAACAAGGTGTTGCAGGCGGACGATCACCTCGGTCGCTTCGCTCCCTCGGTTGCTCGCCGCTGAACACCTTGACGTTGGGCAGACGAGCCGTCAGGTGGTCCAGTCGGCCGTTTCCAGATTCTCGAATCCTCGGAAGTCCTTCGTGTTCGTGGTCACGAGGACTAATCCGTGCGTGAACGCGATCGCCGCGATTTGACCATCGACGAACGGTGGTGTTCGGCCATGTTCCTCCAGGCGAGCTCTCTCGCGGCCATGCCACTCGGCAGCAGCGTCGTCGTACGCCAAAATCGGAAACGACGAGCGAATGACCCGGTGAAGATACTCCTCGAGCGCCGTCCGTCGCTTTCCCGCTGGAAGTCTAGACGCACCGTAAACCAACTCGTGCCAAACCGGCGCGGCGATTGCGCAGCTACCGCTCTGCTGCTCCAGTCTCTTCACGACCCGCCGGTTCGGGTCCTTAACGATCGGAGCGGACACGATGGTCGTGTCCAGAAGAAACTTCAGGGTCATAGACGGACCCTGCGTCCCTGCGCTCGGTCGCGAAGCGAATCGAAGAAATCGGCCTCGAGCGCGATGTCCTGGGGTGCGTAGCGCTCTGCAAACGCGCGGTACGCGTCGCCGAAAGTCGTACGATCCAGTCGAAGCGCTTCGTACTTCTCCGCAGAGACAACCACGGCGACCGGTCGACCACGGCGAGTTAACTGCACTTCCTTTCCGGCCTCGACCTCGTCCAGGATGTCTGGCAGATGCGCACGTGCGTCAGCGACCGAATAGCTCTTCCCCATGGCTACATTGTACATCTATATGTACATATGGCAAGATTCCTTCGTGTCGAGCTGCCGAACCGGACGTCCGGTGGTGGAGTCGCGGCTACGCTCGCGAGCGTGAGCACCTCCGGAAGATCGCGTCTTCCTCGTGTCACTCGCCAGGGGGAGAGTCCCGCGCCCGGGCGCTGCGCGCGAGGCGGCTGCGCGCGAGGCTCAGTGGTCGTGGTGCATGGGGCGGAGGCTGGTGTCGAGCATCCACATGCCGAACAGATGGAGGCCGACGGTCAGCGCGACGGCGTCGCTACGGCCGTACGACGGCGCCAGCGCCACGGGGATGTGCGCGTACGTCGCCTCGGCGAACACGCCGAGCTGGATGCCTGACCCGCGCGACCCGAGCGGCACGTACTCGAACCCGGCGGTCTCGAACCACCACGGCGAGCTCACCTCGACGGGCGCGGTGGGCGGCTCCTCGCGCTGGTTGAGCTCCGAGCGCGCCCAGCCGACGGCGCGTCGATCCGCCGAGCGCACGGCGAGCTCGGCGAGCACGCCGTGCGCGCTCGGGCCGCCATCCGCCAGGTCGACGCCCCAGTCGAGCAGCGCGTCGACCCGATGGCTGCCGAAGCTGCGCCAGAAGTAGGCGCTCGCGCTCAGCTGCCAGGCGTCGGGCTCGCCGCCGCCCTGGTTGCGTAGCCGCTCGGCGGAGACTTGCGCCTCGACCTGACCCGCGATCACGCGGCGCACGCGCGCCGCGAACGACGTCGGCGCCGCTGGGTGGGGGTAGAAGCGGCTGTCGCCGGGACCGAGCTCGCGCGCGCCGAACGCCGACGCTTCGACGGTGGTGACGTCGTGGCGCAGCGCCGCGCCCAGCACCGGCGAGGTCTCGTGTGGGTTCTCGCCCTTGTGGTGCTTGCGCGGTACGGTCGGGCCCGGGCTGCTCGCGCGGTGCATGAACACGGGCGGGCCGATGGTCGAGCTGCCCTGGCCGGCGAAAAGCGCGAGGTCCCACAGCGGCTCATGCAGCATCGACGCCTCACCCGCCGCGGTCCACCCGAGCGGGTGCACGGCCACCATCGCCTGGTGGATGAACAGATGGCTGTGCTGTGCGTCCCACAGCCCTTCGCCCGACTGGCCGAGCTCGGGGATGCCGGCCGCGCCGACCGTGAACGGCTCGAAGTCGAGCATGAGCAGCGCCTCGACGCGGCCGCGCTCGTCGCGGCCGTAGCCCATCAGCCAGTCGTGCTGCAGCACCGGGCGCGTCGCGCCGCCGTCGAACACCTGCGCGACGCCGGGGTTGGCGATGGTGTACCCGCCCAGGCCCTGGTTCGCGAGCGACGCGAATCCGTTCACCATCAGGTGGAACCCACCCGCCATCCCGGGCGTGCCCGGAACCGGCGTCTGCCGGGGCACTCCGTACGGCAACTGCGCGGGCTCGGGGGCCGGCTCGCCCTCGGCGCGCGCGACACCAGCGACGAGAGCGAGGAAGAGGAACGTGCGCGCGAACATGGCCGCGGACTATACCCATCGTCGCGTCGGAGTGCGGGGGCGGGCGGGGCGCAGCGATGGGGCGGCCTAGCGACCGTCGGCGCCGGGATGAGGTAACCTACCCGCATGGGATCGATTGGCTTATGGCTCGCGGCGCTCGCGCTCGGTTGGCCGGCGCCGGCCCCGCCTCCACCCTCCGTACCCGCCGCGCCGGCGGCGGCGCCGGTGCTCACCGCGCCACCCGCGACATCGCCGATCCCCGCGCCACCGGCGACCGCCGGGTTGGTCGTGCCGCTCGCGCCCGTCGCGCCGACGACGGCCGCACCTCCGCCGGGCCCCGCGAACCCGACCGGCCCGGAGCCGGCGCCGCGCGCGCCCCGGGCAGCGGCATCCCGGCTCCCGACCACCGCGGGGCCGGCGATCACAGGTCCCTCCTCCCCGGCCGGCGGGGAAACCAACCGACACCTCTACCAGCGCTGGTGGTTCTGGACCATCGCCGGCGGGCTGTTCGCGGCGGTCGCCACCACGACGTACGTGGTGACGCGTCCGCCGCCGGCGCCTTACTACGGCAACACCGGTCCAAGCGTAACCAGCTTCCCATGAGGCGGGCCGGCCAGCCGCATCTCGTTCTGGCGCTCGCGCTCGCGCCGGTGGTGCTTTGCGCCGCCGGCTGCGACGATCCGATCACCGAGGTCGTGGTGGTCCTGACCAGCGACCTGCAGCCGGCCGATGCCGACTCCATTCAAATCAGCTCGATAGAGGGCAACGGTTCCCCACCGGCGTTCTCACAGTGCACCCTTCAGAGCAGCTTCCTCGATTTTCCGCTGACGGCAGGGTTCACGTCTGGGGGACACACGACCATGTTCTCGACGACCATCCAGCTCACCAAGGGCGTCAACACCTTCCCCGCGCCCATCGTCATGGCGCGGACCGTGTTCGGGATTCCGTTCACGCCCGGCCAGATCAGGATGCTGGTGGTCCCCATGAAGGCCGCCTGCAAGTGCGTCGGGACGAGCTGCCCCAACCCCGGAACCAACCCCGACTGCGACGCGATCGAGAACCCCGAGACGGTCGAATTCGATCCGATAGGCTTGCCCCCGAGCGTGAACCGCGGGAACTCGTGCGGCGGTGCGACTATCTTTGGCGGGACGCCGATACGCGCGCCGGCCGACAGCGGGACTGAGCCCGTCGAGCGCGCACGATCACGCTTGACCGTCGCGCGGCGAAGGCGAACCATCGCGGCATGGAGATTCGAGATCTGAACGCCGACGAGCGCACCGCGCTGGTCGGGCTCATGAAGGTGGTCGTGCTGTCCGATGGCAATGTCTCCGAGGACGAGATCGAGCACGTCGAGATGTTGGTCGACGCGTTCGGCGCCGAGGACTACGAACGGACGCTGGCCGCGTTCGAGCAACGCTTCGCCGACCTCGAGGCGTTCCGCGCGTTCCTGCGCGGCATCACCCGTCAGGACGCGTGTGAGCTGATCTTCGCGACCATCCTCGAGAGCGCCTGCGAGGGCGCGCTCGAGGGGGCCGAGGTCGAGATGCTGGACTGGTTGTCCAGCACCTGGAACGTCAAGATAGAGATCGCGGACGGCGCCGGCGCCTGATCAGCAGCAGGCTGCCGACCGCGAGCAGCAGGGTCGCGTCGCTGCGGCCGCCATTGCCGTCGCGCGCGGCGACGCGGCACCCGCCGGCCTCGCCCTCGCCCAGGCTCCCACCGCTACCCGTCGTGCCCGCTGCGCCGGCAGCGCTGGTTCCGGCCGCGCCGGTCGTCGTGCTCGTGCCTGCGGCGCCGGTGACCATGCCGGTGCCCGCGGCCCCGGTGGTCGTGCTGGTGCCCGCAGCGCCGGTGACGGTGCCGGTGCCCGCGGCGCCCGTCGTGCCCGCGGCGGCGCTCGTACCCGCGGCGCCGGTGGTGCCTGCGGCGGCGCTCGTGCCCGCGGCGCCGGTCGTGCCCGCGGTCCCGGTCGTGCCACCGCGGCCCACGCTACCGGCGCGGCCCCCGCCGCCCGAGGTGCCCGCGGCGCCGGTCGTGCCGCCGGTCCCGGTCGTGCCGCCGGTGCCCGTGGAACCGCCGATCGTGATGTTCGCGCAGCTGTAGTACGTCGCGCCCGCCGGGATGGTCGCGGGCGGGCACTGCGCGTCGGTGACGTCGTTGTTCAGCATCAGCTGGCGCACGCGCAGCGTGCATTTGGTGCAGGGCGCGGACGGGATCGTGACCCCCACCGACCAGTTGCGAGGCACCGACGCGGACGGCGGGTTCATGTGCGACTTGACTGCGAGCTGCACCCAGTTGGCGTCGCCCGCCGGCGAAAAGTCGACCACGAAGCAGCCGGGATGGTTGACCGTCTCCTTCCAGTTGACGGTCATCGCGCCGGACGTGAGGTTGGTGTGCGGCTGCGATGCGGCCTCGGAGATCCCGCACGGTGCGCCGGTACCGGGCGGCGCTCGCGGCGGATCCTTGTACCCGTCCTGCATGTCGCGCGGCGGGGGGGTGACGAGCAACGCGTGCCCCAACACCGGTCGCGGCGCGACGACCAGGGTGGCCGCACCGATCAACGATAGAAGCAGTAGGCCCGAAAGAGTCCGCATCATGATTCGACTCCCTTGGAAACGTCTCGAATTGGCGCACGACGTCGTGTCGCGCGGGGCGGGCAGCGGGTTCGGAGCGAGAATAGCACGCTGCCCGAACGTGCAATCGCGATCGTCGGCGCCCCTTCAGCGCTGCGTGTTTTCGCGATCGAGATGAGCCGAAACGGGCACCAGCCGATTTCGGCAAACTTCAGCGGTCGCTGGCCACCGCAGCGCCGAGGAGGATCGTGGTGAGCACCAGGGCGCCGGCTGCCGTCAGCAATGGCCAGCGGTCGCGCGCCCACGCCGCCGGATCGTCGCTGAAGCGCGCCTTTGCGCGTGGCGCCGAGAGCAGCACCGCGGGTCCGAGCTGGGCGGGCGGGCCGCTCGCCGTCGGGGGGGCGGGCGCATCCTCCGCCGGAACCTGAGCGATGCGGCGCGCCTGCTCGTCGAGCCGCATGACGGCGGCGTCCAGCAGGCCCGACTCAGCACCCCCGGTGACGAGGGTGGCGTCGCGCTGCATGCCTGCTTCATCGACGAGCCGCAGCCCAATCGGCGCGCCCGGGCCGCCTTTGGGCTCACCCACGAGCGCGAACCGCGCGCCCATTCGCCGGGCGTGGGTCGCCGCGGTCGCGTCGTCGAGCGCGAGCGGCGCGCGCGGCGGGATGTCGAGATCCAGCGACGGCGCGTCGAACGCGACCGTCGCGCCCCACGGCGCGCGGCCGATCTCCTCGACGTGAACCAGGTGCTCGCCGTAGGCGAGATCGCGGAACGTGATCCCGCCCGCGACCGGCGTCAGCGCGCCGCCGTCGAGCGCCACCTCGGCGCTGGCCGAGCCCTTCACCAACAGCGTGCCGCGCCCGCGCCGGCGGACCTCCTCGGCGGCGCGCTCGAAGTCGGCGACCGCCTGGGGCGGGAGCTCGCGCGGGTTCAAGCTTCGCCCCGGCGTCATCGTCGCCGCGCGCAGGTAGTCGACATAGGCTTGCGTGCGCGCCGCGGAGGGCGGGGCGGCCGTGGTCGCGTTCCAATCCGCGCGCGCGACCGCCATCGCCCGGTATAGATACAGATCCGACAGCTGATCGGTGGACAGCCCGGCGCCGCCCGTGGCGGCGACCTCTGCGGCGGCGGCATCGAGATCTCGCCGCATGTCGTCGAACGCCAGCTTTTGCGAGTTGATGAGCGCGATCTTCAGCAGGTCGGGCGCCTTTGGCGGCGGTGGCGCGGGGACGTCGACGACCTCCACCGGCCGCAGCCCGATGCGGGTTGCCGCCGCGGTAAATAGGCGCTGAATCGTCGCGTTTTCCTGGGTGTCGGGCAGGTGGACGTAGATCGGGTGCACCAGCGGCGGCGCGTCAGCCGCGGCCGCCCACCGGCCAGGGAAAAGGGCGACGGCGACGGCGAGCGCGAGCAGCGAAATCCATATCCAACGGCGCATCCCGCGATTGTCCCGCGCGTGGACGCCCCGTCAACTTAAGGTCACCGACTTCGTGAGTCGGCGTGGCGTCCTAGACCGAGGTTTTTACTTTGAACGAGCGCTTGATCATCCCGAACCAAAAGCCGAGGCCGAGGATGGTCACCACCAGCAGCACAGGGAAGCTCATCGCGCCGAAGTGGGTGGCGCCGAGCATGCCGTACAGCATCGGGCCCGAAGCGTAGGTGTTGAAGCGCGAGGCCTTGCCCGCGGTCGCGGCCAGCTTGGCCGCGTCGGGGTGGGGCGTGCCCGCCGCCATGCCGCCCAGGATCTTCTTCTGGCGCGGCCAGATCACGAACCAGACGTTGAACCACATGATCGTGCCCAAGAAGCCGCCGAACAGCACCCACATCGCTCGGCCGCTCATCACCGCGTTGCCGGCGCCGTCGGTCGACATCAGGTTCTTTTCGGGCGCGAGGTAGTGCCAAATGAAGAGCGCGATCCCGAACAGGAACGTGTACATCGCGCCCCAGCGGAACCACCAGAACGCCCGCAACAGGAGCGCCGGGTTGACCTTCGGCTTGAGCTCCTTGTCGAGGCCGCCCTGGAACGGAACGTTCACCAGGTTGAAGAAGTAGAGGTGCCCCAACCAGACGATTCCGAACATGACGTGCCCCCATCGGAGCAGATACGGAACCATCGCCTCGCTGAACAGTGCGTCCATGGCGGCCTCAATACCACCATATGAGGCGCGCGCGCAAAGCTTAGGCGAAGTTGAGCGCTCGCAAGGTTTTCCCTCACCCCGACCCTCTCCCGCGAGCGGGAGAGGGAGATCGGTTAGCGCACGCGGCGGGAGGTCTTCTTGCCGGCGGGGACGGGGTCGAGCTTGGGGGCGTCGGGGGACCAGTATTTGGCGTAGAGCGGCGTCTTGCGATACTCGACCCGCAGCGCTTCCACCATCGGCGCGAGCTTCTTGTAGAGGCGGCGCGGCTCGCGCGGCTTGCAGCGCGCGAGCACGTACGACGCCATGAGCGGCATCGCGACCGTCGAGTCGAGGTAGCAGACCACGGTGTCGGTGAGGCCCTCGGGATCGATCTTCCCCCACGACACCGCCTCCTGCGGCGTGGCGCCCGACAGACCGCCGGTGTCGGGGCGGGCGTCGGTGATCTGCACGAAGTAGTCGTGACCCTTCTCAGACACGCCCAGAATTTCCTGCAGTTGTGGCTCGGTCTGCAGCAGAAAGTTCTTGGGCGCGCCGCCCCCGAAGACGAGCACCCCCGAGGCGCCGTTGGGCTTGCGCTTGGCGTCGAGCACCAGCGCCGACATCTCCATCACGTCGGCGGCCGGGTCGAGGTGCGGTCCGCGTTCGGGCTCGGCGGTGCGGATCGCCGACAGGTTGAGACCGATGGTCGAATCGCCGGGCGACGCCACCCATATCGGCAGGTCGAGCTCGTACGCGGCGCCGAGCAGCGACGGCTTGGGCGCGCCGGTCGCCTTCGAGGTCTCGAGCGCGTACTTGCCGATCAGGTTGTGGAGGGTGGAGCCCGACATCCGGGTGTGGAACTCGTCCGCCATCATCACGCGGTACAGCCACTCGTCGGTCTTGTAGAGGACCTCGGCCTGGAACAGGACGTCGTAGACGCGGATGATGCCTTCCTTGCGCAGCGCGACGTCGTGCGCGCCCGACACCACTTCGGGGTTGCCGCGGTAAAGCGGCAGGTCGAGATCGAAATGGAGGTCGTGGTAGAGGTTCGCGCCCGTCGACGACAGGTAGTCGATGAAGCCAGCCTGCATGAGCGGCACCAGCACCGAAGACAGCCCGGCGGGGGTCAGCGCGCCCGCGATCGATACTCCGATGGTGGCGCCCGAGTCGATCATGCGCGCGAACACCTGACACGATTCGCGCAGGCGCGCGGCGTTGTACGCGTTGAAGTAATTCTCGATCAGATCGACGACTTCGTTCGAGCCGCGCGCGAGCGGAGCCGGTCGAATGCGGCGCTTCGAGTGCAGCATGGCGGTCAGTTAACACCACCTTGTGGTCGTTCCGCCAGCCCCGCGTGCGTGCTATAGGCGAGGACGACCTTGCTGCTTTCCGTTCGATCGCCCGTGGTCGTCGCTGCGCTTCTCGCGCTCCTGGTGCTCGTCGCCGCGTCCGCGTGCGAGAAACCGATCGGCGCGCCGCAGGCGCCGTCGGCGACCGCGGTGCCCGGCCGTCCCGCGTCGCCGGCCGCGATCGTCCGCGTCGAGCCGACGTCGGGCGGGGGCGCGCCGAAGCCGGCGGCGCTCGCGACGCTGGAGCGGGAGCTCGCGCGCGCGATGCGCGAGCTCGGCAAGGTCGACAAGCTCGACAAGCTCGACAAGAAAGCCAAGTCGCCGCCGCCGTATTTCATCGCTTACGAGGTCCACGACCGCAGCGACACGACGGTCGCCGCGAGCTACGGCGCGCTGGTGCAGTCGTCGGCTCGGCGCGCCCGGATCCTCGACGCCGACGTGCGCGTCGGCGACTACAAGCTCGACTCCACGCACGCGATCCGCTCCAACGACTTCGACTTCTCGTCGGCGATCACCGGTCATCCGGTGCCGCTGCCGCTGGACGACGACGGGCTGGCGCTGCGCGCGGTGGTGTGGCGCGAGACCGACCGGCGTTACGCCGAGGCCGCCGAGCGGCTGGTCAAGCTCAAGACCCAGCGGACGCTGAAGGTCGCCGACGAGGATCCGTCGGACGACTTCTCGCGCGAGAAGCCCGCGACCTATCTGGGCGCCGTCCCCGCGCTGACGGTCGACGTCCCCGGGTGGGAGGACCGGGTGCGGCGTCTGTCGGCGCGCTTCCGCGGCCAGACCGAGATCGAGGACTCGGGCGTAACCATGCAGGCGGTCAGCTCGACCGTGTGGGTGATCAACTCGGAGGGCACCCTGGTCCAGACCGGCCGGGACTACGTGCGGGTGTTCATCGAGGCCAACACCCGCGCCGAGGACGGCATGGAGCTCGAGCGGTTCGAGAGCTTCGACGCCGCGAGCTTCGCCGGGCTGGGCGGGCAGGCGGCGATGGAGCGGGCGACCGACGCGGTGATCGCGGACCTGAAGGCGCTGCGCAAGGCACCCCCGTCGGACCCCTACATCGGCCCCGCCATCCTCGAAGGGCGCGCCGCGGGCGTGTTCTTTCACGAGATCTTCGGCCATCGCGTCGAAGGTCACCGGCAGAAGAACGAGGAGGAGGGACAGACTTTCGCCAAGAAGATCGGCGAGCCGATCATGCCGGCGTTCGTCTCCGTGTACGACGATCCGACGCTGGCGAAGCTGGGTGCGACCGACCTCAACGGGTTCTATCGGTTCGACGACGAAGGCGTGGTCGCGCAGCGGGCGACCCTGGTGTCGGACGGCATCCTGCGCGGGTTCCTGCTCAGCCGGTCGCCCACGCGTGGGTTCTCGACGTCGAATGGCCACGGCCGGCGGCAGGAGGGGCGCGCCGTGGTGTCGCGCCAGGGGAACCTGGTGGTCGAGCCCAAGCGCATGGTGTCGCCGGCCGAGCTGCGGCAGCTGTTGCGCGACGAGGCGCGGCGTCAGGGCAAACCCTACGGGCTCAGCTTCCGCGACATCTCGGGCGGGTTCACCAACACCGCGCGGGGCGGGCCCCAGGCGTTCAAGGTGTTGCCCATCATCGTGTACCGCGTGTGGGTCGATGGCCGGGCCGACGAGCTCGTGCGCGGCGTGGATCTGGTCGGTACGCCGCTCGCGGCGCTGTCCAAGATCATCGCCGCGTCGGACGACTACCAGAGCTTCAACGGCTATTGCGGCGCGGAGTCGGGGTTCGTACCCGTGTCGGCGACCAGCCCCAGCCTGCTCGTGCAGCAGATCGAGGTCGAACGCCGCGACAAGGGCAGCGACAAGCCGCCCGCGCTGCCCGCGCCCGCGCTGGCGCCCGCGCCGGGGCCGGTCCCAGGGTCGGGCTCGAAAGGTCGCCGGTGAGGCGCGCGTGGACGGCTTCGGCCGGGCTCTGCGCGCTTGCGGGCGCGCTGGTGGCGAGCGCGGCGGCGCCCGAGCCCGGAGCGCCGCCCGCCGCCGCGGACGTGGTTCGCCAGGCGCTGGAGGACGAGCTCGCGCGCTCGATGGCCGAGCTCCACGTCGGCGACGAGCCCAAGCCGTATTACCTCGCGTACACGGTGTCGGACGTCGCGCAGTCGACCGCGAGCGCGACCTTGGGAGCGGTCACCGCGGCGCACGGCTACGCGGGCCGCGTGCTGCGCACCGATCTGCGGGTCGGGGACCCGAGCTTCGACAACACCAACTTCGAGGGTACCCCGCGTGTCGAGACCGTGCCGATCGAGGACGACTACGCGGCGCTGCGGCGCGAGCTGTGGTTGCGCACCGACGAAGCGTACAAGAGTGCGATCGAGATGCTCGCCCGCAAGCGCGCCGCGGCCGCCGGGCAGGCGGCCGATGAAGAGGAGCAGTCGGTGGGCGACTTCGCCAAGGAACCGCCTGCCAAGCTGGACGGGTCGTCTTCCCCGGGCGTCGCCGCCCCGAGCGCGCTCGCGGACCTCGTGCGCAAGTTGTCGCTGGTGCTGGCGGACACGCCCGAGATCTACTCGTCCCACGTCACCGCCACCGCGGCGGTAGCTCGCCGCCGGATGGCGACCAGCGAGGGAACCTGGGTCGACGACTCGAAGCGCACGGTGCGCATCGACGTGGTCGCCGACACCCAAGCCGACGACGGGATGAAACTGCGCAACTTCGTGCCGTTCACCGCGTTCGACGTCGCCGGCCTGCCGCCGCTCGCCGACATGGAAAAATCGGTGCGGGCGATGGCGCGCGAGCTGGTTGCGATGCGGCTCGCCCCGGTCGCGGCGTCGGGTGCGGGCGCGGTGGTGTTCGAGGGCCTGGCGGCGGCGCAGCTCATCAAGGTGCTGATCGCCGACCAGCTGGGTGGAACGCCGCCGCCCAAGACCGCCTCCGCCGCCAGCGACGACGGCGGTCAGCAAAGCGCGCTCGCCAGCAAGCTCGGACAGAAGGTCGCGGCGCCGATTCTGTCGGTGGTCGACGACCCGCTCATCGACCACGCGCCCGGCGCCGGCAAGGCCGCGCTCTACGGCGCTTACAAGATCGACGACGAAGGTGTTCCCGCCAAACGCGTGTCGCTGATCGAGCACGGCGTGCTCAAGTCGTTGCTGATGTCACGCACGCCGCGGCGGGAAATCCAGCGCTCGAACGGGCATGCGCGCGCGCCGCGGTTCGCTGGGCCGCGCGCCCACCTCGGCACGCTGGTGGTGACGGGCGCGAAAGGGGTAGGGCGGGGGACGCTGCTCGACGCGCTGGCGAAGATCGCCAAGGGCGGCGGCGTCACCACCTACGTCGTTCGCCTGCTCGACGACGGCCTGCTTCCGGGCGGCGAGGTCGAGGACTTCTCGTCGCTGTTCAGCTTCACGGGCGGGGGCCACGGTCCGCCGCCGCTCCGCCCGCTGGTGGTCTACCGAATCGCGAACGGGAAGGAGACCCTGGTCCGCGGGCTGGCGCTCGAGAACCTGATGCCGCGATCGCTCAAGGACGTGACCGCGACCGGTAGCGAGCCTGTCGTCTACAACTACCTGGACGGGGGCGGCGGTTTCTCGGGCATCCCGTCGACCATCGTCGCGCCGTCGTTGTTGCTGTCCGACGTCGACGTACGGCGGCAGACGGGCCGACACCGCAAGCCACCGGTTTACCCCTCGCCGCTTGTTCAGACTCGGACGGGAGAGGGTGGGGGCCCCCAACCTTCCCCTCCGAGCCTCCCGCGATGAGCTTCGCGCGGCGAGCCGCGCTGCGCTCGACACGTCTTCAAACACCACACGTGATAAGGTAATCGCAATGCCTCGCGAGCACTTCACCGTCGGCGAAGTCGAGGCCCTGATTCCGACCTTGGAACGGATCTTCGTGGACGTGCTGCACGTCCGCGCCGGGCTGCGCGCGATCGAGAGAGAGCTGGAACGCGCCAACGTGCGCCAGACCCACGACGAGATCCTGGAGAGCGACGACGGGCCGCTGGCGGTACGGCGCGCCAAGGCGGTCTATCGCGGATTCGTGCAGGCGCTTTCGGACCAGATCGAACGCGTGACCGACCTCGGGGGCGAGGTGAAGGACGTCGAGAGCGGGTTGGTGGACTTCCCGGGGTCGCGTCTCGGCGAGGACATCCTGCTCTGTTGGCGCATGGGCGAGAAAAACATCGGGTTCTGGCATCCGGTCGACGGCGGCTTCGCGTCGCGGCTGCCGGTCGATGACGACGTGGCCCGCGCGCAGCCGCTGGACTAGCGGGATGGCCGGCGAGCAGGCGCTACGCGACGCGGTCGAGGCGTTGCTGCGCGCCGCCGGCCTCGACCCCGCCGGCGATGCCGATTTGACCGAGACGCCGCGACGGGTGGCGACGCTGTGGCAGTCGGAGTTCCTCGCGGGCTACGCGATGGACCCGGCGGCGATCCTCGGCGATCCCGTGGTGGGCGAGGCGGATCCCGACGTGGTCGTCGTCGGCGGGCTGCGCTTCCACGCGATGTGCCCGCATCACCTCCTGCCCTACCGGGGCGTCGCGCACGTCGCGTACCTGCCCGCCGGCAAGCTGGTCGGGTTCGGCCGGCTCGCCGAGCTGGTCGACTGCTTCACCAAGCGGCTGACGCTGCAAGAGCGCGCGACCCACCAGATCGCGGATGCGTTACAGCGCCACCTGGGCGCGCGCGGCGCGGGGTGCGTGCTCGAAGCCGAGCAGCTGTGCCTCGCGGTGCCGGGCGAGAAGCACGATCGGTCGGCTGTCGTCACCAGCGCGTTCGTCGGCGAGATGCAGCAGCGCCCCGACCTCAAAGCGCGGCTGCTGGACTGGGGGAACCGCCCGTGAGCGGGCCGCTCGAGGGACAGGTTGCGGTGGTGACGGGCGTGTCGCGCGGGATCGGGCGGGCGATCGCCGCCGCGCTCGCGGGCGCGGGCGCGCGGGTCGCGGGCTGCGCGCGGACTCCGACCGCCGGCGTGTTCGCGTGTGACGTCAGCCGACCCGATGACGTCGCGGCGTTCGCGGACGAGGTCACGCGCCGGTTCGGCCCCCCCGATGTGTTGGTCAACAACGCGGGCACGGTCGCGCGCGCGCGGATGGACGAGCTGAGCGTCGGCGAATGGGACGACGTGCTGGGCGCGAATCTCAAGGGCACCTTCCTGGTGACCCGCACGTTTCTGCCCGCGATGCGCGCGCGCCGCCGCGGCCGGATCGTGAACATCGCATCGATTTCGGGCCGCGAGGGAACCGCGCTGCTCACGGCGTATTGCGCCGCCAAGCACGGCGTCGTCGGGCTGACGCGCGCGCTTGCCAAGGAGGTCAAGCCCGAGGGCATCGTGGTCAACGCCGTGTGCCCAGGCTCGGTCGACACCGACATGCTGCGCGCCGGCCTCCCGGGCGCCAAGCCCGACATGTCTCCCGAAGACGTCGCGGGTGTCGTGCTCTACCTGGCCACCACCGCTCCCCTCGCGCTGACCGGCTCCTGCGTCGACGTCTTCGGTTGACCTAGCCGCCCGGATGTTGCGATCCCCGTCGGTGTGGCTATAACTCGCGCATGTCGAAAACGTTCCGTTTCCTGGTCGTCCTCGCCGTGCTCGGCGCCGGTTCCTTCGGGGTCTCGCTGCTCGCCGAGGCGAAGAAGGGGAGGGGCGGGGCCAAGGCGCCCGTGTCCACCGACGACTGCAAGAAGGACGCGGACTGTGTGGCGGTGATCGACGAGTGCTGCTCGTGCAACCAGGGCGGGAAACAGCGCGCGATCCCGAAGAAGCAGAAGGACGCCTACGAGAAGGACCGCAAGAAGCGCTGCACCGATCAGGTGTGCACCGACGCGATGTCCACCGACCCGACCTGCACCCAACAAGCGCAGTGCCTAGCCGGCATCTGCGAGCTCGCCGACGCGGTGGCCGCCCCGGCCCCCTAGGTCGGGCCTGGTTCGCAGCGGAGCACCACCTCGAAGGTCGCGCCCTGGTCGGGGACGCTGTGGACGCGGATGGTTCCCCCCATCGCCTCGATCGCATGGTGCGCGATCCAGAGGCCAAGCCCCAGGCCGCCGTAGCCGCGGGTTCGCGGCGCGCGGCCGAAGCGCTCGAAGATCATCTCCTGCTCGCCGGGCGGCAGTCCCACGCCGTGGTCGCGGACACGTACGCTGGCGTTGACGCCGTCGCCCTCGACCGTCACCTCCACCGGCTTGCCGGCGCCGAACTTGAATGCGTTGCCGACGATGTTGGCGAGCGACCGCTCGAGCCGGGCGCGGTCCCACTGTCCCCACAGCGGCTGGCCGCTCTGCAAACGTATCTCGCAGCCCGAGGATTCGGCGACCGGCGCCAGGTCGCGGACGATCTGTGCCATCAGCGTGGCGAGATCGACGCGTTCGAGGTTCAGCTTCCAGTTGCCGACCGCGAGACGGGTCGTGTCGAGCAGCGTTTCGACCAACTGGCCGAGGCGTACGACCTCGCGATCGATCGACGTCGCGCGCGCGTCGAGCGCCTTGGGATCGAGACCCTTGGTCGCCGCCGCGCCCACCGCGCGCTTGAGCTGGTCGACGTGCAGGCGCAGGGCGGTGAGCGGCGTCCCGAGCTCGTGTGACGCCACCGACAGGAAGTCGTCGCGCGCTTCGATCGCGCCGCGCAGCTCGGCCTCCAGCTGTCGCCGCTCGGTGATGTCGATGCACGACCCGATGTAGCCCGCGAACCGCCCGTCCGGCGAGTAGCGCGGCGTCCCGCGGTCGAGGATCCACCGGTACTCGCCGTCCTTGCGACGCAGCCGGTACTCCATCTCGAACACCTGCCGCTGGTTGAACGCGGCCGTGTAGACCCGCATGCACGCTTCGAGATCCTCGAAGTGGACGCCCTCCGCCCACCCGACGCCCCACTCCTCTTCGATCGACCGCCCGGTGAAGTCGAGCCAGCTCTGGTTGAAGAACGTGCACAGGCCGTCGGTCCGCGACAGCCACAGCAGCACAGGCGCGGCGTCGGCCATGTTGCGAAAGCGGGCGTCGGTCTCGCGCAGATCCTGACGGATGCGGTGCTCTTCGCTGACGTCGCGGACCATCGCCGCGACGCCCACGACCTCGCCGTCCCCCCCGCGCACGGGCAGATAGTGGCTGCGCAGCAGGGTGGGCGGAGTCAGCTTCCCAACCAGCGCTTGATCGGAGGACACGCCGCGCGTGCCGGCGAGCGCGCGATCGATCGCGCTGGCTTCGTCGCCGTCGATCACGCGCGACAACACCTCGAGAATGCCGTAGCCGAGCACGCGGGCGGCGGGCAGGTTCGACAACCTCTCCATCGCCGAGTTCCAGTACAGGCAGCGGAGCTCGCGGTCGCACACCCATACCCCGTCGAGGCTCTCGTCGGCGAGCTGCTCGAACGCTTGCGCGTTCCAGACCGTCGGCAACGTGCCGCCGTCAGCCATGGCGCCGCTCCGGCCAAGGGGTCGTGTCGAGGCCGATGGTGTGAACGGCGGCCCGCGCCGCATCGCCCGCGATCGGCGCCCACGCGTCGGTCCAGCGGGTCACGACCTCGCGGTTCTCGTGACGGTCTGCATACGCGAGCGACAGGAGCGCGTCCGTCCACGCCCGCTGCCACTGGCAGTCCTCCGCCAGCGATCGCAGGATCTGTGCGTCGAGATGGTCGTTCGACCGCTCGGCGAGGTCGGCGAGCTCCGAGAGATAGACGTCGTCGATCGCCGGCTTGAGGCAAACGTTCAGCGCCACCAGCGCCTCGCCCCAGTCGTAGGTGACGAGCAGCTTCTCGATTGCGCGCCGCAGCGGCTGCCAAGCGTCGCCCGATTGCCAGCGCCGCCGGCCCTCCTCGGCGATGCCGGGCCGCGCGCGCTGCAGCTGCGCCAGCCGGTGCGCGATGCGCTGGACGCGCCGGATCTCGTCGCCGCACTGGAACAGCGCCGCGACGGCGATGCGCCCGCTCGGCGCCATGTGCCCGACATAGGCCGCCGCCATCTGCAGGCCGTGACACACGAACCGCAGCGGCGACAACACCCCCGCCAGCGTGTCGAGCCACGCGGGCGGCAGCTTGTCGTCGTGGCCACTGTCCTCGATCGTGGCCAGCAGGCGGCCGACGTAACTTTCGCGCTCGCGTTCGATGTCGACGTAGCTGCGATAGGTGGTGGCGCGCGGGTCGGCGAAGTCCTCCCAGCGCTTGCACGCGAGCGGCGAGCCGGCCTGGTTCCGGGCGTAAAACGCCGACGCGGGCAGCTCCAGCTCGAACCCGCCGCGCTCGACGTAGTAGAGCAGGCGCGAGGACGCGACCTCGTAGTCGGAGGGCAGCCGGCGGCCATTGCCGAGGTGCCAGTAGGTCTTGCGAGCCGCGGGCATCAGCGCCTCGCACCGATCGGGGTTGCGGTTGCGGTCGCGGACGCCGGCGGGGCGCCCACCTCCCAGCATGCGGCGTCCTCCGACAACGACAGCCGGCCGCGGAACGACGCCATCACGCGCTCGAGATCCTGAATCATGTGAAATCGTTCGCCCAGGATCTGCTGGACGACCGCGCTTTCGACCTCGCAGCGCTCCGGAACCGACACGCGCACGTAAGACCCGCGCAGCGACACCCGTGCGCCCGCGTTCTGCTTGCGAATCGCGGCGACGATCGCGTCCGTGACCCGGCCCACGAGCAGGACCGGCCCGACCTCGCTCGGCTGCACACGCTCAGGCGACATCGACGTCCACCCGAATCTCGCCGCCGGCGATCTCGACCGCGTATCGCCGCAGCGACACGCTGTCGGGGTTGACGCCGCGGCCCGTGCACGCGTCGTAGGTCCACTCGTGCGCGCGGCACACCAGCCGCCGCCCGAGCAGCCGCCCCTGCTGGCTGAGGAGCACCGCACGATGTCCACACCGATCCTCGTACGCGCAGACCTGGCCGTCGACGTTGAGCAGCAACACGCGCTGCCCGTCGACTTCGACGCCCGCCATCTCGCCGACCCAGAGCTCTTCTTCGCGCATGGCAGGCTTGAACGCCATCGTCACACCCACACCAGATCGACGCGATCGAGCGGCTGCAGTCCCTGCATGCGCAGGGTGGCCTCTGGATCGAGGGCGCGGTCGCCCGCCATCACCCGGAAGTTGGGCCGGCGCGCGACCCTCAAGGCCGTCGCCTGCATCATCTTCTCGGCGAGATCGGCAGCGGTGCCGTCGGAGTGTGCGAGCACGACGATCCCCATCGTGTCGCCCTGCACGAAGCCGTAGACCGGAATGACCGTCATTGCGGCTTGCGCTCGTTTCGCTGCAGCCACGGGTACTCGCCGCCGAACGCGTCCTTGCCCCAGGTCGCGTAGTTGAGCCCGAAGCTCTGGCGCAGGAGCGCGAGCAGGTTGGCGGGTGCCTTGCCCTCGAGCACACGCGGAACGACGCCCTTGTGCGCGGCATAGCGCTCGGGCTCGGATTCGAAGATCCAGCGGCAGGGCTCCGAGCAGAAGATGCGCTTGCGGCCGCCGTGCTCGGCGATCACGGCCGTGTTGCGCGCCGGCGTGCCGTTGCACAGCACCAGCTGGCAGAGCTCGCAGAACCCGACGATAGCGGTGCCGTGGACGGCGAAGTCGTTGCCTGGATCGGACTCCCGCCAGCGCTCTGTGATCTGATCCCACGCCGGCTCGATCGCGGGCCACGACGCCGGGTACTTCCCTCGCAGCCAGGCGCGCTCATCGGGGCCGGGCACGCAAAGGTCGAACCACACCGAAGCGCGATAGGTATAGGCGCTCGCGTAGACCATGTGGTGGTAGTGGTCGAGCGCGGTGAGAAAGGTGTCCCAGTACCATGGCCGTTCGAGGCCATAGTCATGCAGCGTGTGAAGGAACTGGTCGACGATCCACTCCTCCATGAACTCCTTGAACGACGGACCCCGCTCGCGGAGGGGAGTCAGGTAGTCCATCGCGAAGCCGGTCACGACCGCGAACAACATCCAGCTGCGCCAGAACCATTTGTCCACCAGGCGCTGCGCGAGCGCGCGATCGGTTGCGACCACCTTCGCGAGCACGGGGCCGCCGATCTGCGCGTGGCGCGCCTCGTCGCTCTGGATGCTCCCGAGCAGGCTCTCGAACAGGCGGTCGCCCACGCTGTGCGCGACCGCCGACAGCCCGATGAACTGCAGGTTCGTGAATCCGGTCTCGAACACGAAGTTGGTCGCGATCGCGAACTCGATCGGATCCGCCGCCAGCAGGAGCTCGTCGGTGCCAGTTGTCGGTGTGATAGAAGCGGTGGGTCCAGTCGAACTGCTCGTCCCACGCGACCAGCGGGTGCATGAGCAGAAGCGGGATCTGGGTGTGGCGCAGCTCGTCGAGCGCGCCGAACGCCGCGGCGGTCCGCCACGCGCCGTCGCGGCCGAAGCGCGCCGCGCGCAGGTTACCGATCACGGCCGCGAACTCCGCCAGCGGCAGCGTCGCGCTGTGCAGCTTGAGCCCCGACAGCCAGCTGCGCGGCAGCCGCTCGAAGTCTGAGACCCGCCCCAGCGCTTCGCGGACGGCGTCGAACCCGCGCTCCTTCTCGCTCTGGTTGGCGACGTAGTCGGCGTACGTCGTCTTGTAGGGCTCGTCCCAGTCGCGCCACGCCTTGCCCGGGAGCCACGGGCGCCCGCTCACCTCGGGCGGGAAGACCTCCTCCTCGCGAACGTAGGTGAAGTCCCAGTCCAGGCGGCGCGCGAGGTCGAGCCACTCCTCGCGCTTCATCAGTTGCGCCCGCGGAAACGCTCCAACATCTGCGCGCGAACCACGCCCTGCAGCTCTTCGATCGAGAACGGCTTGGTCAGCACGCGGTGGGAGACGCGTTCGACGAAGTCGTGCGCCTCGATGGTGAACGCGCCGCCGGTCATGAAGATCATGTTGGCGGCCAGGTGGGGCCAGTCGAGGTTGAGGCGCTCGAGCACGTCGCGCCCGCCGAGCTCCGGCATCATGACGTCGGTCAGGATGACGTCGAAGGCGTCGTCGGTCTCGAGCAGCGCGAACGCGTCGCTGGCGCGGGTCACCACCCGGACGTCGTGCCGGTCCTGGAGCGCGCTCGTGATCAACCGGCCGATCGCGGGCATGTCGTCGATGACCAGGATGCGGCCGCGCGGCTCGTTGGCGGGCGCCGCCGACGGCATGCTGCGCAGGTCCACCATCCCGCTCGCGTGCTGCGGGATGGGCAAGATGACCTGGAACACCGAGCCGCGGCCGAGCTCGCTGTCCACGTGGATGCGCCCGCCATGGTCGGCGACGATGCGGCAAGAGACCGCGAGACCGAGGCCGGTCCCCTCACCGATCGGCTTGGTGGTGAAAAATGGGTCGAAGATGTGGGGCAAGAGATCGGGCGAAATGCCGGCGCCCGTGTCGGAGATCGAGATCACCACGTTCCGCTCGCGTACGCTGGTCTCGAGCGCGACCTCGTTGATGTCGGCGCGTCCTTCGGGTAGCGCCTGCGCGGCGTTGAGGATGAGGTTCAGCAGCACCTGGCCGATCGCGGAGCGATCGCCGATGACCTCGGGGAGGTATCCATAGCTCTTGCGCACGGTGGCGCGGTGCTCGACCAGGTTGCGCGCCATCCCCAGCGACTCCTCGAGGATCTCGTTGATGGAGAACGACTCGCGCTTGACCTCGGACGTCCGCGACAGCCGCTGCAGATCCTTGACCACGTCGCGAATGCGGTCGAGGCCCACGCGGCACTCGCGCATCATCTCGGGCAGCGCGGCGAGGATCTCGGCCGTGAGGCTGCCCGCCTCGCTGTTGGCGAGCACCTGCCCGACCTGGCGCGCGGCCAGGTCGACGTTCATCGACACGTAAGCGAGCGGGTTGTTGATCTCGTGGCCGACGCTGGCGGCGAGGCGCCCGAGCGCCGCAAATCGCTCTGCCTCCTCGAGCCGCCCCAGCAGGCGCTGGCGCTCGGCGTCGCCGAGGATGCGGCCGATGGCGTCCAGCAGCGCGTCCATGCTGACGGGCTTGCGCAGGTAGGCCTGCGCGTCGATCGCCGCCGCCTTGGCGCTACCGTCGGCGGACAGCGCGATCACCGGGATGCTGGCGACGGCGGGATCGTTCTTCTGCGCCGCCCGGAATTGCCAACCATCCATGACCGGCATCCGCAGGTCGAGCACGATGAGATCGGGGACGGCTTGGTCGCGCAGGGCGTCCAGCGCTTGCCGTCCGTTCTCGGCGGTGGTGATGCCGTACCCCTCTTCCTCGAGCAGGCCCTTGAGCGCGTCGCGGATGCTGAGGTCGTCCTCGACCAGCAGGATCTGTTTGCGGTTCGAGGACGTTTGCCGGTCACCACCCTCCGGGCGCTCGCCCGGGCCGCCCGAGGAGGCCGGCGTCGCGAGCAGATCGATTGGGGCGTGGTTAGCGGACTTGGGGGCCGACTGCGGGAACCGATGGGAGTTCATGGGCGCGCCATCCTTGTGCTCCGCCCAGGAATCCCCTCCCCCAGAACAAGAGACCCGAGCGCCGAGGATAGTGTGGCGACGGGGCGACGTTACCGTCAAGCAGAATTGCCGTCGCTGACACAGCCGACAGCGACGGTGTGCGCGCGTGTGTGCGCGGTTTGTACGCTGTTCCGTTCGACGACAATCGGCTGACGAACGCGCGCTCGAAAACTCGCTGACTAGAACGTGCTCACTCGATCACGCTCACCAGATCATGCTTCGCGGCTCACCGATTGCGCGCGGGTTGCTCGATGTGGGTCTTCATCCCGCTCGCGTCCGCGAACGCGAGCGCGAGCGCGGTGCCGTGCTCGAGCAAGGGCTCGGAAGCGATCGAGCGGCGCGCCAGGCGTCCGGTGGTCTCGAGCCGCGGGTAGAGCAACAGCGCCGCGGTGGTGGTGCCGGGCGCCGCGCCCGCGAAGATCTCCCAGCCGAGCCGCGCGCCGCGCGTCACGCCTTCGGTCGCGGTCCAGCGGGGCAGCGGGCCGGGCTCGGCGGTCCAGCCGGCGTCGAATTCGACCAGCGGCAAGCTGTCCTCGATCTCGGCGCCATCGCCGAACTTCCCGGGACGGGGCCGCACGACGTGCCAGCCGGGGAACCCGTACCAGCTTCGCGGGTCGTGTAGGCGCGCGGTCACCTCAGGGATGGGCCGCGCGATGCCGACCGCGACCGCGACGCCGGCCAGCCGTTGCGTGTCGGTGCGCGCAACCAGCCCGACCGCGCCCAGCGCGCGCAACGGCGCCAGCGCCGGCGCCGATGCGGAGCGCGGAGCGGGCATCCAGGTGGCCGATGGCGCCATCTCCGCGGTGGGACGCCACGCGCGCGCGTCCCCCGCGTGCTCGGCGCGCAGCGCGACCGCGCGCAGCGCGACGTAGGCGCCAGCCGCCAGCGCCGCCGGCTCGCCCACCGGGCTGCGCGCCATGATCCGCCGGAGCAACCAGCTCGAGCTCGCGATGTCGAGCTGCACATCGAGCGCCAGCGCGCTGCCTCCCGGGCGCGGCGCGATCGAGAACGTGAACCGTCCGGGCGCGAGGTCTCCCTCGAGCAGCGTCATCTCGACGCCGTTCGGGAGCTCGCGCAGCGCCAGCTTGCCCGACAGGTTGAAGAGCGGCACCTCCAGCTCCCACGCGACCGTGACCGCGCCGGTCGCCGCCCGCGTCATCTCGGCGCGGACGAGTCCCGGGATGATCGCGCGGTAGTGCGCCGGATCGACGAGCGCCGCCTTGATCGCCGCCGGTGGCGCCGCCACCGCGGTCGCCGCCCGCACCCGCGGCGCGCCCGTCTGCGCCGGCTGATCGATGACCACGACGTCCACCTGGCCCTCGGCTGGCAGCGCCGCGACCAGCGCCGCGACGATGCGCGCATCCGCGCTGCGGGCCTCTGCGATCCGGCCGTCCGCCGCCGCGGCCCCCGGCGCAGCGACCGCGACGAGGACGAGCAGCGGTCGAGCGCGCACTACGTCTTCTTCTTGATCAGCACGCCCGGCGGAATGGTCTTGGTTCCCACCGAGGGTGTCTTCCCGGCCGCGAGATCGGCGACGTAGTTTTGAATCTTTTCCATTGTCCTCTGCGGCAGCGCCCCGAACCGGACGCCGATGTCGCCTTCGCCGCTCGGGCCGAGGTTCGCTATCGTACCCGGCAGCGCGAGCCGCTCGCCGTTGGGCAGCGCCAGCACGATGTCGACCGTCGTCCCGAGCGACGCGCGCGCGCCCAGCGACAGCCGCATGCCGCCGATCGACAGATTCACCGTGTACACGCTTCGCAGCGCCTCCCAGTTGGGCAGCTTGACCTCGACCAGCGACCGGGCCGTGATCCGCGGGGCGCTTCGGCGTTCCGGCCGCTGCTCGGAAGAATCCTCATCCATGGGCAAGCTCGAGAGTTCGTGATTATCTCATGGATACGCGTGAGCGTAGGAGGCCGCCCGATGAAATCGAAATTCCGTCTGTTGGTGCTTTCGGCGATGTTTGCGCTGTCGTTGGTCGTGCCCGACGCACGCGCGTCCAAGCCGACCGAGGTGACGATGAATGCGGTCACCCCGGATGGGGTGGGCAAGCCGATCGGGACCATCGTCATCCAGCCGTCCAAGGACGGGGTGACGCTGGTGACCAAGCTCAAGGATCTCCCACCCGGCGAGCACGGTTTTCACCTGCACGAGAAGGGCAGCTGCGAGCCGGCCGACAAGGACGGCAAGAAGACGGCGGCCGCGGCCGCCGGTGGGCACTTCGATCCCGCGGCCAGCAAGGCGCACAAGGGGCCTGGCGGCGGCGGGCACAAGGGGGATCTCCCCAAGCTCGTGGTGTCGAGCAAGGGAGAGGCGTCGCAGAAGCTCGAGGTCCGCGGCGTGGGCGTGGACGACTTCAAAGGTAAGACGCTCATGATTCACGCCGGTGGCGACAACTACAGTGACGCGCCCAAACCGCTCGGCGGCGGCGGCGACCGGATCGCCTGCGGCGTGGTGAAGTGACAGAGCGGACGCGCACAGTTGCCGCCTTTATCCGGCTGGGCCGTCCGCAGTTCCTGCTCGGGGGCGTGGTGTTCCACGCCCTCGGCGCGGCGGTCGCCGCGCACGGGGGTGCGGCGGTCGATGTCGTCCGTTTCGTCGTCGCGCAGTTGGTCGTGACCGCGACCCAGCTCGGGACCCACTACGCGAACGACTTCTTCGACCTCGAGGCGGACCGCGGCAACCGCACGCCGACGCGGTGGTCGGGGGGCAGCCGCGTGCTGCCCGCGGGGTTGCTGCCGCCCGAGGCCGCGCTGGCGGCGGCGGCGGCCTTGTACGGTGTCGCGTCGGGCCTGGTGATCGCGCTCGCGGTGTCGCTGCCCGAGCGGCCGTTCATCTTGCCGCTCGGCGTGGTGATGATCGGGCTCGCATGGTTCTATAGCGCGCCGCCGCTGCGGCTCTGCGCGCGTGGCCTGGGCGAGATCACGACCGCCGTGGTGGTCACGCTGTGCGTGCCGCTGTGGGGCGCGTACCTGCCGGCGGGACGCCTCGATTCGATGTTGCCCTGGGTGATCGCGCTGCCGTTTGCGCTGCAGCTGGCGATGTTGGTCGCAATCGAGTTTCCCGACGCCGCCGGCGACGTGCTGGCCGGGAAGCGGACCTTGGTGGTGCGTAGAGGCGCGCCCGCGGCGGCGCGTCTTTACGCGACGGTGACGCTGGCAGGGTTCGGCCTCTTGCCGCTCGGGGTCGCGGCCGGGATGCCGCTCGCGGTCGCGTTGGCGGCGCTCGCACTGGCGCCGATCGGCGTATGGCAGTCGCTGCGAGTGGTGCGCGTCGGCTACGGCGATCCGGCGCGCTGGGCGAGCGTCGCGTTCTGGTCGGTGGCGCTGGTGGCGGGCGCGGGGATCGCCGAGCTGACGGCGCTGGTCATGAGTCTCGGCGGCTGAATCTCGATCCCGCCTCCGACGCCCAGGAGGGCGCGCATGAGCGGTGGCGCGGCACGCATGAGCTGCATCGTCGCGCGCGCCAGCAGCGGGCGGCCGACGACGAACACCAGCGCCGCGGTCAGCCAATCGTGCGGCGCGAGCTGGGCGCGGCGTTCGCGGTCGAACCCCTCGATCGCGGCGTCGCCTTCCTTGAGAATGCGCGGCACCCAGGTGGCGAGCCGCTCGGCGGTGACCAGCGCGTGGGCGATGCCGCCCGCGGTCAGCGGGTCGGTGGCCGCCGCGGCGTCGCCGAGCAGCACGGCGCCGGGCGCCCAGCCGGCGCGTGCTCGCCGGGTAACGGGCGCGCGACCCGCCGGCGCGGTCAGCGGCGTCGCGCCATCCAGCCATTCCGCGAGCAGCGGTTCGGCGGCGATCCAGCGCACGAAAGCCTTGCCCGGGCCGTCGGCGAGCGCGTCGCGGTGACAGAGCGCCGCGAGCAACAGCTCGCCGTCGGGCAGCGGCGCAACGTACAGCTCGTAGCCGCCTCCCATGAAGATCTCGAGCCGGTCGGGGCCGATCTGGCCTTCGGCGAGTCGGAAGTGCATACGCACGCCGATGCGCGATCGACGGCGCTGTCGGCGTTCGAGGCCGAGCGATCGCCGCACCGGCGATTCGATGCCGTCGGCGCCGACGATCAGCCCGCCGCGCCGGATCTCGTCACCGATGATGAGCCCGACCGCGCGGCCGTCGCGGCGGACCGCGCCGTGCACGGTCACCTCCTCGAACACGCGCACCCCGGGCGTCGCGCGCGCCGCGCTGATCAGCACGTCGTCGAGCCGGAGCCGCCGCTGGGCCAGCGCCGCGAAGCTGCGGCCGGCGCGGATCGGGAACGGGCTCTCCACGCGGAGGCCGAAGCCGTGGTAGCGGACGCGGCGCAGCCAGCGGCCGCCCACCTCCTCGCGCAGCCCGAGGCGCTCGAGCACGCCGACCCCGGCCGGCATGATGCCCTCGCCGCACGGCTTCTCGCGCGGGAAGCGTCGCGCGTCGAACACGTCGACCCGCAGCCCGGCCCGCCCGAGCAAGATCGCCAGCGTGGCGCCGGCAGGCCCGGCGCCCGCGATTAGGACATCGGCCACGGCACGAACCTCGGTTTGTCGGCGAACGCGCGCCGGTATCCGTCGTCTGCCATCAGCACCGACTCCTCGAGCGCGATCCGGCGCCGCAACACGAGCGTGTGCAAGAGCGCGCCCGCCGCCGCGGTCACGATTGCGCCGTGCACGAGCGGCAGCGCGCAGAGCTCGACGAACACCGCGACGTAGTTCGGGTGGCGAACCCAGCGGTACGGCCCCACGGTGATCACGCCCAGCCCGGCGGACCGCACCACGCGCACGTTCCAGTGCAAACCCAGCGTCGCGATCACCCAGACCCGCAGCCCGGTCGCGAGGCCCACCAGCGCGAGTGCGGGCAACGCCACCATCGGCCGGAACGGGCGGTTGAACGCCCAAACCTCGATCACCGCGCCGAGCAGGATGCCGGTGTGCAGCCCGACCATCGCGCGGAACGCGGGCTCGGGAAGCAGCGGCGCCCCCAGCCCCGCGAGCGCGCGCTGATGGCGGCGCGACAGGCCCATCTCGACCAGCCGGCTCGCGCCCACGGCCGCGACCAGGATCGTGAACAGCAGGACGCTGGTCGGCATGGGCGGCAACATCACGTCAACTCCACTCGAGTAGCAGCATCTCGGTCGACAGCCCGGGACCGAACGCCGCCAGAACACCGTGCGCCCCCGGCGCGGGCCGCCGTTTGGTCAGCCACTCGTGTAGCACGAACAACACCGACGCGCTCGACTGGTTGCCGTAGCCGCGGAGCACGTCCCAGGACAGCTGCGTGTCCTCGCGCGTGAGGCCGAGCTCGTCCTCGACGACGTCCAGGATCTTGCGCCCGCCCGGGTGCAGCACGAAGCAGGACAGATGTTCGCGCGACAGCCCGCGACGATCCGCGAGCACGCGCACGAGGCGCGCGATCTCGGTCTTGAGCAGATACGGCACGTCCTTCGACAGCACCGAGTGGAAACCATCGTCTTGCAGATCGAAGCCGAGCGCCCCGGTCGACTGCGGGAACAGGTGCGAAATCGTCTCGAGGATCCGCACCGTCGGATGGCCGTTGCTCGCGCGCCCGCCGGTGAGCACCGCGGCAGCCGCGCCGTCGCCGAACAGCGCGGTCGACACCAGGTTGCCGACCGACAGATCGGCGCGCTGCATGCTGAGGCTGGGCAGCTCGACCGCCACCACCAGCACGCGCGCCTCGGGGAAGCCGACCAAGAAGTCGTGTGCGCGCGCGAGCGCCGCCGCGCCGCCCACGCACCCGAGCTCGGTGAGGGGTAGCCGCCGCACGTCGGGCCGGAAGCCGAGCTCGTTGGCGAGGTGCGCGTCCAGTGAAGGGATCATGATGCCGGTGCAGGACACGCTGATGACGAGATCGACGTCGGCGGCGGTGATGCCGGCGCCCGCGATCGCCCGGGCCGCGACATCGCGTCCGAGCGCGATCGCGTGCTCGCGATAGCGCTCCTGGATCTCGCCCAGCGAGCGCTCTCGTCCCAACGCCGCGATCGGCTCCACGCTGTAACGGCACCCGACCGCGGCGTTGTCGAACAGCTCGAACGCGGCGTCGCGCCGGCGCTCGGGCAGATCGAACACCTCGGCCAATCGGGCCTTGACCTCGTCCTGCGTGGCCGCGTGCGCCGGCACCGCCGTGGCGGTGCTTACGATGCAGGGCGGCGCGCTCATGGGCCGGAAACCTATGCCCGGCCTGCTACCGGCACAAGGGTGAGCCGCACGCGCAACTGCGCCGAATCCTTTGTGTGCGTCGAATAAGACGCTAGAGTGGGTCGCCTAACGATGTCGCGCCAAGAAGAGCTCGTCGCCGCGGGGCGCCGGCTTCTGTTCAACAACTACCGGCAGGCGCCGGTGGTGATGGCGCGCGGGCAGGGCTGCGAGCTCTTCGACGTCGAGGGCAACCGCTACCTCGACATGACGGCGGGCGTCGCCGTGTGCGTGCTCGGTCACGGCCACGCCGGGCTCGCCGACGCGATCGCCGCGCAGGCGCGCAAGCTGCTGCACGTCTCGAACCTCTACTACATCGAGGCCCAGCTCGAGTTCGCCGAGGCGCTCGCGCGGCGCGCGTTCAAGGGGCGCATGTTCTTCTGCAACTCGGGCACCGAGGCCAACGAGGCGGCGCTCAAGCTCGCGCGCCGCTATCAGATCGTCGCTCGGCAAGAGCCCGAGCGCGTGGAGCTGGTCGCGTTCGAGAACGCGTTCCACGGCCGCACCATGGGCGCGCTCAGCGTCACCGGGCAGAGCAAGTACCGCGACGGGTTCGGCCCGCTGGTCGGCCCGGTCCGCTTTCTTCCCTACGGCGATGTCGCCGCGGCGCGGGCGGCGATTGGCGAGCGCACCGCGGCCGTCATCGCGGAGCCGATCCAGGCCGAAGGCGGCATCAACCTGCCGCCGCCCGGTTACCTGCAGGAGCTGCGTAAGATCTGTACCGACGCGGGGGCGGTGCTGATCTTCGACGAGATCCAGACCGGCACGGGACGCACGGGCAGCTTCTACGCATTCGAAGCCGAGGGCGTCGTCCCCGACATCGTCACGCTCGCCAAGGGGCTCGCGGGCGGTGTACCGATCGGCGCGATGCTGGCCAACGAAGAGATCGCCCGCGGCTTCGAGCCCGGCAGCCACGCATCGACGTTTGGCGGGAATCCGTTCGCCACCGCCTCCGCGCTCTACATCCAGCGTGCGATCGACGACCTCGGCCTGCTCGACCACTGCCGCGAGGTCGGCGCTCACCTCGGCGCGGCGTTGCTGCGGCTGGCGGAGCGCCGCCGCCCGAGGACGCGCGGCGCGCGTGGCCGGGGCCTACTTCAGGGATTGGTGATCGACGGCGATCCGGGCGACATCGTCGCGCGGGCCCGCGCGCGTGGCCTGTTGCTGTCGCTCGCGGGCAGCAACGTCGTTCGCCTCGTGCCTCCCCTGATCGTCGAGCGCGCTCAGATCGACGAGGCGGTGTCGATCCTGGACGCGGTGCTCGGGGAAGGCCGCTGAATCAGCCATGTCGGCGGCGTCGTTCCTTGGTTTCTTCGATCTCCCCGACGGCGGCATCGAGTCGCTGATCGTCCGCGCCGAGGAGCTGCGCGGGCTCCGCGCCGCGCGCACGCCTCATCCAACCCGCGCCGGTCGCGTCCTCGGCATGGTGTTCGAAAAGGCGTCGACTCGCACGCGCGCCAGCTTCGAGATCGCGATGTACGACCTCGGCGGTCACGCGCTGTACCTGGGCGTGCAAGGGACACAGCTCGATCGCGGCGAGCCGCTGCGGGACACGGCGCGCGTGCTGTCGGGGTACTGCCACGGCATCATGCTGCGCACCTTCGGCCACGAGCGCGCGATGGAGATGGCTGAATACGCGACCGTACCGGTGATCAACGGCCTCACCGATCTGCTGCACCCCTGCCAGGTGCTCGCCGATCTGCAGACCGTGTTCCAGCGGTTGGGGGGAGGCCGCCGCAGCCCCGCCGACGTGCTCCGCACGTTGCGCTCGGTGAAGTACGCGTGGATCGGCGACGGCAACAACATGGCCAACTCGTGGATCGAGGCGGCCGGCATCCTCGGGCTCGATCTCGCGCTCGCGTGCCCGCCCGGCTACGACCCCGACCTGGGCGTGCTGGCGCGCGCGCGCGCCACGGAGCGCGGCCGCATCGCCATCGTGCGTGAGCCCGCGGCCGCCGCCACCGGCCGCCACGTGATCTCGACCGACGTGTTCGCGTCGATGGGCCAGGAGGCCGAGGCCGATGTTCGTCGGCAAGCGTTCGCCGGCTTCTGTATCGACGCGCCGCTGATGTCCGCCGCCGATCCGACCGCCATCGTGCTGCACTGCTTGCCCGCCCACCGCGGCGAGGAAATCACGGACGACGTCATCGAGGGCAAGGCGAGCGCCGTGTGGCAGCAGGCCGAAAACCGCCTGCACGCCCAGAAGGCGCTGATCGAGCTCTTGATCCCCTGATCCCCCAACCGCCGCGAGCGAGATCAGGCCGCGACGTTGTCGGCCGGCGCCGAGGCCCGATAGAGGATCCACATTCGATCGCCAACCTTGGGCGGCGAGAGCGCCGTGGTGCTGCCCGAGGCGCGGCCGGTGAGCGCGTCAAACGTGTACTCGACCCGCATCACGAGCCTTCCGTTGACGCGCATGTTGGTCGGCGAGATCCGCGTGACCTCGGCCTCCGCCGCTTGTCCGTGGACGTAGATGCCCCGGGTGCGGAGCGCGCCGCGGACGCCGCTTGCGAGCGTGATCCCGCCGATCAGCGCGAACGCGAACGGGAACAGCACGAACCAGCCGAAGAACGACGCACCGCCGCCGGTCAGGCGGGCCCGGGAGGTGTCGTAGGGGTCGTAATCGATGGAGATCGGCTCGTGCTGCTGGGCCCGCGCCAGCAGTGCCGAGTCGGTGGTCCCCCCGCCCGCGGTTCGCGGAACGCCGCGCGCGTCGACGAAGGAGCAGACGATCCGGTACACGCGGGCGTGGTTGACCGTCGAGCTCGTGCGCTCAATCGCGATCGGCGTCGCGTTCACGGTCAATCCGCGACGATCGAGGATCACGTCGTTCCAAACCCCTCCACCGCCCGCAGTGAACGCGGCGGTGATGGTCGACCCCACCCCGAACCAGATCGCGCCGAACAGCAGTACGAACACCGTCTTGGCGCCGAGCGCTCGCAGCGGGAACCGCCGGGGTGGCAGATCGGGCGGCGAGCTCATGGATTTCCCTGTCCACATTCCGTTCCTCCGGAGGACCAAGGGCCCGGCCGTGTGTCGAGATGCCGAAAAGGGTATCGACGATGCGGGCCCAAATCAACGAAATCGCCGGACGCCTACGTCCCAGCGTCGGGCGTTACGACGCGGTAGCTCCCGCCCTACCGCGGTGACGCTCGGTTGGGAAAACCGGCGCGCCGCGCCGCCGCCGAGTGGCCTGGTACGTGCACAACCTACCTCCGTGGTGCCGCTTTGCACGACGGAGGAGAGGGACAAAATGTCTAAGGCGTATTCGAAGCAACGCGTTCCGCAAACCGCGATCGGTCGCTGGCTGCGGTTGATCATTCGCTGCCTCAGCCTCATACCCGCGCTCCCGATGTTGGCGGCGCTATCCGGGTGTGGAGACGAAGGCAAGACCAACAATCCAACCCCGACGCCCGTCGACCCGACGACCGCGGCGATGGGGAAGGACATCTTCCGCTTCGACACCTTCGGTGACGAGGAGAAGTGGACGGGCACGCTGAAGCTGAACGAGGTGATCCAGAGCGCCGTCGATCCCATGACCGCCCTCTCGGTCGGTTTGAAGGTGGACGCCGAGGCGCTCCCCGCCGAAGTGGTCGCCGGCATCCAGAGCGGGGCGATCAGCCTGACCAGTCCCGCGACCACGCTCGCGCTCTTGAAGCTGAACGCGGTCGTCGGCCTGGTCGGCAAGGTGGAGAACGTCAACGGCGCCGACCAACTGACCCAGGTGGGGGTCACCTGCGCACTCTGCCACTCGACCGTGGACAACTCGTTCGCGATGGGGATCGGCAAGCGCCTCGATGGCTGGCCGAACAAAGAGCTCAACCCGGGTGCGATCATCGCTCTGTCACCCGCGGTAACGGCGGAGCAGAAGGCGGTCTTCAATTCGTGGGGGCCGGGCAAATACGACCCGCGCTTCAATCAGGACAGCATCAATGGGCCGGTCGTGATTCCGCCCGCGTACGGGCTGAACGGGATGGGCCGCATCACGATGACCGGCGACGGCGATCGGATCGAGTACTGGAACCGCTACGTGTCGGTGACGCAGATGGGTGGGCAGGGGTCGTTCATGGATTCGCGCATCGGTGTGTCGGTGACCAATGGCACCCAGGATCTCGTGAGCTCCAAGCTGCCGGCCCTGCAGGCCTACCAGCTCACGCTCGCGGCACCGGCGCCGCCTGTGAACAGCTTCGACGCCGAGGCCGCGGCGCGCGGCCAGCAGGTGTTCACCGGCGCGGGCCAGTGCGCGAGCTGCCACGCCGGGTCGCTCATGAGCGACGGCAACAACGGCAACAATGCGCTGCACGCCGCGACCGAGGTCGTCAGCGAGCCCGAGCCGAACGCTGCGCCGAGCTACGCGTCGCGGAGCGCGACCAAGCAGTACCGCACCGCGCCGCTCAAGGGCCTCTGGCAGCACGCGCCGTACTTCCACAATGGCACCGCCTCGACACTGGACGCGGTGGTCGAGACCTACGACCAGAAGAAGTCGCTCGGCCTGGCCGCCGACCAGAAGAGCGACTTGGTCCAGTTCCTGATGTCGCTTTGATCGGGACGCGAGCTCGCCTCTCGAACGATCCGCAGCACTAGCCGCCCGTTGGGCGAGGACACGCAGGTGCTCCCTCGCCCCGGGCGGCTCTTCTATTTGCGACCGCCGGTCGGCGAAGACTCAGGGGTGTTTCGAGGGTGACAGCCGGCGCCAGAAACAACTGTAGCCGCGGCGCGCGCGCGGCGCCGGCGACCCTCGAACCCCGCCGCCCGGTCGGCAACATCCGCCGATTCAAGTGCTCGCACGCGCCGCCAACTCGACAGCGCCGCG
>WNGA01001916.1_pt1 | contig 31874 bp, 21 predicted proteins | sample 5400061 | NCBI WGS metagenome assembly WNGA01 (sample SAMN13153366, study PRJNA577476) | soil metagenome | isolation source: 100 cm soil or saprolite under grassland replicate 2 | place: USA:California | collected 2016-06-15 | reverse complement strand
CGCCCGCGTGCTGGCTGGACCGTAGCGAAGCATGGCGGCCGGGGTTCACCACCTACAGCCACGCCATCGGCGAGCAGGGCCGGTGGGCCATCGGCGGGAGCCTGGACGAGAGCGACACTCGCTGGGACCTCGGGGCGGCGACGGTCATTGAGAGCTCCCGGACGGTCGTCACACGCTACGTGCGCGAGTACCTCGATGGTGTCGTGCCGGAGGTCATCGACATCCTGTACTGCAACCACACGGCCAGCCCGGCCAGCGGTGACGGCTTCGGAGCCGCACGCAACGGTGCCATCTTCGCTGTCTGGGGCGACAACCTCTTCAAGATGGCCCCCCTGCTCGGCGCCCTCCTCGCCCAGACCGCACGCACCCAGACGATCGCAGCGCCGCTCGCCCAACCGATCCAACGCAGCTCATAGTTCGCTGGTGAGCGTCAGTTGTGACCATAGCTATTTGACCCGATCACGCCGCGCCTGGCGTTCGTGCGTGGACGGCCCGGTGAAGCTGCCAATAACCAGCCTCCACGTGCCAGCACGCCAGGGCGCCGTTCGTCCGCCGCCGTGGCTCCAGAGCGAGGGTTCTCGCCTCGCCCTGGTCAGGGGGTGCGAGGCGACTTGAGCAGCTCGGCGACCAGCGCCTCGGTGGACGGATCCGGATCGGCGTCGATGTCCGCAAGCCGGCGCTCCAGCTCCTTGAAGGTCCGGCGCACGTCGTCGACGCGCCCGAGGCGCGCCTGGAGCCGCATCGCGCGGCGGTACAACTCCTCGGCGAATGGGTCGGCGACGATCCCGTCGCCGAGCGCGGCAACGGCTGCTTCGTCGTCGCCTTCCGCCTCGCGCAGTTCGGCCAATCGAGCGAACGCGTTGACCGCGCGACGCCGAAGGTCTTCTCGGGAGACCGTTACCCAAGCGTCCGGGCTACCCTCCAACAGCTCCCCGCCGTACGCGTCGGCTGCCCCGACGAGCGCCCTGATCTCGGCGCCCACGTCCTGAGTGTCCGCCGCCCGCTTGGCACCCGCCAGGCAGGACTCGAATCGCCACAGGTCCACCTCGAAGGCATCCGGGTCGGGCCGATAGCGGTCGCCGTCGCGGCGTATCACATCCAGCCTGCGGTCGCCCGTGGCACGGCGCGCCACGGTCCGGAGGTTGCCGAGCGCGTTCCAGAACCACTGCGCCTCGCGGCCAAGCGGGACTTCGGGCCAGAGCGACCCGACCGCCTGCTCCTGGGTGGCACCGTCGGGGTGCAGTAGGTAAAAGGCCAGCAGCTCCAACGCCTTGCGCCGCACCCCAGCGCGAAGCTCCTCGCCGCCGGAGGTCTCGACCCGGTACGGCCCGAGGACGCGCACCCGTAGCGGCGGCTGCTTGGTAGACGCAGGAGCGTGAAACGGCTCCGGCGGGGGCTGCGGGTCCTCGGGGACGCCTGGCGCGTCGGCACGGGACCGCGCGAGCGTGCCGAGCAGGTCGGCTGCCTCCGCCGCGCTCAACGCGAACATCCGCGCGCCCAACAGCTCTTCTTCGAGGGCGGCCGGCGTGGCCCTCGCGACCCTGCCATCGGGGTCCAGCTCGATCCTCGCCGCCTGTTGGAGATCGCCGCCCAGGACCACCGACCCGATCCCGAGCCGCCGGCCCTGGGCCACCAGCGCCTCCAGGCGGCCCGCTTCCCGGACAGGAACCTGATCGGCGAGCAGGACCAGCGCCGGTAGCGGGTCGTCCGGGTGGCCTCGACGGTACTCGGCGAAGTCGTCCAGCTCCTCGTCCTCCAGCAGACGCCGACGATGAATAACCTCGGCCTCCACCAGGGAGAGCGCCGCAGGCAGGTCAGGAAGGCGGCGCAGGCCCGGGAACTCCGGCACCCCCGGCAGCAGGTCGCCCACCACCAGCAGCTCGGCCGCCAGGGGGCCACGTTGCGCCAGCATCGTCACCCCCGCGGCACGCGCCACCCGGACCGCATCCGGCCCGTCCAGGACCAGAGCGCCGACCCCGGCCAGGTCCAGGTCGACCGTCTCGCCGTCGCGTTCCCCGACCGGCACCCGAGCAGGGTCCTCGCTGGTCAAGTCCGCCAGCGACGGCACCGACAACTGCTCCTGAGCCGGAAGGTCGGGCGTTTCAGGGCGGCTGCTGTCTGTCGCCTCGGTATCTGCGGGTTGTGTCGCTGCTCGTGCGCGGGCCGCGAGCTGCTCGGCGACGCTTGCCGTCTCTGGCTGGTAGCGGCAGATCCCAGGCTCCGGAGGCGATGGCATACGCGACTGGCGCCTGCGCAGCAGGGCGACCAGCAGGGCCGTGGACATCGCCAGCCACAACGAGAACGCCACGACCGACCCCGACGGCAGCTCGACGGACACCACCGGGTGCTTGGCCCGTTGTGGCGAGGTCGTCGGCGGGACAGCGGGCGTCGGTGAGGGTGGGAGAGTGGTGGTCGGCCCCGCTCCCTCCGGCGCCGAGGTCGGCGGGACGCCGACCAGATCGGCTGGAGGAAGGACCAGGACCCAGCCTGATCGAAGCTCGTCCGGCCACTCCAACCGCTGCCCGTCCGGCATCAACCGTCCTTTGTTCACCTCGAACAGCCACGCCCACAGATCCGCGTCTCCCAGCTCCCGCTCCGCGATCAGCGCCAGCGTGTCCCCGGGCCGCACCGTGTACAGGCGCTTCTCATGCTCGCGAGGGTCAGCAGTCCGCACGCCGGGATCATCCAGGCCCAGCAGCTCACCGACCTGCTCGGCAAGACCGACCTCACGCACGAGCCCTCCGGGTGTCGCAATCGAGGGCGAGCTGGTACCAGGCGGCAGGCTCAGCTGGCCGCTCCCGCTCGCAGCCACCATGCCGATCCCGATCGCGACATCGACCAGCCGCCGCACCCACCCGCTACCGACGAAGTGATTGGTAACGATCAGCACCCTCGCCGACCCGGGGGTACGAGCACGCGTCCCGAGCACCGCCAGGGCTCGAAGTGCAGCAACCAGCAGCAGATACACCCACACCGACAGGACCACGAAGCCCAGCAGCGCCCCCACCGGACTGGCCGCTACGCACAGCCCGCCACTGCCCGATCCGACCAGACCCGCGAGCACGGCCACGACCGGCCGCGGAACGTTACAGGTGGCGGCCAGCACCGGCAGCGGCGCCACTACCACGACCCCAAGAATCGCCAAGGCACATAGCCGGCGGGCTGTCGTTCGACCCATCATGACGCCATCACCATTGCCGTAATCGCCCAGACGCCTACGACCACGTCGAGCAGCCTTGCCACGTCAACTAGCCTTTCAGGCGCATATCTGGCGTGAAGGCCGAAACGTAACACCAGGCCGATACGGAAACCAAATCGCGGAGGGGCAAGATCCGTAGGCCTGTCAGTCCGAGCCGGTCGCCTTGCTCCGAGTCGCCTGTGCCCGGCAGCGGCGAGGGCCGCCCCAGCAGGAACTTGTCCGTGTTTCAGGCAGGGCGGAGCCCGCGTCAGCAGCTTCTACGGCGGCTGTCAGCTCGCGGAGTTTGCGGACGATCTGTTCGGCTGTGGCGGCGCCGCGTCATCGAGTCCTCCTGCCCACTCTTGGGGGCGGTCAGGTCTCTCAGATCGGTTGGACCAATCTTAAAGGTCAGCTCACTGTGGCTAGACACTCGCAGTCCGCGGCGCACTCCATCACCAGCGAACGGGCGTTGCCGCTCCTGAAGTCGTACTGCCAATGCAGGCCGTCGGCCGCGTCGATGGCCATGAGCGCCTTGATGGTCTCGCTGGCACCCTTCATACCGCTGAGGGCGGTGACGAAGGGGGCGGCGGGGGCGAAGTCCTCGCTGGCCGTCTCGCCGTGGAGGCTCTGTTCGGTGATGCGCCCGCAGATGGGTTGACCATTGCGACGTGCCTGGTCGAGTTCCGCCCGAAGCTCCGGCGGTGCGGCCTTAACGTCGCTGTCAGTAATCGGTCCTGTTGGGTCCTCACGGATGCGCTCGGGGCGCAGCCCGGTGAGGCCCGACCATTCATCGGCGAAGTCCTGTTCGTCGGGGGGCATGGTGAGCGCGCCGAGGAGGCACTGAGTGCCGCGACCCTGGCGATGGACGAGCACCTGGGCTGTGGTTCCGCCCGCAGCCATGTCGATTAGGGTGTTTGGCCACAGTCGCTGCAAGGAGTGCCGCGGTCGCACTCGGTCAAGGCCAGCCACCACGATGGGTGGGAGGTTGAGCCCGAACCTGAGCCGCAGCTTGAACAGCTCGAGATCCTCCGGATATGCGACGACCTCAAGACGGCCGGCGAAGATCTCCCGCATCATCTCGGCCTTAGCGCGCCCGACGTCAGCGGCGCGGGCAAGGACATAGGGGGCGACGTTTTCGGGGCGAAGGGATTGTCGGTCGACTGCCCACAAGCACCCACTGACTGGAAGGGACGCCATTGCGCGCGCCCAGCCGTTGCTCACTGCGCCGCACCCGACGAGGAGACCGTTCAGATCCGGGCCGCTTTCGGGGAGAGGGGGTCCCGGCGGGAACGTCCCGGTGACGCCAGTCTCCCCGGTGAGAAGGGAGAGTTCATGGCCTGGCGGCGACGGGAGCCCCGCCAGACGGAGGAAGGCGTGGCCGGAGCCGAGGCAGGCGGCTGCCAAGGCACCGAGCGGGTTCGTGGGAGCCGGGCTCCAGGCGAGCGCCACTTGGCCGTTATCGCCCGGCGAGACTCGCGCGACCCAGCCGGTCGAGTTCACGGTCATCCATGAGGCGTCAGGCCCGATCGTCCTGCCGACGTTCACGGTCGCCTGGGCCTTGACGTCATGGTCGATATCGGCGACCGCCACGGTGGCGTCCGGGCCGTGGATCGCTTCGGCGAGTTCCTGGCAGTGGTGTGCGAGGTCCGCCTGGGCCGAGCCGAGGCCGACGGTTACGTTCGGGCAGAACCGCAGGATCTGATTGGCGACTTCGAGGAAGGTCATGCGGTCGTCGGGGGTGGCGGCATCGCCCAACTCGAGGCGGACCAGGACTCGGGCGTTATGGAAGAGGTGCTCGACGGCGGCCTCGGGCTCGCCCCGAAGGCGGGCGGCCAGCCGCCGGGGGCGGCTTGTGAGGTCGGGGTTCACCAGAGGGTCCAGTCCTCGACACCGTCCCGGCTCGCTCGGAGGACCGACACGGCGCCGTCAGGCATCGCGATGCGCCGCTCGCGCTCCTCGGCGGCGAGCAGCCGATAGTCGTCGCCCTCGAACACGTACCAGCCCCAGGCGTCCGGGTCGCCGTCGCGTCCGCCGTCGCCCACGACGACGGCGAGCACCCCAAGAGCCCGTACGCTGCGTGTCCGGTCCGCCGGGGAGAGCCGAGCCGGGAAGCGGCCGCCGTGGGTGTGCAGGATCCCGAGGAGGGAAAGTCCCTTCGGGCCGGCCCAGCGGCTGATCTCGCCGAACACCTCGGCGGCTACGCGCCAGTGGTCCGGCCGCTCCTCCACGCCCCGGCCGGTGGGGACCACGACGGTGTCGACGATGGAGCGTAGCGCCCGTCGGCCAAGCCAGAAGGCCCCCGACTCCACACCGCGCTCGCCCGGACTCCGCACGCAGGCGAGCGTCGCGGCCACGGCTCCTGTGGGTACAACCCAGGTGTCGATCGGGGGGTAGGGGTCCATGACTCTACCAAGCCCGGCCTGGGGTGATCTCCTCGATCAGCTCGAAATGGACGCCCTCGCGATGCTGACCGATGAGCCCCGCGAGAGTTTGGCTCGTATCAGTGACCCGCTGCCCCTCGAAGCCGAGGTAGTAGCGGTAGGTGTCACGCTCGGTGCGGTCCTGCACCCCGAAGTAGTTCATCGCCTCGGTCCGCACTGTCTCCAGCGTGGTCTCGGGCGGGTACGTCTGGTGGAAGGGGTGGGCAGCCGGCAGGTAGCGGACGTCCACCTCCACGGCACTGGGCTTCGCGTGGCTCTCCTGTGTCTGCTGGGTCTGGCTCACCTTGACCTCCTCGGGCGCCTTGGCCCGGTTGCTAATCGGCTTAGCATCCAATATAGCACCCGACTGCTAAGCGAATGAGCACCCATGGCAGTAGGATGAGCCACCGGACGCCGACGAGGCTGCGGGAGGGGAGGTGGTGCGGGTGCCGACCGAGCTCGGAGAGCTTCTGGCCAGGGCGAGGGCAAGCAAGGAAGTGAGCTTGCGGGAGGTCGAGGCCGCAGCGGGCATCAACAACGCGCACCTGTCACAGATCGAGAGTGGGGAGATCGAGCGGCCGGCGGTCGGGATCCTCTGGAAGCTGGCGAACTTCTACGGACTGAACTTCGACCGACTGATGCGGCTGGCCGGCCACATTCAGCCAAAGGGCACCTCGAGCCGGAGACGATCGCTGGCGGCGACGGCCCTGCATGCCATCGACGACCTCTCTCCTCAAGAAGAGCAGGAACTCCTCGACTTCATGGAGACCCTGCGCAGGCGGCGAGGCACCAACCAGGAGAAATGACGGCATGCCGGTCGACCCGTTCCTTCGCCGCCAGATCATCGCTATGGCCGAGGCTGCCCTGCGGGCGGCGGACGTCGTTGGTGTTCTCCCCACCCCCCTTGAACGCGTGGGCGAGGTGGTGGGGGTGGCCGAGACGATCGACATCGGCGACCTGCCAGACGATCTCACGATCGCCAAGCCGAGAAGTCTCCGCCGGATCCTCGGCGCGTACGCCTACCGGACCAACACCGCGTTCGTCGATCTCAGCCAGCCCGTGGGCAGGCGTCGCTTCATCCAGGCTCACGAGACCGGCCACAGGCTGATCCCCTGGCACGAGTCGAGCCACCGCCTCGATGACGAGGCAAGGCTGTTCCGAGACACCGAGGACGAACTCGAGGACGAAGCCAACCTCGCCGGCACGCTCCTGGTTTTCCAGGGCGGCCGGTTCCACGCTCAAGCACTCGACTACGAAAACTCCATCCGCACCCCGATCCTGTTGGCTGAGGAATTCGGCGCCTCCTACCACGCGAGCATCCGTTATTACGTGGAGCACCATCCGGAGCCGATCGCCCTGGTCATCGCGGGCCGCTATCCCCGAGCCGATGGCACGGTTCCAATCTTCGCGAGCGTAGAGTCGAAGAGCTTCCGGGAGCGCTTCGGCCCGTTCTCCTCCTTCTTCGGACCGAGGGGCGTGTCACTGGTCGACGCCGACCATCCGTTCGCGTCGTTGGCGCGAGCCGCCTACGCGGCCGTGGATCCGCTCAGCGACATCACCCGCCTTCGGGATCGGGCAGGACGCCCCGTTCGATGCACGATCGACACCTTCTACAACCAGCGGTGCTTGTTCATCCTCGTGGCCACCCGGGGCATCCTTCGCCGCGGCAGGAAGCTTGCCATCGAGGCCGGCTGATCGAGGCAGGGCAAAGCGCGCTGGTCGGAACCTGATGCTCGTCCACCTTGCCAGGGTTTGGCAGGGGAGACGCCACGGAAGCGCAGCAGCGGTAGATTCGGGCCTGAGTAACGACCCGGTGGCATTCGCTCAGAATCATTTGACAGGTTCGCGTACGGCATGCCAAAAGGTCGTGGTCGAGGCGGCTGCCATCGGACTTGAGACGGAGGCATCACATCCTGCACGGGGCATCCACGAGTTGGCTGGAGATGCTGCTCGCTGTGGTCCGGCTCGGTGACGCCGAGCGGCTTGGCTGGTGGCGCTCTCACAGCGTCGACGAAACCGCGGAGTACGTGCTTGGCGGGTCACTCCCGAGCACGTGGATGGCAACGGGCCTGGAACTCGCTATGGAGTCAGCCCGCATCCGCCACGATGCCGCGCTCGATCGGAAGACCGCTGTTCACCTGTTCTCGGACTACCTTCCCTTCCATCAGTTGCTGAGGTCGTGGCTGATCGAGCGCAAACTCGAACGTGACTTCGAACCGCTCCAGTGGACGCGCCAGGCAACGGTCGAGGACCTCAAGTCCCGGTTGGGCCCGATAACACAAGGCGAGCGGCGAGCAGACGGCCTCTACCTCGGTGAGGTGACGTCCACCAAGTTGGAGGACGAGGTAGGTCAGCAGGAGCTGCTCGCGAAGCTCGCCGGAGCCTACGTCGCACTCGATCGCCAGTTCCTCGCCCCTTACGTGGATCTGGTGGGCTGATGGAGGAGATCAGCTCAAGGATCATCAAAGGCGGTGCCCTGCTCGAGGAGACCCGCAGGTTCGTTGAGATGTGGGACGACCGCCAGACATCACGGCAGAACCTTGAGGAATTCCGGAGGCGGAACCTTCTGGGGAAGCGTTCGCGAGTCCGCGCCGAAGACGTACTGGCCATTCTCCGGCAGCGGTTCGTGGAGCCGGGACCCCAGGTCATTGCGGCGCTGCGGATCCTCATAGTCAGAGCGGAAGCCTTCCGCGATGCCTGCTACTTCGAGGCGGCGAGGAACGACGGGCTGCTCGCGCATGTGGCCGGCAAGGTGCTCTACGAGATGGGGAACAGAGGCTGGGCCAAAGTGACCGTTGAGGACGTCCAGGACGCGCTGCTGCGTGATCCTCCGGCCCGGATGGTCGCGGAGTGGGGACAGGGCACCCGGACCCGGGTCATCCATGGATTATTATCCGCTTTGCGGGACTTTGGCATATTGGAAGGCAAGGCGACTAAGCACATCACGTCACCGCACATGACCTTCGGGGGGTTCGCGTACGTGCTGGGTCGGCTCCGTCAAGGGACAGCATCGTCGCACGAGCTGGTAAGCAGCTCGGTGTGGCGCTGGTGGCTGCTTGAGGACCGCCAGATTCGCAGTTACTTCCTGGAGGCCGACCGTGAGGGGATGCTCCGATACGCTGACGCCGGGTCCAGTATCCGGATTGACTGGCGGCTCGAGAGCCTAGAGGAGATGATCCGTGCCGTTGCCTGATCCACTGCAGAAGATCGCGGACGAGATCCTCGGCTACTTCCGGGACCCGGCCGCGACTCCTCCATACGCCCTGTACGTCTACGAACCCGACCAGGAGCTTGCAGTCCGGCGCGAGATGCGGGATCTCCGTGCCTACCTGAGCGCCAATGGCGTCGCCGTCGTCGCCGTCTCCCTCGCCGAGCTGTTCTGGCAGGCGGTGGACGACTCGGGCTTCTTCGACAGCATCGTCGAGACCGAGAGAGCCAATCCCAACGACCCATGGGCGATGGAGCAGATCCACGCCTCGCTCCACGAGATCTTGACCGAGGAGCCGTCCCTGGCCGACCGCATCATCGCGGCCATCGACGATATGCCGGAGAAGTGCACGGTGATTCTCTATCGGGCTGGCGCGCTGTACCCAGTGTTCCGCACCTCCGCGTTGCTCGACGATCTGCGAGAGCGGTTGAAGCGGCCCGTCGTGCTGCTGTACCCGGGCCACGTGGTTGACCCGTACGGTCTGAAGTTCATGGGCAAGTGCGAGCCCACCCATGGCTACCGCGCCAAGATCTTCCAGAGGAGTTCGCTATGAGGATCGCGGACATCTTCCGCCACGATCTCTCTCGGGAGATCAAGGAGATCATCAAAGTCGACGATGCCGACGTAGAGGATGTTGGGCAAGAGATCCGCGAATATGTCGTCACCGGGCACATTCACGATGCCTTCGTCGAGCTCCTCGACCAGTACCAGGAGTCCATCCAGAAGCCCACGGAAGTCGTCAACGCCTGGGTCTCTGGGTTCTTCGGCTCCGGGAAGTCGTCGTTCGCCAAGGTCCTGGGCTACATCCTCGCCGACGCCGATCTCGGCGGGATCAGCGCCGCGAACCTGTTTACCTCAAAGCTCGCGACGCAGGAGATTCGGGCGTTGCTGAACACGATCCACAAGCAGGCGCCGACCTTCGCCGTGTTCGTCGATCTCTCTTCGTCGCGCAACGTGGCCAAGGAAGGTGAGAGCGTCGTCCTCCCCCTGTACCGCGAGCTGCTGACCCGACTCGACTACGCGCGCAACTTCGCCCTAGCGGAACTTGAGATCACGCTCGAAGCCGACGGCGAACTGGACGGCTTCGTCGCAGCATTCCATGAGGCGACCGGACACGACTGGCGCGCCCGACGGGACAAGGCGCTCGCCCTCAACGAGGCGTCGAAGGCCTTACACCACCTCAAGCCGGACACCTACCCATCTGCAGATAGCTACGCGCGGACCCGACCCGAGGTCGAGGTCAGTGCGAACTGGTTCGCTAAGCGAGCCCTAGGGCTGCTGAAGGAGCGGCGATCCCACCTCCACCGCATCGTCTTCGTTGTTGACGAGGTCGGGCAGTACGTCTCACGCAGCGTCCACCGGATGCTCGACCTCCAAGGCTTCGCGCAAGCATGCCAGAAGGAGGACGGACGCCTGTGGCTCATCGCGACGGGTCAAGAGACGCTCGAGGACGTTGTCGGTGCGCTCGGGGACAAGCGGGTCGAGCTTGCCCGGGTCCGTGACCGCTTCCCCCTGACCGTTGACCTGGTCCCCAGCGATATCGAGGAGGTCGTCAGCAAGCGCGTACTGGAGAAGAACGAGCGCGGCGCGGCAGCGGTCCGCCACGCTTACGAGACCCATCAAAACCAGTTACGCGCGAACGTGACGCTCGACAGCCCGACTCGGCGGTCTGATTTCACCGGCGACGAGTTCGTCCGCGTTTACCCGCTCCTGCCATACCAAATCCAACTATTTATTGACGCCGTCTCGGGTCTGCGTGCACATGGCGGCACGGGACCGATGGTAGGCGGGGCGAACCGGACCCTTATCCGGCTCGCGCACCAACTTGTCCGCACCGCGATGGCCGACCGTCCAGTCGGGGCGCTCACGACCATCCCGATGGCGTACGACCTGATGGACGACATGATCCCGAGCGCCTGGCGCGGCGAGATCGACCAGGTCATCAAACGCCACGGTGATGACAGCACCGAGACCCAGGTCACCAAGACCGTGGCCGTCGTCTCCAACGTCAAGGCGCTCAAACTCGACGACCACAACCTCGCGGTCCTGATCCACCCAGCCTCCGATATGGAGAGCCGACGCCCCCAGGTCGCCCAGGCACTCGACACGCTCGTCCATGAGGAGACCGTCCGCGAGGGCGAGGAGGGCTACCGGCTGCAGTCACCACAGGAGAAGGACTGGGAGAAGACCCGCCGCGGCCGGGAACTCAAGACCGGCGACTTCAACCGGCTTCTCCGCGACAAGCACCTGCCGTCCATGCTCCGGGGTCTTACCGCATCGGCCAGCCGCGAATTCACCGTTGAGGTCCTCTACGACGACGACAAGCTCCTCGAGGGTGACCTTCCGTTGCGCGTGTACGAGGGCGGAGACGACCAAGTCGAGCGTGCCGTCCGACGCTCCCGTGAGTCGGCACATGACGACGACGTGTTCCTCGTCTTCGAACGGTCCGACCGGACCTGGCGCCACGCGGAGGAGGTCTTTCGCTCGCAAGAGATGATCAAGGACGCCGAGATGCGATCGCTTGAGTCAAGCGAGAACGAGCTTCTCTACGAGGAGCGCAAACGCCACGATCGGGCGGTCCGGCAGTTTGAGCGGTCGCTCGCTGAAGACATGCTAAACGGCACCCTGGTCTTCCGTGGCAACAACCGGCCGTTGGACGGTAAGGATCTGCGATCGGCGCTTTCGAGGGCGCTTGGCGACCTCGTCAACGCGATCTACACCAAGCTCGACGAGTTCACCGCCCCGGTGCGCCGCACCGACGCGGCCACGATCGTGAAGGCCGATAACCTGTCCGGACTCCCCGACTACCTCGGCCCTGACCGGCTCCGCGTGACAGCGGTCGACGCCGAGGGCTACAAGATCGACGAGACCGGTCCTGTGGCCGAGTTCGTCAAGGCGGTCAAGGAACGGGTCGACTACGGCAGCGAGCCGACCGGCAAATACCTTGAGGGGCACTTCCAGGACCCGCCGTACGGCGCCGAGCTGGATGTGGTCATGATCCTGGCTGCCGCGGCCGTTCGCGCCGGCCTCGTCAGGGTCATCCATGGCGGGAGTTGGCTCAGCAGCCGCAGCGATCCCCGGCTTGAGAGGGTCTTCAGCGGGGTCCGGGACTTCCGCGCGGCGGCCTTCCGCACCCGCGAGGAACTCGACGTCAACGTGCGGACACGTGTCGCGAAACTTCTGCATCATGACCTGATCGGCGAGCGGCCTGGCCTCGCCACCGAGGATCTCGCGACCTTCGCTCGCCAGCACCTCGACGCGGACCGCGAGAACATCGAGGCGCTCTCGGCCACGCTCACGGGCCTCGGGCTCGAGCTCCCAGAATCGATCTCCAAGGCGCGTCAGATCCTTATGCGAATGCGAACCGAGGACGACGAGGACCTGGTCCAGTCTCTGGACGGCGGGCGGGCGGATCTGAAGGACGGGATCTTGGCCGCGAGAGTCCTCAAGCAGTACGTCGACGACGAACGGCTCGAAGTGCTCCGCCGGGCGAGGCTGGTGTTGAGCTCCGACGGTCAGGACCTGTCCGAGGCGGGACGAGATGCGCTCAGAATGGGACGCGAAATCCTTCGCACCTGCGCGTATGCCGGCCGGTTCGCCGAGTTGCGCGGTGCGATCGAGACCGTCGAAGCCGAGCGTCAAGCAGCATGGGAGGAGGCTCGGGAGTTGCTCCAGCATGCCATCGACGAGGTCCGCGACCAGGCTGCAGGGCTCCTCGATCAGGTCGGTGAGGGGACGCGCGAGGAGTTTGAGGCCCGGCTCCGGAGCATCGCGGTACCCGACGATATGAGGTTCACGGATGGTCCCTTGCGGGAGGTGCTGCTGGTGCGAGCTGCCCAGCTGCCCCAGATGGTTGACGACCTGCGGGTCGAGATCGGGCGGCGGCAGGGCAAGGAGGTCCACCGGGTTGCCGTCCGCGAGCTGTTCTCGGAACCGGTGCGGAACGAGGAGGAACTCGAGGCGCTCCTCGACCGCATCCGCGCCGCTGCCGAGGAGGTCCTCAAAGACGAACAATACTTCCTGCTGATCTGACCACGGAGCAACCGGCGTGACCCTTACCAAGAACGCGCGCGACGCCATCGGCCGGACGGTCGGGCAGCTGCGAGCCCTCTTTGAGGAGGAGTTCATCCGTCTGGCTTCAGGGAGGTTCGGCCTCCATATCGACTACGTCACGAGTCAGACGGACGAGCAGCTGCCGAGGCAGCTGGCCGGACACGTCGAGCCCCTCGAATCACTGTCGCTCATCCCCTCGCAACGACGCGAGCGCGACGAACTAGTCGGCGCACTCGTTTTCCTCGTTGAAGAGGGATGCGACGGCAACGAGGCGGTCGCGCGCCTGATCCGAGAGGCCACGTTTACAGCGGTCAACCGACTCCTCGCCGTTCGTGTCGCCGAGGCCGTGGGGGTACTACCGGCCGCGCTGTCGCAGGGCCGCCAATCGAGCGGATACCGGGATGTCGTCCGCGACCTCTTCCCGCTCCTCGCGCAAGACGAGGATGAGGGTTTCTGGACCTACCTCCAGATCTGTGGCGACGAGCTTGGCGCGTCCGTCCCGTTGCTTTTCGACCGGCGGCTACCGGTCTCAGCGTTCGTCCCATCCCGCACCGTGCTTGACAGCGCGGTCGCTGCGATCAATGACACTCTAGTCCGTCACGTGTGGACCGAACCAGAGACGCTCGGCTGGGCATACCAGTTCTTCAACAGCAAGGAAGAGCGGCAACGGATGCGGGTCGAGCAGGCGCCGCGGAGTCCTCGGGAACTCGCTGTCCGGAACCAGTTCTTCACACCGCGCTACGTGGTGGACTGGCTTGTGCAGAACACCTTGGGTCGTCGCCTTCGCCAAGCTGGCTATGAGGTCGATCTCCCACTGCTCGTCGGTGGGGTGGGCGATGATCGTTCGTTGGCCCTGGAGGACGTGCGGGTCCTTGACCCTGCGGTAGGTTCCGGGCACTTCCTGCTCGGTTGTTATGACCTTCTTGAGCAGGCGTGGCGCACGGTCGATGTCGCCCCGGCGGATGCGGCCTCGAGGATCCTTGGGTCGCTGTACGGGATCGAGATCGACCCTCGCGCCGCGCAGGTTGCGCAAGCTGTCCTCCTCCTTCGGGCACGGCGAGCGGCACCCGGACCTCCCCTTGCTCCTCCGGCGATCGTGACGGCCAGAGGCCTTCCGTCAGATCGGAAGATTCGCGCCCAGGTGTTCTCGGAGCTCGGTCCGTCAGCGAGCGAGCTTGCGCTGGATATCGCCGATGCGCTTGAGCAGGCATCGGAGCTTGGGAGCCTGCTGAAGGTCGAGCTGCGGCTCCAAGAGGGCGCCACCACGCAAGTGACGCGCGCCCAGTTGCGGCTCGGGGACCGTGCTGACACGACTGTAAAGGAGCTGGGGGAGGAGATCCTCGCCGCCCTGCGGGGAGTCGCTGCCCGTGCCGACGCGTCGCCGACCCTTCGAATGTTCGCCGCCGATGCTGCTGACGCCATCCGCTTTGTAGAGATCTGCCAGCAGCGCTACGACACGGTGCTCATGAACCCGCCCTTCGGCGACCCCATCCCATCCACCCGTGAGTACCTGAAGGCGGCATACGGAGCCTCCGCTGTCGATATGTACGCCGCCTTTGTTGCGCGCGGGATCGACCTGCTGCGCGATGGCGGGTTCGTCGGCGCCATCACATCACGATCAGGGTTCTTCCTCACTTCCTTCACGGAGTGGCGTAGCGAGACGATCCTGCCTCGGCTTCTGGGACTGCTTGACCTCGGGCTCGGAGTAATGCACGACGCCATGGTCGAGGCAGCCGCATACATCGTCCGAGCCCGGCCACATCACGGCGGAGCCGTGTTTCGGCGACTACTCGAGGCCAAGGACAAGGCGTCCGCGACGTACGCGCCTGCTGCTGACGACGCATTCATCCGGCGGCCAGACGACTTCATGCGCATCCCCGGTGCCCCAGCGGCCTATTGGCTTCCGTTGTTCCTGATTGAACTGTTCGAGAGGTTCCCGTTGGTGGGTTCAGGATCTGGAGTCGAGGCGCGCCGGGGCGCCTACACCGGGGACGACTTCCGGTACCTGAGAACGTGGTGGGAAGTTCCTTCGTCCGGAGCATTCGGCGGCACTCCCCGGTGGGTTTCATTCGCCAAGGGAGGAGACTACTCGCCATTCTATGCAGACATCTTTCTCTGCGTTGACTGGGACTACGAGCGCGGCACCTTTAGGGACTTCCACGGAAGGAAAGGCCGGCCAACTCCAATACCTGAGAATCGTGACTATTTTGGTCGCCCTGGATTGACTTGGTCGCGGCGGAGCCAAAAGGGCTTCTCTGTGCGCCCCATTCCATCGGGATGCATCTTCGCAGACAAAGGTCCCATGGTCTTTGTGAAGGACGACGACACCGACGCGCTTGACGCCGTGATGGCCTATCTCAATAGTGGCCTCGCGGCTGCACTGCTTGAGGCGCTGGTTGCCTTCGGTTCCTACGAGGTAGGGGCAATCCAGCGCCTGCCAGTCCTGCCCCTCACCTCGGAGGCCGCGCAGCATTCCAGGCAGCTCACAGCACTGCGCCAAGTCCTAGCCCAACGCGATGAACTCGATCATCTGTTCGTGTCTCCATGGGTCGTGCCGGACAGCCCCGCCGATGCCGTCCACATCAGCCGCGAAATCGATCGGGCCGCCGCAGACGCGGTTGGCGCGGAGGAAATTCTGCCGCTGTCCACAATGCACCCGACCGCGTGGTTCGAGTCGGACTTCGTACCGGTGGTCCAGCCAACGCCAGAAGACGAGGTGTCCTACCTGTTGGGCGCAGCGATGGGTCGGTGGGACATCCGCATCGGCGCCGGGTCACAGAAGCCGCCGCCACTGCCCAGCCCCTACGCGCCACTGCCATCAACTTCACGGGGGATGCTTACGACCGCGGGCACGCAGCGGGCTGGCAGCTTGCTGGCTAACTATCCGCTGGAGTTCCCGCATGACCGCATCCTCCACGACGATCCGACGCACCCTGCCGACATCGTTCGCGCCATCGAAGCTGCTGCGAACGTGATCATGCAGGCGTCCGGCCAGCAAGAGTTCCTGTACCAGCGGAAACTGCGTGATCTACGGGGATACCTGCGGAACCAGTTCTTCGCCGCACACGTCAAGCGGTACTCGGCTTCCCGGCGGGCCGCGCCGATCTACTGGTATCTGTCCGTGGCGTCAAAACAGTGGGGACTTTGGCTTTACGCGCCTACTCTTTCGCGGGAGACGCTGTTCGCCATCGCTGGCGCCGCTCGAGACAAGCTACGGCACCTGCATGACCAGGTGCAGCAGCTTCGCCGCCAGATGTCCAACCCTACTGATCGATCACTCAGAGAACGCCTCGAAGGTGCTGAGCTGCTTGCGTCGGAGGTCCAGACGTTCGCCGAGCGGGCCGATGCGGTCGCGCAGTCGGGATGGGAACCAGATCTCAACGACGGTGCCGTCCTCTGTGCAGCGCCGCTCGAGAAGCTCTTTGTCGATCGCGGCTGGCAGCAGGAGATCGCGAAGCACCGCAAGAAGCTCGAGAAAGGCGAATACCTGTGGGCGACGATCCAGGAGACGTACTTCCGGAGCCGCCCATGAGCCGGATGCGCGCGTACCTCACGGGGCAGCTCGCCTCGAAAGTCAGCCGGTACGGTGTCGTCGTCTGGGCCGACCCGCACGGCGAGTACCGGGATGCCGTCGACGCGATCGTGCCCGAGGGCATCGCTCTCCACCGCTTTGACGGGAGCTGGTACGAACTGCGCCGCCGCATCGAGCCGGAACTCAGCCGACCCGAACCTCACTTGGTCGTCTATGTCGACGCCAACGCGCCGCAAGAGGACCCGCTTGAGGAGCTCCGCGCCTCGGGCACCGAGTACCGCATCCGACTGTCGACCCTCCTACGCCAGACGCTGTCCGAAGAGCTAACGAGCGCGAAGATCGACGAGATCGGCAAAGCCGCCGCAACACTCATGGACGCAGAGGCGCTCGTCGCCGGGGGGACCAGCGGCGGACCCATGCGACTCATCAAGGCACTCGGCCTCAGCGAGTCGACCGACATCGTGCTCGCCCTCGTCACACGAGCGCGCGAGGTCTCCGCGTCTGACACCGAGCTCCAGAACGAGGCAGCGTCGTTCCTCGGAACCCACCTCGGAGTCGAAACGGATGGATCCCCCGATGGCCTGGTCGACTCGGTCGCACGCCACATCATCCTTATCGAGCTCGCCGGCCGGATCGGCGACCTCCCAGCCTCGCTGGCTCCCGCACTGAGAGGCGTCAACGACGAGCAGCGCAAGCACTGTGGACTCCTGCTACGCCGATGGCGCAACGACCGGACCATGCTCGACGTCTACCGGCAGGTGATGGGCCGAGCGAGTTCCGACCTCGACCTCGCTGCCCAACTCCAATGGAACGACCAGCTCACCGGCCTCGATACCGTCCCGGCGTACGAGGATCTCGCCTTCGAGGAGTTCCTCCGACGTCTCGGCGCTCGATCCTTCACCGAGGCAGAGCATCTTGCGGTTGCCCGGCTCAACTCCATCTGGGCGCCGGTCGGCGACGAGACGCACGAGTGGCACCAGCGGTGGCTCGTCAGCCACGCGATAGCCCAGCTCAGATGCCTTATCGACTCTACGAAGGCGCGGGCTGGCGGCGTCAGATCGGCGCTTGAGGCCTACGCTGACCGCGACTGGCAGATCGACCGAGCACACCGGCGGCTTGAGTTTGCGCTCCTCTCGCTCGTGCACCGCGAGCGGATCGAGGAGGCCGTCCGGGATGCTCGGCAAGCCTACGACGACTGGCTCGACAGCTCCATCCGGGCGTTCACGTCGATGCTCGCTACGGAGGGCCTCGCGCTCGGTGATCTGCTCTCCCAGGGAGACGTCCACCGCAAGATCGTCATGCCATGCGCCAAGCGCGGCCGTATCGCCTACTTCATGGTGGACGCCCTCAGGTTTGAACTGGGCCACGACCTTGTCGATGCGCTTCAGCACCAGTTCGAGGACTCACATCTGCGTCTGGTGCCGGCGGTGGCACTGCTGCCCTCGATTACACCGGTCGGGATGGCCAACCTGTGCCCCGGTGCTGGGGAGAGCCTCCGGCTGGACCTCGACGACGACGACCATCTCGTCGTTCGGATCGGCGGGTTGGAGGTGAGGGGCGTTAACGACCGCTTGTCGCTTCTCCGGGCGGCGCATGGCAAGGTCGCTGACCTGCGCCTGGATGACGTGTTCCGGCTTGGCGAGCAGGAGCTGGGTGAGCGGGTCGATGGTGTGGACCTTGTTCTCGTCCGATCGCAGGAGATCGACGAGATCGGTGAGTCCGGGAAGATCAGCGCTCACCTGCAGAGCTTCGACGCCATCGTCCAGCAGCTCTCCCGCGCCGTCGCTCGGCTCGCCCAACGAGGTATCACCCAGTTTGTGATCACCGCCGACCATGGGTTCCTCGCGCTCACCCGCGACCTCGGACCGCATGCGATCATTCCGAAGCCGGGAGGCAAGGGTGAGCTCCACCGTCGAGCATTCGTTGGTCGCGGCGGTGCCGTTGGTGACGCGCTCATTCGGGTGCCGCTTTCCAAGATCGGTCTACCCGGCGACCTCGATGTCCTGGTTCCCCGTGGCCTGGCCGTTATCGCCGCTGGCGGGGCTCGCGGGTTCTTCCACGGTGGCGCGTCACCGCAGGAACTCGTCGTCCCCGTCATCACCGTCGAAGCCCAGCCGCCGAGGGCAGCGGCCGTCTTCCTCATCGAAGCGAGCCTGACGGCCAGGATCACAAGTCAGGTCTTCACCGCCAAGCTCCTGACGCCGGAGAACCTCTTCAGCGCGCCACTGACCGTCCGCGCCGTGCCGGTCCGCCAGTCCGACCATCGCGAGGCGGGCGTCTTGGTGACCGCCGGCGGAGCCGAAGAGCGGGAGGGGCTGATCCGGCTTCGTCCGGGTGAGGAGGTCAGCCTCGGATTCCGGGCCATCGTGAGCCTCGCCAAGGGCGACAAGGTCGAGCTCCAAGTCTTCGACGCCAAGACCGACCGAAGACTCGCAGTCTCCAAGCCCGCCATTGTCGCCCGCGCCCTGGAGGTGGACGATGAGCTCCTTTGATGCGCTCGACCGGCTGGCGAACGAGGCCTTCCCTGGCCGGGTCGTTCGAAAGGACCTCGTTCGACGCACGAAGGTCGGCGCCAACGTCCCCGTCTACGTCCTTGAATACCTGCTCGGCAAGTACTGCGCCTCCGATGATTCCGAGACGATCGAGATCGGGCTCGCCGAGGTCAACCGGCAGCTCACCGAGCACTTCGTGTGGCCCGACGAGGCGGGCAAGATCCAGGCCAGGCTCAAGCAGCGCGGCAAGTACCGGGTCATCGACAAGGTCAAGGCTCGCCTGGTTGAGAGCGAGGGCAAGTTCTGGGCCGAGCTCGTGAACTTCGGGAGTAGCTACGTGCACGTGCCCGAGATGGTCACCGACCGGTACGAGCGGCTGTTCGAGAGCGGCATCTGGGCTCAGGTCGACTTGGTCTACAACCGGTTGGACGACGACCCTGTCGGGTCCAAGCATCCGTTCTGGATCGAGTCGCTCCGGCCCATCCAGGTGGCCACGTTCGACCTTGAGGAATATCGGCAGTCTCGATCGCAGTTGGACCGTAATGCGTGGTTAGACCTGCTAATCCGTTCCGTCGGCCTTGAGCCCGAGTTCTTCGACAGCCGACTGAAGCTCCACTATCTCGCCAGGCTCATCCCGATGTGCGAGCGTAACTACAACCTGATCGAGCTTGGGCCACGCGGAACGGGGAAGTCATTCGTCTATCGCGAGACCTCACCGAACGCGATCCTTATCTCCGGCGGGAAGACTACGGTTCCGCAACTGTTCGGCTACCTCCGGCGGCAGCAAAACCCCGGACTCATACCCGTGTGGGATGTCGTCGCATTCGACGAGGTATCTGGCATCGAGTTCTCTGACCCCAGCGCGGTCCAGATGTTGAAAGATTACATGGAGTCGGGCTCGTTCTCCCGCGGCAAGGACGAGATACCCGCCGAGGCCTCGATGGTGTACCTCGGAAACACTGATCTTCCACCTGAAACACTCATACAGACGTCGCATCTGTTTGCGGATCTGCCGCAAGCGATGATCGATGCGGCGTTCCTGGATCGCGTCCACTTCTACCTCCCGGGTTGGGAGGTGCCGAAGATGGAGCAGCGGTTCTTTACGAGCCATTACGGGCTCGTGTCGGATTATCTGTCCGAGGCAATGCGGGAGCTGCGGAAGATCAACTTCAGCGACGTCCTCGCGAGCGAGTTCAGCTTCGGACCGCACCTCAATGCTCGGGACGAGAGGGCTGTCAGGAAGACTGTCGCCGGCTACCTCAAGCTGCTTCACCCCGACGGGCGATGGGCACACGCCGACTTGCGCGAATATTTCGAGCTTGCTCTGGAAGGACGGCTACGTGTCAAAGAACAACTAAAGGTCCTTGCGCCACACGAGTACGCCAAGACGGAATTCAGCTACATCGAGAATGACACCGGGCGGGAGATCTTCGTTCAGGTGTCCGAGCAGCCGGCGGACATCGATCTTCATGCAGCTGAGGAGCTTGATGCGGTAGAGGAGGAGATCCTCCAACACGCCGATGACATGCCAATCGCGGAACTTGCCAAGCTCCCTGAAAGCCAGACGCTCGAGTTCAAGTCGTCCATGCGTTGTGACCTCACGCAGGGCGGAGCGAGCAAGATCCTTGAGCAAGTCATCGTCAAGTCCGTGTCGGGCCTCATGAACGCGCGTGGCGGCGTTCTGCTGATTGGCGTGGCTGACGATGGCGAGATCCTTGGCATCGAGCACGACCTGAAGGTGCTCCCGAAGCGGCAGGATATCGACGGGTACGCTAACCATCTGACTACACTGCTGGAACAGGGCGTCGGGGCCGCAGCAACAGCGAACGCGGACATCGCGTTCGAACAGGCAGCCGGGAAAACTGTTTGCCGCGTCGCCGTCAAGCCCAGTTCGTCCCCGGTCTGGACGAAGCAAAAGGGTCAGGAGGAAGCGTTCTATGTTCGACTCAACAACTCAACGCGACCGCTGGGCCCTCGGGAGGCGCATCAATACATCATTCAGCACTTCCGGTGACCTACATTAACGGTAACTGTTCAGGGGCCTGTCGCCGTGGGATGGTCCAGGTTCCAAGCCCAGTCGGTCTCGCGGGCCACCACCAGCGCGAAGGCGTCGTCTGCCACCTTTGTCCTCCTACGGGTTGATGACAACGTAGCCGCGAATGCCGAGGCCGCGCATGGCGCGCCGCGACGCAGATCGGCCAGTCGCCGCTGCCGCACCACCCAGGTCTTGTCTTCAACACGCCTGTCAGGAGGGGTTGGCAGGAGCTGCCTCGTGTGCTAGGTTGACCGAACTTCTGTTCGATACATTCGGGACTCCGTCGCCGTCCGGTGCGGGTGAGTGGAGCGAGGAGAAGGACATGCCGCCGCCGACCAAGGGCACCTTGTTCCCGCTACCGGTTCGCGGTGGCGAGCAGGCCGCAGGGACTCGCGTGCTTCGGGACGTCGCCGACGCCCTCGACGGTGCTCTGGAGGTCTTGGCGCAACTCCAGATATCCGTCTACTGGTCGGCTCGCGAATGGAGCGTTGCCTCCATGCCGCTCCGCGCACGCTTGCCCACGGCGGAGGAGCGGCTTCGTTATCTTGAACAGGTCGAGCTCACCGATTGGCCGGATACGGGCTGGGCGCTCGCCCTCGACGAGAGCCGAGCCGATGCCGAGATGGCGCTTGATTGCATCAGTGGCGCGCTCGCCACGCTCTTGCGGGAAGGCTCCTCTCCTGAGGAACGCGTGTGGTGGTCCCGCCGCTTCGCGGAGGGCCGGGACGCGGCGCTCGGCGCGCTGGAGCGCATGCAAGAGCTCATTGCGGCATGGACCCTCAAGTCCGGCGCGGACTACTGACCCTCCGGTGCCTCCGAGCGAGCTGAACCTGCCCTCGGCCGAGGATGGTCCCGGAGGTGATGACGCCGGCTCTTCGGAGAATCCGACTCTTGGCCGCTATTGTGGGTGGTCTGCGGCCATACGACCGATCGCTGGGGCGGCCCCGGGCCAACTGGAGCGACTGCGCAACGCGGTGACGAAGCTCAGAGGAATCGTTCGGCAATGGCGAATGCCCGACAAAGCCACGCTTCCGACCATCAATAGCGCCGAGAGCCTCCTGGGCGAGATCTACGAGATCCTCGAGGACTGGGTGATCCTCCAGGAAAAGCTGGCAAACGTTTATAGGGTATTCCGGAACGAGATCCGCAGAGATTACCAGCGTGCGATGAAGAGCATCAGGACATTCAAGAGGGTGCGGACTGCGGACAGGAGGCGGACCACCCGGCGCACCCCACGACAGGAGAAGACCGATTCAGATGCGTTCGTCGCCGCCTGGGGGGAGTTGTTCGACGCGGTGGGCCACTTCCAGGAGCAACTGGAAATCCTGGTGGTCGAGCTCGAGCGCGCCAGCAAGGAGCCCCGGCTCCGCTCGCGCTGAGCCGCCCGAGGATGACGCTCAGTGTCCAGGGCCAGCTTGTGGGTAGCGAAGCCGAATGTGCTCCAAGATCCCTGCGAGCGCATGCTCCAGCGCATCCACCAGTTCGTTCCATTCCCGGCTCGGAGGATCTTGCATTCGAGGAGGCAGAGTCTCGGGCAGCATGTTCAGGCCTTCGACGATCGTCTCAGCGTCGGAGCGCGCCTCGTCGAGCCGCAATGCCCATTCCATGTCAGCCCACTCCTCGGGCCGGATCGATCCAAGGTCGTTCAGTACCTCGTCCACCTTGGGCAGCCTCAGCTTGAGGATCGTCGGCCGTGAGAGCTCTGGGCGAGCGCTGTACGACCATGGACCTGGCCCTCCGTCCAGGAGCCATGCGAGCCGTACCACTAAGCTCTCGAGCCATTCCCGCTGTTGCGCTGAGAGCAGCCCCCATCCGTTTGGGTCGTGTGTTGCCGTGCCCGCGGCTTCTTCCTCGTCGACCGCCTGGTGATCACCATCCTCGGTACTCGGGCTTTCCACTACCCGGAGGTACCGTTCGGTCGGTGCCTTCTCAGCCGGCACGACGACGGCCAGCGCGGCAGCCGCGGCCGTCAACGGCGTTGATGGCTCCACGACCTCCGCCTTGTCCCGCACCTGCTCCAGGAGACGTTCGAAGAGGACATGCGCATCGATCCCGACGTAGATGCGAAGACGACCTATCGCGCGCCATTGCTCGAATCGTTCCAGCAGCCGCGCGTAGTTCCCAATGATCTCGGACGGACGATCGCTGTAGAACGCCCATGCGACCTGGAGCCCCATGCCGCGTGGGTCCGCGAGCGAGCCGATCATCCTAGTGAACACGTCGTCCCAGCCGCCATAGCCAACCACCAGAAGCAGGCGATCGCGCAATACCTCCTCGCACCAACGCTCGAGTCGGTCGCGCGGCGTCCTGAGCTGGCCCATCGTGTGCATCGTGTCGCTGTCCCGCCAATAACCGTGCAGATGGATGATCTGCGTCTCGTCGGCGCGGAGCTCCGCACGACTCGGCGGATCGTGATCCTTTACGAAAACAACCCGGTTCGCCCGCCCGCCGGCACGCTCGACAGCGACCGATAGCAGGGGATCAAAGTTCGTCGTCAGCACCGGTCCTGGATACCGCTCGCGGAACTTCACGAGGAGTTCGCCAAGGACCCGCGTGCCACGGGACAACGCCCAGCCGTCGAGGTCCAGCTCGGTGAGAGCGTCCGTCCGCTTAGGCTGTGCGTCGGGAGTCCGGGCCCATAATGTTGCCTGGCGTACCACTTCGTTGGCTTGGTCCTGGCCTATTCGCTGTAGGGAGGCGAATGCTGCGGCGTACTTTTCCGATCCTTCCTTGCCCTGGAGGTCGCTGTCGAACTTGGTGAGCGATTTTGGACGACGTCGCGATACGAGATCTCGGGCAATCTCGACGCACCCGTCGATACCCGGCACACCGGGGAGGCCATCCACCGCCGGCAAGGACAAGGCGAGGCCAACCATGAACGCAACGGGTAGCCCTTGGATGTCACCGAGCAACTCGAGCAATCCGTCGAGGCGCTCCGCGTCGCGAAGCTCCCTTTCCCAATACCCCGGGTCCATCGCCCATCCTTTGGCTCGACGCCCAGGTGCCGACGAACAAGCCCTTCACGATCGCGCAACGCGGATAGGTTGGCGCATGGAGCGCTAATTCGTCAACCCGGGCATTTCTGCACACAACTCCTTGTCTGGGCCGGGAACCTCATTGAGTCGCCCGCCCGCGAGCCCATGATCGGCGCCGGTCGCTCCTATCAGGAGGGTTACTTCCCTCCTACCGGTGCGGTAGGGTCTGTCCGTCTTCGGCGGTACGCGTAGCAGGCAAGCCCAGGGCCTAGGAGACGGCGCCTATGGGGATTGCTGGGGGAGGCGCCGTGACCATGACAACGATCGCCGATCTGCTCGAGGAGTCGCCCGTGCACTCGGGCACGACCGCCGTCCAGATCGTTCCCGAGGCGTCAGCGGCGCCGGCCACGGTCAGCGCCCACGTGCGGCCGCTGCGGCTGTCGGTGGCATGGGGCGACATCACCCAGGTGCCCGCCGACATCCACATCGCTGGCCATTACCAGAACGTGGTTCCGGCCTCGGCGGAGCGTGCGCTGGACGCGGCGATCTCCTCGACGCGCTTTGTCGTCGAGGAGCACACCCGTCGCGGCTGGCTTGTCGGTGCGTTGGGCGAGATCACCTACTTCCCAGGCTCGGATATCCGCGACGGCGGTCGGGCGGTGCGGCGGGTCGCGCTGGCAGGCATGGGGCGCGTCGGCACCCTCAACGAGCTGCGCGCCACACAGATGTACGCCTCGCTGCTCGGTGAGCTGCTCGGCTTGGACAGCGTGCAGCGTGCAGCCACCGTGCTTATCGGGACCGGCGCGGGCAACCTCACCGTCCCGCAGGCCTGTCGGGCGCTGGTGGCGGGGTTCGCCAACGCCACGAGCAGGCTGGTGACCTCCCCTGGTCATTTGGAGGAGGTCGTCGTGGTCGAGATCGACCGGCTGCGCGCGGAGCAGATCCGCCTGTCCTTGGACCGCAGCGCCCGCCAAGTGGCCTCGCTGGTCGTCGACCCTGAGATCGGCCGTGTGGACGGCGGGCAGGTCGGCGTGGACTCCGCGGCCGTCTTCGCCATCTGCGGGCTGGCACGGCTCGCCCGCAATCTCGCTGAGCAGGCTTCCGAGAAGGGTCGACGTCCCGCTGGGCGCGACCCTGTCGCACAGTTGCTGGAAGGCGTGCCGAAGGAGTACCGATCTGCGGTCTGGGCCAAGCTGGCCGAGATCTCCGACGACTACACCGCGCTTGCGGTGGTCATCGGTGAGCCGCAGCAGGCCGCTGGCGGGTCACCGCCGGTCCGTATCTCGGTCGTTCGTGACCAGGCTGGCCTTCGCTGGGCCGCGCTCACTGAACGGTCGACGATCCCCGAGCGTGTCGTCGGGGTGAACCAAGGTCTGCTCGAGCAGCTCATCGATCGGCTCACCGCGCCCACCACACCGGATGCGGCGGACCTGCCGAGGCTCCTCACGCGCTTTGTCGTCCCGGTGGATTTCCAGCGTCATGTCACCGACCAGACGGCGCTCGTCGTGGAGGTCGACCGCGACACCGCCCGGCTGCCGTGGGAGTTCCTCACCGACGACCCGTACGACAACGGCGAGACGGTCCTGCCACTGGCGGTGCGCACGCCAGTCGCCCGGCAGCTGCGCACCACCTACGCGTCCGTTGTGGGCGAGGACGCGGAGGGTGGTGAGCTGCGCGCGCTGGTGATCGGCGACCCAGGCGACCCGCAACGGGGGCAGAGCCTTCCGCAGGCACGGACCGAGGCCCTGGAAGTCACCGGAATCCTCCGTGGGTACGGCGCCAAGGTACGGTTGTTCCTCGGAGCCGGCCGGACCGAGGCCGACAACGCGGAACCCGCAACCCAACTCGATGTTCTGAAGGAGCTGCTGGGACGCAACTACCACCTGATCCACTATGCGGGGCACGGGACATTCGACCCGGAGGATGCGCGGCTCACCGGCTGGCTGTTCGCTGACGGGCTACTGGGCGCGCGTGAGCTGGCACAGCTCACGCGCCCCCCGCGGCTGGTCGTCGCCAACGCCTGCTGGTCGGCGGCGCGTTCGGGTACAGGCGCCGAGGACTCCGACGACCGGACCCGTCAGGCCGTGCTCACCCCGGTGCTCGCCGACGAGTTTCTCCGCGTCGGCGTGGTCCACTACGTCGGGACGTCATGGCGGGTTCCTGATGAGCTCGCCCGACGATTCGCCCGGACATTTTACGAGCGGCTGCTGGGCCCGCTGGAGGACGGCGGGCCGCGGACCATCGGGGAGGCGGTGTGCAGAGCCCGCGAAGGGCTCTTCTACGCCCGCGGACCCGACTCCGGTATCACCAGCCGCGAGCAGTGGAGCGCCTGGGCCGCATACCAGCACTACGGCGACCCGCAGGACACCTTTGAGCTGAGCGGCCGCCAGGCCGCCCGCCGGTCGCGGGAGGAGCGCAGATGACCGGCATTCCCATCCCCGACGTCGTCGTCCTGCTGCCCGGCATCACCGGCAGCGTCCTGCAGCGGGACGGCAAGGACATCTGGGCGCCCAGCGCTGGAGCGGTCCTGCGCGGGTTGCTCAGCTTCGGCCGGTCGGTGCAGAAGCTCCAGCTCAACGCCGTCGACGACGACTGGCACGCGCCCGACCTCGGCGACGGCGTCACCGCAACCCGACTGGCCCCGGACGTGCATCTGCTGCCCGGCTTCTGGAAGATCGACGGCTACACCGAGATCGAGGACTTCCTGCTGCGCAACTTCGAGCTGACCAAGGGTGACAACTACCATCCCTTCCCGTACGACTGGCGACGCGACAACCGAGCAAGCGCCGTGCGGCTGGCGAAGGAGAGCGAGGGCTGGCTGCGCTCCTGGCGCCAGAAATCGGGCCGTGACAACGCACAGCTGGTCCTCGTCGGCCACTCCATGGGCGGCCTGGTCGCCCGGTACTTCGTCGAGGCCCTCGAAGGGTGGCGGAGCACCCGCGCCGTGGTCACCTTCGGGACACCGTACTACGGCTCCCTCAACGCCGTTGATTTCCTCATCAACGGCTTCCACAAGGAGGTCGGCCCCATCCAGGTCGACCTCACTCCGGTGCTGCGATCGTGCACCTCGGTGCACCAGCTCGTCCCGCTGTACCGCTGCATCTATCCGCCGGATGGCGCCGCCGTCACGCCGGCAAAGGGGGGCCTGCCAGGATGGAATCTTGTGTGGGACCGGCATCTCGTCGAATTCCAGACGGAGATGGAGCAGGCGGCGACCGCCAACCGCACCAACCGCGAGTTCGCCCGCAACCCGGTCGTCTACCGCCCCATTGTCGGTACCGACCAGCCCACCAGGCAGTCCGCGCGCCTGGTCGGAGATCGCGTCGAGCTTCGCATGGACCGGGGCGGCAGCGACGAGGCCGGCGACGGAACCGTCCCGCTGGTGTCCGCAGCTCTGGCCGGAACGGAAGACCAGCGCACCTTCGCGCCGCAGCGGCACGCCCGGCTGCAGAACTACAACCCGATGCTCGAGCACCTCAAGGGCGTGCTCGCCTCGCTGTACCAGGTCCGCATCGACGACCTGCGCGCGGCGGTGACGGCCTGGTTCAGCTACGAAGGCGACGACGTGTATCTGCCCGAAGAGCCAGTTCGGATCCGACTGCGGGCGCACGTCGCCGTCACCGAGGAGCTCATGCCTGAAGTCGAGGCCATCCTGCTGATCGTCGACCTCGCGACCAACGGCCAGGTCCTCCGACGCAACCTGCAGGTCCGACGCCAGTGGCAGGAGGTCGAGCTCGGCTCCCTTGCCCCGGGCGCCTACCGCATCGAGATCGGCGGGCGAAGCGATACGGCACCCGTCTCCGACGTCTTCGCCGTCGCCGCGCCCGATGAGATGACCGCCTCCTGAGGGCCACACAATGCGAAGGGTCGTGGGGACATGTCGAGCATCTTGACTGATGAGGGCATGGACCTGCTCGCTGACCGGATCCACGATGGCAACTGCACGCCGTTCGTGGGCGCTGGAGCCGCCTCCACCCTCCCCACCACGACTGAGCTGGCAGGGAAATGGAGTGCTGAATATGCGTGCCGTCGTCGTCACCACGCGACCTCGCGCAGGTGGCCCAATTCATGGGCGTGCGGCGCAAGGACGAGATGATCAAGATCATCAAGGACGCAAGCCCGCCTGACTTAAATTAAAGCAGGAGCGTGAGCCTCATGGAGCAATCGCGCGGCTTCCATTTCCGGTCTACCTGACCACCAACTACGACCCGTTCCTCACGCTCGCACTGCAGGGCGAAGGCAGGCCACCGGAGCGGCACGTCTGCTGCTGGAATCGTGCCCTCCGACGTAACCCCGAGGTGCCGAAGCTCCCTCGCGGCTTCGAACCGACTCCGTCACGCCCGCTGGTCTTCCATCTGCATGGTCACACCGAGCTGCGCACATCGATGGTGCTGACAGAGGACGACTACCTCGACTTCCTGGTCGCCATGACCGACCGCTCTCTGACAAAGGTCAACAGAAATGCTCTGTTGCCGGCGGTGGAGGGCGCACTGATGGGCACGTCGCTGGTCTTTATCGGCTACAGGCTCTCGGACTGGAACTTTCGGGTCCTGTTCCGTGGCCTGCCGGGCTCGCTTGAAAAGAGCCTCGAGCAGCTCCACGTCGCGGTGCAGCTGCCGCCGGACGACGAGAAGGAGCGCGACTACCTCGACGCCTACTACGGGCGTATGGAAATCAAGGTGTACTGGGACTGGGCCGGGGATTTCGTCGCGCACCTGTATGCCAGGTACCGGACCGTCACGGGCATGGCTGACCAGTCTGTGTGGTCCGAGCCCTATCTGGGTCCGCAACCATTCGACCGGGCGGACGCCGACCGCTTCTATGCCCGGACCGTTGAGGCGCGGGAGCTGTTCGCCATGACCGTCGCCCACCAGGTCGTGGTGCTGTACGCGGAGTCTGGCGCCGGCAAGACATCGCTACTGCGTGCTGGCCTGCAGACCGTGGCGGCGACCCCACTCCGCGTGGCGTTCCCGCGGTTGAGGGCCAACTATCCGCTCGCCGATCTCGACGGTCTCTCTGTGTACGCCGAGGGCACGTTGCTTGGCGAAGGGATCGAGGACATGTCGAACCTGGTGACCTGCAACCTGGTGGATGTTCTGCTGCACACACGCCTGCCCGTCGCACGGCTGGTCGACTGGGTGGACCAGGCGAGCCTGTACCTACACCTTCCGCCGCCAGGCCGCGATGAGGGCTGGCCGAGCAGAAGGGCGCTTCGGCGGATCGGCATACGAACCGCGACCGAACTGGAGCGCATCCTGGCGACGGGCGAGCTGGCCGATGACCAGGTGCGACCGCTGCGACCACTCATGCGGAGCCTCGCGCAGGAGGCCAACTTCCCGCATGTGCGGGCGTGGCGATCCGACGCCCTCGATGGACAGACCCGCCTCCAGCAACCGCTGTCGACTTCTCCCGAGTCGACAGCCCGGGGTGCCCAACAGCAATGAGGGAGGATATCGCCGGCGACTAGGCTGTCCCATCAAAACAGACGGCTGGAGGTATGATCGCTTGTCGGCAACACCCGGGAATTTTGGATTGGCCGATCGCTTTGAGGATGTTGGGTACTTCGACGACATCCGCGCCCGGCTACTCGACGTGCGGAAGATCGAGGCGATCAACGCCGGCGCGGAGGAGTTCATGCCGAGTTGATTCGGCGAAAACAGGACCTGATCCCGCCTCGCGGACGCCTCAAGGCGATCAGATCCGTGGCCGCTCGGCCTCCACCCGCCGGGCGATCGCTGCTCATCGCGTTCGATGGCCCGCCGGGTGGGGCGCCGTAGGCGCCAACGCAGCCGACGACGCAGCAGTTTCCACACATGCCCGCGATGGTAGGCCGCCCCCGGCATGTGTTCGATCACCGTGGCCACCGGTCAGCGCCTAACGCGGATTTCCACGCAACTGGTTCGGCGCGAGGTTCAGGCGAACTCGTAGCGCAGGATGCGGTTGCCCCACCAGGGGACGGTGGTCTGGGCGGGGAGGCTGGCTTTGCGCAGGACGGGTGGGTAGGCGCGTCGCTCCAGGCGGACGGTGATGGAGTCGCCGTGGTGGATGATCGTGCCCGGGGTTTCCAGGAAGCGGCGCTGGAGGGTGTCGGGGGTGACGGCGTGGTAGCCGGGTAGCCGGGCGCGTAGGGCGGCCAGCAGGGCTTGGGCCAGGACGGCGAGCATGACGTCCAGGTCGACGTTGAGGTTGACGGTGCTGGACAGGGCGTCGGTGCAGAAGGCGCGGATGATCTCGGCCAGGCGCTGTTCGATGGTCATGCGGCGGGCGTAGTGGCTGATCAGGGCCTTGTGGCTGGCCTGGCTGTGGTTGGTGATGATGACGGTGGGCTGGTGGTGGCCCAGGCCGGTGACGATGAGCTGGCGGACGGTGCCGGGGTAGTCCGAGAGTGGGACCGCGGTGTCCTGGTGGACCTGGGGTTTGTTGTAGGGGCCGGGCCGGTCCAGGGTGATGGTTGAAAAGTCCTTGCTGGTCAGGCTGTTGATGTACTTGACCAGGGTGGGTGAGCGCATCCGCAGGGTGAGGAACTTGACGCCGCGGGCGTCCAGTTCGCCCAGCACCTTGTGGGTGGTGAGCTTTTGGTCCATGACCAGCAGGTGCGGGTCGTGCCGCTGACGGTCTTCCAGTGGTCGCAGAACGCGATGACCTCGCGGGCCTGGGTGGCCTTGGAGATGTCGGCGCCTGCGTAGACGAGGTTGTGGGTGCCGGAGTCCTGGGCGAAGAAGGTCAGCACCGAGCGGGCACGCTGGGACCGGGTGGGCACGTGGTGGCGTTCCAGGACGGGGTCGTCGCCCCAGTGCATGACCGCGTGGAAGTCCAGGTCGAAGATCGCCTGCTCGCCGGTGGCCAGCCCGGCGGAGATCAGCTGGGCGTCCAGGGCGGCCAGGAAGCTGCGCTGGTGGTCGTGGGCCAGCCGGTAGGAGTAGCTGGTGAGCGCTGACTTTTTGGGCAGGGTCCCAAGCCCGGCCAGCAGCCCGGCGGCGGGGTCGGCGAGCAGGTCATCAATGTGGGAGACCCGCCGGGTGCGGGTCAGCTTCAGCGCCAGCAGGGACAGCAGCCAGGAGATGGCAGGGATGACCCGGGTGCCGGGGTAGCCGGCACGGTTGATCAGGCCGGGTAGGTCCAGGGCGGCCAGGTCGGGGATGACCAGCAGCAGCCCGGCCCGGGTGGTGTCCAGCCGACGCGGCCAGGCGGCCAGGTCCAGCACGGCGGCCCTGGGCAGGTTGGTGTCGCGGCCGGGGGTGGCCGGGGCGATGCTTTCGGCCGGGGCCGGGCCGCGCAGCAGCCGGCCGAACCCCTCCTCGGCGAGGATCTCGGCGACGCTGGTGCGGTTGAGCGGGGTCCCCTCGGCGGCCAGCCGGGCGGAGATCTCATAGGTGGACAGGCCCTGGCGGCGCAGCTGGAGCACCCGGCCCCGTGCCCGGTCCTTGGCCGGCGCGACGCCCGGCGGCGGGCCGGGCTTGCGGGCGGGGGCGAACAGCTCCAGCCGTCCGGCTCGGTACTCGCGCATCAGGTTGACCATTGCCCAGCGGGTGTAGCCGAACCGGTCGGCGGCCTGCTGGTAGGTCAGCCCGTCGACGAAGAACGCGCGCAGCGCCTCGTAGCGGCGGTGGTTCACCTGTGCGGGCGTGGTGAACCACCCGGCCCCGTTATGTTGCGGTGATCTGGCTGCCATACGGCAGGTTTACCACATGAACCGCAAAGCCGAGAGTGCCCGTTCCTGCCTGGATCATGCCTTGATCGACGGCTTTACCCCTATCTGTCCTGCGCTGAGCCGGGCAATACGGCCCTCTCCTCAATGTGTCTCGGATCCATACCAATCACATCAATGTGGTCCAGCAGCCGGATAAGCCCACGATCACCTGCCAGCACCGCCCGTGCCGTTGACGCGTCGTACGAGGTCAGGGCATCGACGGCCAGCTGCTCGCCTGATGATCACCGCAGAAGGTTGCGCCGAACAACCTGCGTGGAAATCGGCGCTAAC
>WNGA01002891.1_pt1 | contig 31877 bp, 26 predicted proteins | sample 5400061 | NCBI WGS metagenome assembly WNGA01 (sample SAMN13153366, study PRJNA577476) | soil metagenome | isolation source: 100 cm soil or saprolite under grassland replicate 2 | place: USA:California | collected 2016-06-15 | reverse complement strand
TAACCAGTCGGCGCCTGGCGGAAAGAACTCATCAGGCAAAGTGCTACTGAAGGCTTCATAGTCGAGTCTAAAGTCTTCGATATTTATCCGAGATTTTGGGACGCCTGTGCTACCCCCCGTCTCGAAGGTGTAGACAGGCCGTCCGGCATAACCTTTCGGCACCCAGCGGCGCACCGGACCACCACGCAGCCATTCATCCTCAAAGAAACCGAATCGCGCCAGGTCGTCATAAGTCTGAATTTCGCTCCGAGGATCCCAGGTGAGCTTCTCAGCGAAGTCGAGCCAGAAGGGGCTGCCGGTATTGGGATCAAAGTGCCATTGAATTACTTCACGAACCCACGCATCCAACACTTTGCGCGCATCATTGACATTGGTTTTCAGAATAGCTTCAGCGGCAGCCATTTTTTCGGTCTTTAAGCAGAAAGGATTAATTGCAATGACTCAAACGTAAGATATCAGAGGAAGTTTTCAAAACATAACCCGATCAGAGGACAGTAATTCGCGCTGCCTGGCTACCTGGAAGGAAGCTGTCCGGAAACCATAAGACGGCGCAACACATTTATCGCGTAGCAAACGGTATCGGTTTTCACCGCGCTAGGAGTCTGGCGAACAAAAGCCTGAAAGACGACGTGTTTATCGCTGTCAGAGAGGCAGGTTTAACCCCGCAGGGGGTAACATGTGTTCATAGCTCGAAGGCCCGATCTCCTCCGGCGCGGTTCGGAGGGGCGGAACTCAACTTGACAAGTACCAATCTAGTTTCATTCCGCCCTCCGAACCGCGCCTAGGACTTCTTAGGTGCCGGTCTATAAACATCTCACTCGTCCGGAGTGATGGGTCTCGTGATCAATAAAACGCCGTTGTCCGTTGTCCAGCAATGTCAGTCTCGGCTGGGTAGAACCATCTAACTGACTGTAGGTAGTGGGTCATTTACATTGTTGGACAGAACTTGCTTTGGTTTTATTGAAGCGTTGCCAAGCAAGCGTGAGAAGATAGATAACAAGCATATTCCATCCCACTCCGCCGCAAAACAAACCACTTTACCTGCGATAGAACGCGCCCCAAATTCACCACCTAGTGGCATGACGGGGAGCATGGCCACGTAGAAGAAACTACGAACAAGAAAGCCACAAACTCGTTACGGAGCGGCACGTATAGTGATGAGGAGGTATTTCGTTGTCTCAAGCACCAGTGCAAGGAGTAGAACTTTGATTATGGTTATTAAGCGCCTCATTGTTGGCAGGCAGTCTGTTTGGAACTATCTAGTAGAGCAACAATATGTTCAACATTGTAAATGACCCACTACCGACTGTAGGTAAGGATTTACCGCGAGCCTTGGGTGGATTATACTCGGACGATATAGAACCTCATCTTCACTAAGGAGTTGTAACGATGGACAAGAATTCTGATGAAGCGGTGACCAAGCCCACTCTAGGAACCATTCTCGAAAGTATTAACGCGCTGAGAGATATGGTCGTTGAAGAGATCGGATCACTTCGCGCCGACGTTAGCTTACTCCGCACTGACGTTAGCTCACTCCGCACCGACGTTAGCTCACTCCGCACCGACGTTAGCTCACTCGGTAGCGAATTTAACTCATTCCGCAGCGATTCCACCTTATTCCGCAGCGACTTCAATTCACACCGCAATGAGTTTCAGATCTTTCGAGGCGAGATCGACATTCGGCTGGATCGCATCGAGAGCATGACCAATCAAACTCGTGCTGAAATGCTTACCCTGCGTGCGGATTTCCGCGAGTTTCGAACTCAACTAAAAGAATCCATCGCCTGAACTAAGCATTTGTCGCCTCGGCGCTCAACTGCTCCCACTCGGAGTATAGTTGGCGAAGACCAGCGTCAGTCCGCTCGTACTCCTCGGTCAGCACCATTAACCGGCTTGCATCACGCCCTATTTCGGGTTGGGCCATCTGGGCGGTGATGTCGCTGAGTTTCCTTTCGGCCGCCGCAATCTCTGCCTCAATCAACCGCTGCCCACGGACTTCCGTCTTTGTCTTTTTGATTACCTTAACGCCGGGCTTTCCGCTGGCCGCAGGCGGCTTCTTCTTTGATTCAGCTTTCGTTTGAGTAGCAGCGTTCGTATGCGATTCAGCCTCAGCTTCGCTTGAGAGACTCTCTCCATTCCATCCGTAAGTACCGTCACCCTGAGTTGTGATTTTCGGATGCGCTCCCCCTCCCGCTTTCCAATCATGATACTCAGTGTAGTCGCCATCGTAGTGCTCGGAGCCGCCCTGACCATCAAGTGCGAGAATCTGAGTTGCAACTCGATCGAGGAAAAACCGATCGTGGCTGATCGTTATGATTGTTCCCTCATAGGCATCAAGCGCCTCCTCAAGCGCTTCGCGCGAAGGAATGTCCAGATGGTTTGTAGGCTCATCTAACACTAGAACGTTGACGCGCGAATAAATTAGCTTTGCCAGAGCCAACCTGCCCTTTTCACCGCCTGATAAATCGCGAACATGTTTATAGACATCGTCGCCGGTGAAGAGGAATTTAGCGAGAAAAGATCGCAGCTCTCCAGCAGTTGCAGCCGATGGAGCGACACGCCGCAATTCCATGATGATCTCATTGCGATCATCAAGATCTTCGAGCTGTTGTGCATAGTACCCAATCTGAACCTTACTGCCCCAACGAATCTCGCCCTCAATGCTGGGAACCTTTTGTAAAATCGTTTTCAGAAAGGTTGTCTTTCCTGAACCATTTGGTCCAATGATGCCGAGACATTCACCGCGACGTAGAATCAGCGAGATATTGCTTGCCAGGACCTTGCCGGGGTAACCAACCGATGCTTCATTAACCATCAAGACATGATTTCCCGTTCGCTCAATGGCCTGAAGTCTAAAATCACCTGAGGCTCGATCGGTAGGTACTGCTTCGATTCGATCCAATCGTTGCAGCATAGTGCGACGCGACTTCGCCTGTTTGGTTTTTTGCCCAGCCAGGTTGCGACGTATAAATTCTTCCGTTTTCGAGATCAACTGCTGCTGATTGTCGTAAGCCCTTTGCTGCGCTTCACGGCGAACCTCTCGTTCAACCAGGTAGTCGGAATAGTTGCCCGTATAGCTGGTAGCGCGTCCGTTTTCGAGTTCTACAATCCGATGAGACGCACGATCCAAAAAATAGCGATCGTGGCTGATGATGACGTAAGCCGAAGAGTAGCTCTGCAAAAACTCCTCCAGCCACTCTACCGCGGCCACGTCAAGATGGTTGGTGGGCTCGTCGAGCAATAGTACGTCTGGTTGAGCCAGTAGCAGGCGAGCCAGGCCCAAGCGATTTTGCTGACCACCCGAGAGTTTTTCCGTCCCCAGTTCCCAGGTTTCGCGCTCAAATCCTAAGCCTTGCAGAATCGATTCAGCTTTAGCAGCGTATTCGAATCCACCTTCGCGTTCGAATTGATGTTGCAGGTCGCTATAGCGTTCAAGAACTTTCTCAAGATCCTCGGTGGCTTCGGCCATGCGATGCTCTAGCTCATGCATTTCATGTTCGATCCGCTGTAGCTGGCCGAACGCCGCCAGCGCCGATTCATGCACTGTTGCTCCTGCCTCAAAGTGCACATGTTGCGCCAACAAACCCAGCCGAACGCCGCGAGCCCGAACCACGTCACCGCGGTCAGGGGATTCTTCGCCCGAAACAAGTCGAAACACGGTCGTCTTGCCCGCACCGTTTCGGCCAACCAAACCGACATGTTCACCGGGATTAACCTGGAGCGATGCACCACGCAGAACATCCTGCGTGCCATACGATTTGTGAACATCTGAGAGACGAAAAAGCACTGTTCAATCACTAAAACAAGAGGGGTGCGGCCTCAGAAACTCTCCGCACCCTTCCTTCGCAAGACCGCACTGGGACTGCCTAACTGGGTTGACTCGCGCCCATTACCTGGGCGAACCGCTCGCCTTCGGACTGGCCGCCGCTGAAGCCGCAGGACTCGCTGCCGGTTGCGGTGTCGCGGTACTTTGCTGACTGGCACTTGGCGTAGCCACTGTTCCAGGCGAAGCTGGACGCAGACCAAGGTTGCCCGGATTGTTGAGCATATTCGCCGCGAGATTATTTACGACCTTCGCTTCATTTACCGCAACTTCAAGTAAAGCCGCGTTCAGAATGTCTTTGCGTTGATTGACCAGCGCCTGAGTAATCTGCTGGCGTACGCCTGGACTTTCGAGTGTCAGGTTCTCTGTTTGCAGGCGCTTCTCTTCAAGTTTGAAGATGTACCAGCGATTGTTGACCTGCTTCGGCTCGGTAAAGCTGCCCACCTGCATTGAACCCATAAAGAGATCGCTGAGCTCCTTGGGAAGACCGGCTTGCTTCATGCCATCTTCCGTGAAAAATCCGATATCACCACCCTTCACAAGACTCTGCGCATCTTCGCTTTTTGAGCGAGCTACGGTTGCGAAATCAGCCCCACCCTTCAATTGCTGATACACGTTATCGATCTTTAATTTCGCTTCGGTCTCGGTCTTCGCATCGTTTTGAATTCCCGCTGCACTGTTGTCTGCCGGGTCCACAATGATTACAGCCAGGGCCGCGCCGCGAGCACTTACAAACTGCTGAGGATTATTCTTATAAAAATCTTCGACCTCTTTATCATTGATGCTGATTTTGCCGCTGTACTTATCCTGGAGACCGCGAACTGCGAGATCTTTTCGCGCTTCCTCTCGCAACGTTTCCATTGAAATGCTCTGTTCTTTAAGGGTCTTGTTAAAATCCTCGTCCGTCATTCCACTTTGCTGCTTCTGCTGATTAATGGCTGCAGTGATCTGTTCTTCTGTAGGTAACAACTTTTCTCGCTCAGCTCTCTGAAACAGCACTTCTCGCTGAATCAAGCTACCGAGCACCTGCAAGCGGGCCTGTGCCAATTCGAGCTGGGAAAGTTTGGACTGCTTCCCACCCGCCTGCTGACTCACGGTTCTTTCTACTTCAGCTAACATAATGTTCTTACCGTTAACTGTGGCCGCAACCATGCTTTCCTTTGCGTCCGAGGCACCTGAGCTGCAGGCACTAAAAGTGAGGGCGAGGAGTGCCAGTGTTAGAGAGAAAAATGATATTGCGGTTTTATGCACTTTGGGTTTTGCTCCTTTAGAAAATTGCCTTGAGCGCAGGGTCGATAGTTGTTCTAATCCCTCGCTGCTTGACGACGTAGAAATTCGTTTGCTATAAGTTTTTGTTTCACACTCGGACCAAACAGTTCACTGTGTAGGCCGGTCCGGGAGAATTTGTTGATCCAAGAGCTTTGGAGGTTGCATAAATAAATGGCAAAACGTTGTGAAGTGTGTGGCAAAGGACCTCAATTCGGTAATAACGTATCCCATGCGAACAACCGAACACCTCGCCGATTTAATCCAAATTTGCAGTCAATCCGCGTCCAACTCCCTCAAGGCGGAGCTCGGCGAATGAAGGTCTGCACCAGCTGTATTAAGGCTGGCAAAATTGCCAAGGCGGCTTGAAGGACTTTTCAGCCTCAGAACCCGAATTTCGCATTGGAACCGGCCCTCTTCGAAATCCGCAATCCAAGATTCAAAAGTTCTTAAACCTCATTCTTCAGCGCAATTGCTTCGATCTCTACTCTGGCGTCGCGTGGTAAGCGTGCAGCTTGCACGGTTGCGCGAGCCGGCGGATCCGCATCGAAAAACCTTCCGTATACTTCATTCATCGACGCGAACTCTTCCATGCTGGCCAGGAAGACCGTGGTCTTGACTATGCGGTCGAGTCCACTTCCAGCCGCCTCCAGTACTGCCGCGAGGTTTTTCAGCACTCGCTCGGTCTGTTCGGCTATTCCCCCTTGAACGAACTGTCCCGTCACCGGGTCTATGGGTATCTGACCTGAGGCAAAGATTAGGCCGTTGGCCTCGATACGGGCCGATTGCCTGGGGGGCGTGAGCAGTTTGGATTATGCGCTTCACGGATACGAATCTCTTTGCCGGCTTAGTCAAAACAAAGGCGTGATTCTAGCAGAAACGTCGGCGAGGACAAAATAAGAGTAGCGAAGCGAGGGTCGGTCTTACTTTTGAAGTTGAGTGACTAGCAGTCTAAACCGCACCTTGCATTCGTTCGACGTCGAGAACCCCCGGAACACCTTTGATCGAGCTAATCACCTTGTCGAGATGTTTGACATCAAAAACTTCCACTGTGACCTCAATGTGCCCTTTCTCATCAGGAGCTACGGAGGCGCGAGCATCGCGAATTCCGGTTTTCATGTCGGAAATTGCTCCCGTAATCCCGGCAATCATTCCGGTACGGTTCTCCGTTATTGCTAACAGCTTCACTGCATAAGCAGTCGTCTCAGGGCGTCCCGCCCACTCAACCTCGACGATCCGTTCGCGGTTGACCATTAACTGGTTCACATTCTTGCAGCGCTTTGTATGAACTGCTACACCCTTGCCGCGAGTTACATAGCCGATAATTTCCTCGCCATGAAGAGGATTGCAACAGCGCGCCCTCGTAACCATCAAATCATCAACACCCCGAACCATGATCGAGTCGTCACCCAGGCGAATAAGACGCTTGACCGCTCGAACCCCGCTTCTTAAACGCGACTCCTTTTGTTTATCGAGCTGTTCAAATTGCTCGGGGCCGAGGTATTTGGCAATTACATTACGGGGCACCAGCTTGCCATAGCCGATTGCGGCAAGCAGGTCGTCGACTCTACCGTAGCCATAGTCGCTGGCTACTCGCTTCATGTCCTTGTCACCGTCCCCAAGCACCTTTCTTACCGACAATTGAAAGCGAACGGCTTCCTTTTCAAACAGCTTCCGTCCGATCTCAATCGACTCGGTCCTCTGCTGTTCGGCCACCCAATGGCGTACACGATTCCGAGCCCGGGAAGTGACAATGAAGTTCAGCCAATCACGGGAGGGGTGGGAGTTTGAGGTCGTAATGATCTCGACGACATCTCCGTTCTGAATCTGCGTTCGCAACGGCACCATTCGTCCATTGATTCGAGCGCCGGTGCAGGCATTGCCTACCTCAGAGTGAATCATATAACCGAAGTCGACTGGGGTTGCGCCACGTGGAAGTTGGATAACCTTGCCCATGGGAGTAAACGCATAGACGTCTTTTGGATAGAGGTCAAGTTTCAGCGAGTCGAGAAAGTCGCGAGAATCTTTAACCTCCTGTGTCCATTCAACCAGAGATCGCAAGGCCTGCAACGCCTTATCGTCTTCGCGCGCGCCCCGTTTACCTTCCTTGTATTTCCAATGCGCGGCCACTCCCTCTTCCGCAATGTGGTGCATCTCTTCGGTGCGGATCTGCACCTCAAAAGACTGGCTGTTCGAACCTATAACGGAAGTGTGCAGTGACTGGTACAAATTGTCGCGGGGTGTGGCGATCCAATCCTTGATGCGTCCCGGCACTGGTTTCCAGTTGTAATGGATTACGCCCAAGGCGGCGTAGCAATGCCGAATCTCGTTAGGAGTGATAACGCGAGCGGCTACAAGATCATAAACCTGGTCCAGGCTAATCCTTTGTCGTCTGAGTTTTTTCCAAATTGAGTAGAGTCGTTTCACTCGGCCTTCGACACTGACGAAGGGAACCTCGGCTTCGCGCATCTTCTCTTCTATTCTGGCAGTTACGCCAGTAAGGAACGCTTCATTCTCAGGTCTGCGCTTTTCGAGTTGTTCGGCCAGTTCGCGATAATCATCCGGATGCAGGTGACGAAACGCCAGGTCCTCAAGTTCGCCGCGCAGTTTACCCATACCCAGACGGTGGGCAATGGGTGCGAAGATTTCCATCGTCTCTTCGGCTATGCGCTTCCTTTTCACCGGATTGAGGTATTGCAATGTCCGCATGTTGTGAAGACGATCTGCGAGCTTTACGAGAACTACTCTTACATCATCAACCATCGCCAGCAGCATCTTGCGAACGTTTTCGGCCTGTTGCTCTTCTCGGGAGATATTGCTGATCTGCGCGATCTTGGTTAGACCATCTACAAGGTGTGCGATCTCTTCGCCGAAGTAATTGCGAATGGTGTCGAGGTCCACAAGGGTGTCTTCGACTACGTCATGCAAAAGACCGGTAGCGACGGAGACTTCATCGAGTTTCATTTCCGCCAGGATGTTGGCTACTTCAAGGGGATGAACCAGGTAGGACTCGCCTGAAGCTCGTTTTTGGCCTTTGTGTTCTCGGGCAGAAAAAAGATAAGCGCGTCTCAATAGATCCAGGTCCGCCAGCGGGTGGTTGGTAGCAACCTTGTCGACAATTTCCTCAATTCTGATCATCTAGCGCCGCTAATCAAGAGGCAAAAGCGATTATAACAAAAAGGCGATGCCCGGCTCGAAAGCCGAGCATCACCTGTGCTGAACGAAAGAGAGTCGATGGTGAGATTAGGTCTTCGGCGGCGAAGCTGCCTTTTTGACTTCCTCCTCTTTCTTCTTCTGGTTGGCCTGGCTCAGTTCGGTAGTCTTCTTCAATGCCGCTTCGTACTGCTTCTTGTACTCAGCCTTGGCGTCAGTCTTGCCGTCCATCTCTGCGAGCTTTGAGGCCTCAAGCAAAAGGTTCGTCTTGTATGACCACGCCGACTCGTTGTTGGGGTCAAACTTGACCGCACTCTCAATCTCTTCCAGACCACGTTTCACGCACACCTGCGCAGTGTCAAAGTCCTTCTGTTCCTTCGGCTTCTTGTAAGAAACCGTCGCCTTATTGTTGGCATCGATAGTTGTCACCTTGTTGGTAGGCTGCTCAGTAATCTTATAAGAACAATCCCAATCTTTGCTGGCGAGCACGACATACGCCTCGGCGCGCTTTGGCGGTTCCGCATTTTCGTTTGTCGCGCGAGAAGCAATCCACTGCTTCAGCTTATCGTCCTCTTTGATTGCACCGTAAAGGTAAGCGATGGCCTTATACGCCTCTTCGTCCTTGGGATTCTTCTCTAGAATCTTCTGGTACGCCTCTATGGCCTGACGGGCCTTGGCAAGGTTCTCGGGAGTCTGAACTCCGGGACGATACTGGGCGTGGATTGTGCGAGCGATAAACTGCGGTGCGGTCTTATTGTCAGGGTCAAGCTGCTGGGCTCGATGTGCATACCCTTCCGCTTCTTCAAAGTGGCCTTCGCGATAAGCGCGAGCGGACTCGTTCAATGCGTTCTTGGCCCTGATCCGGTTGATAACTCCACAACTGGAATTGGTGATAACAAGGATCGCCAAAACAATGGCGATCCTGGTTTGAGAGAGTTTCATTTATCCGTGACTCCCATTTAAGTGGTCGGCGACTACTGCTGATCCGATCTAATCAAAATCAGCCCATGGCAGTCAGCCCAGCACTATTTTACTGAGGCAGATCGTCAACCTGTAATCCCACTGGGTTAGCACCGGCTCCCTTGATCGCGTCGATAACCTTCACGACCTCACCATATTTCAGCGACCTCGGTGCCTTAACGAAAACAGTCTTTTCGATCCGGTCGTCTTCCGGTAAATCCGTGCGTGTTTCCATTCCGACCTTATAAGCACGCTGAGACTTTCGCTCCTGGAACACCTGGGTCAGTTTTTGGGACAGCTGAGTGGTGTCATTTACAGAACCGATGTTGTCCTGATTCAACTTTAACTGAAGATCGGGCGAGATCGAAACGACCAGTGTAAGGGGATTCGGTTTCAACTTGCTGAGATCCTCGTTCGGATCCCGCTGCGTAGGAATGTCAGCCTTGAACCGGCTAGGCTTTAGAGGCGTTACCACCATGAAGATAATCAAGAGCACCAAAAGCACATCGATTAACGGTGTGACGTTAATGTACGGCTGAGCTTGATTACTCTTGTCATTTTTTTCACCACCCATTGACATAATTTTAGCTCCTCTTTACTACAAAGCCTCACTCGTCGATTTCGGCTAAAAACCGTTCGGCGGATGTCGCCTAGCTGGTTGCGGGTACGGTTGCGGCCATGCCCTTTTTCTTCTTGTCAGCCACCAGGCCGATTCTATCCACACCCAGCTTTCGCACTTCGTTAATAACGTTGACGACGTCGCCATAGCTCACGCCCACGCCGCTCTTTATATAAACGATCCGATCTTCATCCTTCTTAATGCCCTTGAGCATCGTGTCGACCTTATCGGCAAGTTCTTCTTTTGCGACCGCCTTCTTGCCGAGGAAGTATTGACCATCGTTCGGGATCGAGATCACGATCGAAGATTCTTTGATGATGTTGGGGTCCACATCAGGGTTTTTCAACTCGCGTGGTATCGATACCGTGATGCCCTGCTGCAGGAAGGGTGTGACCACCATAAAGATGATCAGCAGCACGAGCATTATATCGACCATCGGCGTGACATTAATTTCTGACTGGAGGCCACCACCACCCCCTCCACTTCCCATTCCCATAACAACTCTCCCTTTCCACTCTGCTTGCCAGAGGATCAGCGCTCAGCACTACGCCGCGCGCAACAAAACCTTATTGTCTACTTCGACAGCTTTATGGCTTCAGCTGCTTGGTGCGATTCTTAATAAAGTAGTCGACCAGTTCTGAGGCGGAGTTGTCCATTTCCACAATAAACCCATCCACCTTGCCAGTGAAATAGTTAAACAACCAAACTGCCGGCACTGCAACAAGCAAACCAAGTGCAGTCGTAAACAGCGCTTCCGAGATACCACCGGCGACGGCTGCGATACCAGCTGATTCGGCGTTCTTCATTCCCCGGAATGCGTTGATGATGCCAAACACAGTTCCGAAGAGGCCGACGAACGGAGCGGTTGAACCGATCGTTGCCAGACCCGACAAGCCCCGTCTGAATTCCGCGGTCTTGATGGCAATCGCGCGTTGCAGCGCCCTCTTCGACGCTTCAATTTCATCACCGGAGATCTCCGACGATTGCTCATGCGCGCGAAACTCCTGTAAGCCGCTGCTTACAACCATTGCCAGATGCGACTTGCGGTGCTTATCGCTGATGTTGATTGCCTCTTCGATGCGATCGTTCTTCAGCGCTTGAGCCACCCGCGGAGCGAACTCGCGAGACTGCTTCTTGGCGGCTGAGTAGGTCAGATAACGCTCGACCATGATCGCGATTGAATACACGGACATGATCAACAAAACGATCACAACTGCAATGGCTACACTGCCCATATTCTTCACCATTTCGGTAATGGTAAAGGTGTTTGCGCCGGCGTCGCCAGCAGGACTCGCACCGGGTTGAGCGGCCTCCTGCAACAATATGAGAAGACCGAGTGCTTTTGTGCCTAAAAGGCTGATTAGAATAGTCACGGTAAACCCCTCCAAAAGGTTTTTCTTAGATTCAAGCAAGCAGCGAAGTAGCAGAGTCAAGCCCCCCAAATTGAAGCTGACGCTGCGCAAAGACCTCCACAGCTATTGAGCCACGAAATTGTAAGTGATGACTCCCGTTACTTTAACGGGTTGTCCCGAAAGCTTGGTAGGCGAGAACCTCGCCTGGCGAGCTGCAGCAACACACACAGCCTGCAACAATGGATGCCCGGAAACTGCGTGAGCTGCCATAACGCCGCCACTCTCGTCGATGGTGACTTGGACCACGACCGTTCCCGAGGCGTGCGCCTGCTTGGCGATTGCCGGATAGGGCGGCTTGGGTAAGCTGATCGCTTTTCCATTTAGCACGCCGCCAGAAATCGGAGCCCTGGGAGGCGTCGGCGCGGGGGGTGGTGGCGGCGCATCAGCAACCTCCACTTTAGTGGGTACCCCAATTGTAGTCCCGGTTCCCGACCCTGCCGCTATTGGCGCGGCGGAGTTGGTGTCTGCAGTTCCCTGGACAGTAGTTACCCCGCGCCTGACTGGCGGAACGTCACTGGCCTTGGCGGAGACTTCCTTTGGCACAAGCTCCGTACGAGTCACGTCGGCAATCAATTCTCTTCTGACGTCGACGTTGGGCTCGGCCTTGGCCGGCTTCGCTTCCTGAGGCTTGTCCGGTTCTTTCTGTTGTTGAGGGACTGGCACAGGCGCAACCAGCGTAGTGAGCTCGAGTTCGAGTTCTCCCAGATGGTTGTCATACCAGTAAACACCAGCCACAAAGAATGCGACGCCGAGGACCAAGTACACCAGGGTCGTCACGAGAATGAATGAGCCCTTTCGCGAAAGATCGTCCTTATGCGAGGTTGACTCAACAAGGTTCTCGAACATTTATTCTATCCTCCCTATTCCGGTGCCAAATGGATCAGGGGTGCGAAATCGTTAGAAGAAAGAAGCGCTTCTCAAACGACGACTGGGTGCCCGCTTGAGTTCTGCATAACCGAATTGAAGGGGAAGACAGCAGCTCTGTGATATTGAGCACACCGAACAGAATGAAAGCCGCTGTGCGAGAAAAAACTCGCCGGCCCGCTCAACAGACTGCCGCGCATCCAACCTCTTTTCCTTCGAACGCGGGGTCGACTTCTGAGAATTAATTGGCCAGCAACGTCCGCAGTTTATGCCGCTTTAGCTGGCAAAGTCAAGCGCAAACTTAGGGTTTTGATACTTCACTAGATGACTTCTTCGCAGCTGTTTGGCATCTATGCCCGCCCGGCTCTCCGTGACCGTTTTCCAGCCCCGGGCGAAGCAACATCGCGCTTTGGACCAATCGCGGGCGCTCGAAGCGGACCGGGAGTGGTTCGCGCGAAAGCTGCTGCGGCAGCCTTGTTAGAGGCTTCGAGGCGTTGCTCCCACCAGACCATGATCGGACTGGCGATCGCGACTGATGAGTACGTGCCAAACGCAACGCCAATCAACAACGCCAGCGAGAACCCGCGCAACACCTCACCACCAAAGAGCACCATCGCGAGCACAGATAGGAAGACCAATCCGGATGTGATAACCGTGCGGGAAAGGGTCTGGTTAATTGAATCGTTGGTGACCTTATAAAGTGAATCTCGCCGCCGAAGCTTACGATTCTCTCTAATGCGATCAAACACCACGATTGTGTCGTTAACCGAAAAACCAACTAACGTAAGCAAGGCCGCAATTACCGTGAGGCTGATCTCCCACTGAAAAATAGAGAAGAATCCCAATGTGACCAGTACGTCATGAAACACAGCAATGACCGCCGCGGCTCCATAGGTCCACTCAAAGCGGAAAGCAATATAGACGAGCATGCCAACCAGGGCCGCCAAAGTCACAGCTATCGCCTTATTGCGAAGCTGCGCACCTGCCACTGCTCCCACCGCGTCCGTGGCCTCAATTTTGAAAGCCGCGTTTGGATCGGAGGTGAGTTCGCCTTGTGCCTCAGACCCAAAAGCGCGAAGAGCGTCCCGAACTTTAGCTCGTCCACCTTCAACCTGGGATTGCGACTCGGCTCCCCCCTCAAGCGGGATTTTGATCAGCACAGTATCCGGCTTATCTGTGACTGGTTGTATGACGGCTTCCGTCTCGCCAACCTTATACAGTGCATCGCGAATAGCTTCCGCGGGTGGTCGCTGTTTGAATCTGACAGTGACGACAGTTCCACCCTTGAAATCTACACCGAGGTTGAACGCTTCAGTTCCATGCGGATGCTTCCACTGGCGGAAAACTGCCGAGCCAAGTCCAGCCAACATCAACAGAACCGATATGGCGATGAATATACGGCGATTCGCCAGCCAGTCGATCTTAACGTCTCTAAAAATTTGAACCATATAAAGTCAACAAATCCAGGGCATGTTGACCAAAACCATGCACCTAGATGCTAAGTGTTTCCAGACGCCGTTTGCGACTCAACTCCCACATAAAGATCGTGCGTGAAACAAACACGGCGGAAAATAGATTTATCACCAGACCCAGTACCAGGGTTACTGCAAACCCACGAAGAGGGCCCGTGCCAAATACAAACAGGAAAGCGGAAGAGACAATCGTCGTCACGTGAGTGTCAATGATTGTCGTAAATGCGCGGGCAAACCCCTGCTCGACCGCGGAAGGTATGGTCTTGCCACTGCGCAACTCTTCACGAATGCGTTCAAAGATAAGGACGTTTGAATCGACAGCCATACCGATAGTTAGAATTATGCCGGCGATTCCGGGTAGCGTCAGAGTAGCTCCGAAGATGATTAATCCCGCAAGCATTAGGATCATGTTTAGAAGCAACGCGATCACGGCGTTTATTCCCGCGCCACGGTAGTAGAAGAGCATAAACGCCACTACCAGCAGCAGTCCGACGAGCGACGCCCTCACTCCAGAGCGGATAGAGTCGGCGCCCAGACTGGGACCGACAGTGCGTTCCTCCTGGTATTCGATTGGAGCCGGAAGCGCGCCAGACCTTAGTGTTAGCGCCAGATCATCTGCCGACTGCTTAGTGAATCTTCCGCTAATCTCGCCCGAATCGAATATCTGCGATTTGATGTAGGCAATAGACTTGACTTCGTCGTTCAGCACCACGCCCATGTACTCGTTAATATTCGCGCCGGTCCAGGCCCCAAATTTCTCGGCTCCGCCTGGTTTGAGAGCAAAGCTAATCTGATACTCATCAGCCCCGGCGCGAGACTGGATGGCCGAGGCATTACGGAGTTCGCTGCCATCGACAATTGCAGGGGTTTCAATTACTACCCACTTCTTTGGCTTTTGGCTTTCATCGGCGGTCTGACGCGCAGCCGTTGGTTCATTTCGTTCAAGATAGGGAACCACCTTCCGATTTGCCGGCATCGTTCCGCCTAGCGACGCTTTGGCCTCTTGCTCAGTGTTATATGTCTGAACAGGTGAAGGGCTAGGCGGACCGACCACGTGAGCTAGCTCAAGCCTTGATTCTGCTTTGAGCAACTGCTTCACGCGCTCCGGATCCTGAATCCCAGGCATCTGTACCAGAATCTGGTGGGAACTCTGCGAGCCGTGCCTCTGTACCAGGGGCTCAGCGACTCCGACAGCATCCAGGCGGCTTCGAATAATTCGATCAGCCTGTTCTGTAGCCTGGTCGGCGAGAGTGCGTTGTGCGGTGGGTGTCAGCGTCCAGGTGATTGTGTTTCCGCTGGGGGCCGAAGACCATTCAGATAAGTCAACTTTCTTCTTAACCGCGTCTTCGACGTCACCCAGCTTCGATCCGTCCGGCGCTGTCAGAATAATTCGGTAGGTACCATTCTCGGTCTCGGACTTAACTTCTTTTGGAGGGAAGCCACCCTCTTTCGCTGCGTTCTGAGCCGCGATCGCGTTGCCCTGGGTCAACGCCTTAAGAAAATCGTCGGTCTTGACGCGCATAACTAAATGCGAGCCACCTTTAAGATCTAGACCTAGATGTATGTTGTCCTGAAGGGTCGACTTGATACCAGCCCAAGTAAAGTCCTTGAGGTGCGGGCGATGGCGAGGACCGATAACTATATAAAAACCCAGTAAAGTAACAACGGCAATAATGACGGAGCGTTGGATTAGATTCTTTTTCTTCATCTATGTAAAGCAAGGTAAATCAGTTATTTCTTTTCTTCCTGTTCGATGCCGGCCACGGCAGTCCTCGCTATTTCCAAGATGGATTTCTCGGCACTGCGAATTAGAAAACTCGTATCTCTAACTGTAGTTATTGTTCCGATTACGCCTCCCGTAGTCACGACTCGATCTCCCGCTTTTAACTGCGAGATAGTTTCTTGGAGTTCACGCTGTCGTTTCTGTTGCGGCCTTATGAGCAACATGTAGAAGACGGCGAAGATGAGGACGATGGGCAGGAACTGCACTAAACTTGAGCCGCCTATTTGGAAAAGCATTAACAGAGTAATCATTCGATGCTTTCAGATTGGCGAGAAGTTGTAAGCCTTTAACCTGGCCGATAATCGAGGCGTCGGCTTCCCAACGCGAAGGACTTCAGTTCCCGTTCGCGCTCAGACCCTCTATGAACTCTCGCCGAAATTTCGGGAAATCGCCAGACCGAATAGATTGCCTGACCCGTCGCATAGTGTCAAGGAAGAACGCCAGATTGTGATGCGTCAAAAGGATGCTGGACAGCATCTCCCCGGCCATAAAAAGATGTCGTAGGTAGGCTCGAGAGTGCCGCCGGCAAACTGAACAGCCGCATGACTCGTCCAACGGTCGCGTATCGTGCGCCCATCGGGCATTCTTAACGTTAACCTTACCTCTGGAAGTAAAAGCCTGGCCGGTGCGCCCGTTTCTTGTAGGCAAGACGCAATCAAACATGTCAATCCCGCGAGCCACGGCTTCGACAAGATCCTCGGGGGTTCCCACGCCCATCAAATAACGCGGCCGATGCGGTGGCAAATGTGGTGCAGTAACGTTGAGCATCTCCAACATGACATCCTTCTCTTCACCGACGCTCAAACCTCCTATTGCGTAACCTTCGAAACCAATCTCGGTAGTACGGGCCAGGCTTTCTCGTCTTAACTCGGGATGCCCGGCTCCTTGCACGATTCCGAACAAGGCCTGGGCGCCACTTACCCGTTCCTGAGGTCTGGTCCTGCCGCTATAGGTCACTGAGGTCTGTAGTTCATCGAAGCGCACGCGTGATCGCCTTGCCCAGCGGGCCGTCAACTCCATGCTTCTAGCCGCATCGTCATACGTCGCCTTTCCAGCAGCACATTCGTCGAAGACCATAACAATCTCTGAACCCAGAGCAGCCTGTACTTCCATTGATATTTCGGGCGACAGAAATTGGAAGCTTCCGTCGAGGTGTGAACGGAACTCCGCCCCTTCCTCAGTTATCTTTCGCAGCGCCCCTAAACTCCAAACTTGAAATCCGCCCGAGTCGGTTAACAACGCACGCGGCCACCCCATGAATCGGTGCAGCCCTCCACACGCCTTGATCGTATCCATCCCGGGACGAAGCCACAGGTGATAAGTGTTCGCGAGGATTATTCTGGGATCGAGATCGGGCGATTCCAGTTCTTCAAAACGAATGCCTTTTACGGTGGCGGCGGTACCCACCGGCATGAACACGGGCGTCTCGATTATTCCGCGACGAGTTGTAAGAATACCGGCCCGTGCGTCGCCATCCTGCGCGACGACCTCAAAACTAACTGCCGGTTGGTCCATGTACTGTGAAGTTATTTCGATCTCTTTCTGTTCTTCTTGTGTCGTTCAATAATTCGCAGTGGCGTCGCGAAAAAATCAAACTCTGATCGCAGCTGGTTCAACAAGTAGCGCTCGTAAGAAAAATGCAATCCCGGACGCCCGCCGGTGGTAAAAATGACGAAAGTCGGGGGAGCAACTCCAGTCTGAGTAATGTATTGCACTCGAAGTCGAGACATCCCGCCCTTTGCCGGCGCTGGAGTCCCGCCGGCCTGTGACGGCGCAATCTCGCGCTCGAAAAAGGAGTTCAACTGCGAAGTAGGAATGCGTCGGAACCGCGCCTCCTGCGCGCGTTGGGCAAGAGAAAGGATTCGATCCATACGAAGCCCGTTCAGTGCAGAAATCGTCACCACGGGCGCCCAGGAGAGAAACTTCATCTTATCTCTCAGTTCGCGCTCAAAGTTGGAGGCGCTGTTAGTCTCTTTGTTCTCAATCGCATCCCATTTGTTTACAGCCAGGATAATCGAACATCCGGCGTCGTTCGCGTAGCCGGCTATATGCGCGTCAAGGGCGGCTACACCTTCCAGCGCGTCAATCACGACAACCGCGACGTCGGCACGCTCGAGACTTCTCTTGGCCATCATAACCGATAGCTTTTCTGTCATTTGTTCGGTCTTGCCTTTGCGACGGATTCCCGCTGTATCGATGATTCGAAAGCGTAGCTCGGGAGTTTCCAGGATGGTGTCGACTGCGTCGCGGGTGGTGCCTGCGACTGGAGAAACAATAACGCGCTCCTCGCCCATTAGTTGGTTCAACAACGACGACTTGCCCACGTTCGGACGACCAACAATCGCGAGATTTAGTTCTTTCTTCGTTTCCTCGTCTGTGACTGGTGCTGGAGTCGATCCCTCATGCAACAGCTCCATCAGAGTATCGAGTAATTCACTGAGACCGATTCCCTGCTCTGCTGATATTGGAAACACTTCCGCAAAGCCGAATTGGTAAAACTCCGTGGCCTCATCCTCGAGCCTTCTATGGTCGATCTTATTCGCGATGACATATACCGGCTTCCCAGTTGACCGCAACAGCTTTGCGAGCTCTTCATCAAGCGGCGTTATACCCAGGCGCGCGTCGACTACAAGTAGGACGGCTTGCGAATCGTGAATCGCTACCTCCGCCTGTTTGAGAATGTTTGACGGAATCAAGTCTGGGTCATCAGGCACGATCCCGCCTGTATCCACAATGGCGAAGGAGCGTCCGCTCCACTCGACTTCACCATAGATTCGATCGCGGGTAATCCCGGGCTCGTCGCCAACTATTGCTTTTCGTTGGCCAGTGAGGCGATTGAAGATGGTCGACTTCCCCACATTCGGACGTCCTACGATAGCCACCAGAGGCAACTCTCGATTCCCGCTCGTAGCGCTTGCAAGTTTTTCTCCGCTAATAGCCATTTGTTAGGTCGGAAGTACCTACACACGGTAGGGAATTTGGAGACTCTTGCCAAGCCTCCAGGTCAACACATCGCATAGCTGGTCTCGAGCACCCCAAACTGAATTAAAAGACTTCTCCCAAACCGGCTCCGCAAATAAGCGACTATTATGAAGATTGACTACTTTCGAAATGGTGAGGTATAAGCCGAACTGTAATTCTTCGACTTCTCCGAGGTGTGTACCATGACAAAGTTTCTGGCGATTTGTTCGATGTTGCTGATTACTGTTGTAGCCGTAACGGCACAAGAGCACAGTTCCAGTACCTCCCGCTCCAGTTCACCGGGACCCGTAAGCTCCTGGGTAAAACTCAATTCCGACGAGGGACGCTTTTCAGTCCTGCTGCCCGAACTGGTCACCGACCAGACACAGACCAACTCAAGTCCAAACGGACCTTATACAACCCACTTATTCATCGTGAAGACAACCCAAGGAGTCTTTCTTGTCGGTTGGGTTGATTACGATCCTTCCTTCAACTTTAGCGTGCAGAGCGAACTCGAGGCGAACCGCGATAACTTTGTAAAGGGTGTAAAGGCGACGTTGCTAAACACTACCAAGATTGCGCTGAATGGAAATCCAGGGCTGGAGTTTACTGCTGAAACACCCGAAACGATTTTCAAATCCCGCGTTTACCTAGTTGGACGCCGCCCTTATCAATTGATCGCAGGTACGTCTAAGGGACAGGAGGATTCTGCGAGTGTCGCGCGGTTTTTTGACTCCTTCCAGATAAAACTCCATTGAGCGGAAACGTCCTGACCTGGTTTTGAGTAACAAAATAAAATAAGACCGTTAACGACGGGAGACTCCGGCAATGAAACGCAGAGATTTTTTGCAGACTACCGGACTGGGCGCGACACTGATACTCAGTAGCGCGCCCGACTTATTTGCTCGTGAAACTGAAGCCTTAAAGACCTTTGAGCCGTATTCACCGGTTCCTGCCGAACTCGATGAAGTGACCATTTCCGACCTTCAGAATGACATGCGAGCGGGCAAGACCAGTTCGCAGTCGATCACTCGCAAGTATCTCGAGCGTATCAATGATATCGATAAGAAAGGGCCGGCTATCAACTCCGTGATTGAGATTAATCCGGAGGCTGTCGCTATCGCCGAGGCGCTTGACCGAGAACGGAAAGATAAAGGTCCACGCGGGCCGTTGCATGGAATACCTGTTCTTATAAAGGACAACATCGATACGGCAGATCGCATGACAACGACAGCCGGATCACTCGCTCTGCTGGGATCACGACCGCCCGAAGACTCTTTCGTGGCCAGGAAACTTCGAGAAGCAGGCGCGGTAATCCTGGGCAAAACAAATCTCAGCGAGTGGGCTAACTTTCGCTCAAATCATTCAAGTAGCGGCTGGAGTGGGCGCGGTGGACAAACGAAAAATCCCTACGCGCTCGACCGCAACCCCTGCGGTTCCAGTTCCGGATCGGGAGCAGCTGCCGCAGCGAATCTTTGCGCCGCGACTGTCGGCACAGAAACTGATGGGTCAGTAGTGTGTCCTTCGTCGGCCAATGGCCTAGTGGGCATCAAGCCAACGGTTGGACTCATAAGTCGGTCCGGGATAATTCCCATCTCCCATACACAGGATACTGCCGGCCCAATCGTACGAACCGTTACTGACGCCGCGATTCTCTTGGGCGCTTTAGCGGGCATCGACCCAAATGACGCCACGACGAAGCTGAGTGCGGGAAAATCTTTTGCCCCCTACACTCAGTTTCTGGATAAGAACGGCATGCGCGGAGCTCGACTGGGTATCGCGAGAAAACACTTCGGTTTCAATGATCGGGTGGATAAGCTAATGAAGGGCCTGATCGATGTGATGAAACAACTCGGCGCAGTGATCGTAGATCCGGCTGATATTCCTACCTCCGGCAAGTTCGATGATTCGGAACTGGAAGTTCTGCTCTACGAATTCAAGGCAGACCTAAACGCCTATCTGGCCCGGCTTGGGCCACGCGCGCCGGCGCGTTCGCTGAAGGATGTGATTGACTTCAACGAAAAGAACCACGACCGTGAGATGCCTTTCTTTGGACAGGATCTTTTTGTCAAGGCGCAAGAGAAAGGACCATTGACAAGTCCGAAGTATTTGCAGGCTTTGCGCAAGAATCATCTGCTCTCACGCACTCAGGGAATAGATTTTGTTATGAATAAGAATCGTCTGGATGCTCTGGTGGCGCCAACGGGAGGCCCAGCCTGGCCAACTGATTGGATCAATGGGGATCATTTCACCGGTGGTTATTCTTCGGCCTCGGCCGTCGCGGGCTATCCGCATATCACCGTGCCCGCCGGCTTTGTTTTTGGGCTGCCGGTGGGAATCTCATTTTTCGGGACAGCGTGGAGCGAGCCGAAACTGCTGAAGATCGCTTATGCTTTCGAACAAGCGACAAAAGCACGTCGGCCACCACGTTTTTTGCCGACCGCCAATCTTCGCGACTGACTGAACGATAGCAATTTTGAAGAAGCGCGGAGTGTGTATTTCACCTTAAATCCGCCACTCGGTTTACTGCCCTTCGAAAGGAGTTTCACCCCATGCCCAAAATGGCAACGCAATCAAAAAGGAAGTCAATCTACGGCGTGCATCCTGGCGTCTTGATCACGCAGAAATGGGTCGCAGAATTGAAACAGAAAACCGGCCGCTCGCTCGATGAGTGGCTGCGCTTCGTCAAGAAGTCTGGTCCTAAAGATGAAAAGGGTCGGCGTGAATGGCTCAAGCAAGAGCACGGACTCGGTACAAACGCAGCGGGGTGGATCGCTGAACAGGCCGACGGAAAAGGAACCGAGTTTGACGACCCCGACAAGTATCTTAAGGCCGCCGAGGGATATGTTGAGGAAATGTTCTCCGGAGCAAAGGCCGCGCTTCGCCCGATTTATGATCAACTACTAAAACTCGGGCTCAAAGTGGGAAAAGAGGCCAAGGCTTGTCCGTGTCAGACTATCGTTCCGCTATATCGCAAACATGTCTTTGCGCAAATAAAACCAACGACTCAGACTCGTATCGATATGGGTTTCGCCCTCGGTGACACAAAAGCGTCCGGACGGCTGATTGATACCGGCGGATTTGCCAAAAAGGATCGTATTACTCACCGCATTCCAATCACATCGTTGGCTGACATTGACGATGAAGTGAAACATTGGCTCAAGGTCGCGTACGATCGCGATATCTGATTGCGAGAACTTTTGCAGGTTAAGCTACCAATCATGAGGGTAACCTTCGTCCGACTTTACGCCGACAGCGCTGGTGAATCCCACTTCGAAGATGTAGCAGCAAGACTCACCCCCACCAACTTCGCTCCCTCAACGCCACCCTTGAATCTTTCAGAACTCGTCCCGGCGATCCAGGCGGGGTTTCTCGGTGCACCCGCGGGATGGCAAAGCGACTGGCATCCTTCATCCGCTCGAAACTTATTCTTCGTCATCTCTGGCGAATGGGAAATAGAGGCAAGCGACGGCGAGATTCGACACTTTGGTCCGGGCAGCATCGTGCAAGTTGAAGACACCACCGGCAAGGGTCACTCATCGAGGGTAATCGGTGACAGGGACTCCCTTGCCGGAATCGTGCAGTTGGCCGATAAGCAGCAATGATCTGGAACTAAAGAGAGCGTGCGAAAACTCCGAAATCCCACCCACGGGAGTTACTCCCGTGGGTGGGATTCAGGAACGCGGTGCGTGCTCGCATGTAGGCTGGATCTGAACCATCCACCCACTCCCGTAACTTCCGTGGGTGGATTGTTCAGATCCGGCCTCCGACACAAAGCGGCGACCCGAATTCAAAAGCGAGTTCAGCTCCATGGGCCCTTCTACCTAAACGAACAGGTTGGCTGGCTGTGAACAATCCAGATGTGGGGGATTCATAAGCGTTTGGTCGCGGCTGATAGACTGGATCTGAACAATCCCCACACTGCCGTGTGGGGGATTCATAAGCGTTCGCTCGCAGCTGGTAGGTTGGATCTGAACAATTCCCACACTGCCGTGTGGGGGATTCTAAGCGTTTGCTCGCGGACGAAAAGGCTGGATCTGAACCATCCACCCACTCCCGTTACTCCCGTGGGTGGGATTTCGGAGTTTTCGCACAGTCTCTATATAGAGGAGCGGAGTCACACGATACAGAGGATCGACAAAATCTCTCAAGCAGGCGGCACGGCTTTGCCGCCCGATGAGAGTTCCACAAAAAGGAATCAACTCTGGCTTACATCCGAAGATCGATGTAAGCTTCCCGAACTGTGGATTCCTCTAAACCACAAACCTCACGTACCAAACCTCAACCTGACCATCTAGATTTAGGCCAGCAGGGCGAAGCCTACGCTCGCGCATTCCTCGAACAGCGAGGGTACCGGATCGTAGGGGCAAATTTTACTTTGCCGGTAGGCAGGAATTTGCGGGGCGCGATGGTCACCGCTGAGATCGATCTGGTTGCTTACGACGGTCCAGTTCTCTGCTTCGTCGAAGTCAAAACACGCTCGTCGGATTGGTATGCGCCGCCGCAGGTAAATATTGATCGACGCAAGCAACGACAAGTCTCACGGGCGGCGCGCGCTTATCGACGAAGGTTTGGTCTTGAAGCCGAGGCCTACCGTTTTGATGTGGTGACAGTAGTCTTGCCCCCCAGTGACAGCCAGGCAACCGGCTTGCAGATCGAGTTACTGCGCAGCTTTTGGACCGATGCGCAACTGAAGAAACGCCCCAGCAAAGAGTGGCATTACGACTAAGCCGCGGATGGGTGTTCTGCGTTACTTAGCAGCTTCGCTAGTTCTCAGCCGTTTGCGACTTAGCCGGCCGTGGCGGCGCATTCTTCACATACTTATCGAACCAGCTGATCATCTCGAAGAGAACATGTTCAATCGATTCGCGTCCGGCATAGCCGTGAGCTTCCAGCGGCAACGTCACGAGTCGCACCGTCGCGCCATTGCCTCGCAAGGCCTGATACATGCGCTCCGACTGAATCGGGAAAGTTCCTGAATTGTCATCCGCCTCACCATGAATCATCAAGATTGGTTCTTTGATCTTGTTCGCGCTCATGAATGGCGAGACCTTCAGATAGAGTTCCGGCGCTTCCCAGATGGTTCGCCGTTCATTCTGAAAACCGAATGGCGTAAGCGTGCGATTGTAGGCGCCGCTTCGGGCGATGCCGGCCCGGAACAGATCTGAGTGAGCCAGCAGGTTCGCGGTCATGAAAGCGCCGTAGCTGTGACCGCCAACTCCTACGCGATCCAGGTCGGTCACACCCATCTCTGTGGCTTTGTCGATCGCGGCTTTCGCACTCATGACGATCTGTTCGATATAGGTATCGTTAACGGTTTGCGGATCGCCAACGACTGGCATGGTGACGTTGTCGAGCACAGCATAGCCTTCGAGCAGAAAGAAGAGATGAGATGGGCCAAGAATCTGAGTGAAGCGCTGTGTCGATCCTGTCACCTGTCCGGCTGTATTGGCATCATTGAATTCCAGAGGATAAGCCCATACTACGGTAGGCAATCGTGTTCCCTCCTTATAGTTCGGTGGCAAGTAAAGCGTAAACGAGCACTGCACCCCGTCCGCACGTTTGTAGGTGACGAGTTGTTTCTTGATTCCTTTTAGCTGTGGCGTTGGATCTTGAAACTGTGTCAATGGCCGGGTCATGGAAGTGGCCGAGCCATCACCCACTGTGCTGCCGGCCGTGTTCGAATCAGCTGTACCACGAACGAAGTAATTTGGTGGGTCATTTGGAGTTTCGCGCCGCGTAACAATCTGACGGCCGTCATCGCTGAGGACCGCGACAAGTGATTCGTAACTGTTTGCATCAGATCTAAACAGACGCTCTCCTTTGAGGGTTTGCAGATTTAAGCGATCCAAAAACGGCCGATCTCCTTCGGGAGTGGCGCCTGTGCCACTCAAATAGATCCAGTCTCCGTTTTGCATGACGACGCGCTGTCCGTTAGCCAGGACACGGCTGAGAGGCGTTCCCGGATCGTTATAACGATCCTGGATGTTGCGACTCCAGATCACTCTGGGGGTCTCGCTGGACTTGTCGGCATTTAACATCATTGTTCTTGACCAACGTCGGTCACGATCAAAGTCGCTTACCATGACCATACCGTTCCTCTCGCCCCATTGCAGGCTGGCAAAACGATGCTCAGTCTTTATCAATTCGGTTGGCTGGTCAGTAAACGGAGCTTTCAACGTCAACACGCGATCTCGAAGCGGCACCTTCTTCTTTGGATCTCCTCCGTCGAGTGCTTCGACCCAAACAAGAGTCGCGGGCTCGGTCGGGCGCCAGCGATAACTCCGTGGTCCAGTTGGAACGCCATCGATCGGCACCTGGTCTGCCAGCGGTAAACTGGCTAACTTGTAGTCCAACTCTCCTTTGGTGTCCCAAACTTCAACCTCGCGTGGAAAGGCGGATGCGGTGTAGAGATAAGAAAAGGGTCGGTGAAGGCGCGCCACCAGAACGTGCTGGCCATCGGGCGCCGGATCGACAGTTTGGAAGATTACGGCTTTGCCGAATTCGGTGACCTTACCACTATCGCTATCGACGGCAGCGAGTTGTGAAGTGGTGTAATACTCAAAGAGTTCTTCGTCGTAAGTTGTCTTCAAGAGATCTTCGAATGTGCGCACCGGCCCCGTCTTGTCGGCACTCTCTTGAGAGTTTGGTTCGCGAGGCACTGCAGGCGCTTGTGGGGCCGGACCTCGCTTTGGAGGCACTAGTTGGACCATCAACGATCGATTGTCCGCCATCCAACTAAAAGGATCGCCGTAGGTTGAATTGATTATGACGCCTTTGAGTTTATTAATCTTTCCGCTCGCGGCTTCGCCAATCCACAGTTCCACACCTGAAGGAGTAGTATTTAGAAAAGCGAAATGCTTGCCATCAGCGCTCCACTCGGGTGTGCTGATCTTCGCAGCCAGCGGCAGGTCAATCTTAACTTCAGAACCGTCGCTGATTCTTTTCATCGTCAGAGCGACTGCGTAAGACGAGCGGTGCGGGGCATTTGTTTGCGGATTGATGCGCAGTCCGGCAAGACGCAGCATCGGCTGGGCGAGATCCGCCAACGGCGGATAGCGCAGACCGGTTGAAAGGAGCATGTTGTCGCGCGTGGGGCTGATTACCGCCACGGGTGTCACCGAAGCATTCAGAATGTCGAGCACTTCTTTGGGCGGCTTTTTGTAACCCTGTTGTGCGAGGCCGGCGCTTGCGACAACCAATAGAACAAAAACGACAACAACTGCTGGGAAGCGGAAGTTTATTTGCGCTCTCATGGCAAGCTCCTCTTAAGAATACCGATCGAGTTGATTCAAAGGTTGGAATCCTAAGAAAGGAAACGGAAAATTACGGGAGAAACGAGAGGATGTCAACCAGTTGACCATAAGGCAGAATCCTGCCTTGAACAGCCGGTTGGGTTGTACCGTTTTATCGGCGCTATCCGCCTTTATACGCGCCTAATCGCCTTAGAGTCTCGCTTGACAAGAACAGTTGAATCGCTAGAATCGGTTCTGCTCCAAGCGGGAGTAGCTCAGTGGTAGAGCATCGCCTTGCCAAGGCGAGGGTCGCGAGTTCAAGTCTCGTCTCCCGCTCCAAACTTCACGACCAAGGCGGAAGGATAAGCGAGGAATGAAGGATGAGGGATTAAGGATGAAAGCGTGATTGTCCGAGTAAGTCACTCTTCTTTCATCCTTCATTCTTCGACCTTTCTACTTTTGGTTTATCCTTCCGCCTTCATCGTTTATCCTTGATATGGCGGCGTAGCCAAGTGGTAAGGCAGAGGTCTGCAAAACCTTTATTCATCGGTTCGATTCCGATCGCCGCCTCCAACTCCTTCAATCAATTACAGACAGTTCACAACCTCACGTAAAACTTCGCTGTGGGGACTTTTGTGGGGACTGTTTGCAGTGTCTAGGCTTGCGGTCTATCAAATTCAACTGATTTGCTGAGGCGTATCAGCGTGGTGACGAGTTAGGTGAGTTTTGTCTCCACTTTTGATTGACCTATAAGTTCCGCCGATCACGTCTGGCCATTCTTCCTCAGTAGTCACCTCCTGCTTATCCGGTTGTTTCAGCAGACCGCTATATGTTGCGATTAGCATTCTCAGGGCGCTACCTCGCGACGTCGTAGCGCAGTCGGACGACGCCGTCGGGGTACTTCCTGGCTGAACGCAAGCGCAGCGGCATGTCTCGATAGCGCGGGGCCATCAGTGGAATGCCCTCACCGATCAGGGTGGGAATGACGTGAATGTCGAACTCGTCGATCTCGTTGGCGTCAAGGAACGAGGCAATCAACTCGCCGCCGCCCATCATCCAGATGTGTTTTCCCGGCGTGGAGCGCAGACGCTGGGCAAATGCCTTCACCGGCTCCGATACGAATTCCACTCCTGGCACTGCCTGTTTCGGAGGCTTCCGCGAGAACACGTAGTTGGCCAGCTTCGTGTCGAACATCCCGCCTTTCGTACCTTTCTTCTTGTAATAGGCAAGAACCCAGTCGTAGGTCTTGCGTCCCCACAGTATGGTGTCAATCGTCGGGTAGAATGCCTTCATACCATAATCGACTGTGTGCGGTCGGCGATTGAGCCATTCGATATCGCCGTCTGGCCTGGCGATGTAGCCGTCGGCGCTTGTCGCGATGTAGACGATGATCTTTCGCTGTGCGTTCATGACACAATCTCCGACTCGGTCGCAAATTGATGCTGAAACCGGTGCAAATTCTTCGAATACCACGGGCGCGGCACACGTACACACTACAAATATTAGCGTGCTGAAACAACCGGATAAGCAGGAGTCACCTTGTCAACATTGTCAGGGATGATCACTGGCTCGACGAAGTCGGGTTGGGTGTTCATGTAGACTTCCTCAGCGTCGTCGCCTCTAGGTTATTACATAACGCGCCTTTGGCGCTCAAGTCATGCTGACCAGAAAGGAATCTTATGTCGAGACTACGTGTCCACAGTTTCTCTATCTCAATCGATGGTTACGGCGCCGGGCCGGGGCAGGATCTTCAGAATCCGCTCGGAGTTGGCGGGCTCAAAGTGTTTGACTGGTTCTTTCCCACGCGCACCTGGCAGCGGATGCACGGCAATGAAGATGGCGAGCGCGGCGTCGATGACGATGTCGCGGCGCAGGGCTTTGATAGTGTCGGAGCCTATATTCTCGGGCGCAATATGTTTGGCCCGGTGCGCGGGCCCTGGCCGGATGAGAGTTGGAAAGGCTGGTGGGGAGATGAGCCCCCGTATCACACGCCGGTCTTTGTGCTCACCCATTACCCGCGGGCTCCGCTCAAGATGGCGGGCGGCACGGAATTTCGATTTGTTACTGGCGGCATTCACTCAGCCCTCAAGCAGGCAAAGGATGCGGCGAGCGGCCAGGATGTTCGATTGGGAGGCGGCGTCTCTACGATTCGGCAATATCTGAGTGCAGCACTGATTGATGAGTTACATCTGGCAATCGCGCCAGTCCTGCTCGGTGCCGGGGAACACTTGCTTAGTGGTCTAAATCTGCCTGCGCTGGGATATGAATGCATGGAGCGCATCGAGGGCGCGCGCGCCACGCATGTCACTCTGCGGAAGCGCGCATGACGATCGGCCGTGGCTTGTTGACGCTTGGCTTGACCTTGAAGATTATCACTGAGGATTTGAATCGATGCTGAACAATCGAAAGCGACGACCGACGCATCCCGGAGAGGTTCTGCGTGAGGATGTCTTGCCGGCAGCGGGATTAACGCAAGATAAGCTCACACGCTTGCTTGGCGTCTCGCGACGAACTATTAGCGAGATATTGCACGAGCGCAGACCTGCTATGACGGACATGGCCCATCGGTTGGCACGCGCTTTCGGTACGTCACCCGAGATGTGGCTTGGTCTATTAGCTATAAGGAGTATTTGCGCTGTTGTCGCCCAAATTGCGGGCGCAGAGTTTAGTTACTGGTGCGATTCACTAGCGAGATCGATTGGAGAGCGCATGAATAGTATTCGCGGGCTGCCAGAGTAGAAACCGAGCAGCTGCAGCGTTCAACAGATCCTGCACTACACTTCCGTTCTTATCAACTCTACGTATTCTGGGTCTTCTAGACTAGCAGGCTGCTGAAAAAAGGAAGACAAAGACCCGATCCACGAACCCACACGAACTAAATACTAAATTCGTTCGTTATTTCGTGAAATTTCGTGGATCGTGCTGTCGTCGTTGTTTCCAAAACTTCCAAAAACAAGGCGAGGCTGGTACCGTTTAATTATTCGACCCCAGTTGCTGAAAAAGGAATGCATAGATGTCGGCGCGTTGCTCGTTTTGTTGGCGCCTGGTTGAGCCGACGCCGTGGCCGGCGTCATAGTCAACCCGCAGCAGCACAGGCTTGTTGCTGGTCATGGCCGCTTGCAGACGGGCTGCCATCTTCGCAGACATCCAGGGTTCGACGCGCGGATCGTTAATTCCGGTCGTCAACAGCACTGCCGGGTACTTCACGCCCTGTTTCACTTTGTTATAGGCATCCATTGCCAGCAGGGCTTTGAAACCCCCTTCTGTCTTCACCGAGCCAAACTCCGGAATGTTCGGCACGCCATTGGACGTGATTTCAAATCGCAAGGCGTTGTTATCGCCGACCTGGTCGATGGCAGCACCAAATAAATCCGGCCGATCTACAATTGAGTTTCCGATTAGAATACCGCCGGCGCTTCCTCCTTGGCCGGCGAGATGTTCCAGCGTGGTGTACTTCTCCTGAATCAGATACTCAACGCAGGCAATGAAATCTTTCCAGGTATTCGGTTTGGTTTTTTCTTTTCCGGCCAGATGCCATTCTTCGCCGTATTCGCCGCCGCCTCGTACCCCCGCGAGCGCAATGACGCCACCGCGCTCAAGCCACGGTAGGAAATTCGAAGCAAAGAAGGGCTCAGTGTTGTTGATGCCATAAGCACCGTAGCCGTTGAGCAGCGTCGGATTCGTGCCGTCACGCTTCAATCCGCGCTTGTACAGAATGACCAAAGGGACCATCGTGCCGTCGTAACTCTTTACTCTCACCGACGCTGTTTCGATGCTCGACATGTCAATCGGAATTGGCGGGACCAATGCCGTATCCTCAGCCATCTGCGTCTTTGGGTTATAAGCAAAATAAGCCGTTGATTTTGTCCATGAAGTCAAGCCAAACAAAATCCCTTCAGTCTCTTGATCAGTCCAACCAATAAAAGCCGTTCCGTCGTAAGGTAATTTGATCTGCTGGGGCTGCGGACCGCTCCGAAGTGATTCCATTTTTACGACAAAACGCAAAAACTAAATCAAATATTGGTTCAGACGGGGGTGAATAACACCCTAATGGACCAAACGTGTACTGCGAGAACGCAGAACGAGAACTCGACTTGGAATCGACAACGTTTATGCCCCAGCTCTAATTGCGTTCGGCTAAAAAGAAGCCATAGTATTTGTCACACGGTTTTTCTTTTGATGGCCTCGCACACAGTCGCTTTTAGGAGGAAATATGAGCGGAATTTATTGTTCGTGTGGAAATTTCCTGGAGCACGAATCGAGAGCAAAAGCGAAGGCGGGGCCGAAACCCCGCCTTTGCTCCTCAAGCTGACCAATCGGAGTAGTTCTCCGCCTGGTCAGGAGATTCAACCTCGCGCCTACGACCCGCAGGTGAAGGCGACGTTGTTGTTGATTGCATCGAAGGCGTTCTTCGCCATTTCCTGAATTGATTTCACCTGTCCATACCAGGGGATGGCAAGAGGATTGGCTGCGCTTGCCGGTGCCGCCTGACTCGCTGCGTAGTTAAGCATGTCGAGTACAGTCGGACACGTTGCGCCTCCAAATGCCGCGGTTACGTCTTGATACACGCCGCTGCACGTATCAGAAGAATCGATCATCTTGCAAATCTTCGTCAGATCGATGCGGAGACCACCAATCGGGGCCGGAGCTCCGATCTTGTTACCGCCGAGTGCCGGATCGCTGAAATATACATCCAGGGCAGTAGCCAGCATCTGCGCCTTCAGCATTGCATTCATTGACGGACCTGCAGAGTTCGCTGCGTTAATTACGTTTGTAACATAGGTAGCGACCTGCTGGTTCGTTGCCGTCGGACTGAGATCCTTGAACGGGTTAAACCCGAGGAGGAAGGTACGAAGGCCAGTTCCCATGCTGCTGGTGATGACGCTTTGACCATTCTTATTCTTCCAGAAGCCTTTGCTGAGTCCACCCGCCACCAGGATTCTGCGGCTGAGGAAGTACTCACCAAAGGTGAAGTTTTCACCGGTAACTCGGACTCGATATACTCCGGCGCCGAGACCTGTCGCCACAATCGACTCGTTGCGCCCGTCAGCCAATGGTGTACCACTGGCAATCAGGACATTTGAGGGATTGTAAAGCTCGATATGCGGGTTCAGATTATTAACGAACTCGCCTGGTCCGTCCGCAGGGGTGCTGGTCTCCAGACTAATCGCGGTCTGGCCAGCTCCAAGCGTGACACTGTACCAGTCTTCACTTGTCAGTAGACTGAGCAGTGTGCTTTGTCCGGTGCCGACGAAGGCATTTGGTCCATTGTTGAAAGCCAACAGGATGCGATTGGGCCCCTGCGTGCCGGCGTCTTTTATGCCGACGGTGGCGCTGGCTCCATTGTTACCTGCCGCCGTGCCGGAAACTAGATCCAGATAATTGAACTGAATCCGACCATCGGCAAACAGCTGAGCCTCAAACGTGATCGTATCTCCCGCAGTCCCGCCCGCGAAGAACCGCACCTGATTCCACTGAATGGTCAGGTGCTGATCCGCCCCGGCTCCAGAAACCTGGAAGAAGACATTTGAACCTGCCTGCCCACCAGCCGTGTGCAGGTCATCCCAGAAAGCAGCGATGGCTGCCTGGGCTGGTGTGGTAGTTAGATCGGCGTTTGTGAAACCCGTATTCGCGGCCCCGAAGGTCAGAAGTCCGTTGCTGCTTACGAACACGTTGGCGTTGTTAACTCCATAGAGCGAGAAGTTGAAGCCAATTGGAATCGAAACAGCAGCGTCGTCCTGATTCGTTAGACCAGCGATCACAGTGCCGGTTGCACTAATGTCCTCGAATGCAAACGGAACCGCAGCTGTGTTGTACATGCTGCTGAGGGTAATTGCGCCCAATGCGCCTTTGTTACCGTCGAGCACTTGGGCTGTGCCGAACGAGTTGTTCGGTTCGGTGTCAAAGGCGGCATTCCGAGTGACCACGAGGTCGTAGGTCACACTGGCGCCGCTCGTTACGCGGGCATAGTAAGTGCCACCCGACGGAGCGGCGAAGTTGCTGATTACGCTGTCTACGTTCGTGGAGCCTCCCACGCCGCTGGCGAGCACCATGCCACCGCCATCAAGCAAGGTAACGTTGGCAGCAGCAGACACCAAACTCTTTACGGCCAGCGTGGTGACGTCTCCACTGTTCAGCGTGAATGAGTACAAGTCAGGAGTCGGGTTCGGCGGCGACAGCAAAGTGCTCTGACCAGTGCCGACGAACGCATTAGGTCCATTGTTGAATGCCAACAGAAGGCGATTGGGCCCCTGCGTTCCGGCGTCCTTTACACCGACAGTCGCGCTCGCCCCGTTGTTGCCCGCTGCTGCGACGGAGGCCAGATCGAG
>WNGA01006213.1_pt1 | contig 31880 bp, 35 predicted proteins | sample 5400061 | NCBI WGS metagenome assembly WNGA01 (sample SAMN13153366, study PRJNA577476) | soil metagenome | isolation source: 100 cm soil or saprolite under grassland replicate 2 | place: USA:California | collected 2016-06-15 | reverse complement strand
AGGCGGTCGTGACGACCACCGGGAGCGCAGGGCTCTGCGCGCGGATCTTCTGGAGCAGGGCGATGCCGTCGGTGTCGGGGAGCCGCATGTCGAGCACGAGGATGTCGGGGGTGAACGCGTCGAGCTGCTTCATGGCGTCGGCGCCGCTGCGCGCGAAGGCCATGGCGTAGCGCCCGGCGAAGTAGCGGCGGTAGGAGGTCTGCAGCGCCTCTTCGTCTTCGACGAACAGGACTTTGCGCTGCGGGGTTTTATCGGGCATCGGGGCTCAAATATACGCCCCGAGCTGCTACGCCGCGCCGCTCTCCAATTCGAACAAGTCGTCGAGCTTGGTGAGGACGAGCAGGAACCGCAGCTCCTCGTTGGCGCCGCGCAGGCACACGACCTGTCGCCGCTCGGCCGCCTTGCGCTGGATCAGCATCAGGGCGCCGAGTCCCGCGCTGTCCACCGTGCGGGTACCCGAGAGGTCGATGACCAGACGCCCCGACCCCTCCGGCAGCTGGTCCAACAGCTCGGACGCCGTGCGGCGGAACGCCGTGCGGGTCTCCAGGCTGAGGGCCTCCGGGGCCGCCAGGATCTTTTCCGTCTGGCGCAGCGACATCACGACGCGGTTCTCCTCGAAAAAGGGCTCCACAAGCGCCCTTCCCAATGCCAATTCGGTGCCGTATAACTAAGCTCAACGGGTTCAAAGGGTTGTCAAAGGCGCGTGAGCGGGCTCACCCCCACGCCTGCCGCAAAGCGCAACTAACAGAGGCATAGAGGCACGGACATATGACGGCCATCGACCGGATCGAAACACTCCTCGACGAGCAACGGAGCTTCCCGCCTCCGGAAGGATTCCGCAAGCAGGCGAACGTCTCGGATCCCAAGGTCTACGAGCAGGCGAAACGGGATCGTGAAGGGTACTGGGCCGACTGGGCGCGGCAGCTCGAGTGGATCAAGCCCTGGAACAAGGTGCTGGAGTGGAAGCCGCCGCACGCGAAATGGTTTCTGGGCGGCAAGCTGAACGCCTCGGCCAACTGTCTCGACCGCCACGTGACGGCCGGCCGGGGCAATAAGGTCGCGCTGATCTGGGAGGGCGAGCCCGGCGAGGTGCGGCGCATCACCTACCGCGAGCTGCTCAGCGACGTATGCCGGTTCGCGAACGTCCTCAAATCACTCGACGTCAAGCGCGGCGACCGCGTCGCCATCTACCTGCCGATGGTGCCGGAGGTGGCGGTGGCGATGCTGGCGTGCGCGCGCATCGGCGCACCGCACACAGTGGTGTTCGGCGGCTTCTCGGCGGATTCGCTCAAGGATCGCATCAACGACAACCAGGCCAAGGTGCTGATTACCGCGGACGGCGGGTATCGGCGGGGGTCGCTCGTGCCCCTCAAGGTGAACGCCGATGAAGCCGTGAAGGACACGCCGTCCATCAAACACGTCGTCGTGCTGAAGCGTACGGGGAAAGACGTAGAGATGACGCGTGGACGTGATCAGTGGTGGCACGACTTGACGAAATCGGCGAGCGACACGTGCCCGCCCGAGGCGATGGACGCCGAGGATCCGCTGTACATCCTCTACACATCGGGGACGACGGGCAAGCCGAAGGGCATCCTGCACACCACCGGCGGCTATCTCACCCAGGTGTACGCGACCACCAAGTGGGTGTTCGATCTCAAGGACGGCGACGTCTTCTGGTGCACCGCCGACGTGGGTTGGGTGACGGGGCACTCGTACGTGGTGTACGGCCCGCTGGCGCTCGGCGTGACCGAGGTGATGTACGAGGGGGCGCCCGACCATCCGGCGAAGGACCGCTTCTGGGCGATCTGCGAGAAGCACGGCGTCACGGTGTTCTATACGGCGCCGACGGCGATTCGCGCGTTCATGAAGTGGGGAACGGAGCTGCCCGCGAAGCACAACCTGAAGAAACTTCGCCTGCTCGGCACGGTGGGGGAGCCGATCAACCCCGAGGCGTGGATCTGGTATCACAAGAACATCGGCGGCGAGCGCTGTCCCATCGTGGATACGTGGTGGCAGACGGAGACGGGCGGGATCATGATTACCCCCCTCCCCGGAATCACGAGAACGAAGCCAGGCTCAGGCACCGTTCCCTTCCCCGGCATCGAGGCCGAGTTGTTGGACGGTCAAGGCAACGTCGTCCCGGTGGGCGGCGGCTTGCTCGCGATCACGTCACCGTGGCCGGGGATGCTGCGGACGATCTGGGGTGACGACGAGCGGTACCAGCAGACCTACTGGAGCAAGTGGAAGAACGTGTATTTCGCCGGCGACGGCGCCAAGCGGGACACCGACGGCTACTTCTGGATTCTGGGCCGGGTGGACGACGTGCTGAACGTGGCGGGCCACCGCATCGGGACGATGGAGGTGGAGAGCGCGCTGGTGGACCATCCGGCGGTGGCGGAGGCGGCGGTGGTGGGCAAGGCGCACGAAATGAAGGGACAGGCGCTGGCGGCGTTCGTGACGCTGAAAGAAGGAAAGCAGCCGAGTGACGCGCTGCGGGACGAGCTGAAGAGCCACGTGGCGAAGAAGATCGGCGCGCTGGCGCGACCCGACGACGTGATCTTCTCGGCCGACCTCCCCAAGACCCGCAGCGGCAAAATCATGCGGCGGCTGCTCAAGGATATCGCCGAGGGAAGGACGTTGGGAGATACGACGACGCTGGCGGACCCGGCCGTAGTGGAGCGGTTGAAGAATCAGTATGAGGAGAAGGAGGGGTAGGCGCCGCCGCTTTTCCGGAGCCCGGCGATGGCCACGACCCACGTCGCCACCATGACGCCCGCGCTCCCCAAACACCACCGGCACCACGCGTGAATAACGAATGCCTCGAGGTACGTGAGATAGGCAGTGAACAACAGGCCGCCCGTGGCCAGGGCGACCAGCAGCGCGCTGACGCTGCGCTTCGGTAGAAATGACGGCTGCAGCCCGACCAGTGCCGTGACGAATAGCGCCACGTAGCCCAGGACGCCGAAGAACGCCACCGGCACGCCCGCCACCCGCGCGTACGGACTCGCCTGCACCACCTCGCAGCTGCCTGTTCCGCACTGCAACTCCCCGATCACGCCGATGGCGTGGAGCCAGAGATACAAGGAGATGAGGAATCCAACTAACGAGAGGAGAGCGATTGCTTGTCGATGTCGCATGCGGGTTTTACTAACCCCGGGCGCAAGCCCGGGGTAGGCGAATCCTTGCCGGCATTATTTCCGGCGCCGCTGTGTCAGGATGCTGTCCACCACGTGCTGGAACGCGTCGGACGAGATGTCCCGCGTCTGCCACTCGCGTCCGTTGATGAAGAACGTGGGCGTACCGCGCACCATGCGCGCCTGCCCCTCCTCGCGGCTGAACTGGATCCGCCCCCGGTAGCGGCCGCTCGCCATGCACGCGTCGTACTTCGCCATGTCGAGCCCCACCAGGTCCTGCGCCCAGCCGCGGAACAGCTTCTCAGGGTTCTCGGCGCGCTGCGACCACATGCGGTGATGCGAGAACAGCGCGTCGATCATCTCCCACGCCTTGCCCTGCTCGCTCGCGCACGCCACCGCGTGCGCCGACAGCCGCGACCAGCGGTGCGTCTCCGGCGGCAGCGGAAAATCGCGCAGCCGCCAGCGGGCCTTGCCGGTGACGATCAGCTGCTGCCGGATCACCGGGAACTGCACCGCGCCGAACGTCGCGCAGATCGGACACTCGAAGTCCGCGTACTCGACGATCTCCACCGGCGCGCTGTCGCTTCCCATCACGTACCCGGCGAATGCGCTGTCCGCCTTGGTCTCCGGCACCGTCGTTTCGGCGACCCACTCCACTCCCTGTCCGCCCGCCTTGGAGCCGAACCAGATCCACACCAGCCCGCCCACCAGGACGGCCGCCACCAGCCAGTAGAAGCGCTTCATTCGTCCTCGTCGTCCTCGCGTTCGTCGAAGCGCAGATCGTCGAGCTGCCGCTGCGCTTCCTCGACGATGCGCCGGCTGTCCGCTACCTCCGGCGAATCGTAGGTCACCCGGACCTCATAATGAAACAGCTCGCTGCGCACCGTGCCGAGCAACTTCTGCATCTCGGCCGCGTGCTCCAGGAGTCGCCCTTCCTGGTCGAGCGCGATGATCCGCGCCGCCAGCTCGCGCAACAGCGCCGCCAGCCGCTCGGCGCGCTCAGGCCCGTACGTTTCTTCGCTCATACCGCTCTCGCATTATACACGGAACCTTTCGGCGCCGCCCGTCGTTTGCTTCGATCAGCGACGTTCGTTAGATTGCGCCGCGATTTTGCTCCTCCGACCCGAAAGGACCGCCCCGGCATGACCAAGAAACGTAAGGAGCCCCGTAAGGCCTCCCCCCCTCCTAGCGCCTTCGATCAGGCGCGCGACGAGCTGTTCTCCCACATCCTACGCTGCGGCGTCCTCGAGGCGACCCCCGAGCATCAGAAGGAATGGTTCGACGACACCCTGCTCTACCTCGCCGACCGCTACGCGGACCTGACCGAGGACGACCTGGCCCAGCTGCGCACCCTCGGCGAGCGCTACTGCCGCCCCGTCGTCGGCCGTCGCACCCCCGTCGGCGCGGACGCCTGATCCTTACGTAGGCCACCACGTCGGAAATTGTCGCCAGCGCAGCCCAACCGACACCCGGACTCCGCCCCCCACTCCCGCCTCCACGTACCACCCGCGCGGCCGTCCCGGCGCGCGCTCGACGCCCAACAGGGCCGTGAGATAAACCGCTCCTCGCTCCCCTGCACCCCCCATCCACGCGCCGCCCATCCCGCAGTAAAAACCGGTGCCGGCGCGGGCGAACGGCAACAGCACGAGTTGTCCCCGCACCTCGAGACGGCCCCCCCACCCGTCACGGAGCCGGCCCCCGGCCGCGGCCAGCATCAGCCGACCCTGACCCGCCCGCCGTCCCGCGCCCAGCTCCGCCGCGTAGAAGTCGCGGTGTGACCAGGCGGCCGCCACGCCGGCGCTCAGCTCGGTGACGCGTTGCGGCGCCGTCTGCGCCGGCGCGACCGGGGCGACGAATGCCAGGCCGATGACGGAAAGCCTAAGCGATCGCGACGTCGTAGGTGACTTTGATGTCCGGGGCGAGGGATGCCACCACCGAGCAGTACTTCTCGAGCGACAGGTCGATGGCGCGGCGGGCCTTGGTCTCGTCCGCTCCGTCGCCGGCGATGCTCCAGCGGAAGTGGATGGCGGTGAAGCGCCGCGGATGCTCTTCGCGGCGCGTGCCCTTCACCGCGACCTCCAGGGAGCGCAGCGTGACGCGTTGCTTCTCCAAGATCGCCACCACGTCGCTGCCCGTACACGCCGCCGCGGCGACGAGCAGCATCTCGACCGGGGAGCTCCCCAGCTTCGAGTCGCCGTCCACCGTCGCGGGCGGGCGCCCTGCTCCCCCGCCCTCGAACACGAGGCCGTTTTTCCAGCGCAGCGTGATTTCCGCCGTCGGCCCCGCCATGCTCAGTTCCCCCGGCGCGTCGTGAGTCCGATGTACACGCGGTTACGGCGCAGCGCGTCCATCGCGTGGTACTCGATCAGCCAGTTGAAGGTGGACTTGTAGTGCAGCTCGAACCCGAACACGAGGTTCACCCAGGCCGAGGGGCAGTTGGGATCCCGGCCGCAGTCCGCGTGTCCGGCCAGTGACATCCCACCGCCGATATAGGGGATCGCGGTTTCGTCGTCGCCGGTAAAGCGGTACAGGGCTTCGAAGCTCCCCACGTAGCTGTTGTCGCCCTTGAAGACGCCCACCTCGGCCGACGGGCGCAGCCGCAGGCGGGGGCTGAAGAGATCGCCGATGTCGAGCGTGGTGCCGAACACCATCTGGCCGCTGCCCAGATCGACGCCGCCTCGGACCCCGAAGCCGAACAGCCCCAGCCCCTTCCCGCCGGCCCCGGACCGCACGCGCGGGGGCTGGAACTCCTGCGCGGTCGCCACGCCGGCGCAGGAGAGGATCAGCAGGAGCAGCGTCCGAACTGATCGGCTCACGCCTTCCCCTTTCGGGCCGCCTGCGCGTAGTCCCACAACGCGTAACACGAAACGGCCGTGGTCGCCCAGGCGAGCGGCCGCAGGAACGGCGATGCGGCGATCCACGCCGTGAGCGTCATCAGCTGCAACACCGTCACCCACTTTCCGCCGGCGCGCGCCGGCAGCGCGACGGGCCGGCCTCGCAGCCACGTCCCGAGGAACGCGAGGACCGCGATGATGTCCCTGAGCAATACCCCGAGGATCTCCAGCGGGTGCAGCACCGTATCGCGCGCCACCGTCACGAAGGCGACCGCCGCGAACAGCTTGTCGGCGATCGGGTCGAGCAGCGCCCCGGCGCGCGTCGCGCCGAAGCGGCGGGCGAGCATGCCATCGAAAAAATCGCTCGCCGCCACGGCCCCGACAATCGCCAGGCGTCCCCCGGCGTCGGTCACGAACGGGAACAGCACCGCCAGGGGAACCCGAAGGGCGGTAAGCACATCGGCGGCCGAGAACCCGCGTTTCACTTGCTCCCCCCGGAGGCGACACGTAGCTTCACCGCGTGGATCTCAATCTGCTGAAGCAGGCGGCCATCTTCCAGGACCTCGACGACGGGGAGCTGGCCCGCGTTTCCGAAGTGTGCCGCGAGCAGAAATTCAGCTCCGGGCAGAACATCTTCAAGGAAGGCGAGCCCGGCAATCGCCTCTTCATCATCTCCGAAGGGGAGGTCCGCATCTCCCGCACCATCCCCGGCTCCGGGGAAGAGGCCCTGGCTGTCCTCAAGCCGGGGTCGTGCTTCGGGGAGATGTCCATCTTCGACCGCTCGGAGCGCTCCACTGACGCCATCGCCAACATCAGCTGCACCCTGATCACGATCTCCCGGTCCGATTTCGAGCTGCTGCTCGACTTCAACCGCGACATCGCCTACAAGGTGCTGTGGTCGGTGGTGCGCCTGCTCTCGGCGCGGCTGCGCGTGACGAACGACAACCTGCGGTCGTTCCTCGCGATGTCCATGTTCTAGGGCCCCCGGTGACGATGGCCGTCATCCCGTGCGGCGGCCGCGGCACCCGGCTCGCCGCCCGCTACCCCGACACTCCCAAAGAACTGCTCCCCGTCGCCGGCAAGCCGCTGTTACAGTGGACGCTCGACGAGGCGGCCGCCGCGGGACTCGAGCGGGTCGTCATCGTGACCAGTCCCCTGAAGCCCCAGATCGCCTCGTATTTGACCGCCCGACCGCCTGACCGCCTGACCGCCCTCGTCGTGGTGCAACCCCAGCCGCGCGGTCTCGGCGACGCCATCACCTGCGCCCGTGACCACGTCGCCGGAGACGACGTCGCCGTGCTGCTCCCCGACAACCTCTTCGCCAGAGGCGTCTCCGCAATCGCCCCGGTGCTCGCCGCGCGGCGCGCGACCGGCCTCGCCGCGGTGCTGCTCGCCAGGCGGCCGGTCACCGCCGGCGCGACGGGCCGCGCCTCCGTGCGGCCGCGACCGGACGGACTGCTGCAGGTCGCGGCGGTCGCGGACAAGGGCGCGGGGACCGACTCCCCCCCCCTCGCCCCCATCGGGCGCATGGTGTTCGGACCGGATGTGTTCGAGCGCTTCGAGCGCCTGCGTGCCGGACTCGCCCCCGGCGCCGAGCTGGATGACGTGCCCCTGTTGCAGACGCTCGCCGCCGAGGGGCGCCTCGTCGGCGTCGAGCTCGACGGTCCATTTTACGATGCCGGGGTACCCGAAGGATACACCGCGGCTCTTAACGCGCTATCCTAGAGTTATGAAACGTCTCGCGAGCCTCGTCCTCGCCGTGGCGGCCGCCGCCTGCAACGTGGGCGAGCCGCCCAGTCTCGCGCGCCTCGTCGTGAGCCCCGTGCTCGACTCCATCTTCGTGGGCGACAGCGCGGCCGCCCGCATCGCCCTGTACTACGACGATCGCGGCACCCTGGTGGGCCCGGTGGTCCCGACGTGGACGAGCTCCGCCCCGAGCGTGGTCGGCGTCGACGCTGCGACGGGGAAGATCGCGGGTCTGTCACGCGGCTTCGCGGTGCTCACGGCGGTCTATCGTCAGGCGCAGGGCCAGGCCCTGGTCGTGGCGTCGCGCCCGCTCGAGCTCAGCCTGCTGCTGGATACGCTCTACATGATGGCTGGGGACACCTTCTTCGTACCGGTGGAGGTGAAGGTCAAAACCGGCTCGCCGCCCGCGCCGTGGTTCAAGGGGTTCACGTCGTCGGTTTTCACGATCGATTCCACGACCGGCCGAGTCGTCGCCGTCAGCGAAGGGGGGCCGCTCACGTTCTACGTCCACGCCGATTCCCTGGTGGACAGCGGGACCGTCGAGGTCATGAACCTGACGGACACCGTCGGCGGCAAGTCCTACTACACCGTGCTCGGCACCTACCTGCGGCGCACGACCAGCGGCTCGCGCGCCGTGAACTACGCCCGGACCGGCGACACGCTCACGTTCCGGCTGCGCGACTTCATCGCCGTCCAGGGCGTGACCGTGGAGGCGATCCTGCTGACCAGCCGCGATTCGGTGACCCAGCCCGACACCATCGTCGTCGACTCCATGTCCATCGAGCAGGCGTTCGACCGCTCGGCAGGCTTCGATCCGATCTGCCACCCGCTCTCGAACTGGGGGTTGTGGTCCACGCGCGCGGCGGCGGTGCCCGTCTCCGCCTTGTCGCGCCAGGGGGGGACGTTGGTGATCAACCAAGTGAGGTCGATCCCCAATGGGCAGGCGGTGAGCGGTTGGTTCTCGTTCGTGGCGCAGCGGGTGGACGGCTACGACGATCCGATCTGGGCCCTGCCGATCCGCGGCACGTTCGTCGCGCCCCTCATCACCGACCGCTCGCCCTGCGTGTCGTGACGTTCGAGCACACCTTCGCGGACCTGGGCGGCGTCGCGGCCGACCGGCTCAGCGACACCCAGGGGCTGGCCGCCGTGCTGCTCGCCGCGGCCAACGCCGCGGGGCTGCACCCGGCGGGGACGCCGCAGGTGCACGGCGGTCCCAAGGGCGTCGCCGCCGTTCTCGTGTGCCACGGCGGGCACGTGGCGCTGCACGCGCTGCCCGATGCGGGCCTGTGCTTCGCCGACGTGGCCGGCGTCGGGGCCGTGCGCCCGCAGCGCGGCCTCGACGTGATCGTCAAACGGCTCGCGGCCCGCGAGGTGCGCACCGACGCGCGGCGCCGCGCCCCTCCCTCCACCCCTCAACCGGAGCGTCCATGAACCAGCTGGCCCCGTACGCCGCGTTCTTCATGCGGCTCGCCGTCGGCGGCGTGTTCCTGCGCCACGGCATCCAGAAGTTCGAGATGGGCATCCCCGCGGTGGCCGGGTTCCTGCACAACAGCGCCGGCATTCCGTTCGCCAGCATGTTCGCCGTCGTGCTGATCGTGGTCGAGACGGTCGGCGCCGTGTGCGTGATCCTCGGCATCCTGACCCGCGCGTGGGCGACGTGCATGGCGGTGGAGATGGTGGTCGCCATCCTCACCGTGCAGCTGCCGCACGGCGGCAACTTCGAGCTGGAAGGACTGCTGCTGGCCGGGGCGGTCACGCTGATGGCGCTGGGCGATGGACCGCTGAGCGTGGCGGTGAGGTTTAAGAGGCCGGCGATGTGACAATGCGGATTGCGGAACGCGGAATGCGGAATGACCTGCCACTTCAATTCCGCATTCCACATTCCCCATTCCGCACTAGTGAAGGATCCGCAGCAGCCCCGCCCGCGCGCTCCCCTGGATGTAGCGCTCGGCGTCGGTTGGCGCGATCGCGACGCCCATCTGCAGGACGATCTCTTCCCACGTGCCGGCGTAGGTGACGCCGTTCGGCAACGCGACCCGATGCTGCTCGCCCTGGCCGGACCGGGTCTTCATCCCCTGGAGCTCGGTGAGCAGGGTGCCGAACAGCTCGAGCTGCCGGGGGTCGCGGATCTGGCCGTCGGGGCCCATCGCTTCGATCTCCGCCAGGAGGAGGTCTTCGGGCGCGGCTTCGCCGGCCAGCTCGTCGATGCGCGTATGCCAGGGCTCGAGCTCGGGATCCTCGTCGGGGAGGCGATAGACCCCCTTCTTCAGCTCGATCAGCCGCCAGATGGCGAGCCCGTCGCAGTGGTCCTGGGGCTGGGTGCGCTCCAGGTGGAACAGCGCGGCCTCGTACTCGCCGCGGTCGTAGAGGAGATTGGCCAGGTAGATGCGGGCTTCGGCGTGCTGCGGCTCGAGCTCCAGCGCGCGCCGCAGCCAGTAGAGGCTGCTGCCCTCGTCGCACAGGCGGTGCGACGCGTAGCCGACGCTGGCGGCGGCGTCCGCCGAGTCGGGGTGGGCCGTGATCGCCACCTCGAAGAAGCGTCGCGCCTGGTCGAGCACGCCTTCGCGGAACAGCGCCCGCCCGATCTGCAGCATCAGGTCGTGGTCGTCGCGGAACCCCAGGGCGAGGATGCGGTCGAAGCAGGCGACCGCGCCCGCCCGGTCGCCGAACTTGAGCAGCACTTCGCCGAGCCCCGCCAGGGCGTCTTCGTGGTCGGCGTCGAGGGCGACCGCCTCCTCGAACGCGCGCCGCGCCCAGGCGAACTCCTCCCGCGCCAGCCGGGCATACCCCATCCCGACGTGCAGCTCGACGGCGTGGGCGTACAGCCCCAGTCCCTCGCGGAGCACTTCGATCGCCTCGTCGTATTGTCCGTCGTTGTACAGCTGGTGTGCGCGTTCGTCGTATTCGTCGGAGCTCAGAAAAGGTTCCGACATTCGGGAGGTCCCCCGGGAAGGTCGTGCTATGATAAGAAACGCCGAACCGTTACACAAGCGTTTTCACGGCGTATCTTGAACCGGCCATGACCGCCACCCTGGTCCCGCTCGCCGACGGCTCGATCACCTCGCCGCAGGGCTTCACCGCCGCGGCCGCCCACGCGGGGTTGAAGAGCGGCGGCGCGCTCGACGTCGCCCTGCTCGTCAGCGCCTCGAGCTGTGCGACGGCGGGCGTGTTCACGCGCAACGCCGTCCGCGCCGCCCCAGTCGTCTACGACCACGACCTGTTGAGCGAGCGGCCCGGCCGCGTGCGCGCCGTCGCCATGAACGCCCGCGTCGCCAACGCCTGCACCGGCCAGGACGGGCTCGCCGCCGCCCGGGCTATGGCCCAGGCCGCCGAGCAGGCCGCCGGGCTCCCCCCCCGCACCGCGCTGGTGCTCTCGACCGGCGTGATCGGGGTGCCGCTGCCGGTGGACCAGGTGACGGCGGGCCTGCGCGAAGCGAGCGGCCGGCTCTCCGCGGCGGGCGGACTGGACGCGGCCCGGGCGATCATGACCACCGACACGCGCCCCAAGCACTGCGCGGTCCGGGTGGACACCCCGGCCGGCGCCTTTACGGTTGGCGGGATCGCCAAGGGGGCCGGGATGATCCACCCCAACCTGGCGACGCTGCTCGCGGTGCTCACTACGGACGCGGGGGGCGACGCGGCCTCCCTCGCGCCGCTGCTGCGCCGCGTGGCCGACCGCACTTTCAACGCCATCTCGGTGGACGGCGACACCAGCACCAACGACACCGTGCTGCTCCTGGCCAACGGCGCCTCGGGGCTGGAGCCGTTCCACGACGGCGCGCTCGCCAAAGCGCTCGAAGACGCGGTGCAGCAGGTCGCGCGCACCCTGGCCCTCGCCATCGTCGAGGACGGCGAGGGGGCGACGAAGGTCGTGGAGATCCAGGTGACGGGCGGGGCGACGGAAGCGGCGGCGCGGGAGGTCGGCCGGGCGATCGCGCGCTCGACCCTGGTCAAGACCGCCGTCTACGGCGCCGACCCCAACTGGGGGCGGGTGCTGGCAGCCGCGGGGTCTGCGGGCGTCGCCCTCACCCCCGAGAAGCTCACGCTGTCCGCCCAGGCGGACGGGGGGGGGGACGCGTGGGTGGTGCTCGCCAAGGGCGGCGCCACCGCGCATCCCGACCAGGCCAAAGCCCGCGCCATCTTCAGCCAGAAGCGCCTCCGCCTCCGCCTGGACCTTGGGATGGGCCGGGCGGAGGCGGTGGTGTGGACCTGCGATCTGTCGCCGGAGTACGTCCGGATCAACGCCGACTACACGTCCTGACTACTGATGCTTGGTGGTGTCCTTCGGGGCCGGCTGCGCCGCGGGCTTCGGGGTCCGGCGCGTCATCCGCCGGGTCGAGCGGCGGGCGGTGGGCTTCGGCTTGGCCTTGGACGTGTCCGCCGGAGCCTGGGTCGGCGTCTGCGCCGGCTGCTGCGCCACCATCGCCGCGGGCAGGCCTGCCAGGGCGACCAGCGCGAGCGTGAGAATCGTCTTCCGCATATGCGTTCCCCTCCAATGGAGACCGCGGTCCACCCCGGACCGCTTCGAGCCTAAGACCCGGAGTGGCTTCCTGGCGTCACACGCCGGGGTGGGGCCGGCGGGCCCGATTCACCTGGGCCGGGGAGGGTTTCGGGGGCGAGGGCAGGTCGGGCAGCGCCCGGCGCACCGAGGCCAGCGCGTCGCCGTGCGTGGCCCCACGCTGCAGTTCGTGGACGGCGGCCGTGGCCACGTCGAGCAGCCGCAGGCCGCGGAGGCCCACCCGGGCGGACGCCACGATCAGGTCCACCGCCGCGTCTTCGGCGAAGCCGTGCCCGGCGAGGTCCGCCACCGCGTGCAGCGCCGGACCGGGGGGCTCGTCGGGGAGGGCGGTCACGATGCGCTCGGCGAGGGGCGGCGGCAGTCCCCGCACCATCGCCGCGGCGACGGACGAGATCTCGGCGGCGGTCGGTGGCGGACCGCCGGCGCGCTCCAAGAGCGTACGCGCCTGACGCAGCTGGTCGGCGTGCGCCGCCACCGCCTGGACGATCCGTCCGGGCGGCGCGTGTTTGGCCGCGCCCTCGAGGGCCTTCTGCACCAGCGGCTCGGTGGGGAGGTCGTCGGCCTGCGCGGCCCGCACCAGCGAGTCCACGGCGGCGATCGCCGCCTCCGGGACCCGGCCCGCCAGGCGGGCGCGCGCGCCGCCGTCTATCTGAGCGCCGAGCGGCGTCGCGACCGCCAGCAGGGCGAGCACGAGCGGTCTCACCGGCCGACGGGCCTCACGATGAGCAGCGCGTTCTGGCGGCCGAACCCGTCGCTCACGTAGCGGCCGGCGAGTGGATCGGCGATCCAGCGCTCGCCGTCCACGACGAACATGTACTCGTGGGCGCCGGTGGGGAGCACGACCACGGCGCTCCACACCCCGTCGTGGTCTTCGTCGCGCAGCGGGATCACGCCGGAGCGCCAGTCGGTGAACGGGCCCACCACGTCAACCGAGCGCGCGCCGGGAAAGTGGCCGACGAACTGGGCGATCCCCTCCTGGGCGCCGAGCAGCGGCCCGGTCCCATGGGTGGGCACCAGGACCACCGCGGCGAGGACGGCCGCGAGGGCGAGGCTCCACACGGGCCGCATCGCGATGGTGACCGCGTGCCGCTCGGTGAACCAGCGGAGCAGCCGCCGGCGGCGGGAGCCGCCCGGGGAGGGGCGGCGCAGCGCCGCGAGCACGCGAGTCGCCACGCCCGCGGGCGCCGCCGCCGCGCGCAACAGGCCGGCCGCGCGCTCGAGCCGCAGGACCGTCGCCTGCAGCTCGGGCGGCAGGCTCTCCAGCGGCAGCTCGCCGTCCAGGACCTGGTGGATTCGCGGATCGAGTTCGCTCATCGGTGCTCCTTCAACGCCTCCAACAGCGCCTCCCGCGCCCGGTGCACCCGCATCTTCAACGTCGGGATGCGCTCGCCGGTGACCGCGGCCATCTCTTCGTAGCTCAGCCCCTCGACATGCTTGAGCAGGAACGCCTCGCGCTTCTCCGCCGAGAGCGTCGTCAGCGCGCGCTCGACGAGCGCCAGCTGCTCGGTGCGTTCCAGCTCCGCCTCGCCGTCGTACGGGTCGGGGACAGGACCCGCTTCCTCGAGCGACACGCCCTGCGCCGACCGCCGGCCGAGGTGGCTTTTGCAGCGGTTGGCGACGATGCGGTACACCCAGGTCCGGAACCGCGCCGGGTCATCCAGCGACGCCAAGTGGCGGTACGCCCGGATCAGCCCTTCCGCCACGGCGTCCGCCGCCGCGTCCGCGCTGCCCAGCATCCGGGTCGCGAAGCGCAGCAGTCCGGCCTCGTGACGCCGCACCAGGATCCCGAACGCCTCGGTGTCCCCGGCGAGGATGCGGGCGATCACCTCCGCGTCGGGAGGAAGCGCATCGGCAAACCCGCTCAACAGCAAGACCTGCGAGACACGATGGGCGTCACGCTACCATGCGGGTACGGCGGCGGCCAGTCCCACGGTGGAACCGGCGGAGGTCAGTGGGTGAGGAGCGCTTCCCGGGCGGCGGCGAGGAACGTCGCGGCGCGCAGTCCCGCGCCGTCGACGCCGCCGGCGAACGCTTCCAGGGTCGCGCGGGCGCGGCGGCGGTATCCGGGCTCGCCGGTGACGGCCGCGAGGCGCAGCAGCACGCGCGCGGCGGCGGCGTTGGCACCCGGGAGCAGGTCGTCCAGCACCTGCTTGGTACGGTCGGTGAGGGCGGGGGCGGACGCATCGGGAACGGCGGCGTCGAAGTAGCCGCCCTGGGGGTCGGCGAAGTCGCGCTCGAGCACCGCGGCGAGGTTCTTGGCGACCTCCAGGTAGCGCGGCTTCCCGGTGGCGTTGTAGGCGGCGATGCTCGCCGCGGCGACCTGCACCTGGTCCTGCAGCAAGCCGTGCACGGAGCCGGCCACGGCGTGCCGGACGCCGAAGCCGTGCGCGTAGACGCGCTTCAAGAGGCTGTCGAGCGCCGCGAGCACGCGCGTCTGGGCGGCGAAGTCGCCGAGGGCGGCGGCCGCCTCGAGGGCGCCGGCGATGGCGTAGGCTTCGCGGTCGGCGAACAGCGGCCGCCTGTCGTCGCCGCCCAAGGCGCGGATCAGCGCACGCAGCTCGATCGTCGCCGCGTCGCGATAGCGCGGCTCGGCCGTGAGCACCCAGGCGACGGCGAGATCGCGGGCGAGCCCGGCGCGCACCAGCGCCGGCGGCACGTCCGCAGCGGCGACCGCCGGCGGTCCGGCCGAGTCGAGGAGCGCATCGAGCGCCGCGCGGGCCGCGTCGAGTGCCGCCGTGTCCGCGGCGAGCGCGAAGTCGGTGAGCAGCAGCGCCACGGCCTGCGTCGGCACCAGCGCGCCGGCGGGAGGCCGCCGCGCCAACTCCACGACCGCGAGGCGCACGCTGTCGATGCCGCGCCCGACGGCATCGCCACTGAGCACACCGTGCGTGGTCCCCGCCTTGGTGATGGCCAGCTGGCGCACCACCGCGGCGTGCTGGAGGATGAACTGGCGCTGATCCCGAAAGCTCCGGGCGATGTCGGGCAGGATCTGCTTCAGTCCCCGACCGGTGACGGGGTCATCGGCCGGGAAGTAGGTGCCCCCGAAAAACGGCGCCCCGTCGGGCGTGAGAAACACGGTCAGCGGATAGCCGCGCAGGCCGGCGAGCGACTGCACCGCCGCCTCGTAGCGCTGGGCGACGTCCGGACGCTCGTCGCGGTCCAACCGCACCGGCACGAACAACGAGTCGATCAGCGCGCCCAGCGTGGCATCGGCGTACGCCTCGCGGTCCATCAGGGCGCACCAGCGACAGTCCTCCGCGCCCACGTACAGGAGCACGGGGCGGTCGAGCCGCGCGGCGAGCGCGAACGCCTCCCGCCCCCACGGCTGCCAGCTCACCGGCTGGCGGGCCGCGCGGGTCAGGTACGTCGTGCTCATCTGCGCCATCCGGTTGGTCAGCGGCCCGCGTTCGGTGACACAGGCGACCAGCAGGAACAGCGGTAACAGCCGCAGGGATCGCATCGCGAACGTGGCACAAGATACCCTGGCCGCCGAGCGTCCGTTCCCAACGCCACGGCTCTGCCTTCCTTAATACAGCGCGGGTATCATTCCCCCATGAGCGAACTACCGACCGTCACCATCACGCCCAAGGCCAATGGACCCCTCATCGTCGAGGGTCCGTGCCGCGTCCAGCGTCCGGACGGTACCCCCATTCCGGTGCCGCCTCGCAAGGACGGCTCGCCCGCGCAAGTCGTTGTGCTGTGCCGTTGTGGGGGCTCTGCCACGAAACCGTTCTGTGACGGGACTCACAAACGCAACGGCTTTACGGACGCCCCCAAGGCGCCCGGCACCCCCACGGTTTGAGGGGCCGGTATTATGTTGGGAGCCGATTTGGGCCCCCTTCCGGGGGTCCACCTGCCCCCGAATGGAGGAGCAACATGGCGAAGGGTAAATCCCCGATGGCGTCGGACGAGGGTTATTGCGTGAAGTGCAAGGCCAAACGCAAAATCTCGAACGCGCAGCAGGTGAAGATGGCGAACGGGCGCCCGGCCTTGAAGGGCGTGTGCCCCGTGTGCGGGACGGGGATGTTCAAGATCCTGCCTCCCCAGAAGTAGGCCGCACCCATCCCGACAACACGAACCCCCGGCGAGTCGCCGGGGGTTTTTTCTTGCCTCCCACCCGGGCCTTCCGCTACTGCGCGACGCGGCGGCTGCCGTCGCCTTGATAGACGTAGCGGAACGTGAGACACGCCACGCCGACGTCCACACAGTAATAGGCGAGCAGCTCGAACTTGGCGTAGCGGCCGTCGGCGGTGCGCAGCGCGTACACGTGATGCTTCGAGGTGAGCAGGTGGCTCAGCATGCTGTAGCGATACCACTTCCCGACGCCGGGGTTGGTGGTGTCAGGATCGGCGACGTTGCCGAGGTAGCCGTGCTCCGGCACGACCGCGACGGAGTCGAACGGCACCGCGCCCAGGTCCTGGAGGCCGGCGCCGGGCGCGGCGATGACGTGGAAGCGCCGGAAGGCGATGTCCCACGCGCCTGCCGGCGACACGGTGGATCGCCGCGCGAAGGCAAAGGCGCGCCAATCGGCCGTGGATGAGGCGTCGAGAGTGTAGATCGCCGGCCCGAGGAGCGCGTCACCGACCGGGGCGGCGGCAGGCGACAGATGGTACGGCGGGTACTCCGGCTTGGTGAGCGCCCCGATCACGAGGCTCGCGACGAGCAAAAGGAACGCGGCGGCCAGCACGAGCACGAGGACCGGCGGCCGGCCGCCGCCCCGGCTCACGGCTCCGCCATGAACGGGTAGGGGTAGTCGCGGCCGCCGAACGGCTGCTGGCCCACTACCGCGCCGGTCGGCTTGTCGTTGATGTAGAAGTTGCCGGCCGCGTAGCGCAGCGCCGTGAGCGCCTCGGTGACGGCGCCGCGGTCCTGCGCGAACACGGCGCCGGTCAGCGCGTAGGGGGACGTGCGGTCCACCAGCTGCAACGTCTCCCGCCACTGGTTCTCGGGGTACGGGTAGAGCGTCAGCACCGGTCCGAAGATCTCCTCGCACATCGTGCGGTAACCGGGGTCATCCACCTCGAGCAGCGTCGGCTGCACGAAGTAGCCGTCGCTGTCGTCGCACCCCCCGCCGGACAGGACCCGGACGCCGCGCGCCTGCTTGGCCCCGTCGATGTAGCTCTTGATCTTCTCGAACGCTTTCCGGTCGATCACGGCGCCCATGAAGTTCGTGAAGTCAGCCGGATCGCCGACGCGGACGCCGCCGAGCATCTCGAGCACGCGCTCGCGCACCCGCGGCCACAGCGTGTCCGGCACGTACGCCCGCGACGCGGCGCTGCACTTCTGCCCCTGGTACTCGTAGGCCCCGCGCACGATGGCGGTGGCGAGCGCCTCCACATCGGCGCTGGCGTGCGCCACGATGAAGTCCTTCCCACCCGTCTCGCCGACGAGCCGCGGGTAGTCGGCGTAGTCGCCGAGGTGGCCCGCGACCTGCCGCCACAGCCCCTGGAACACTTCCGTCGAGCCGGTGAAGTGGATGCCGCCGAAGTGCCGGTCGGCGATCGCGCGGGCGCTCACGTCGGCCGCCGGGCCGGGCACGAAGTTCACGACGCCGGGCGGCAGCCCCGCCTCCTCCAGCAGTTTGAGCAGGTGGTAGTTGGAATACGCGGCGGTCGCCGCGGGCTTCCACACGACCGTGCAGCCCATGATCGCGGGGGCGGTCGGCAGATTCCCGCCGATCGAGGTGAAGTTGAACGGGGTGATCGCGTACACGAACCCTTCGAGCGGGCGGTACTCGAGCTGGTTCCACGTGCCCGGCGAAGAGATCGGCTGCTCGGCGTTCAGCCGCTCCGCGAAATGGACGTTGAAGCGCCAGAAGTCCACGAGCTCGCACGCCGCGTCGATTTCCGCCTGGTGCGCGGTCTTGGACTGCCCCAGCATCGTCGCCGCGTTGACCACCGCGCGGTGGCGCGTGGCGAGGAGATCGGCGGCCTTGAGGAACACGGCCGCCCGCCGCTCCAGGGGCCACGCCGACCAGTCGCGCCACGCTTCGCGCGCCGCCGCGATCGCCGCGTCGATCTCCTTGGGCCCCGCCTGGTGCACCTTGGCCAGCACGTGGCGGTGGCAATGGGGCATGACGGCGTCGACGGTCTTGCCGGTGCGGACCTCGCGGCCGCCGACGACGACGGGGATGTCGAGGACGCGGGCGGACAATTCCTTCAGCACCCGCTTCAGCTCAACACGCTCTTCCGTGCCGGGCGCATGGGAAAGGACAGGTTCGTTTCGAGGGGGCGGGATCATGATTAAAAATCTAACAGACGCTAGGCACTAGACGTCAGTAGAGTTCCCAGACGCCAAGCGAACAGTGGTCTCAAGTGCCGGTTGCCAGCAGTGCAACGCTGGCACTGGCGTCTTGTGACCACTGTTCGCTTGGCGTCTGGGAACTTTTCTGGCGCCTATTGCCTGCCGTTCCCTACTAACTCCGGCGATACTCGGGCCGCCGTGAGCGGCGCCACCGGCAGCCGTTTGTCGCCGCGCGGGATCAGAACCGGCAAGTTCGCCAGCTCCCACGCCGACACCGCCATCACCGTCGACGCCTGCATCAGGTCGGCCGGGATTGCCTTGTCCCAGGTATCCGACTGGGAATGGTGGGTGTGGTTGTAGCCGCGGCTGATCTGATTGAAGTTGAACCCCGGCACGCCGTACGGCAGGAACGACAGGTGATCGGTGCCGCCCTTGAAGCCGTCGGTCACCGTGTCGGCGCCGAAGCGGCGCACGGGCGCGAGGATCGCCCGCCACAGCCCGTAAAGGTCCGGCCGGCCCTGAAGCGCCTGCCCGGTGATGGCGCCGACGCCGTTGTCGAGCACAATCACGGCCTGGATCGAGTCCGCCTCGCCCGCGTGGGCCTCGGCGTATTTGCGCGAGCCGATCAGGCCCTGCTCTTCCCCCGTAAACAGGATGAAGCGGATGGTGCGCTTCGGCTTGAGGCCCGACTGCGCGATGATGCGCGCGGCTTCGAGCGTGGCCATCGACCCGGTGCCGTTGTCGCTCGCGCCCGTGCCCAGGTCCCACGAGTCGAGGTGCGCGCCCACGATCACGACCTGGCCCGGATGCTCGCTACCCTTGATCTCGGCCACCGTGTTCCACTGCGGCACCGAGTCTTTCATGTTGAGCGTGTTCTGGATGCTCGCCTCGAGCTGCGGCGTCGTGCCCGCCTGCAGCAGCCGGTCGAACAGCCCGAACTCCTCGTGGGCGACGACGATCTGCGGGAGCGGCAGCACCCGCGTCGGGGAGCCGCTCATGTTGAGGAGGTCCTGCTCCTTGCCGCCGTCGAGCAGGATGCCGAGCGCGCCGGCGTTGCGCAGCAGGAACGGCTGGTCGGTGTTGTACTGCTGGATCCGGGCGCGCCGCGCCGAGTCCATCGCCTGCGGGCCGCCGAACGCCCCGCGGAACTGATCGCGCATGCGCTGCGTGTCAGCCGCGGACATCGGGGGGCCGTCGTTGTTCCAGACGAAGGACGGCGGCCGCAGCATCACGAACGCGCCCTTCACCTTGGCCTTGTTGGCCTCGAGACTCTCGGGGGTGCTGGCGTCGATCCGCACCACGGGTCCGCGCACCGTCTTGCCGTTGGTCCCCGGGGCCCACGCCCAGCTCGCCGCGACGACGTCGTGCGCGCGCGGGGCGACGAGCCGCGCCCACATCGGACCGCGCGTCCACGTGCCGCCGAAGTTCCAGGGCTCGAGGTGGCCGTCGAGCCCGTATTCCTGGAATTTGCGCAACGTCCAGTCGTTGGCCGCTCGCGCCGCCGGGGAGCCGGTCAGGCGCGGGCCGATCACGTCCGCGAGATACTGCAGGTTCTGCATCACCTGTGACTTCGTCATGCCCTGGTCGATCAGGGCGCCGACGCCCGTGGTGTCCACGGGGATGGGCGCGGGGACCTGGGCGGCGAGCGGCGCGCCCGCCAGCGCGAGCGCCAGCGCGGCCGCGGCCAGTCGGAAAGCGGTCATGGGAAGTAATCCTCGATCGATGGAAGGGCTTGTCCTGGGTACGCGCGACACCGGGAAAGTGTTACACCTGGAGCGGCTCCGCGCTACCCCGCTGCGGCGGCGCCGGCAGCTGCACGACGACCGTGGTCCCCTGGCCCTCGACGGACTCGAGCCGCACGCTGCCGCCGAACCCGGCGACGATGTTGCGCACCACCGCGAGGCCGGTGCCGCCCTCGCCCTCCGTCTTGGTCGTGAACCCCGCCTCGAACACCCGCTCCACGAGGTGCTGGGGGATGCCCACGCCGCGATCGCGCACGACCACCCGCACCGCTTCCGCCTCACGCTCGAGCCCCACCGTGATGGGGTCCCGCTTCCCCGTGGTGGCGTCGGCGGCGTTGCGGACCAGGTTGCTCACGAGCTCGTAGACGAGGTTGCGGTCGCCCTCGATATAGACGTGGTCGAGATCGGCGGCCAGCTCGACGTTCAGGCCGCGGCCGCGCAGCCGCATGCTCTCGAGCGCCACGGCGGAGCGCACCGCGCCCACCACGTCGAAGCGCTCGGGCCCCGCGCGGGCCCCGCGCGCCCGGTCCGCGACCGCCCGCAGGAAGTCGATCGTGCGGTCCACCGCCTCTTCGACCTCCCCGAGCTGGGTGAGCAGGTCCTGGCGCGCGGCGGCGTCGAGGCCGGCGACGCGACCGACGCTTTCGGCCACGAGCTGCAGGCCGGCGAGCGCGGCGGCGAGCGGGTTGTTCGCTTCGTGCGCGATCACCGAGGGCATCGTGAGCAGGTCGCGCAACGGGTCGGCCACGTCCGGAGCCGGGGTCCCGAACTCGGTCGTCCCGCGCCGGTCGATCAAGCCGAGGCACAGCCCCGCCAGCTCGATGGTGAGGCGCTGCGGGCTGCGGCGCTCCTTCCCGCCCGGCGGGGGCTCCGGTGGGCGGCTGCGCAGCGGGGCGATGACCCAGGGACCCTCGTCCGCGACGCGGGCGGCGATCCAGCGGCTGCCGGGGGGGATGATGTGGCCCCAGCGCCGCAGCGTGGCGTCGAGGTCGATCTTGGTCTCGTGGTAGCCCGGATGGCGGGAACTGGAAGCGCGCGGCACGAGGTCGCCCGTTTCCGAGGCCTCGTAGAGCGTGACAGTCCGGCCGAGCGCGACACTCGCCTGCCGGAGGACCTCGCCCACGCCGTTGAGAAACCCTGCGGCCGCGCCCAATCCCCCTCCCCGCGTGTACAAAGCCTAGCCGGCCAGCGCTAACCGGTGCTAGCTATACAAACCGGTGTGACGCGGGCCCCCAAAACGGGTCTTGGGCGCGCTCAACCTTGGGGAGGCAGCCCCCCAGCGTCAAGACCCACGCGAACTACACCCTGCCTGGAGGAGTCCTATGACCCTCGCGCGTTCGATCGGCCTCTTGGCGCTGGTCCTCGCCGCGGCGTGCGGCGGCGGCAACGGCGGCGGCGGCGGGCCTGGTCCGACGCCGACCTCGCTCGCCAAGACGACGACCGTCACCGGCGATAGTCAGGTCGCGAGCCCCAACGCCACCCTTCCGACCCCCTTTCGCGTGATCGTCCGCGACCAGGACGGCAACCCGCTAGGGAACGTGGATGTGACCTGGTCGGTGGTCACGGGCGGCGGTTCCATCGCCCCGGCGACGAGCCCCACCGATGCGAACGGCATCGCCTCCGCGACCAGCACGCTCGGCGCCGGGGCCGGGGTTCAGACGTCGCGAGCCAGCCGCACCGGGCTGAGCGGCTCGCCCGTGACCTTTACGGCCTTCGGCGAGATCAACGGGGCGATGACGATCGCGGCCAGCGGACCGACGCCCACCAGCGTGACCGACACCGTCCTGTCCACTATCCCAGTCGTCGTCACGGTGACGAACCACACCGGTGCGGGAGTCCCTGGCGTGATCGTGAGCTGGTCGGTGAGCGGCGGCGGCGGCGGGCTCAGCCAGGCCGTCGACACGACCGACGGGAGCGGGGTTTCATCGGTGAACTGGACCCTGGGATCGACGGCGGGCAATCAGGCCGTGCAGGCGTCGGTTACGGGGCTCGCCGGATCGCCCATCACCTTCTCGGGCGGCGCCGCGGGTATCGCGGCGCAGATGGCGCTCAACGGGGGCAACAATCAGGTGGGGATCGTGAACACCGCTTTACCCACCGCGCACAGCGTGATCGTGCGAGACGGACACGGCAACCCGAAACCGGGCGTCGCGGTCACGTGGGGAGTGTACACCGGTGGTGGGTCGATCTCTCCGACGAACCCGAGTACGGGATCGAACGGCGTGGCGTCCGTCCAGCGCACGCTCGGCACTTCGCCCGGCCCCAACACCGATACAGCGCGGGTCGCGAGCCTCAGCGGCTCCCCGGTGGGGTTCACCGACACCGCCGCGGCTCGCGCGAACATCACGGTCTCTAACTTCGTGTTCACCCCCGCGACGCAAACGATCGCCAAAGGGTCTTTCGTTGTGTGGACCTGGAGCGGCCCTAACGGGCCGGTGGGGCACAACGTCACCTGGGACGTCACGCCCGTGACCGTGCTCGGTTCCGGCACCCCTAAGACGTCGGGAACCTTCACGCTCCGTCTGACGACGCCGGGGACGTACACCTACTATTGCGTGAATCACGGCGGGCCCGGTGGCCTCGGCATGTCCGGAACCATCACGGTGAATCCATGACTCGGATTGCCTTCCTCAGCAGCCTCCTCCTCCCGGCCACCCTCTTCGGGCAGCAGCCGGGCGGCCGGTGGGACGGAGTCGCCCAGGCCCTGGGCCGCGGCGGCGCCACCGCCGGCGAGACCTATCGCGCCACGTTCCCGCGTTCGGACCTGCAGGTGCGCATCGGCGACGTCGCCGTGACGCCGGCGTCGGCAACGTCGTGCAGATCAGCGTGCCGACCTCGGGCAGCGCCGTCACGCTCGACGGTCACCCGCTGCCCGCGGCGCTGGGCGTCAACACAGCGATCAACCTCCAGGGCGTTACGGCCCAGCGGGCCGTCACGACCGGCGACTTTGTGCTCGCGGCCGCCCGCGTGCAGCCCACCGTGCGCGCCCTCGAGGCCGGCGGCATCCGCGTGACAGCGATCCACAACCATCTCGTCGGCGAGACGCCCGCGGCCTACTTCGTCCATTTCTGGGGCGATGGCGAGCCGCTCGCGCTCGCGCGGGGACTTAGGGCAGCCATCGACAGCGCACGGTAAAAAGCCGGGAAGAGGCCGGGGAAGGGGGAAGGGGCCCATCCCCCTTCCCCCATCCCCCTTCCCCCGTATTCTTACCTCGCCCTTTTTCCGGACCCAGTCATGCTCTCCCTCGTCGCGCTGGTCACCGTCGCGTCGTTTCAATCCCCCGCCCCGATCCGCGGCTTTCCGCGGAGTCTCGTCGCCGATCAGGTGCGTCGCGAGCAAACCGCGCGCCTCGTGCCGCATCCCGACACGCTGCGCGCGCAGCTGCGCGCCCTCTCGGCCGAGCCGCACGAGGCCGGCACCGAGCGCTCGCGGCGCGTCGCCGAGCAGATCCTGGCGCGGTTTCGCGCGTTCGGGCTCGACGCCCGCATCGAGCAGTTCGATGCGCTGATGCCGCGGCCGGTGGCGCGGACGCTGGAGCTCGTCGCTCCGGAGCGCTACACAGCGCAGCTCCAGGAGCCGCCGCTCCCGCAGGACCCCACGACGTCGCAGACGGCCACACAGCTCCCCACGTTCAACGCCTACTCGCCCGACGGCGACGTCACGGCAGAGCTGGTCTACGTGAATTACGGCGTGCCCGACGACTACCGCGTGTTGGACAGCCTGGGCATCAGCGTGCGCGGCAAGATCGTGATCGCGCGCTACGGGCGGTCGTGGCGGGGGATTAAGCCCAAGGTCGCCGCCGAGCACGGCGCCGTTGGGTGCATCATCTACTCCGATCCGCGCGACGACGGGTACTGGGTCGGCGACGTTTATCCCACGGGGCCGATGCGGCCGTGGCAGGGCGCGCAGCGCGGCAGCGTGATGGACATGCCGACGTATCCGGGGGACCCGCTCTCACCAGGGTGGGGGTCGGTGCCGGGGGGGCGTCGGTTGCCGATGGCCGAAGTGAAGACGCTGGAGCCGATCCCGGTGCTGCCGATCTCCTACGGCGACGCGCAGCCGCTGCTCAAGAACCTCGGCGGTCCCGTCGCGCCCGAGGGGTGGCGCGGCGCCCTGCCGTTCACCTACCACATCGGCGCCGGCCCCGCCACGGTGCACCTCGCCGTGAAGTTCGACTGGCAGAGCCGGCCGCTCTACGACGTGATCGCCACGATCCGCGGCGCGAGCGCCCCCGACCAGTGGGTGGTGTTCGGCAACCACCACGACGCGTGGGTGAACGGCGCCGACGACCCGCTGTCGGGCCAGGTCGCCCTCGGCGAGACGGCGCGCGCGCTCGCGGCGCTGCTCAAGACCGGGTGGCGGCCGGCGCGCACCATCGTGCTCGCGGCGTGGGACGGCGAAGAGTGGGGCCTGCTCGGCTCGACCGAATGGGCCGAGGCGCACGCCGACGAGCTGCGCGCCAAGGCCGTCGCATACTACAACTCCGACACCAACGAGAAGGGCTGGATCGGCGTGGCGGGGTCCCACGCCCTGGAGCGCTTCTTCACCGAGCTGGCGCGGGACGTGCCCCAGCCCGGCGCAGCCGGTGGGACGAGCGTCCTCGACGCGTGGCGCGACCATCAGCGCCGCGAGCGCCAGCGCGACACGACCGCCGACACGGCCTTCACCATCGGCGCCCTGGGCTCGGGCTCCGACTACACCGCCTTCCTCGACCACCTCGGCCTGCCGACGGCGAACCTCGCGTACGGCGGCGCGGGACAGAGCGGCATTTACCACTCGATCTACGACACGTGGACGTTCTACGAGCGCTTCCTCGACTCGTCGTATACCTACGAGACGCTCCAGGCGCAGACGATGGCGACGGCGCTGCTCCGCACCGCCGACGCGCCGGTGCTGCCCTTCGAATTCGGCGGCGCGGGGCGCACGTGGCGGCGCTACGCCGACGAGATCGGGAAGCTGGCCGCGAAGAACGACACGACGAAAGGGCTGGACCTGACGGCCGTGCGCGCGGCGCTGGCGCGCGTCGACACCGCCGCGACCGCCTACGAGGCCGCGCTCGCCAAGCTCGACGGGCTCACCGCGGCGCAGATCACCGCGCGGCGGGCGGCACTGACGGCCGTGAACGTGCAGCTGGCGCGGACCGAGCAGGTACTGGTGGACTCGGCGGGTCTGCCGCGGCGCCCGTGGTTCCGCCATCTGCTCTACGCCCCGGGGTTCTACACGGGCTACGGCGTGAAGACGATGCCGGGGATCCGGGAGGCGGTGGAGCAGCGGCGCCCGGCCGAGGCGCAGGCCGAGGCGGCGCGCGTGGCGGCGGCGCTGGACCGTTACGCCATGGCCGTGGGCAGGGCGGCGGTCGCGCTGGACGCCGCGTTGCGCTAGCCAGCGCCGAGGGCCGTGCTATCTTGACGCCCCATGACTACGCCCCCTTTACCGCCGCGCCCGTCCGTCGGCCGTTCCTCGTTCGCGATCGCGATGAAGGACTACACCTTCATCCGCCCGGGCATCGCCGTCACGATCAGCGGAGCGGCGCTCGTGCTGGCCCTCGTCATGGGCCTGGTGCTGATCCGCACGCTGGGCACGGCGTCGCGCACCGTCGAACGCGGGGCGCGGGCCGTGCAGCTGCTCCACGCCTACAACGCCGGCCTCGAGGTCTGGCGGGACATGGCGACGAACCCGGATCCCGCCTACCGGCGCCCCCAGGCAATCGCGCAGCGCGACAGCCTGCGCCGCGGGCTCCAGGACCACCTCAGCGCGCTGGCACGCACGCTCCCCGACACCGTCGACCAGGAGCTGGTGCGGACCATTCTCGCCGGGCTCTCCAGCGCCGCAGTCGGCCTCGGGACCCAGGCCCACCAGGCCATGATCATCCTGCTGTCGCATCAGGACGCCGCGATGTTCCGGGCCGCCGAAGCGTCGCAGCAGGCCGTGTTCTACGCCTCGATTCTGCTCGCGTGCGCGGTGCTGGCGGCCGGCATGCTTGTCGTGCCGATGGCATTCCTCTACGTCCGCTATAAGCGAGGGGCCACGATCGAAGTGAAGGTGTGACCAACTCAGAGCGGCGTCTGCAGTAGATTACCCGCTGTGAAGCAGGTTCCCGAGCGACTTTCCGTCGCGCCGATCGAGGGCTCGCGCCTGCGCGAGCGGCTGCGCACCGTCGTGGTCCCCGACCACGACGACCTCGCCGCGCTGCTCGCAGATCGGATCGTGGAGGTGATCCACCACGAAACAGCGACCAAGGGCCGCTGTGTGCTCGGACTCGCCACCGGCAGCACTCCCCTCGGCATCTACCAGGAGCTGATCCGCCGCCACCGCGCCGGCGAGGTCGACTTCTCCCACGTTGTCACGTTCAACCTCGACGAGTACTACCCGATGCCGCCGGCGAGCCCGCACAGCTACCGGCGCTACATGCAGGAGAACCTCTTCGACCATGTGAACCTCCCGGCCGCCCAGGCGCACGTCCCCGACGGCGGCACGCCGCGCGAGCAGATCGCCCAGGCGTGCGCCGCTTACGAGCGGGCGATCGCGGACGCGGGCGGGATCGATTTCCAGCTGCTGGGGATCGGCCAGAGCGGCCACATCGGGTTCAACGAACCGGGCTCGACGCGCGAGTCGCGCACGCGCCTCGTCACGCTCGACACCATCACGCGCCGCGCCGCGGCCGCCGACTTCTTCGGCGAGGACAACGTGCCGCGCGAGGCGATCACGATGGGCGTCGCGACGATCCTCGAGGCGCGCGAGATCGCGCTCATCGCCACCGGCGAGCACAAGGCGGCGATCGTGCGGCGCGCGGTGGAAGGCGAGCCCTCGCACGACGTCGCCGCCACCTTCCTCCAAGGCCATCCCAACGCGACCGGCTACCTGGACCTCGCCGCCGCGGCCGAGCTCACCCGCATCAAGACCCCGTGGGTGCTGGAGAGCGTGACCTGGACGCCGGCCCTCACCGAGCGTGCGCTAGTGTGGCTGTCCGAGCAGGCCGGCAAGGCGATTCTCAAATTGACCGCGCAGGACTACGCCGAGCACCATCTCAGCCCCCTGCTCGCGCGCTCCGGCGCCCCGGGGCCAATCAACGGCGAGGTCTTCAACCGCCTGCGGGACAAAATCCGCGGCCGCGCGCGCCTGCCGACGCGCAACCGGATCCTCGTCTTCTCCCCGCACCCTGACGACGACGTGATCTCGATGGGCGGCATCCTGCGCAAGCTGTGGGAAAACGAGAACGCGATCACCGTCGCCTACATGACGAGCGGCAACATCGCCGTCTTCGACCACGACGTGCGCCGGCACCTGGAGTTCACCGAGCGGGCCGCGACCACCCTCGGGGTCGACCCGGCGGCCGTGCGGCGCGTGCGCGCCGCCGTGGAAGAGAGCCTCGAGCGCAAGGCGCCGGGGGCCGTGGACCTCCCCGCGGTGCAGGACCTGAAGCGCGTGATTCGCGAGTCCGAGGCGATCGCCGCGCTCGAGGCCGTGGGGCTGCCGCGGTCCGCGGCGCGCTTCCTCGACCTGCCGTTCTATCGCACCGGGGAGGTGCGCAAGCGCCCCATCGGCGACGAGGACGTCGCGATCGTCGGCCGGCTGCTCGAGGAGGTCCGCCCCGACTACGTCTTCGTCGCCGGCGACCTCTCCGATCCCCACGGCACCCACCGCATGTGCAAGCAGGCGGTGGACCGCGCCCTGACCGCGCGGCCCGCCCCCCGCCCGGAGGTGTGGCTGTACCGCGGGGCGTGGCAGGAATGGTCGATCACCGAAGCCGACGTGCTGGTGCCGCTGTCGCAGGACGAGCTGCGCGCCAAGATCCTCGCGATCTTCAAGCACCAGTCCCAGAAGGACACCGCGCCGTTCCCCGGGGAGCTCGACGACCGCGAGTTCTGGCAGCGCGTCGAGGCGCGCAACCTCGAGACCGCCGCGCATGCTGACACGCTGGGTCTGGCGGAGTATTATGCCATGGAAGCCTACCGCATTCTCACACCGAAGGAGGCAGAGCGATGAACGCGATGACCGCCCGAGGACTGAGTCTGGCCGCGGTGGTGGCTGTGTGGACCGCGATTTCGCACTTCGGAAAACTCCCGTTGCAGCTGTGGCCCGTGATCGTCGGCGTGGGCTGTTTCGTCGCCGCCGGTGGCGGCATCCCCGGCCTCCAGAAGTCGGTGGCCGGCACGGTGTCCGGGGTGATTTGGGCGATGATCTTCGTAATGGTGGCGGGGGCCCTGGGACGGCAGGAGCTCGTGGCCGCGCTCGTACTCGGCGCGGTCATGTTCGGCATTGTCTATCAGGCGCGGCTCCCGCTGCTGTCCTACACCGCGGGCGCCATCGCCGGAGCGGGCGTCACGCTGGGCGTCCTGGGGATGCGGATCGTCACCATGCAAGGCGGGCTGCGCGTGGCCATCGCGCTCGCGTTAGGGGGGGTCCTCGGCTACGCCGCCGAGTGGGTGGAGGGAAGGATGATGCGCAGCCGGGTCTAGGCCACGTGAAGCAATGGAATGGCCGGCTCCTGTGCGTGCCGGCCATTCCCCGCCGTCTGCAGGGTCTTGAAGAGGTCCCCCAGGAGGGATGATGGCGACAGACGGGCGACCCGCGCGCGTGCCGTGGTACGTCGCCGCCGCGCTGGTCGCGTCGACCAGCGCCGTGGTCGGCGTGATCTGGGACATCTCGTGGCACCGCACCATCGGGCGCGACACCTTCTGGACCCCCGCCCACCTGGCGATCTACGCGAGTGGCATCATCGCGGGGCTCAGCTGCGGCTGGCTGGTGCTCCGGACGACCTTCGCCGGCAGCGACGCCGAGCGCGCAGCCGGCGTTCGGTTCTGGGGGTTCCGCGGGCCCCTGGGCGCCTGGCTGTGCATCTGGGGGGCGATGGCGATGATCGTCTCCGCCCCGTTCGACAACTGGTGGCACAACGCGTACGGGCTGGACGTGAAGGTCTTGTCGCCTCCCCACGTCATCCTCGCGCTCGGCTTCACGGGCATCGAGCTCGGCGCCGTGCTCATGGTGGCCGCCATGCAGAACCGCGCGGGCAGCGAGGCCCGGCGCGGCTACGGCCTGTTGCTCGCCTACGGCTTCGGGATCCTGGTGCTCAACGTGGCGATCATGGGGTTCGAGCAGATCGCCTTCCCGAATGACGCCCACAACGCCCTCTACTACCTGGTCTGCGGCGCGATCTTCCCGATCCTGCTCGTGGCCGGCGCGCGCGCGTCGAGCCTGCGCTGGCCCGCCACCACGGCCGCCGCGGTGTACGTCGGCGTCACGCTGATCATGCTGTGGGTGCTGCCGCTGTTCCCTGCGATCCCCAAGCTCGCGCCCGTGTACCGTCCGCTCACCAGCATGGTGCCACCGCCGTTCCCCCTGCTGCTCGTGGCCCCGGCGGTGGCGGTGGACCTCGCGATGCGGCGGTTCGGGACCGGCCGCGACTGGCGGCTCTCGGCGCTCGTGGGCGTGGCCTTCCTCGCGGTGCTGTTCGTGACCCAGTGGTTCGCGACGATGTACCTGATCTCGCCCGCGTCGGAGAACTTCCTGTTCGGGGCCCAGCGCTGGAACTACAACAGCCTTCCCGGCGATTTCGAGCACCGCTTCTGGAACATCCAGGGCGATCCCGTAACGCCCCTGAAGCTGACATTCGCCGTGGGGCTCGCCGTGGTCTCGACGCGCGTGGGGCTGTGGTGCGGGAACGGCCTGGCCCGGGTCAGGCGGTGAGTCTCGCCGGGCGGATCGCGTCGCTGGCGGCGATGGTCGTCATCCTCTCGGCGCACGTCGGCAGCCCGGACACCTACTACGAGGGGCAGGCCGGCCCGTATCGCGTCCGCGTGATCGTGCGCTCGCCGGGCGTCGTCCCGGGATTGGCGCAGATCACCGTGCGGATGCTCGACGGAGGCGGCGCGACCACCGTGACCGTACTGCCCGTCTATTGGGATCCGCGCGTCGCCGCGCCACCCCCACCGGACACCGCCAGGATCGTTTCGGGAGACTCCACGCTCTACGCAGCCGCCCTGTGGCTCATGACCAGCGGCTCGTACAGCGTGCAGGTGACCGTGACGGGGCCCTCGGGCCGGGGCACCGCCGTCGTGCCGGTGCAGGCGATCGCCACGCGGCGGCTGGAGCTCCAGAAACCCGTGGCCGCGGGGCTCGCCGCGTTCGGCGCGTTCCTGTTCTTCGGGGCCCTCACGATTATCGCGGCGGCGGTCCGCGAGGCGCCGCTGGCGCCCGGGGTGGAGCCGGACCGGGGCCGCGTGTGGCGCAGCCGGATCGCGAGCGGCGTGGGGGGCGTGATGCTGCTGGGCGTCGTGCTCGGCGGGCGCACGTGGTGGAACGCCGTGGACTCAGGGTTCGCGCGTCGGATCTACCAACCGCTCGCCTCCACGGCGGCCGTGCGAATGGACGGCGGGCGGGCGGTGCTGCGCTTCAGTATCGTCGATTCGGCGTGGCGCCAGCATCGCGTCACCCCGCTCGTTCCCGATCACGGCCACCTGGTGCACCTGTTCGTGGTTCGCGAGGGTCTCGACGCGTTCGCCCACCTGCACCCCGTGTTGGTGGACTCGAGCAATTTCGACTCGGCGCTGCCCCCGCTCCCGCCGGGCCGCTACCGGGTGTATGCCGACATCACACGCGAAAGCGGATTCGCCGAGACCCTCACCGACACGATCACACTCGGCGCCCCGGCCGGCGCCTGGCGCATGACCGATCCGGACGACGCCTGGTGGAGCGGGGAGCGGGGAGCCCTAAAGGACTCTCTACCGGTCGCGGGGAGCGGGGTCCTCGCCGACGGATCCCGGATGCGCTGGGAGCGCGGTTCCGCACCGCTGGTGACGGGGCAGGATGCCCCATTGCGGTTTACGGTGTTCGCCCCGGACGGCCGCCCGGCGACGCTCGAACCCTACATGGGAATGGCCGGTCACCTGATGCTCACGCGCGACGACGGATCCGTGTTCGTGCACCTGCACCCGCTCGGCACGGTGTCTTGGGCCGCGCAACAGACATTCCTGCTCCGCGTTCCCGCCGATACCGTCTACGGCACGGTGGGCCGACGCCTGACGGCGGCTGAAGCGACCATGGCCCCGATGCCGCCACCGGCGGGCGGCACCGTGTCGTTCCCGTACGCCTTCCCCAAACCCGGCCGCTACCGGCTGTGGGTGCAGGTCAAGCGCGACCACCGCATTCTCACCGGAGTCTTCGACGCGGAGGTCCAGTGATGCACCGTCTTTCGCTGTCGTTCGCGCTCGTGCTCCTGGCCCCCGCCGCCGCCGCCCAGGTGAACTACGACACCGTGCAGATCCGCACGGTGAAGGCGGCCGAGGGCGTCTATATGCTGATGGGGTCCGGCGGCAACATCGGCGTGTCGGTCGGGGGCGACGGCGTGATCCTCGTGGACGATCAGTTCGCCCCGCTCTCGGACAAGATCAAGGCAGCGATCGCCGCGCTCGGCAGCCCAATCCGGTTCCTCCTCAACACGCACTGGCACGGCGACCACACCGGCGGCAACGAGAACTTCGCCAGGAGCGGCGTGGTGATCGTCGCGCACGAGAACGTGCGGCGGCGCATGAGCGTCGAGCAGTTCATCGCGGCGTTCAACCAGCGCGTCCCGCCCTCCCCCGCCGCGGCCCTGCCGGTGGTGACCTTCACCGACGCCGTGACCTTCTACCTCAACGGTGATTCGATCGCCGTCTTTCACGTG